>Ga0302320_10029488_pt1 | contig 10494 bp, 10 predicted proteins | sample Bog_T0_3_FD_202130 | JGI IMG/M metagenome (GOLD analysis project Ga0302320, IMG submission 202130) | Peat permafrost microbial communities from Stordalen Mire near Abisko, Sweden - Bog_T0_3 | ecosystem: Environmental > Terrestrial > Soil > Wetlands > Peat | place: Sweden: Abisko, Stordalen Mire... | reverse complement strand
TCGAAACAATCAGCTCATATGCACCCACGTGCGTGGGTGCTTCAAAAAACCGGTGCTGGAGGGGGGAGACAAATCCCCCGCCAACACCAAAAGAAGGTCACATGAGATGTAGTGCATTCGGACACCGCTCGCGCGAGCCTCCGAATCTTGTGCGCCGGGAACCGTCAGGACAGTTCCTCAGGCGGCCGGTCCTTGCGAGCAATTGCCAGAGATGATCTCAGGCTTTCGCTGCCGCTCAGGCTCGAACACTTGGCTCCGGCAAAATTCTTTGATCCCGTATCGATGTATGAACCGACCCCACCCGTGGGGAATGACCGCTCCAGCATGGACTCGGGGCATTGATAGACGTTTTCAGATTGATCGAACCAGCCCCGCAGCTTTCGTCTGACTGGCTCGAACTTTGCCCGCTTCACGGTGTTCACAGGGATTGCCCGACTTCAATGAAAGTCAATCCCTTTGCAGCATAGACGCAAATTGTACGAGATTTGTTCCCCGGAAACCCATGAATTTCCCGTAAGTATACGTATTCTTCTTCAAAAATTGCCCGTAAATGCCCATCTCTACCGGCCCGACGCAAACAAATGACCGCCGGGCAGATGAAGGGAACAGGCTATAGATGCTGCTGAAAATGCTCCTGGCTGCACAGGTCTTGAAAGGGCACGACTTCAGTCGTGCAGCAAATGCAACAAAAGAAAGGCCTGGCTTCAGCCCCTGAGGGGCGTTTTTCTCAGATTGCCCAAAGAACGCGACTTTTTCCGCAACCTGTTTAGTCCCTCAGGGAGAGTTTTTCTCAAGCTGACCCACTACCCATTTCTCTGCTTTTTAGTCCCCCAAATCGGCATTGCCGACCCGCGAAGGGATGAAACTGTGTCTACCGATGTGGTCGCTAACCTGGTAACTTGCCAACCCCGCGCAGCGGGGACTAACTCGCCCTATTTGTTCAAGATCGCTCTACAGCCTTTCCTTTTGAATCGGGCAGACCGCAGCTCTATCGAGATCTTGTTTCTCTCTAGGCCAGGAATCCCTGAATCGGTGTTGTGAAACATAAACCGCGCATGATCCCCCCGCTTACTTCCCCGTCACAGCCGGCTGCGCCTGCGTCCCCGCCGGCAGCGTATAAATTACCTCGCCCGCCTTCGCGTAGTGCAGCTTTTCACGCGCCTCATGCTCAATTGCATCCGGATCCGACTTCAGCCGCGCAATATGATCGCGCAGCCGCGTGTTTTCCTGGTCCAGGTCCTTGATCTCCCGTTGCAACTGATGGTCCTCAAGGCGATTCTGTTGCCACACGTTCAGGCCGTGCTTCCCGTTGATCACGTGCCACGTTACCAGCAGCGCCAGCCCCACAGCCACCACACTGCCAACCGGACGCCACACCCGCACCGTCCAGGCGAGCGCCCGCTTGGAAATCGGCCCGGCTCCAGCCTCAGCCCTGCCCTTATTCCCACCCTTGCCCGAACGCACTTTCTCGTCCCCCATCGCCCCTCAACCCACAATCCACGCTCTACGACAGCACAAATTTCTCCGCCGCCACCCGCAGCGCCTCAGAATCTTTTTCCTGGCGAGCCTCCGTATAGGCTCGAACAACAGGTTCAGTCCCTGAGAGCCGATAGCAGACCCATGACCCGTCTTCCAATATCAGTTTGAGCCCGTCCGTGCGCACCACCCCGGTCACCTTGCGTCCGCTCAGCTCCGTCGGATCCAGCTTCAACTTCTCAGTGAACGCGGCCTTCACCTCTTGGGTCAAGTGGAAGTTCTCCCGAACCGGATAGAAGGAACCAACCTTGCCAAACAGTTCTTTCAGCTGAACCCCGAGAGTCTTGCCCCGCACCGCCACCATCTCCGCCACCAGCAGCCCCGCCAGCACTCCATCCTTCTCCGGCACGTGCCCACGAATCGTCAGCCCCGCGGACTCCTCGCCCCCAATCGCTATCTTGTCCGCAATAATCAGTTCCCCAATGTACTTGAAGCCCACCGGCGTCTCATACAGCGGAACCTTGTGATAATCCGCCAATGCGTTAATCAAATTGGTCGTCGCCACGCTCTTCGCCACGCCGTTCTTCCAGCCCCGCGTCTCCACCAGATAGTCGAACAGCAAAGCAATAATGTAGTTCGGTTGAATGAAAGTTCCATCCGCATCCACAATGCCAAAGCGGTCCGCGTCCCCATCCGTCGCAATGCACAGCGCAGCGCCGGTCTCGCGCATCTTCGCCTTCGCGTCGTTCAGCAGATGGTCATCCGGCTCAGGAGCATGCCCGCCAAACAGCACATCGCGGTAATCATGCACCGTCGCCACCGTCACCCCAGCCCCGCGCAAAAGGTGGCAAGGGTAGCCGCGCCCCGCGCCCCAGAACGGATCGTAGACCACCTTGATCCCCGACTTCGCAATCGCCTTCAGATCCACCAGCTCCGCCAGGCGCGCCAAAAACGCCGGCTTGACATCGGCCGTATCAAAGGTCACTCCCTCGGCCTTGGGAATCTTGTACCCGTCGCCAAGCCCCGTAATCGCCGCCTCAATCTGCTTGGTCACCTCTGGCAGCGCCGGCGCTCCGTCATGAGTAGAAAACTTGATCCCGTTATATTCCGGGGGATTGTGCGAGGCGGTAAAGTTGATGGCCCCTGAGGTCTTCAGCGTCTGCACTGCGTGCGCGATGGCCGGCGTTGGCGCGGCATCCGGAATCACGATAGGCGTAACGCCGGCCCCAGCCAGCACAGCCGCCGCCTCCGCCACAAATGCCTCGCCCAGAAAACGAGGATCGCGCCCCACCAGAACCCGGTGGGGCTCCGGCTGCGTCTTCACATAGGCGGCAATCCCCGCTACCGCCAGACGAATGTTGGCGAACGTAAAATCCTCGGCCACAATCGACCGCCAACCCGAAGTCCCAAACTTGATCGCTGTCATCGCTCGTCTACCCCTGCATTGGATTCATCAGCCGCAAAGTCAATCTTGCCTCACCCAGTCTAATGCGGGCAAGTTGCGCGAACTCTGTTGGACGCTTGAGGATTGTGAGAATCGGGACATTGCGTACATGCTGCAGATTGATGGCGCGCCGGATTTCGTCGAGATCGGAAGAGACAAGCAATTCGACTTGGTCTTAGCATGATCGCCAACTCTCCCAGCGCTCTCTCCTGAAACCTGGGAGATCTGGAGGCAGAGAGCTAGCATTTGGACATGGGCTCGCCACTTTGAAAGCATCCGTGCTTTTATTCAAAAAGATACCGGACAACATCATGAAATAGGGGGGGGTGGTATTAATTTTCTGGGGGTAAACAGGCTGGAGTGGACACGAACCTCCCAGGCTTGACTTGTCTGCCCGCTGCCTCGGCACATCGCCTCTATCTTCGAGTATGCGCCAAAAGATGCTAATTCTCTGCAAACCCACTTCGGTGGCCTGCGGCTGGGAACGAAAAGCTGAGAGCTGAAAGCTAAAGCCCCCCCTCCCTCGTAAACTGACCCTGGAGAGCCTATCCTGGAGCCATCTCAATGCCTGAATCCACCCCACCCGCCCGCATCGTCCTTACCACCTGCGCCGCCCCCGAAGAAGCCAACCGCCTAGCCCGCACCCTGGTTGAAGAGCGCCTCGTCGCCTGCGCCACGTTGATCCCCGCCGTCCAGTCCATCTACCATTGGCAGGGCCAGCTCGAGTCCGCCACAGAAACCCTGCTGCTGCTCAAGACCGGCCCTGACCAACTCGCAGCCGTCGAAGCCCGCCTCTACCAGCTGCACAGCTACCAGACCCCAGAGTTCCTGGTCATTCCCATCGAAGCCGGCAGCCACCCCTACCTCGACTGGCTTCAATCCTCGCTCCGCCAAATCTGATCCCTGCGGCAGGCATCACGACCCTCTGGTATTCTGGCTTACAGCGGTTTTAAAGTTGCTCCGGAACGGGCAAGACATCCGCAGGGCCCCTTGATTTGCAAAGCCGCTCATTTGTTGCCATGCGCTGGTTAATGATCGGTCTTCTCGTCTCGCTCGGAGCACTGCTGTTCGCAGCCGCTGGCGCGGCGCGTCACATCTGGAAACACCGCACAAAACTCGACGGCAAGCCGCCCGTCAACAGCGGGCATTCTCAAGACCAGGCGGCAGATTCAAAACAGAACCCGAACCAGGCCCAGGTCACCGATCCGACCGACGAACAAGACCTCTAGCATTGAAGGAACTAAATTGAGTAAAGCACTCCAAATGCCGTTGTCTCCTCTAGCCGCAACCGCCGCTTCGGCCTCCGCCACGTCGTCTCTGATTCGCCAGGCAGGCATCGTTCTCGCCGGAAGCGCCCTGGTCGCCGTCTGCGCCCACATCGCAATTCCCCTTTACTTCACGCCGGTGCCGCTCACGCTGCAGACCCTGGCCGTCCTGCTGCTGGGCTTGCTGCTCTCCCCGCGCCTGGCCGCGGCCACCCTTGGTGCTTATCTTGTTGAAGGCGCCCTCGGCCTGCCAGTCTTTGCCCCCAGTCCGCTCGCCTTGAGCGGGATCGCCCATCTTTTTGGGCCCACCGGCGGCTACCTGCTCGCCTACCCGCTGGCCGCTGCCACCGCTTCGTTCCTATGGCACAGAACAGGTTGGAATACGAGACGCGGCTTCACCTCCGCCCTGCTCAGCGCCGCAGCCGGAAGCCTGCCGATTCTCGCCCTCGGTGCTCTATGGCTCGGCGTCTTCTCCCACGCTTCGGTCCAAAACGTTCTTTCTCTCGCAGTCCTTCCGTTCCTGCCCGGCGACGCGCTCAAAATTGTCGCTGCTGCCGGCCTGGCAGCCGGATTCATGCGCCTGCGCCGCAAGACTTCATAGCAAATTCTTTAAAGCGTACAAGGCTTTTTTCTGAACCGTGTTTCCCCGAAAGGACCGTTACCCGCCGTGAGTACCCCAAAAGCCGGAGTAGCCAAACCCGACGCTCCGCTGGAAATCTCCATCGCCCATAGTCCCGACTCCGATGACGCCTTCATGTTCTATGGGCTCGCGACCAACAAGGTCCGCGTCCCCGGTTATCGCTTTACCCATACGCTCTGTGATATTGAGACCCTCAATCTGCGCGCCCGCGACGAGGCCTTCTACGACGTCACCGCCATCAGCTTCCACGCCTACCCTTACCTGCAGCACAACTACACCCTCATGGGGTGCGGCGGCAGCGTTGGCGAGGGCTATGGCCCCATGGTCGTCTCTGCCCGCCCACTTGCGCCTGAAGACATGGGCCGCATCAAGGTCGCCGTTCCCGGAACCCTGACCACCGCCTATCTCGCCCTCAAAATCTTTAATCCCGCTATTGAAACGGTTACCGTCCCGTTCGACCGCATCATTCCTGAGATTCTCGCCGGCAACTTCGACGCAGGCCTCATCATCCACGAAGGCCAGCTCACTTATTCCTCCAGCGGCCTCTACAAGGTTCTCGATCTCGGTGTCTGGTGGCGCGAAACCACCGGCCTGGTGCTGCCCCTCGGCGGCAATGCCATCCGCCGTTCGCTTGGCGAAAAATCCTTGCACATCGTCACCAAAGCCGTCCGCGATAGCATTCAGCACGCGCTCGACCACCGCGAACAGGCTCTTGAATACGCCATGCAGTTCGCCCGCGACCTCGACGCACGGCTTGCCAATCGCTTTGTCAGCATGTACGTCAATGACCGCACCCTCGACTACGGCCCCGACGGCCGTCAGGCCATTCGCAAGCTGCTCGACCTAGGCCACGAGAGCGGCATCATCCCCATCGCCCCGCAGGTCGACTTCATCGACTAAAGCTTCACGCGACCCTCAACACCGGGAACAGAACACGGCGACTCCGTTCCCTTCGAGCACTCTGTCTCTCTGCAGCCAAGGCTCGCCGGCAACGGTCGCCGTGCACGGACCAAATGTGCAGACGCGAATCTGCCGGCTCGCAGCCTCCCGCCGCAGCGCATCCAGAACCGCTCGCAAAACAGTCCCCCTGAACGGCGTGTACAAGTAAAACACCGTTCCACTCCGCAAATCCGCCTCCCGCGCATCCTGCTCGATAAAGGTCACTTGGCTCAGCTTCAACGCCTCGGCGCACTGCCGGGCGCAATCAACATACGCGCCCTCCAGTTCGATTCCAATGCTGCGCGCCCCCGTAAAAATGCCCGTCATCAACGGCACATGCCCCAACCCCGACCCAAAATCCACCAGCACATCCTGTTCGCAAAATCCAACACGGATAATCATTTCGAGGATGTGGCGCGCAGGTGTGGGCTGATAGCGCACCATCTCCGCGTCCAACTCGAACCGCCGCCCTTCCGGATACTGCAACCGCAACACCCCGCTGATCAACTCATCGAGATAATCGTAGGATTCCGCGTTCACGCCACCAGCCGCGCCCAAACCCCGCCCCGCATCGGCGACCAACCGACCCAGCACATCCTGCCCAGCGCCTCGCCGAATCTCATTCCGAATGGCTTCATAAAGATCGAAATTAATCCGCTCCAGCTTGCTGTACAGTGCCTTCGCCTGCCGATAGATCTCTCCCTCGCCACCCTCGGCGAAAGGCTCCGATGATTCGCCATTGAGATGGTATGCGTCAAGGCGATCAAGCGCCTCAAGCCGCAACCGCACACCGTCAGGATGCTCCACTTCCAGTTCCGCAATCAGTCTCCGCAACGCATCGATCAATGGTTCGAGGCTCCATCCGTAAAGTGTGCAATACGGCGCCAGATGCAGTACCAACGGCATCCAAATCGCCGACAAAGATCATTTATTAAAACTCAAAAACGCATCGCCTCTACCTGAAGAATTTCCAACCACCGCCGATGCATCCATTAAGGAGCCCTCATACTATGCTCGCCAACACCCCACCCACGTTCCTGCTCGCTTCACCCGATCCCGCTCTGCTCACTGCCATCGAACGCGTACTCCTCGCCTCCGGGGCTCGCGTCGAGATCGCTCTCTCCGCTGACACCGCCCTCGCCTCAATGACTGCGCCGCGCCCACCCACGCTAGCCCTGCTCGATGTCAATCTGCCCGGCCTGGACACCGCCCAGTTGCTCGCCACCGTTCGCGCTCAGGTTACGCGCAAGCATCTCCCCATCGTCCTCATTACCGATAAATTCACAGACGAGTGGGCCCGCCGCCTGGCGGAAGACGTCATCGACGATCTAATCCCTCGGTCCCTTGATCCAGCTTTCTGGCAACTCCGCGTCGACCAGGTCCTGCGCAACCGCCTCTGCGTTCGCGAACTCGATACCGTCCGCGAGGGCGCAGTGCTCAACGCGCAGCTCGATCACTTGACCGGCGTCTACAATCGCGAAACCATTCTCTCCATGCTCTTTCGCGAGACTGATCGTGTCCAGCGGCTGAACACTTCTCTCTGCATGATCCTCTTCGACATTGACGACTTCGGCCACTGGAACTCGCGCCTCGGCGCCGATGCCTGCGACGAACTGCTCTGCCAGATCGTCGGCCGCACCACCCACCTGCTGAGAACCTATGACCTGCTTGGCCGCCCTGGCATGGACGAGTTCCTCATCGCCCTGCCCGGATGCAGCCCCGGCAATGCCGTCATGCTGGCCGAACGCCTGCGCATTGAAGTCTTCTGCAAACCCTTTCACATCGATGGCGAGTCCATCCGGCTTTCCGCCTGCTTCGGCATCGCAACAAGTCAGGGTCGCTCCCCGATGGTCGTCCTGCGCGAAGCCGAGCAGGCACTTCAAATCGCCAAAGCTGCCGGCCCCGAATCCATTCAGCGCTTCAACGGCAGCCCGCCACCCCTGGCCGCGCCCGTCGCCTTCTTATCCCAAACCTCCAGCGACGAACTCCTTGCATGGTAGAAAAATCCTTCCTAAATTCCTGAAGAACGAAGTTCCAGATCTCGCTCGCGGGACCTGGGATTTCATGAACGCTTGCCTCACGGTATGGCCCACGCCGACTTGCCAACTCGCTGACTCGCTAACTTGCTAACTCGTTCGCTCGTTAAACAGCATTAACCTGGTCTTCCTTCTCCAACCCCAGGAATTCCTGAAAGACATCGTTTGACATCAGCCGTCCCCGCTCCGTAAGACAAACTCTCTCCCCGTAAGACATCACAAGTCCCTCACCCTCCATGCGTCTTACAGCCTCCATCGCCTGCCCTACAGCCTCGCCCCCAAACTCCGCTGTCAGCGCTCCCACGTCCACCCCCGCATTCAGCCGCAAACCCAGAAACCATGCCTCCTCGTGCTGCCGAACCGGCGAAAGCCACGCCGTCTCCACCGCTTCCGGCCCCTCAAGAAATGCCCCCAACTCGTCAGTCGTTGTCGATCTCAACACGTAGCCCGGTTCACTCCAACCCAGTCCGCTGCCGCCCCCCTCTCGCAGCATCGACGACGCATCCAAACCCAACCCCAGATACGGCCGCCGCTGCCAATAACGTAAATTGTGCCGCGACTCATGCCCCGGCCTGCAAAAGTTTGAAATCTCATACTGGCCGAGCCCTTCCGTGCCCAGCTTCTCAATCGTCACCGAATACATCTGCGCAATCGCATCGTCGGTTGGAACCTGCTCCGCGTAATACCGCGCTCCGCCGCCCAACATCTCCCGCCCCAGCCGCGAGTCTTCGTCCACCTCCAGCATGTACACACTCGCATGAGGTACGCCGCAATCCATCAGCGCCGACAGCGACTCGTCCCAGGAAGCAACGGTCTGCCCGGCCAGCCCGGCGATTAAATCCAGGCTCAGGTTGGCGATTCCGGCCCGTCGCAGCCTCCGCACATCTTCAACGACGTTCGCCCGATTGTGCAGCCGCCCGCTCACCCGCGCTTCGCGGTCAATGAACGACTGCACGCCCATGCTCACGCGATTCACTCCGGCTGCAACTAGCGAATCCAGCGTCTCATCGGCAATCTGTCCCGGCGCGCACTCGACAGTAATCTCCGCGTCCGCCTCAAACTCAAACTCCATCCGCATCGCCGCGAACAACCGCTGCAGCAGCTCCGGCGCCAGCAAACTCGGCGTTCCTCCACCCAGGTAAACCGTGTCCACCCGGCGCGGCAAAGCTACGTTCATCCGCGCAGCCCACTCTCCCGCCGCAGCCAGGTCCTGAATCAGCCGTTCCACATAGCGCCCATGTTCGCTGGCGGGATAAACCCCCGAAGCGAAGTTGCAATACGTACACTTCGACCGGCAAAAAGGAATCGAGATGTAAAGCCCAAGCGCATCGCCATCCACAAACGTCATTTCAACATTCTTTCACGCGAGCTCTTTCACCCTCCCCGCATGCCTCTCTTCGATCCACAGCTGCCTGCCCCCTGACGAGATCTCCGAGCTCTCAACTCTGACCTCTGACCTCTGATCTCTGACCCCTGATCTCTTTTGTGCAAGAATTGAAACCAAGGAGAACTTCGTATTGAAAGCTTGGCCTGCCCTGGCAATCGCCATTATCGAATCCATTTTGTTCCTCGGTCATTGGTTCATCTATCGCACCCTGATCGTCTTTCTTGCCGGCCACCTCAGCCCTGTCACAACCCTCGCACTGCGGGACACACTCTTCGTGCTCGCCTTTACATTTGTAGCGGCCACCCTGCTGGGCTTTCGCTTCGCAAATCCGCTCGTCTCGCATTTTTATAAAATTGCCGCCGTCTGGCTGGGCATGTTCGACTACTTTCTCCTCGCCGCCTTCCTCTGTCGCCTGGTCGATTGGGCCCAACAACTGGCAGGGCTGCATCAAAACCGCCCCGCCGGCGCCATCGTGTTTTTCTCGATCGCATCGCTCGTGAGCTGCTACGGCCTCATCAACGCCCAATGGATCCGCATCCGCCGCGTCTCCATCCAGCTTCCCAACCTGCCCCCGGGCTGGCGTGGCCGCACCGCCCTTCTTTTCAGCGATCTTCATCTTGGCCACATCAACCGCGTCAGCTTCAGCCGCCGCATCGTTGCCATGGCCACCCGCCTCAACCCGCAGATCATCCTCATCCCCGGCGATCTATTCGACGGCACAAAGTGCGACCCTGACCGCCTTGTGGCCCCTTTCAAGCAGCTTTGCCCTCCCTTCGGCATCTACTTTTGCACCGGCAACCACGACGAGTTTGGCGGCGCAGTCCAATACGAGGCCGCCATCGCCCGCCTCGGCATTCGCATCCTGACCAATGAAAAAGTTACGGTCGACGGCCTCCAGATCATCGGCATCCCCTACCACGACTCCACCTTCCCCATCCGCGTCAAAGCCACGCTTGATGCCCTGAACCTCGACAGGGGCCAGGCCAGCATCCTGCTCAACCACGCGCCCACCCGCTTGCCCATAGTCGAACAGGCCGGCGTCAGCCTCCAGCTCTCCGGGCACACTCACGGCGGCCAGCTCTTTCCCTTTACTTGGTTTACCCGCCGCATCTTCGGCAAGTTCACCTACGGCCTCAACAACTTCGGCGCGCTCCAGGTCTACACCTCCTACGGAGCCGGTACCTGGGGCCCTCCCATGCGCGTCGGCACCTACCCCGAAATGGTCCTCATCACGTTTGAATGAGCGCCCCTCATGCTACAATGTAGTCACGTTGCTACAAGGAGGAGGTCGCCGTGGCAATCACCAC
>Ga0302320_10029487_pt1 | contig 10494 bp, 10 predicted proteins | sample Bog_T0_3_FD_202130 | JGI IMG/M metagenome (GOLD analysis project Ga0302320, IMG submission 202130) | Peat permafrost microbial communities from Stordalen Mire near Abisko, Sweden - Bog_T0_3 | ecosystem: Environmental > Terrestrial > Soil > Wetlands > Peat | place: Sweden: Abisko, Stordalen Mire... | reverse complement strand
GCTGGGGCTGAGAAAAACCCTCGAACCCGATCCGGATAATACCGGCGTGGGAAGTTTTCGACAGAAGCGACGCTTCGTGGCTCTCTTGTTTCAGTAGGAACCAAGGGGGACACCATGCGAACGCCTATAACTTCCATCCCGAATCAAAATCCACCTCTTCTTGCTTTCGCTCTAGCGACGAAGCTGATGCTGTTCGTTTGCCTGATCGCTCCGCTCTGCGCGCGCGCCCAGAACGTTGAGAACTCTTCCGGGCAGAGTCAGCCTGCCACTACTTCGCAACAACAGAAGCTGCCGCCGGTGATCACCAAAATCGTGGTCAGGGGCCAGGCCGAGGAGGTCTACCAGAAAGACAGCGCAACCCTCGGCGGATTCGAGCCTCTACCGTTGGCGGAGACGCCGCAGTCGGCGCTCGTGGTCACACGCAGCGTGATGGACGATCAGCAGGCCAGGCTACTTTCTGACGTGGTCAAGAACGATGCGTCCATCGGCGAGGATTATGCTCCGGTCGGCTATTACCAGGACTTCCAGATTCGCGGTTTTCCTATCGATTTAGCGACCGGACTGAAGATCAACGGATTGACCATTGCCGGCGAACAACTGGTGCCGCTGGAGAACAAGGAGAGCGTCGAGTTTCTAAAGGGACTGGCGGGGATGGAGGCGGGCGTTGCGTCTTCGGGGGGACTGATCAACTATGTCACCAAGAGACCTGCATCCGTCCGCACGCTCACCATTGCCACGGATCAGCGGGGGACCGTCTTCGGTCACCTGGACCTGGGCGGGATATTCGGCGCACACAAGCAGTTTGGGCTGCGCACGAACGTAGGTGCGGAAAGTATCCGCTCGTATGTGAACGACGCCGATGGATCGCGCGAGTTTGGAACGCTGGCGGCTGACTGGAAGATCGATTCGAAGACGTTTTTCCGTAGCGACTTCGAGTATCAGCACCAGGTGCAGCGTTCGGTAGGGGGATACCAGTTGTTGGGCGGCACGGTGGTACCCACGGGTATCTATCCATCGACTATGCTGGGTGAGCAACCGTGGGCGAAGCCGAATACGTTCGACGTTTTCAACACGAGCGTTCGAGTTGACAGGACAATCACCAACAACTGGCGCGCCTACGTGACAGCAGGCATGAGCCGCTCGCTGATTGACGACAACATCGCGTGGCCGTATGGTGCCGCTCTCGATCCGGTAACTTATGCTCCTCTCTGCACCCCGTACTGGTTCTTCTGCTCGGACGGAAGGTACGAGGTGTACGACTATCGTAGTCCGGGCGAACTACGTATCGACAACCAGTTAGAAGCGATTCTGCTGGGGCATCAAAAAACTGGACCCATCACTCACAATCTCGTGGTTGGAACGAGCCTGCTGGCGCGCAGCGTCGCACTGTCAGACCCAATAATATACAACCCCGTAGGTATCGATAGTATCTATCAGCCGCTGCAGCAATTCCCGATTTCGTCGGGCCTAATTGGGCCGAGGACTCTTCAGGAAAACACTCACCAGTACGCTGCGGTAATTCAGGACAGGGTGGAGTTGCCGGGACGAATCACGCTCTCGGCAGGTGGACAAATCGATACGCTTCACGACCACAACTATTCACAGATTAACCCAGTGACATTTGAAAACTACTTACAGGTGACGAACAAAGTGTTGTGGTTGCCGCAGTACTCGATTTCGTACAGACCGCTTAACAGTCTGACCGTGTATGGAAACTATGGTGTTGCTCTATCACTGGGATTGCAGTCGCCGTTCTGGGCCGCAGATGGAAGCGTATTTTTGGATTCCTTCCTTACTCGGCAGGCAGAGATCGGCGCTAAGTACGAGGCAAACAAGAAGCTGCTCTTGACGGCTGCCGTATACCGCATGCGCGCGCCATTCTTCTATCCGAAGCCGTTGAACGCGGGCGACCAGTGCCTCGGCGTGCCACTTACCGATCCGGGCTTGTGTTTCCAGGGCGAGGGCCACGAAACGCATCGCGGCGCAGAGTTCAGCGCGCAGGGCGAAGTCACTAACTGGCTGCGCCTGACCGCGAGCGCGGCGGCAATTGCGGCTATCTCAGATGGAACGGGAACGCCGGCCTTTGACAACAAACAGGTCATCAATCAGCCGCGGCTACGTACCACGCTTTCGGCGGACGTGCATGTGCCGCATGTCCCGGGACTCGCGCTGTTGCCGGGCTGGGGCTACACAGGGCGGAAGGCAGCGACACGCGACGACGTGGTGAACGTCGGTGGATATAACCTGTTCAACCTGGGCGTGCGCTACACTCCGCAGGGCAAACTGAATCGCGTCACCTTCCGGCTGTACGCGGATAACATCACCGACAAGCGCTATTGGAAAGACACCGGCGCAAACTACGGAGACACGTTCCTGCACGTCGGCGCGCCTACCACCGTGCGGCTCTCGACGCAGTATACGTTCTGAGGTGGGAACGGGCGCAATGAAGTATTTCAGCGTGATGTCGGACACGGTTACCAGCTCGGGACGGGCAGACGTATGACGGGCGAAGCCAAGGTGCATGGGCTCAGCGGAAACTGGGTGAGACCGGATTGGCCATTCCTGACCGGCCCGGAAGTCGCTCGGCTATTGCAGCGCTTTCCCGCCGTGGGAGGAGCGGCGCGAGTGCTCACCCGCAGTCCGCGTCCATTCTCGGCGGCAAGTGTTGTTGAGACTCCACAGGGTAAGGTATTTGTTAAACGGCATCACGAATCGGTGAGGTATCGCGAAGGGCTGCTGGAAGAACATCGGTTCATGGAATACCTGCGAAGCCACGGTGCGCGTGTGCCCGCCGTGCTGACGGACGAGGATGGCGAGACCGCAATTCGAATTGGCGAGTGGACTTATGAAGTTCATGGGCTAGCCGAAGGTCTCGATCTCTACGAGCAGGCGCTGTCATGGACGCCGTTTCGCAGCACGCAGCAGGCGCACGAGGCGGGGCGAGCATTGGCCCAACTGCATCTGGCTGCGGCAGGTTACGATGCTCCGCCGCGCAAGGCGCAGACGCTGGTATCCAGCTTTACGATTTTTGCAGCCGAACAGCCCTGGCCGGTGTTGGAACGCTATGTCGCGGAGCGCGAGGCCCTGGCGGAGTATCTTGCAAAACGCGATTGGCGGACGCAGACCGAGGCGGCGCTGATGCCGTTCCAGGCTGGGTTGCAGCGCTGGGTAAGCTCGTTGAAGCCGCTGTGGACGCAGAACGATCTACATGCTTCCAATCTGTTGTGGTCGAGCGATGCGGAGGACGCCAAAGTCGTGTCGGTGATTGACTTCGGATTGTCTGATCGCACCAACGCGGTACATGACCTTGCGACCGCCATTGAGCGCAACGGCGTGCAGTGGCTGGCCTTGGAAGACGACATCGGCAACGTAGTACACTCGGCGCAGATCGACGCACTACTGCGTGGATACGAAGAGGTTCGCCCGCTGACCGACGCCGAGGCTCACGCCGTCCCCGCCATGTTGCCACTGGTTCATGCTGAGTTTGCGCTGTCGGAGACCGACTATTTCCTGCGCGTGCTGAGGTCGGAAGAAAGCGCGTCTATCGGGTGGGACGGGTACTTTCTGGGTCATGCAGTCTGGTTCCGCAGCGATGCCGGCAAACGCTTACTCGACCAGTTGGAGAAGTGGGCTGATGGCACGCCGCGCGCTGTCTTGAACGGCACGAAAGAGCAGGTGGGCAATGTCACTACTTGAGATTGCTGCCGTCGTCTCCTCTGCCTTGGGCATATGGTTGATGACGCGCCGAAGCCTGACGTCGTGGCCAGTGACCCTGCTGGCGTGCGCCTTGTACGCCGAGGTCTTTCACCAGGCAAAGCTCTACTCTGACATGCTTCTGCAGGGCGTGTTTGCGGCCTTCTGCCTATATGGGTGGTGGCACTGGTATCGCGGTGTACGCGAAGACGGCGCCGTGCGGGTGGAACTGTTCGGATGGCGAGGACTGCTGTGGGGCGGGGCGATTGGCGTGGTTGGCAGTCTGCTCCTGGGATATCTGATGGCGCATTATACGGACGCCGCAATACCCCGAATAGATTCGGCATTGACCTCATTCAGCCTGGTGGCGCAGTGGTGGGCGACCCGTAAGTATCTGGCGAACTGGGTAGTGTGGATCGTGGTCGACGTCGTATACACGGGGGTATTCATTTACAAGCATCTGTATCTGACGGCCGGCCTCTACGCGTTCTTTGTATTCCTGGCAGTGCTTGGGCTAAGGGCATGGAGCAAGGCTCTGGCCGGGCAGCAGGCGGGGAAATAGTTCTGCGGAAAATGTGCGACTCTTGGGATGCCCCACGCTTGTTCGCTGCTTTTGCGGACAGGGTGGGGTTCCTTTTTTGCGCAGCTTTGACCTTGCAAATTCGCTCACGCGCAGTACAATTCGAGCGACTCAGATCAAAGAAATGAGCGGTTCGGAGCACGCCTCGAGATCTGGCTGCTCAATCAACGGAGGAACACGTATGGACCAACGGAGCGATGCGAAAAAACTCAACCGGCGGGGCTTCCTGGCCCTCGGAGCAGCGGGCGTGGCCGGAGTCACCCTGGCTGGAGATACCCTCCTGGCTCAAGCTGCTGAAACCAAGATGCCGCCGGGAACCTTCATGATGTTTCCAGGAAACTATACCTGGTCAGCCGCCATCCGCGGAGCAATCTCCGGCTTCGCATTCGGCGGCGGAGATATGGGCGAGGTTTACAAGGTCTGCGCCGCACTCAAAGACAAGGTGGGCGACAACGCCGCATGGTTCACCGAATGGAACAAGATGGGCGAAAAGGTAGCCCTTCTCGGAGACCAGGCCACGCAAAAGGGACAGCTCCAGACCGCTTCAGGCGCCTACATGCGCGCTGCCAACTACATCGAAATTGGCGAGAGGCTGCGGCAGCCCCGGACCCCTGAGACCCAGAAGGCCTATGCCCGCGCGGTAGAGCTGTTTAAGAGAGGAATCCCTAACGTTTCCTTCCTCTCGGTCGAGGCGGTGGAAGTTCCCTTCGAAGGCGGTAAAAGCCTGCCGGCGTATTTTGTGAAGAGAGCTGGCTCTCACGGCGTCAAATGGCCCACGGTCATCTTCTTCGACGGCCTTGACGTCACCAAGGAGATCCAGTATTTCCGAGGCGTGCAGGAGTTGGTAAAGCGCGGCATGGCTTGTCTGATCATCGATTGTCCTGGCAACGGCGAGGCCATCCGCTTCAGGGGTATGCCCGCCCGCTACGACTCCGAAGTTGCCGGGAGCGCGGCAATCGATTATCTGGAGAAACGCGCGGACGTGAACAAGGCTCGCATCGGCGTCATGGGCGTCAGTCTCGGCGGATATTTTGCGCCGCGTGCCGCCGCCTTCGAAAAGCGATTCAAAGCCTGCGTGGCCTGGGGTCCACAGTACGACTACCATGCCGTGTGGAAGGAACGCATCGATTCGGGCTTCAAGACTTCCACTTCCGTTCCAGGCGAACACATCAAGTGGTTCATGGGCGTTGACACCTTGGACGAGGCGCTGAAGAAGCTTGAGCCATTCACCCTTGAAGGAGTCGCCGAGAAAGTTAAGTGCCCGTTCCTCCTCACTCACGGAGAGGCGGACGCGCAAATCTCCACCGAAACCGCAAACAAGGAATTTGCGGCCATTGGCTCCAAAGACAAAACTCTCAAAGTCTTTACCCGCGAAGAAGGTGGCTCCGAGCACACCCAGGGCGACAATGTGACGCTCGGTATCTCATACATCTCCGACTGGCTGGCGGAAAAGCTTGTAAAAGCCTGAGCAATGCCACGATCTCTGCGATGGGTTCATCCGGTGATCCACATCTGCCACATTTGACGGATGTGGGTCATCGGACAACGTTTTGGAGGTAAGAACGTGAACAGTAAAATTGCCGTTGCCATCGGCCTGAAGACCAATCCGGTCGCAATCGTCTGGTGCGACGAAGCGCCTGCAGATGCGCTGCAGTATAAGCCTGGACGCTGGGGTTGCGTGATGGCCTTGATAGGAGGCGTTGCAGCCAAGGGTAAAACCGCGGTCTTCGATCGCGAGACGTACGGCTGCTGGGGCGGCGGGGTTGGGTTGGGATTCGGCAACTGCTACACGAAATTCCCCGGCGGCATCGACGGCTTCTGCTCTTTTCTGTCCGATGGCAACGAGAAGACTGACCTTGGGCGCAAAATTGGCGAGGCCATGGCAGGGTCGCCGGGCGGGGTCAGAATGGCCAGCGACTTCCTTCATGGCGAGCGGTATCTGAAAGATCCACCCACGGTGGAGCGTTTCCTGGGTGCGCTGCCGATTCAGGATATCCCCGCGAAGTACGTCTGCGTGAAACCGTTGAGCGAAGCCGACCCGCTACGCGACGAGATCAAGAGCGTGACTTTTTTCGTGGAGCCTGATGCGCTTTCCGCGTTGGTCGTGTTGGCCAATCATGTTCATCCAGAGATGGAAAACGTTGGCTTTCCGTACGCTGCGGGTTGCCAGGTGATGGGTATCCTGAGCTATCGCGAGTTGTCACGCGAGCAACCGCGCGCGCTGGTCGGGCTCTCCGACCTTTCAGCGCGGAAGACGATTCGTCCTTCGCTGGGCGAACACGTTCTCTCTTTCACCGCTCCGTGGCCAGTCTTTCTCTCCATGGAGAAGAATGTGGACGGCAGCTTCTTTGGACGCGAAACCTGGGCTGCATTGCACGAACAGTAGAAGTCCCAGTAGAAGAACATGCGATTATGAAAAAGGTCTCGACGCTTAAGCCTGTAGCTTGGCCGCTCTAACTCCTTGAAAATTCGATTTCGGAATTTCACCTCTGAGACCACAGTTTTGCCATGAGCCGAAATTGATAGGACAGTCGTGCCAAAGTTAGGGCGGAGTAATAGAAAAAACAGACGTGATAGGGAGGAACGCACAATGCCCAAAGTCCTGATCGTGCATGGCGCCGGTATGAATATGCGGGGGAAAGCACAGATCGAAGTTTTCGGCAGCATGACATTGGCGGAGTACGACGAGCATATCCGCCGATACGCATCCGAGCTGGGGATGGGGGTCGAAATCTTTCACTCTAATCTCGAAGGAGAGGTCGTTAACAAGTTCTATGAAGCACATGAACGGGCGTTCGATGCGGCAATCATCAATCCCGCCGGTTACATAATCGGCTATCCCGCATTGATGGGTGCGATTTTGCAAGTGCGCTTTCCGACCTTCGAACTGCATATCTCGAATCCGGCGCGACGAGGTAAGGATTCCGAGATCGCGCGCGTGAGCCGTGGAGTGGTTACCGGCTTTGGCGTCTTCGGTTACTACGTCGCGTTGCGCGGCATCGCGGAATTATTGAAGGCGCAATGATTTCGGCAAAACAAGGGTGATAATCGCAAAACAAGCGGCGACGAGTATCATTAGGGATTATGAGCATCACTTCTCAAGTTCAGAAAGACATGGTCGAGTCCATGAAGTCGCGGCAGGAGTTGCGTCTCTCGACCCTGCGCATGGTAAAGTCCGCGCTGAAAAACAAGGAAATCGACAAACGTGCTCCGCTCGATGAGAAGGAAGAGACGCAGGTACTCTCCACCCTGATCAAGCAGCGCCGCGAATCCTCCGAGGCATTCACCAAGGGCAACCGCCCAGAGCTAGCGGCCAAGGAATTGGAGGAGATTGTATTTATCGAAGCCTATCTTCCCAAGCCCGTGGGGCCAGCCGAAATTACCGCTGCCGTGCAGTCGGTAATCGCCGAAATGGGCTCTCCCACCATCAAGGAAATGGGCGCGGTCATGAAGAACGTGATGGCGAAATTCGCCGGCGCCCGTGTCGATGGCAAGCAGGTCAGCGAAGCCGTGAAAAAGGCGCTGGCAGGCTGAACGTTTCGTCGTCAGGCCCGGGCGCAAGTTACCGGGCCCGGCGCACCACTACGAATACTCCATCCGGAAACTTCTCCCCGGCAAATTCCACCACGCCGCCATGCACGAAGCCGCGCAATTCCTTGCTCTCTTCACGATCCACCGGAGGCTTCGCATAAGCGTCGGCTTTCGCGGTGCTTGCGCGCCCCATGCCGCGGTCCATGGCGGCGTTTGCCAGCCGGTCGGCGTCTTTGTTCAAATGCCGTAGTACGTGGCGGATCTCAAAGCGGTCGAGCTTCCGGACGAGGGCCTTCGCTTCGCCATAAATTGCCAGCAGGGCTTCGCTTCGAACGTGGTACTGCCCCTTCATCTGCTTCACCAGCAACTCGGAGTCGCTGACTGCCTTCACGGTTCCGTAGCCATGTTCCACCGCATATTCCAGGGCAGCTACCAGGCCTGAGTATTCGGCAAAATTATTGGTTTGAACGCCAAGGAATTCGCTCAGTTCCGCGATGCGCTTACCTTCGCTGTCGGTGATGTAAGCGCCGTATCCGGAGGGGCCGGGATTGCCGCGCGAGCCGCCATCGATATGCGCCACCATGACCTTGCTGCTCTCGCGGGGCGCATTCGGTTCATCGTTAAAAAGTTCGCCTGTTTTTCCAGTTGACATAGCGCGAGTGTATCGCAAAGCGCGCCACAGAGTGGTTGAGGAAAAAACGCGCATCAACTCCCCGTGTCGGACTTTCCGTGCGGGGAGCGTACCGTCTTCAACTCAGCGCCGTTTTATCGCCCATCCTCAAGCCGCAGCGCCAGCATCGGAGGCAATCCAGCCCGAAGAATGCGCTCCTGTGAGCGCGCAATATCGTAGGGAACGCGGTAGAAGAGGATCTCGTGTTCTTCGCTGTCGTAAATGGCGAAGGCCGAGCGCCGGTCTCGGTCTCGGGGTTGCCCCACCGAGCCCGGATTCACCAAGTATTTCATCGTGGGATTCAACCTCAGCCGCGAAATCTGCGCGTAGCTCACACTATCCACTGGTTCCGCCCTAAGGGTCTCGGCCATCAACCGTTGACGCACATAGGCACCCTGGATGTGGGTGTGTCCGTAAAATGTGAGGTGGAAGGGCGATATTTCCAACGCCGCGCTGGCGCTGAACTCAGATGAGATGTAGCCATCCTCTTCGAGCGGCGAGCCGTGTACAAACTGTGTCCCATCCCAGCTTCTGTCGTGCAGGGGGCCGCACGGCAGCTCGCGAAGCCAATCGAGATTGCTCTCGCTTAGTTCGGTACGCGTCCAGATTGCCGCTGCGGCGGCCACCGGATTAAACGTGCTGAGGTCTTCCAGTCCGCAGCAGCAGCGGTCATGGTTGCCGCGCACGCTGATCGGATCCATCGCGCGAACCAGTTCAACCACCTGGTTCGGACTTGCGCCATAACCCACGACGTCGCCCAGGTTCGCAACACCATCGTACTCTGGAGCCGCGTCCAGGCAGGCTTCCAGAGCTTCAAGGTTCCCGTGAATGTCACTCAACAAAAGTAACTGCACCACGCCGATTATAGATGCTGCTTGGCCTAGCCGGAAGTTCCGCCCAAAGTTCTTGACTCGCAGCAACCATAAAACGGGTACAGTAACGCTATGCGTTCCATTTCGAGATATCGTTTCTGCCTGCCAGCGGCCTGCCTTCTGCTTGCTTCCCTCGTATCGGCCCAGCCCGCGCCGATCACCACGCCGAAGACTCCTGCGCCAACGCTCGCGGATCCGGCAGCTTACCTGGCGCTGCAGTTTGGCCCCAGCTTCAAGCTCAATCCAACGATCCCGCCCATGTTCGGCGACCTCGATGGCGACGGCAAGGAGGACATTGTCCTGGTAGGAACCAGCGCCACGCCATTGATGGCGCAGGAGAAGTTCAGCTTCAAGGTCGAAGATCCCTACGACGCCTACTTTGGTACGGGAAACCCCAAAATTACCTCGCAATTTACGCTGCATTTTGACGGCTCCTCACGCTGCATTCTGATCGTCTTCGGCTGGCGCCTGCCGCCCAACCCCAAGGCCAATAAGGTATCTAAGTTCGTGCTCATCAATACGCCCTTTGAGAGTGTCAGCATCGTCAATCTCCGTCTCAAGAAGAAGAACATTCAGGCCATTGACGCCCTTGATCGCACCACCCTGCATGCCCTCCTCGCGTGGGACGGCAAGCGCTGGCTCTGGCTGGCACAAGGCATGGCCGGCGACGATACGCTCTTCAAAATGCCTTCGCAGGACTAATCCCGGGTGGCCCCGGTAGGCACTCTATAGCTATAATGCCCGCTCATGAATATCGAGCAGAAGCTGGCATTACTAAAACAGCGCGACGAACTCGCCGAAGCAGGCGGGGGCGAAGAACGCCGCGCCCGGGAACACAAACTTGGCAAAATGACCGCCCGCGAGCGCATCGAGTTTCTTCTCGATGAAGGCACATTCGAGGAAACCGACAAGTTCGTAACCCATCGCACCACCGAGTTTGGCATGGGCGAACAGGTCATCCTCGGCGACGGCTTCGTCACCGGCTACGGACGCATCGAAGGCCGCCTGGTCTTCGTCTTTGCCCAGGACTTCACCGTCTTCGGCGGCTCGATCTCGGAGACGAACTCCGCTAAGATCGTCAAAATAATGGAACATGCAGCCCGAGTCGGCGCGCCCGTTATCGGACTTAATGACTCCGGTGGCGCGCG
>Ga0302320_10029484_pt1 | contig 10495 bp, 7 predicted proteins | sample Bog_T0_3_FD_202130 | JGI IMG/M metagenome (GOLD analysis project Ga0302320, IMG submission 202130) | Peat permafrost microbial communities from Stordalen Mire near Abisko, Sweden - Bog_T0_3 | ecosystem: Environmental > Terrestrial > Soil > Wetlands > Peat | place: Sweden: Abisko, Stordalen Mire... | reverse complement strand
TCGCCGAGTGGCTTCCCATCGGTCACGCGGAGATCGAAGTTCCACCCGAGACGCCGGTGGCTCCCTCGATTTCGCCCGCGGATCAGGAAGTTCACCACAAGGCCCAGCGTTTTGCACGTCTACTAGTCGACGAGATCAAACTTTATAATCAGGCCAAAGTGGCGGAAGGCCGAAAAAACAAGGATCTCTACGACCGCCTGAAAGAGACCATCGAGAAAAGCCGGCTGACGTACCAGAAACGTTACGGGAGCACGGTTGCAGCTTCCGGCAATTACTTCCAGCATGAAATAATAAGAAGTCTCGCAGAAGACGATCTCTCCATTATGGGTGCCAACTTTCGGCACTAGGTAGGGTTTGAGTGCGCAGTTTTGCAGTCGCAGTTTTCGCTGTTTTTTTCTTCCTGTTTTGGCTCGGCTTTGTAGCGCCTGTAGCCGCCCAGTCCCAGTCGTCTAGTGCAACGGAAAGCACGGCAGCGAAAAGCGCGCCGGCCAAAAGTGCATCCGTCAAGCGCACGCCAGCGAAAAACGCACCAGCCAAGAGCTCAGTCCCCAAAAAGAAGGCCGTCGCGTCCACCAGCGCCAGGAAAAAGCGCAGACCCATCTCTCCGCGCGTGCGCCGGGCGCGGCAGGCCTTCGTGGCCTCCGCCAGTCTTCGCCCCATGGCACAGCAGTTGTTGCAGGACCGCACTCCCACGGCTTATACCGGAGTGGAAGCCTACGCGCGCCGGCACGCGAAAGAAGATGCCGGAGCGCTGGCCTGGCTCGTAGTCGGCTACGCGCACACGCTCGATCACGACTACGCGAAAGCGATCGACCCGTTCAATCGGGCCAAAGCCGGAGCCAGCGAACTCGGAGACTATGTCGCCTACTATCTCGGCGACGCTTACCTGAAAACGGGGCGAAATGCCGAGGCGCTTTCCACGCTCGCCGATTTCAGCAAGAACTTTCCCGACTCGCTTCTGATCCGAGATGCTCACCTCGTCTATGCGACCGCGCTGCTCGAGGAAGGCCGGGCGGCGGAGGCAGCGGCTCTGCTCGAAAAAGACCGCGCTCCCGTGCGCAGCGATCTTGAACTGGCAATCGGTCGCGCCTACGAAGGGGCGGGCGAAAATCAGAAGGCCGCGAGCGCGTTCCGCAATCTTTACTTCAACTTTCCCAACAGCTTCGGAGCGGAGATGGCAGGAACGGAACTGCGCAAGCTGGGGATTTCCGGCTCCGTCGCTGACCGCCGCACGCGCGCTGACCTTCTGCTCAAGGCCAAGCACTATGAAGAAGCGGCCCATGAGTACCGCGATTTGCTGAATGAAGACCAAGTCGCTCCGCCGGAGCGTCCAGCGGTGCAGTTGGCGCTGGCAAGCGCGCTCGAGAAAAGCGGCAGCAGTAACGATGCCCGCAAGGTTCTGACTTCCATGGGAGTGCAGAGCGGCGACGCCGAGGCCGAGCGTCTGTACCTGCTGAGTGAGACCGCGCGTTCGACGAGCGATGAAGAGGCCGTGCAACGGACGCTCAACGAATTGCGGCAATTTGGACCGGCGAGCCCGTGGCTGGAACAGGCGCTGCTCTCGGCCGGCAACATGTACCTGCTGAAGCGCGATTACGACCACGCCATCGATTACTTCCGCGAGTTGCAGCAGCGCTTTCCGAATGGCACGCGCGCCTCTTATGCGCACTGGAAGGCGGCGTGGTTGGCCTTCCGGCAAGGCCGAACCGATGAGGCCCGAAAGGGTTTCGAGGATCAGGTCGCGCTCTATCCCGACTCCGCGGAAATTCCTGCGGCGCTCTACTGGCGTGCTCGTATCGCCGAAGAAGAAGGCAAGCCGGCGATGGCGCGGGCGTTCTACCAGAAGCTCTCCGATCGCTTCCGCAATTACTACTACGCGGAGTTCGGCCGTCAGCGCTTGCGAGCCTTGCCTGGCGCCGCCGACGTGGCGCCGGAAGACGCGCCTCACTTCGCGCTGCTCGATCATGTTTCGGCGCTTTCCACTGCGGGAAAAATTACTGCCTCTGACCCTCCCGACGACAACCTGCGCTTCGCGCGGGCGCGTCTGCTCTCAAACGGAGGCCTTGCCGATATGGCGGTGCGCGAGTTGCAGGCTGCCGCCAGCCAGGTCGACGGAGCCTGGGCGCCGCCGGAAATGGCGCGCGTATATCAGGACCTGGGGCGCTACGATCGCGGCATCGAGATCATGAAGCGCTCGACGCCCAACTATTTCGCCGTCGACCTTCCCGATCTGCCGCGCCCCTACTGGGAAGCGCTTTTTCCCAAAGCCTATTGGCCAGATCTGCGCAAATATTCGGAGCTCAACGGGCTCGATCCCTATCTGGTCGCGTCGCTCATCAGACAGGAGTCGGAGTTCAACGCCGCCGCCCTCTCCCGCGCCAACGCCGTGGGCCTGATGCAGCTTCTGCCAAAGACCGGCAAAAATGTTGCCAAGCAAGTCAAGCTCAAGGGATATAGCGCGCCGCAACTCTACACTCCGGCCATAAATCTGGAACTCGGCACGCGCTACTTCAAAGAAATGGTCGACAAATACAACGGACAGTTTGAGTATGCGCTCGCCGCCTACAACGCCGGCAGCGACCGCGTCGGAGATTGGCTGGGACAGGGCCACTATCGCGATGCGCAGGAATTTGTCGAGTCCATCCCCTTCACTGAAACCCGCGAGTACGTGCAGGCTATTTTGCGGAACGCCAATGTTTACCGCCAGCTTTACGGGACGCCGTAGATTAGGGCTTGCTGAGGTGAGAGGTCAGATTGCAGAGGTAAAAGCTCATCTCGCGAGTGTTTCACCTTTGCAATCTAACCTTTGACCTCTGACCTTGTTACGCCGACTGTTGGCTGGGTGACTTCGTGAAGACGATCTCAAACACCAACAGGCCCGCTCCCACCACGATGGCGCTGTCGGCTACATTGAAGGCGGGCCACTGGTGGGGGCCTATATAGAAGAGAAGAAAATCCACCACGTGGCGGCTGACCAGGCGATCCCACAAATTGCCGATTGCGCCGCCGAGAATCAGCGACAGCCCGATTCCAGTGGAGGTCAGGGTATGGCTGCTTTTCCAGAGCAGGGTGGAGACGATCAGCAGCGCAATGATGGAGAAGCCAATCAGCAGGCCGGTTTTCCATTGCGAGGGAGAATCCGCAAAAATACCAAACGCGGCCCCAGGGTTTTCGGCGTGGATGATGCGGAAAAATCCAGGAATGACCGTGATGCTGTCATGCAGGGAAAGGCGGTGTGCGATCGTCCACTTGGTGATGCGATCGAGAGCGATGACCAACAACGCAATCAGAAAGTGATATTTGCGCATGACCCGGAAAGCTTCTTCTCTCCTTTAATTTATAGCGTTGTTAGATAGCTTATCGCGTTCGCGGAAGCCCGGCGGTTTACGCGAGGTTAATTTCCTTGAGCACGGCGCTGCAGCGCTCGCAGACGGTAGGATAAGTCTTGTCTTCCCCGACATGCGTTGAGTAATTCCAGCAGCGCTCGCATTTTTGGCCATCTGCTTTCCTGACCTCAACGTGTACGCCACTCGCGCCATTGCCTGAACCTTCGGTCAGGCTGACCGCGGAGACGATGAACAGGTACCGCAGTTGTCCCTCGTTGTGCTTAAGAAGCGCGTACAGGCCCCCGGGAGCGTTCAAGAACACCTGGGCTTCGAGCCCCGTACCGATGAGCTTGGCGTTGCGTGCTTCCTCTAGGGCCTTGAGAACTACGTCGCGGAGCAAGCGCAGATTGGCCCAGTTGACTCTCAACGCGGCCGTCTCCCACCTATCGGCTTCAGCGGTCGAGTGTATTCCTACGAGGTCCGCATCTTCAGGGAACCGACTCAGGTGGACGCTTTCTTCCCGTTTCTCGACCCTCGGCAAGTGTTGCCACACTTCTTCGCTGGTGAAACTCGTAATCGGCGCAAGCAGGCGAACCAGCGCTTCTCCAAGATGCCAGATTGCGGTTTGCGCGCTACGACGCGCGTGCGATTTGGCCGCGGAAATGTAAAGCCGATCCTTCAGCACGTCGAAATAAAAGGCGCTTAAATCTACGATGCAGAAGTTATTCACCCGCTGGTAGATTTTGTGGAAAACGAAATCGCTGTACGAACTTTTTACATCGGCCGCAAAGGCGCACGTCTCTCGCAGCATGTACTGGTCGAGTTCTTCCATCTTCTCAAATGGCACCGCGTCCTTCACCGGGTCGAAATCGTAAAGATTGCTCAAAATGTAGCGAAACGTGTTGCGAATTTTCTTGTAGTTCTCGCCTACGCGCTGCATCAGGGATTCGGAGCCGACAACGTCTTCGCGGAAGTCGACCGATGCGGTCCAGAAGCGCACAATCTCCCCGCCGAGGCGGCTGGCGATGTCCACCGGATCGACATCGTTGCCGCGCGACTTCGACATGGCTTGCCCTTTTTCGTCGAGCGTCCAACCGGGCGTAACGACACCGCGATACGGAGGCGTCGCGCGGGTACCCATGGCGCACAGGAGCGACGACTGGAACCATCCGCGGTATTGGTCGCCGCCTTCGAGGTAGAGATCGGCAGGCCAGGGATAGTCGGGCTCGCCTGCAACTAGCGCAAGATAGCTCGCTCCCGATTCGAGCCAGACATCGAAGATGTCGGTTTCCTTTTCGAACTTTGTGCCGCCGCAATGCGGGCACTTCGTTCCGTCAGGCAGCATGTTGTCGGACTCAACGGTAAACCATGCGTCGGCACCCGAGCGGGCGAACAACTCAACAACCTTGCGGTTGACAGCGTGGTCGTTGAGCGGCTTGCCGCAGCCCTCGCAAAGAAAGACGGCGATGGGCACGCCCCATACGCGCTGGCGCGAGATACACCAGTCGGGACGGGTTTGAATCATATTGGAGAGGCGCTCTTCGCCCCACGCTGGATCCCATTTCACGTGCTTGATTTCGCTGAGCGTGCGCGTGCGCAACGTGTCTTCTTTCCCTTTGCCGCCGGGCATGGGCGTTTCCATGGAGATGAACCACTGTTCGGTGGCGCGAAAAATCACCGGATTGTGGCAACGCCAGCAGTGAGGGTACGAGTGCTCGGTTTTTTCCGTGTGCAGCAGCGCGCCGCGGCTTTTGACCAGGTCGATGATGGGTTGATTGGCGTCCCACACGCGCTTGCCGGTGTATTCAGGCAGGCCGTTGCGGAGGATGCCTTTCTCGTCGACATTGCTGGTGGCATCGAGGCCGTACTTTACGCCGGTGATGAAGTCTTCGGCGCCGTGCGAGGGCGCGGTGTGGACGACGCCGGTGCCGGTGTCCATGGTGACGTAGTCGGCGAGCACGCCTAGAACCTTGCGGTCGAGGAACGGATGCTGGAAGTTGAGGCGCTCGAGTTTGCGTCCGGGGAAGTGGGCAAGTTCGCGCGGGTTGGCGAGGCCGCATTTCTCGGCGGCGTCTTTGGCGAGCTTCGTCGCGACGATGTAGACCTCGCCACCGGATTCGAGAGCGACGTATTCTTCATCGGGATGAAACGCTACGGCCATCGACGCCGGCAGCGTCCAGGGAGTCGTCGTCCAGATGACGGTATTGACTTTTTTGCCGGCCAGCGCAGCGTCGAGTTTTGCGGGATCGTCGAGCAGCGCGTATTTCACCCAGACGGTGGAACTGGTGTGGTTTTCGTATTCGACTTCGGCCTCGGCAAGCGCGGTTTCGTCGTGCATGCACCAGTAGACGGCGCGCAAGCCTTTGTAGACGAATCCATTTTCATAAAATGAGAAAAAGGTTTCGAGCACCGTCGACTCGTACTGCGGCGTCATCGTGGCGTAGGGCTTGTCGAAGCGGCCAAAGACTCCGATGCGCTTGAACTGCTGGCGCTGCAGATCGAGGAATTTTTGCGCGTATTTACGGCACTCGGCGCGAACGTCGGTGGGGTGCATTTCGAGCTTCTTGCCGCCAAGTTCTTTGTCGACCTTGATCTCGATGGGCAAACCATGGCAGTCCCAACCGGGCACGTAGGGCGCGTCAAATCCAGACATAGTTTTGGATTTGACGATGAAATCCTTGAGGCACTTGTTCATGGCCGTGCCCAGGTGGATGGGTCCGCTGGTGTAGGGCGGGCCGTCGTGCAGGATATATTTTTCCTCGCCCTTACGGGCCTGGCGGATGCGCTCGTAGAGGCCCATCTGCTCCCAACGCTCCAGCATCTTGGGCTCATTTTGGGGCAGTCCAGCCTTCATGGGGAAGCCGGTTTTGGGCAAATTGATGGTGGATTTCAGGTCCATCGGCACTGGCAATGATCTCCCAACTGATTGAATCTTTTCATTATATAGGGAGAGCGAAAAGGACACGTCTCTTGGGGATGCGGCGGTCGGAGGGAATGTAAAAAGTACTGTTTCTCGTCTTGAAAAAGCGTGTACAATTTTTAGCAGATCGATTTTGAGTAGATCAATCTTTAGCAGATCAAAGTCTGCGTGCATCTTAACTGACTGGGGCGACAGATAGGTGCGTCCGTTTTGCCAGCGATCTTTAATGTTGCCGACTATCTTTGCAAACTTTGGGCGGCGGCGAAGCATCTAAACAGGCGGCTGCCCGCATCGCAACTTTGGGCTTACTGCTCGGGAAAATATGCCAGAATTTGAAACACCACAGAATCCGATGGGACCAGAGCCGGAGTTGCATCTTCTGCTGACCAATCAGACTCTGGACGAGCCACTGTGGAAATCCCTGTTCCGCAACATTGACGAATTCTTCTTTCCCAAGAAACTTCCTCCGCTGGTCCTGACCTCGAAGCCCGTTCCGGTGCGCGACATCTGGGGCTTTTACAACTACAAGGGACGCGGAGCCGCGGGCTCGACCGTCATTCACGTGTTGGCTTTGGCGATTATTATTGCCGCTACCTACCTGGGAAAGAGGATGGTGGATGTCGTCAAGCCAAAGCAGACCGTGGAGTTGATCATGCCCGATGAGATTCCCGCTCTGCCGGCTTCGAAGAGCGTGAGCGGCGGTGGCGGAGGTGGTGGCGATCGCGACAAACTGCAGGCATCGCCGGGCCGTCTGCCCAAACAGTCTCTGCAACAGATCACTCCGCCCGCGGCAGTAATCCGGAACCTGGACCCTAAGCTGGCAGTCGAGCCGACGATCGTGGTTCCTCCCGAGATTAAGCTTCAGGAACCGAATGTTCCAGACCTGGGAAACCCGATGTCGCATCTGCCGTCCGTGCCTTCGAATGGAACTGGATACGGCGGCGGCATTGGTTCGGGCAACGGTGGCGGCGTCGGATCGGGCGAAGGTCCTGGCTACGGTCCGGGTCATGGCGGCGGCACCGGCGGCGGGGCGTACCGTGTGGGCGGTGGCGTTTCCAGTCCAAAACCGATTTACACGCCCGATCCTGAGTACTCGGAGGAAGCTCGCAAGGCCAAGTTTCAGGGCACTTGTGTGCTCTGGCTCGTGGTTGGTCCGGATGGCAGGGCGCGCGACATCCGTGTGTCCCGAACTCTGGGATTGGGTCTGGATGAAAAGGCCATCGAGGCCGTGAAAACCTGGCGCTTCGAGCCCGGTCTGAAAGATGGTAAGCCGGTTGCCACGCAGGTTAATGTCGAAGTCACTTTCCGCTTGTACTGAACCTGGACGGTAGCGAGGAATTTTGGAGCCCAGGAAGCGGCCGCGCAAGCGGCCGTTTTTGTTTGGGTGTCGGGGCCGGCAAGTGTGGTGACGGGGCTTCGCCCCGTCCAGCCGTGCGCAACACGGCCCGTCTTCGCCTATTCCTTCAAATCCACATGCGCCACATCTTCCACCGGAAGCCCAAGGAACCGCGTTCCCATCTTTCTGAATTTTTCCGCCGAATCGGTCGCGAAGAACTTGAGCGAAGGAGAAGAAGAAAGACCGGCGCTGCGCCCGCCGATGGCCGAAGACGGGGCGGGCGCGGACTTCAGTTGGCGCCCCAGTTGCCGTGCCACGTCCTCAGCCGTCGACTCAGCCGAGTCCACGATCGCGATGTGCGCTGGGGCCAATCGCCGCAGCAGCGGCTTGATTAACGGATAGTGGGTGCAGCCGAGCACCAGCACGTCGGCATCATGTGCGTCATCGGAAAAAGCTTCCGACAAATAAATGTTCGCCACCTGCTCGGTCACCGGATGCTCCACCCACCCCTCTTCGACCAGCGGAACAAACAGAGGACAAGCCTTTTCCCGCACCACGACTTTTCTGGCTTCGAGCGCGCGCCGGTAGGCATGGCTGCTGATGGTCGCCTCCGTGCCGATGACCACCGCCTTCTTCTTACGAGTGGCCGCCGCCGCCGCTTCTGCTCCCGGTTCGACGACGCCAATGACGGGCACGCTCGCCGCCGCTTTGATCTCGTCGAGCGCCAGCGCGGTGGCCGTGTTGCAGGCGATCACCAGCAACTCTGCTCCTTGCTCCTGCAGATAGCGCACCGCCCCGACTGCGTAATGCGCTACCGTGGCGGCTGATTTCGATCCGTAGGGAAGGCGCGCCGTATCGCCGAAGTAGAGATAGTCGGCGTTGGGAATCCGCGCGACCAGGGCGGCGAGAACGGTGAGGCCGCCGACGCCGGAGTCAAATACGCCGATCGTCGGCCTGCGTGAGGAAGCCATCTTGCTTATGATACAAGGCGCTCCGGTTCAGAGGGCCTATTGAGGGCCGTTCGCGCTCGCCACTTTTTCGCCGACATCCTCAAACGAGAACGCGATCGAAACATTTGGATATTCCTTACCGCCGATCTCGACATAGGGATAGACAAAATAGTTTAGCGGCGGACCCTCCTGCGCCGGGACGAGTTTCAGGTCACGTCCCTGGGTGAATTGCACTCGATTCACATCGTGTGCGCCGAAGAAATAATCATGCTTCTCCTGATGCTTCCATGCTTCCGAAATATCCACTGGAACCCAGCCGGTCGAATCGAGATAGAACTCTGCCCAGCAGTGGTATCCGGGAATCTCGGCGGAGTGTTTGTCGGCCGGAAGCGGAAACCCGATCTGAAAGCGCGCCGGAATTTTTTCGGCCCTCGCCATCGAAATGAAGACGGAGTGAAAATCGGTGCAGTTGCCATGCTTCGAATCGCAGGCCCAGAGCGTATCGCCGTGTCCCCAGCCGTCGCCGCTCTTGTCGTATTTCATGGTGCGAAAAACGTATTCGTAGATGTCCCTGGCTTTTTCGAGTTGCGTAGTCGCACCTTTTGTTTACTGCGCCGCCAGTTGCGCGGGAACTCCGGTCACGGGCACCAAGCGGTCCGCTTCAAGAAATCGCGCCAATTCAACCCGGGGAACCTTTGCGGGCCGCGCGTCCGTCACTGGCTTTCCGTTTAACAGCACCACATGCTCTCTCCGCACCACGTCGTAGTCCACGGAGAACTTGTACTCGGCTTTGTTGGCTTTCGCAGTCTCGGCATACAGAACTTCGTTCCCGTACTCGGACTGGCGAACCTGCTTCAGCGGCAAGTCTCCACTCTTGGAAACGACCCTCACATTTTGGAAGGCATCGGAGTGGGCGAGCGGAATCCAGACTCGTACACGAACGCCGGGGCTGACATTCTTAACCGTGAATGTGTAGTGGAAATCAAAGTGGCGCTCCTTTTGAGCAAAAGCGTGCAGTGACGACAACACCAGCAACAAGACGAGCAAAGACCGATGCAGCATGACGATCCTTTCGAAGAGATTCCTCAGGAGTAAGTAGAAAGGGCCCACGGACGTTTCAGGCGGGACTATCGTCAGGTAAAACCGCGGCCGGAGCGCCGAGACGGACACCGCATAGTTTCGCAGTCTGCCTGTTTGAGTTGCGCCTTGTCAAATGCGGATGAAGGGCCAACTCAACCACGAAGGGCACGAAGTAGCACGAAACAGAAACCACGAAGGAAAACCTAAACGCCTTCGTACCTTCGGGGACCTTCGTGACCTTGGTGGTAGTGAATTGGGGAGGGACTCCGACCCCCAGTTGCCTCACCCCTCCGCCGCCCGTTATCCTTCTGGCCATGCCGAGCACTCTTGTCGAATGCGTTCCTAATTTTTCCGAAGGCCGCGACCCCGCCAAAGTTGACGCCATCATCGAAGCCATGAAGATTCCCGGAGTCTATCTCCTCGATCGCGAGATGGATTCTGACCACAACCGCTCGGTGATTACCCTGGTCGGCGAACGCGAAGCCATTCAGGAGGCGGCCATTCGAGGAGTAGGCAAAGCCGCCGAGTTGATTGACCTGACCCAACATCAAGGCGCGCACCCGCGCATGGGCGCAGCCGATGTCGTCCCCTTCATTCCCATTGACGGGGTCACCATCGAGGACTGCGTAGCCATGGCGCGCCACGTTGGAGCCGAGATCGCAAAGCGCTTCCAGATCCCGGTTTATCTGTATGAAGCGGCCGCAGCCACTCCCGAACGACAGAACCTGGAGAACATTCGCCGCGGCCAGTTCGAAGGTATCCGCGCCGATATCGCGACCAATCCCGCGCGCAAGCCCGATTTTGGCGAGCCTTGCGTGCATCCGACCGCCGGAGCGACGATTGTTGGCGCGCGCAAATTTCTGATTGCCTACAACGTCTTCCT
>Ga0302320_10029483_pt1 | contig 10495 bp, 8 predicted proteins | sample Bog_T0_3_FD_202130 | JGI IMG/M metagenome (GOLD analysis project Ga0302320, IMG submission 202130) | Peat permafrost microbial communities from Stordalen Mire near Abisko, Sweden - Bog_T0_3 | ecosystem: Environmental > Terrestrial > Soil > Wetlands > Peat | place: Sweden: Abisko, Stordalen Mire... | reverse complement strand
CCTTGCGGCCGATCTTGTCGATTTCGTCGATGTAGATGATGCCCTGCTGCGCACGAGTGACGTCGCCGTCCGCCGCTTGCAGGAGCTTGAGGATGATGTTTTCAACATCCTCGCCCACATAACCGGCCTCGGTTAAAGTGGTCGCATCCACAATAGCAAAAGGCACATCGAGCATCTTGGCCAAGGTATGCGCCAGCAGCGTTTTGCCGGAACCAGTGGGACCAATGAGCAGAATATTGCTCTTGGTCAGCTCGACTTCGTTGTTGCGCATGCGGTTCATCTGGATGCGCTTGTAGTGGTTGTAGACGGCCACGGCCAGCTTCTTTTTGGTTTGATCCTGGCCGATCACGAAGTCGTCGAGAAAGCTCTTAACCTCCTGCGGTTTGGGCAGGTGGCCAGCGGCGGCGGTGGGGTTAGCCTCACCGCGATCGTCCTCGAGAATCGAGTTGCAGACGGCTACGCACTCGTCGCAGATGTAAGCGCGAGGATAGTCGCTGGGCGACGAGATGAGCTTGGCCACGGCGTCCTGCGACTTGTGGCAGAACGAGCAGCGCAATGCTTCTTCGGGTCCCGTGCGCGTTTTCATGTTCTTGCTTCCTTTGGACGATGTTTGCTGGTTAGCTGGTCTCTGACCGTGTGATTTTGTGCGTTGATTTGATGCGATCCCAGGTCTCAAAATCGAGACCTGGGGCAGCTATGGATTTACTGATTACGTACGCGGCCGGTCGATGATTTCATCGACAATGCCGTATTCCTTGGCCTGCTGGGCGTTCATGATGAAGTCGCGCTCGACGTCGTGCTCGATGCGATCCAGAGGCTGGCCGGTGTGACGGGCCATCAAATTGTTGGTAATCTCGCGGATGCGCAGAATCTCACGAGCATGAATGTCAATGTCCGTGGCCTGGCCGCTCAATCCGCCCATCGAAGGCTGATGGATGAGAATGCGGGAGTTAGGCAGGGCAAAACGCTTGCCCTTGGTGCCAGCCAGCAGCAGCAAAGCGCCCATGGAAGCCGCCTGACCGATGCAATACGTCACCACGTTGTTCTTGATGAACTGCATGGTGTCATAGATGGCCAAGCCCGCGCTGATGGAGCCGCCTGGCGAGTTGATGTAAAGCTGCACATCCTTCTCCGGGTCTTCGCCGGAGAGAAAGAGCATTTGCGCGACGATGAGGTTGGCCACCTGATCGTCGATCGGCGTGCCCAGGAAAATGATATTGTCGCGCAGCAGACGGGAGTAGATGTCGTAGGCGCGCTCGCCCCGGCTCGTCTGCTCAACCACCATGGGAACCAATGCCATAAAGTCTCTTCTCGCTTTTCCGGTTTTTTCTTCTTTTTCTTTGGGGAGCCGACTACTCTCCGCACCCTGGTTGCCGCGCGGTGCCGGTGAAAGCCCGCGCGGCTACTGTAATCCGCTTACGCTGGCAGCCGCTCGTAGAGAACGCTTGCCGTCTTTTCGCGCCGCAGTTGCTCGCGAATCTTCACCAAACCACCCTCTTCGATCAAGCGCGAACGCAGCGTCTCGATGGGTTCGCGGGATTGCAGAGCAGCTAGTTGCAACTGCTCGTCCAATTCCTCGTCGCTGACCGTAACATTTTCCTCATTAGCGAGGCGATCCAGCAAAAGATTGGTTTTAGCTTCGGCCAAAGCACCGTCGCGCTGAGCAACGCGCAGGCGGGCAAAGTCCAGCTTGCGCATCTGCTCGGGGCTCATGCCCTGAGCAGCCAAGGCGCGCAGGCCGCGCTCCAAGCGCGCATCAATCTGCTCTTGCACCAGCGCTTCAGGCACCGCGAAAGTGAAACGCTCGGTGAGCGCCGCAAAAAGCCGGTCCTTGGTTTCGCCCTCGACGCTCTGCCGCTTGCGGTGAGAGAGATGCTCGCGAACGCGCTTTTCAAGCTCCGCGAAGTTCTCGTACTCGCCCAATTCCTTGGCAAAATCGTCGTTCAGCTCAGGCACGATGCGCTTCTTGATGGCCTTGACGGTCACCTCATAGGCCACGGTCTTGTTGGCCAGCTTGGGCTCGGCGTAATCGGCGGGATAGAGCACCTCGGCCTTCAGTTCCTGGCCGGGCTTGGCCCCGGTGAGAGCAGTGGTGAAAGCCTCGACCGTGTCCTTGCCGCCGATTTCAACCAGCGTGTTTTCGCCGGCGATGGGAGCCGCTTCAGGCTCGCCGTCTAGCAAGCCCTTGTAGCTAATCTCGGCCCAGTCACCTACGGCCAACGGGCGATCTTCCTCGACCGGCTCGACGGTGGCGCGGGACTCGCGCAATTGCTCAAGCTCGGCCTTGAACTCGTCCTCGGTGATTTCCACCGAAGGCTTTTCGACGACCACATCCTTGTAGCCCTCAATAGAGAACTCAGGAACAAATTCGAAGACCGCCTTGACGTGCAGCGGCGTACCGTCTTCGACCGTGAGTTCGAGAACTTGGGGCTGTCCAACGGACTTGACGCCCAAATCAACGACAGCTTTGTTAAAGCGCTCCGGCAGCAAACCCTCAATGACATCCTTACGGATTTCGGCGGTAAAGCGGCGACGAATCACCGAATCCGGCACCTTGCCAGCGCGGAAGCCGGGGATCTTGGCATACTTGCGATAATTACCGACCACGGTCTTGTAGGCCTTGGTGACATCTTCGGCAGGAATATCGAGCACCAGCTCACGGGTGCAATCGGGGTTCAGGACCGGGCCGTGCTCGTGGCCTTCGTGGTCGAGATGGTCATGGCCTTCGTGGCCTTCATGGTCGTGAACGGCCTCGGCCGCATCCGGTTGGGAGTTGTTTTCGATCTCGGTAGAGCTCAACGTTTTGCCTTCCAGGCGCATCAAGCGCCAAACAAGCTTTCAGACAGATTTGCGAACGACCCTAAAGGGTTCAAAAAGATGCCCTTGAGCCACAAGCTTCTGCCTTGGGCTGCCACGGATCGCCAAACCGGCGTCGCGCGGCCAGGGAAATACCTCATCTCATGGTAAGAGGGATTGCCGACAGGGTCAAACTGCCAGGAAGTCTTTCTTGTGCAAATGCCTATCAAATGTAAAATTCAGCCGCGATTGAGCGGTCCAAAGACGTTTCCCGCGCCAAAATGGGCCAAAAGGCCGATTTCGCTTCAGCGGGTCACCCTGCTACTGCTCGGCGAGTTGCGGCTTCCGCACATAGGGCAGAAACCGAGGGTGCGCCGCGCCGTAGCGAGCATAGTATGCGCGAGCCTCATCCAAGCTGAGGTCGCCGTTCACGGTCAGGCGAACCTCCGCCGCGTCCGTGTCGCTCTGACCGTCGTCCTCCCACCAACACACCGGGCACAAGGCCAGAGCGCCCGGCGCATCAAGTGTCTTCGATCCGCAGCACGGGCAGCGATAACGATTCTCCACGGTTTCCATTGACACGGTTTCCATTGATTAGATGGACGAAAAGCAGAACGGTCAGGTTTACAGCGGAGGCAGATAGCGGGAGTGTATGCGCCCCATCCCGACCAAACCGCAGCTTCTCGGCACTCATTTTTCACCTCTTTCCTACCCCGCTCTCCGTTTGCAATTTCTTGCCGCAGTTCTTGAATCTCTTTTTTGAGAGCCGCGAAGGCCGGCACACATCCGCAAGTGCGCGCCGTAGGAATACTTGATGGGTAACTCAATTCAACTAACTTAACTTGGGAAATCTCTGCGCAAGTTGTCAGCTTGAAGAGCACGAACTCTCGTCGTGAAAGAAATGTAAGTCACCCTGCCACTGCCCGGGAAAGCTTTCACTCACAACTGTCATAACATTTTCACACGAGAAGAAATTTTTTTGTTGACGGTCTCGTCAACTGCGCTACAATTCAGAAACTCGCAGTAACTGTGGAGAAAACCTATGTTAATGCTTCGATGTCGCGTTTGTAGTTTCCCTTCCCTGGGCCAATAGTTTCTGTCCGCACAAAGCCAGGATTTTTTGATCTTGGCGTACTTATGCACGGATAAGCAGGCTTCCCCCTGTCCCCCTAATCTGAATAACTCCAACCGGACGCGACATGATCGCGGCGGGCACAGCGCATAGCTATGCACATGAGCGGGTTCTTTCTCACTTACGGATCTTTATGGTCCGCTGGCAAGAGAGCGACGAATGCGCGTCTGTGAAAGCTCAGCCTCTGTGTGGCCGCTTGCACATGCTTCGGCCCGCAAAAAATCCTGGAGGATTTATGACGTTTAACTCTCTGTCTGCCAGAGCGTCTGTCGCCGCCCTGTCTCTGCTCGCTCTAACATCGCTTTCCGCCTTTGCGCTTCCCGCGCACAATGTAGCCAATGGCCTTGCCTCTTCCGCCGATAAGGGCCGGGTAAGTGCCAGCACCGAGCTGAATTTGACCGTCGTGCTGAAGCTCCACAACCGTGCCGAATTCGACGCGCGGGTTGCTAAACTGTACGATCCCACTTCGTCCACTTACCGCAAATGGCTCACGGACAAGGATATTGCCCAATACGCGCCTACCGAAGCCGAGTTTCAGACGGTGAAGAGTGAGTTACTCAAGCACGGATTTGAAGTGCTCTCCGCAGATCCGCAGCGGCTTACCCTTCGCGTCCATGGCACCGTGGCCAATGCGGAAGAAGCTTTCCAGACGGAACTGCACACCTTCGCCAATAACGGAAAGACCTTCCGTTCGCACGTCAGCGATGCCAAGCTGGCTGGCGAAGCAGCAGAGTTGGTTGATTCCGTTGCCGGGCTTGAACAGCATATCTCGCGCCCACAAGCCAGCTTCGTGAAGAATCCTCTCACCGGCAAGCAACTGATCAAAAAGAAGGTCACGAACGCGACCATTCTGGCCGCTTTTGTGGCTTCGCTCACCAACACGCCTCTGACGGATGCGTCGAGCGAGGCGTGGACCGACGCCTCTGGCGACTCCGAACTCTACTACGGGCTGCAATACACCGCCAATGGCCAAACCGCAGCCTTTACTCCGGCCCAATTGCAGGCGCACTACGGGCTAACCTCCCTGATCAAACAGGGCTATGACGGCACCGGTCAGACCGTCGCACTGGTCGAAGCCTATGGCTATGACAATGCAGAGGCGGATGCCAATCAGGCGGCCACGCTCTTCGGACTGCCCGCACTAACCTCCGCCAACTTCTCGGTCGTCTATCCCGAGGGCAAACCGATTAACTCTAATGCCGCGGAACTTACTGGCTGGGACACCGAGATTGCTCTGGACATTCAGTCGGCCCACGCCGTTGCTCCGGGAGCAAATATCCTGGTCGTGGCCTCCCAAGGCCAGGACAACGAGGATCAGATCGCCTCGTTGAACTACATCATCACCAACAAGCTAGCCAACTCGGTTTCCGGCAGTTGGGAAAACGACGATGAAATCATCTCCGGCTCGGCTGAAGAAGACGCCTTCAATACCGTTCTCGAACTGGGCGTAGCGAAGGGCATCTCCTTCCAATTCTCCACCGGCGACAACGGCGACCTGGGCCTGGGCACACCGGTTGGGGCGGTTGGAGTTCCCTCTAACTCTCCCTATGCAACCGCCGTCGGCGGCACCAGCATTCTCAATAACCCCTACACCAACAAGCAGTTCGTGACTGGATGGGGTACGGGCATCGCGTATCTCTATGACTACGGTGTGCTCCTTGCGCCCGAAGGGTTTAACGATGGTGGCGCGGGCGGCGGCCAGAGCCAATACTTTGCAAAGCCGAAGTGGCAGAGTTCGCTCTCGGGGAACTGGCGTCAGGTACCAGACGTGGCTGCACTCGCCGATCCCTTCACGGGCTTTCCCATTCTTATCACGCAGGATAAAACTCTCTACGCCGAAGTGTACGGTGGCACCAGTCTGGCTAGCCCCATCTTCACGGCCAACTGGGCCATCGCCAACCAGTACAACGGCGCGGCTCTCGGCCAGGCAGCCCAAGCCGTTTCCAAACTGAAAAGTGCCGCTATCACCGACGTAGCGCCTCTTCCAACCAGCATTACGCAGTACAACGCCGAGGGCTGGACAGCGAGTTCAGACGGTGTTAACGCGTTCCCTTCTGACCAGCTTCTGACAGAAAGCGGCATTGACCTCTATGGCCAAACCGGCTATCTCGATGTGATCTGGCCACTTTCCAAGAGCGTCTATGTCGCCGTCGCCTTTGGCGTTGACGAGTCTCTGATCGTGACCAAAGGTTGGGACCACGTGACCGGCTGGGGCGAACCGAATGGATTGCCGTTTATCCAGGGCGTAACCGGCAAAACCACGGGAGCCAAGCTGACGAAGAAGTAACTTCAGCGACCGGCCCAAAAACAATTGCGCGCCGAAGCAGTGACTTCGGCGCGCAATCGTTTTTATCTATCTGTCTTTGTACCGCTTATGGCACAAAGACGCGCAGACGGACGTGCCACTTGGTGCTTTGGCCGGGCTTGAGGGTAACCATGCCGGTATCGGTCGAGCCCCACTCCTTGCCGAAGGGATTGGCGAGGTTGTACTGGTGCTCGATGGCGGCAAAGCTCTTGTCGGGCGGAGCGTACATCTGGATGGCCTTGATCTCGGGCGATAGGCCTTCGATCTTGAGTCCGTAGTGTGCGGCCGGGTCGATGACTTCGACGGTAACTACGCCGCCCTTCCAGATGAGATGGTTCCAGTTGTCGTCATAGAAGTTCTTGCCCAGGGCCACGCCGTTGGGCGCGTTCAAGTCGTACTGGGTTCCGGTGACGGGCACCATCTTGCCAGAGGGAAAAACGTTGTCGTAGTTATCCACCTGAGCGGTGGTGGCGCCGGGAATGTGGATGCGGGCCTGGGTGCGATCGCCTGAAGGCAAGTTGAAATAAGGATGCCAGGCAATGGCGAAGGGTTCGACCTCGGCGCCGATGTTACGGGCCACGATGGAGGCGTCTACAGCCTCGGCGCTGAGGGTCACGGTAACCACCAGGTCGGTTTTGGAGAGCCAGTGACCGCCAAAATCGCCAGCATGAATAATGCCAGTGACCTGTTCGCCGCCGGCGATCTTCTTCACGCTGATGTCGTCAGTTTTGGCCTTGAGAATGAGGCCGTGCATAGCGTGGCGCTCGGCGGTAGGCAGCTTGCCGATGTTGTTGGCGGGCAAGGTAATGGTGTGCCCTTGCCAGGAAGTGGTGAGGGTTTTGCCGTCCGGCGAAAGCGGGCCGCGAATGCGGTTGGGGTAAGGCGCCAGGAAGGCCGCTCCCAACCGATAGCTGAGATTGCCGAAGGCGTCGTCGTCCACGTCTAGCATTTTTTTGGCGCCGGCCAAGTCGGGCGAGGCCAGCACGTCGACGTTGCCCTTGCCAGGGAAGTTGGCGGTGATTTGCAGAATCTCCATGCCGCGACCGGGAGCAAGGGTGATGCTGGTGAACTCCGGCTGGGTAGTGCTGACGGCGGCGCGGGTGAGGGTGACCACCTTCTGCCCGCCGATTTCGGTGCTGGTCTGGGCCACGGTGGCCAAGGTGAGCGAACCGGCCAATAACGCCGGCAGGGCACATGCGCAAAGCAAAGATTTCATCTCAATCCATCCCCTGAAAGTGCGTTCGGAGTATCCGGAAGCGGAAAGCGGCGGAGGAATTCCCAGCGCCAGAAAACGTTTCCGGAGGGCGAAGCCATTCTACGCCAGTCGACCCTGCCGTGGCATCCGCCTCTTTTACGCAACAAGTGGGCATGGACAAAAAGCCCATACCCACTTGATTTCAGCAAGCGCCAGAAACAATCAATAACGGTAGCTGAAGCCCATACCTACCACGTGGCGGGCTTGCAAATTGATCACCAGAGGAGCGTAGGGGTTGGCGGCGACGCCGGTGGGGACCAGGGTGGTGCCGATGTTGCCCGCCACCTGACCGACACCGATGTCGAAGCTGAAATGAGGGTGCTCAGCCTGCGTGATGCGCACGGCATAATCCATGGTGGTGGGCAAATGCGCCTTGCCTGCAATCAAATAAACGCTGGTGGTTGAAACCGGACCCAGGTTCTTGACCGTCGGCGGCTGCTGAGTGAAACCGGCAGAGGGCACAATCGCCGTCTTCCACGGGCCGGGCAGCGGGATACCAAAGCCGCCGAAGAGGCGTCCGCCAAAGCGGGGGCTCTGCCCACCGATGCCAAAGATCGAAGCGTTGGTGGCCTTCCAGCCGAAGTTAAGCATGAAAGGCACCGGCGGCTTGATGGAGAGCTTGGTGGCGGCCACGTAGACATCGCCGTTGGTATAGGTTTTGCCGTCCAGGGCGCCGGAAACAAAGTGGTCGCCGGTGCGCACCACGCCGCCCACGGCGACACCCGGCAGCCATGATTTGAACTGACCGTCCTTGATGGCCACAACTTTGCCGTGGAAGATATTCATGCCCGCGAAATCCCACAGACCGCTGAAAGCCGCGCTGTCGCCCTTAAGATGGACGCTGCGGGTATAGCCGGCCTCGGCGCGGTTGGCGAATCCCTCGGTGATGCTGACGGTCTGGATGTCGCCGATGACCTTGGATGCGCCGATAAAGTGATAGCCTACGGCGGGGTGGGAGAAGGTCTGTCCCTTGGCCGAGTAGACAACGTAGGCGGTGGGCGTTAGAAAGCCGCCAGTTTGGCCTTCGAGGGTGAGGTGTTGGGCTTGCGCCTGGGGGGTAAAGATTGCCGCGGCCAGAAGGCTGCATAAGCCAATCTTGAGCAAAGTTTTCAAATGCAAAATTACAACTCCAATGGGAAACAGTTGTCTGTCCCTGGTGAGATTCGAGCGGTTTTTCGGCCCGAGTACGCTGATCCACCGCTCCCGAATGCGCATTTCTCCTTTTTTCTGCAAAAAGGATTTAAGGATAGGCCCCTCGGCGACAGATGCTTGCCGAAAGACAGGCAAGAAGAACGCCAGCACAGAACTGTCCCAGGGAAGCGGAAGTAAGAACTTCGAGTGGATTCATTTCTTGTAACACAACCCAGGGGGCCTCGTCTTGTTCTTTGCTGGAGTGGTAGACTCAGCCCATGGCGCGCGGCTATTTCATCACTCTCGAAGGTCTGGACGGATCAGGTAAGACCACCCAAATCAATCGTTTATCAGCATGGCTCACCGAGCGCGGCCAAGCGCCGCTGGTTACCCGCCAACCGGGTGGCACGGCCACCGGCGACCGGATTCGCGCCCTGGTGTTGGACTCGCGCTCCACCGGGCTGGCGCCGCTGACCGAAATGGCTCTGATGTTTGCCGACCGCGCCCAGGCCATTGCCGAGGTCATTCAGCCAGCCCTCGATGCCGGCAAAATCGTGCTTTGCGACCGCTTTACCGACTCGACCGATGCCTATCAAGGCGGCGGCCGGGAACTGGGATCGGATCTCGTACTCAGCTTACATCGGCTTCTCTGCGCCAACCTTCAGCCAGACCTGACGCTGCTGCTACTCCCTTCGCTGAAGGCCTCGCTGGAACGGGCGCGCCGACGCAATCAACGCACCGCCCAGGTAAACGGCCCCGACGAAGACCGCTTTGAACGGGAGCAGGACGGCTTCTACCGCCGCGTCTGGGAAAAGTACAAGGAAATTGCCGCCCGCGAGCCTGGACGCGTGGTGCTGATTGAGGGCGAACTGAGCATTCAGCAGGTGCAGGAACAGATTGTGGCCGCGGTGAGTGCGCGGCTGCGCGGGTAGATCGCGCCAGATCTCCGAGCATGGGATTTTTGGGCGCGGAGTTTCTACTTTACCAGGCCCCAAAAGCGAGACCTGGGGCATCCTCGGTTGACTCCACAAACGATAAGAATTAGCTTGCCGCGCCGGCCTTGGTGGCTGCTTCCACTTCAATCAGCTTGCCGCTTTTGACATCGTAGATGTAGCCGTAAATGGGGATCGAAGACGGAACCAGGGGATGGTTTCGAATGCGCAGCACGTCGTCGAGCACAGACTGCTTCTGCTCGGGAATGGTGAGCCACTCAATGAATTCGCCAGCCCGCGAGCCCGGCCCATGGCCCACGTCGCGAAAGCCAGCGGCAGAGAGTTCGGCGGTTTCAAGACTGTTGGCGAGCAGGCCGCGAATCACGTCGTTGGTAAAAAACTCCATGCCGCAATTGGTGTGATGCACGACGAAAAACTCGCGTGTGCCCAGCAGCTTGTAGCTGATGACTAGCGAACGAATAGCATCGTCGCTGGCGCGTCCGCCCGCATTGCGGATGACATGGGCGTCGCCCTCGGAGAGGCCGGCGTACTTGGCCGGATCGAGCCGGGCATCCATGCAGGTGAGCACGGCGAAATGACGGGCGGGAGGAAGCGCAAGATTGGCCTTGTCTCCGAAAGATGCGCTGTAGTTCTGATTGGCGTTTAAGACCTCGTTCAGGATGGTGCTCATGTCATTCTCCTATGATTGGCGGTTCTGCCGCACCGGATTGACGGCTGGGAGGAATCCAGATCGACCATCGAAGCAGCGTCTTTTGCGGGCAAGAGTTCGCGTTGAGGGGAAGAACTGCACGAAACGCAATCACCGCAGACTGGTGACAAAGATAACTTCAATTGGATCGCCGGGGAAGCAATGGAAACGCCGGATACTCTTCCAGAACAATGAAATTGCTCGACCAGCTTAAGCGCGGGAGCAGCAACAACAG
>Ga0302320_10029481_pt1 | contig 10495 bp, 9 predicted proteins | sample Bog_T0_3_FD_202130 | JGI IMG/M metagenome (GOLD analysis project Ga0302320, IMG submission 202130) | Peat permafrost microbial communities from Stordalen Mire near Abisko, Sweden - Bog_T0_3 | ecosystem: Environmental > Terrestrial > Soil > Wetlands > Peat | place: Sweden: Abisko, Stordalen Mire... | reverse complement strand
CCCCACCTTTAAAGAGGATGGCGCGCACGACCTGTGAACCAGCGAAAGCCTTGAACTCGGTGCCGGCGACGGCCTCGCTCAGATCGACGATCTCCATGGAAAAGCGCAGGTCCGGCTTGTCGGTGCCGAACCGGTCCAGGGCCTCGTTCCACGTCATCGTCACGATCTCGGGCGGCTGCTCGCCGGTCACCGCCGTTGTCGCCTCGATCACCGCCTCGCTGACAAAGCCATGGATGTCCGACTGGCCGACAAAAGACGCCTCGATGTCGAGCTGGGAGAACTCGAACTGGCGGTCGGCTCGCAGGTCCTCGTCCCTCATGCAGCGGGCAATCTGGTAGTAGCGATCCATCCCCCCGACCATGAGCAGCTGTTTGGCAATCTGTGGGCTCTGGGGCAGGACGTAGAACGAGCCCCGTTGCAACCGGGAGGGGATGGCGAACTCGCGAGCCCCTTCGGGCGTCGGTGTCCAGAGCATCGGCGTCTCGACCTCGACGAAGCCTTGGCGCTCCATTGCACGGCGGAGCGCGCTGTTGACCTTTGCCCGCAAGCGCAAGTTGCGCTGCATGCGAGCGGTGCGAAGGTCCAAGTAGCGGTACCGCAGCCGCACCGACTCATCGGTCTGGGTCCGGGCGTCGAGGGCGAATGGCGGTGCTTCGGCCACAGAGAGGACCTCGACGACGCACTCGCCGAGCTCGACCTCGCCGGTGGACAGCCCCGGGTTGACGGTTCCCTCCGGGCGGGGCCGCACGACACCGGTCACGCGCAGCACGTGCTCAGAGCGCAGATCGCTCGCCCCGTCGACGACGCACTGGATGACTCCGGTGTAGTCACGCAGGTCGACAAAAGCCAGGTGCTCGCCGTGCTCGCGGCGGCTCGCCACCCATCCGCAGACGCTGACCTTGCGGTCAATGTCTCCGACCCCCAACGCGCCGCAATAGGCCGTCCGCAACCCGGCCGGGACCGGTCCCTCGTCCACTGTGAAACTCATCGTGACCTCGTGATCTCATTAAGGCGGCTCGCGAGGGCCTCGCGGGACACCTTGTCTTGTGTATGGGCGGCCGGGCCACGCAGCACCCGGATGGTGACCAGCCCCCCCGCGAGCTCTTCTGAACCGACGATGCAGGCCACCTTGGCACCGGAGCGGTCGGCCGCCTTGAGCTGAGCTTTCATCGAACGCCCGTCGAAGGCCCTGTCGACGGCGAGGCCCGCTGCGCGGATCTCCGCACAAAGCTCGAGGGCGGCTCCAGTATCAGTGACGTCGACGACGAACGCATCGAGCGGCCCACTGAGTCGCAGGTCGTCGTTGTCCAACACGCCATCGGCGTCGCAGGCTAAGAGGATCCTCTCAATGCCCGCGCCGAAGCCGACGCCGGAGACCTCGGGTCCCCCGAGGGCGGCCACGAGCCCGTCGTAACGACCCCCTCCGCCGACGCCCTCGATCACCTCCGAGCCGTACTCGAAGGTGGTGCGCGTGTAGTAGTCAAGTCCCCGCACAAGAAAATCATCCTGTACATAGGTGATGCCGAGACGGTCGAGGCCGTCGAGGACGGTGGCGAAGTGACGCTGGCAGTCCTCACACAGCGCCTCGCGCATGCGCGGCGCCCCGGCGCTCACCTTGCGGCACTCGGGTCGCTTGCAGTCAAAGACTCGAAGAGGGTTCACCGACCATTTGAAGCGGTGTTCGTCGCAAAGCTCTGCGGCATGCGCCTCGAGGTGAGACGAGAGCCGCTCGCGATAACCCGGTGCGCAGGTGGCGTCCCCAAGTGAGTTGATCCGCAAGCGAAGAGAGGAAAGACCGAGATCGGCATAGAGGCTGGCAAGCAACGAAATGACCTCGACGTCGGCCATGGGGTCGGCCGTACCGAGGATCTCCACGCCGAGTTGGTGGTGCTGACGAAAGCGCCCGGCCTGGGGACTCTCGTAGCGAAACATCGGCGCGACGTAAAAGGCCTTGAAAGGAGGCACGGGCGAGTGCTGCACATAGGCGCGCACGACCGAAGCCGTGCCCTCCGGCCGCAGTGCTATGTCGCGTCCGCCACGGTCGGTGAACTCGTACATCTCCTTGGTGACGACGTCGGAGGAGTCCCCGGAGCTGCGTCGGAACACCTCGGTGTCCTCAAAGCCCGGGCTCATCACCAGCCCGAAACCGAAGCGGCGGGCGAGCTCCGCGAAGCGCCCCACGATCTCGACCCAGCGCGCGCTTTGCGGAGGGAGGATGTCCTGAGTCCCCTTTGGGGACTGGAAGCTCTTCACCGGGCCGCCGGCGCCGGAGCGTCGCTCCTCCCGGGAACAAGGCGGTAGGCGTCATAAACGCTGTCGAGCAGCCTGAGGTTCTCCAGAAGCGAGTCGAGGTGCTCGGGGTCTGCGAGCTCGAATTCGAAACGCATGCGGCTCACCCTATCCGGCGTCGTGTGGGTCGACGAAGAGATGATGCTCACATGGTGCTCGGACATCACCTTGGCAACGTCTGCGAGCAACCTCGTCCGGTCGAGTGCCTTGACCTCGATGGCGGCGACGAAGACGCCAGTGCGGTCCTCGTCCCACTCCACCTCGATGAGGCGCTCTTTCTCGTCAGCGGCAAGCGCGATGGCATTCGCGCAGTCCTCTCGATGCACCGACACCCCACGCCCTCGAGTCACGAATCCGATGACCCGGTCGCCCGGCACCGGCGTACAGCAGCGTGAGAGTCGGACCATGACATCGTCAAGGCCCTCCACGTAGATCCCCGTCGAAACGCGACGCCGAGAGCTGCGCCTTGGCTGAAGGGCTGTCGAAGGCAACTGCTCTTCGCCTTCTCCGCCTCGAAGCTCCCGCTCAATGCGCTGCACGAGCGCCTGGCCCGAGATGTGGCCCGCTCCGAGGGCGGCATGGAGGGCATCAAGATCCGCGTAACCCATCGAGACGGCAATGGCGGTCAGCGTGGGCGAGTTCTGCAGCTTTTGTACAGGGAGGCCTCCCCTTCGCAGCGCCCGGGCCAGCTCCTCGCGCCCTGTCTCGATTGCGTCCTCCCGGCGCTCGCGGGAGAACCACTGCCTGATCTTGTTGCGCGCCCGAGGAGAGGTCGCTATCTGCAGCCAGTCGCGCGACGGGCCCGCCGAGGCCGTCTTCGAGGTGACGATCTCGACGGTGTCTCCGGAGTGCAGCTTGGAGTCGAGGGGCAGCAAACGGCCGTTTACCCGTGCCCCGACGCAGCGGTGGCCCACTTCGGTGTGGATGGCATAGGCGAAGTCGACCGGTGTGGCGCCTGCCGGGAGCGTCACGATCCGGCCCTTAGGTGTAAAGACGTACACCTCGTCCTGCTCGAGGTCGATCTTTAGCGTCTCGAGGAACTCGACGGGGTCCGGCGTCTCGCGCTCCCAGTCGACGATGCGCTGCAGCCACGCGATCTCGTCGGTCGAGCGAGCACCGCGTTGGCTTCCGGGCCGGCTCGGAGCTCCGGGCTTTGGAGCCGGCGCCAACTTGGCGCCGGCCGCCTCCTTGTATCCCCAGTGGGCAGCGATGCCAAACTCGGCCCGGCGGTGCATTTCCTGAGTACGGATCTGGATCTCGAGAGGCTTTACCCGCGGGCCGACGACCGAGGTGTGGAGCGATTGATAAAGGTTGAACTTCGGGGAGTTGATGTAGTCCTTGAACCGCCCCTGCACAGGCGGCCAGAGTGCGTGCACGGTGCCGAGCGACGCCCAGCAGTCCTTCTCGGCGGTCACGATCACCCTTATGGCAACGAGGTCGTGGACCTCGTCGAACTCCTTGCCCCGGACGACCATCTTCTCGTAGATGCTCCACAGGTTCTTCGGGCGCCCGGTCACCTCGGCCTCGATGCCCGCCTCGGCGAGGCGAGAGCGCACGACAGCCAGCACCTCAGCAAGCTCGACTTCGCGTCGCGGGGCGCGCGTGGCGACCATCTGAGCGATCTCCGCGAAGCGCTTTGGGTGCAAGGTCTCAAATGCGAGGTCCTCGAGCTGCCATTTGATCTCCTGGATACCGAGGCGGTGCGCGAGCGGGGCATAGATGTCCCGTGTCTCTTCGGCGATGCGTCGCTGCTTCCACTCGGGCATGACGGACAAGGTCCGCATGTTGTGAAGCCGGTCCGCGAGCTTGATGACTAGCACTCGCCAGTCACTCGCCATGGCGACGAGCATCTTGCGCATCGTCGCGGCCTGTTGCGCCTCTTTGGAGTCGAAGCGGAGCCGGTCCAGCTTGGTGACCCCGTCCACGATCCCAGCCACGGCCGGGCCGAATTCCTCTTCGACCTGGGCGAGGGTGACGCCGGTGTCCTCGACGGCGTCGTGCAACAGCGCCGCGGCGGCTGTCACGGTGTCGAGGCCTAGATCGGCGATGATCGTGGCGACGGCGACCGGATGGGTTATGTACGCCTCGCCCGACAGCCTTAGCTGGCCTTCGTGCGCCCTCGCGGCATACGCGTGCGCCCGCCTCACGAGCTCGAGGTCCTCGCCCGCCCGACGCACCGCCAGGGTTGAGAGGATGCCCTCGACATCCGCGCTCGGGGGCGGGATGAGGGCGCGGGCCGGGTTCTCCGGCTCGACGTCGAGCGGCTCGGCGGCCACAGTGCCTAGTTGTGCGGTCGGCCCGGGCACAACTACGCCGGGTCGGGCCAGCTCGTCACTCGGCCCGGTGGGCGCGGGATCGACTACCGACATAACTCAAATCTACCTGCTGGAGTTCCCACGACCTGCGAGCTTGCGAGCCGGCGCCGACCTTTGTGAGGCGTTCGCAAACTAAAGTCGCTGGTTAGACCTGTGCTTGAGCACGAACCCGAGACGACGCCAGCCGAAAGGGCCATCGAGTGACGAGCCCGCCCGCCCCCGAACTGCCTGAGGCAGATGAGCCCGATCAGCCCTATTTCGTCCGGGCCAAACCGCCGTCCCTGCGGGCCGCATTTATCGTGCTCGCCTGCGCGCTCGCGGTCACCATCGGCGGTGTGGCCGTCGCCTTGGTGGGCAGCGTGCAGACAGGATCGCCGACGGTGAACGGCCTCGCCACCCCGGTTGCGGGTGTCAACCTGACGGCGGTTGGAGCTTCGAGCGTGCTTTCGCGCATACAAAGCGGAGGCACGCCACCAACAGACGTCCTCAGCTCGCTTGTGTTGCCGAGCGGGGCGAAGATATTGGGCTCGACGACCCAGGACGCGGGCATCGACCAGTTCGACCGGAGCATGAAGTTCCAGATCGACACGACCAAGCAGGAGCTCTTGAGCTTTTACCAAACTGAGCTGAGACAGGCCCGGTGGTCATTGCTCGGGACGTACGCGGTTTCGGGCTCTGCGTCCGAGGTGCTCGCGCAACGGGCAGGGAGCGACGGTTATGAGTGGGAGGTCGGCGTGCAGATAGCGCCCATTAACCCCGCCGTCTCGCCCGCGCTCGCCGGTGACGACCAGACATCAGCCGAGATGGGGCTCACGCTTCGGCTCTTCGAGGTCCCCGACGGCTCCTAGGCCAAGGGCCTCTCCCTCTTTCATGGCGCCGCTCGTCAGTGCGAACGGGGTAAGAAGGACGGCGCAGGTCAAAAGGTCGAGGGGGTAGATGAGGTAGCCAAAGCGGGTGGCTGGTGCCAGCAAGGTGGCCAGCAACATGGCAAGACCGCTGAAACCGGCCGCGCTCTGGGGGCTTGACGGCATCGCGCGGCGCAGTCCGTAGGCGACCGCCCCGAGGCCGATAAGTCCGAGAAGGGCTATCAGCTCCGGCTTTATGGAGGGAAAGAGCGCGACGAGCTCCTGGCCGATGAGAGGGCTCGCCGCTGGCGACTTGACCCTCGCGAGGCCGAGCGGGAAGCGGATGGCGTTGAGGACAAAGGCGTGCCAGTTCGAGCCGATGCCGACGCCTAGCACTGGGACCACGATGGCCACGAGGGCGACGCTGTAGCGGAGTATCGCCCGGCGCGACCGCCGGTCCCATTCCCCGAGCGCGAGGAGGACAAGCAGTGGCCAGGCTGTGAACTTGAGCGTGCCGGCGAGCCCCATCGCCAGGCCCGAAAGGACTGGTCTTCGCCGCGTGGCAAGCGCCAGGGCGAGCACCATGAGGGCAATCACTGGCAAGTCGTCGCCCCCGGTCACCATCGGGAGCGCCCCACTAGGCAAGACGACTATCACCTGGAATATGCGCCATCGTCGCCTGGACGGGACCTCAGCTATCAAAAGGGCGCCGCAGATGACGATCAGGGTGAAGCCGGTGAGGGGGATGCGAGCATCCTTGAACTCGGCCGGACCCGACGTGGCATTGATTAGGCCGAAGGGGATCATTCCCGGCAGGTACGGGAAGAAGGAGTCCTCCGAGGTCTGGGTGTAAGACGTGCCGGCGTTCTTCGGGTGGGCGAGGTAGCAGTCCTTGTGGTGAAGGACGCGGTATCCGCAGGCTTCGATGACGGGCACCTCGTTTTGCACCTCGTCGCCTGGGAAGTGGTCGGCGCGAAGGATCACCTCGACGGTGAGGGGCACGAGCATCACCGTGATGAGGAGCCCGAGCACGACGCCGCGTCGCACCTTGTCAGAGCGGTCGCCCGGTTCTCTATCCCTCTGGCGGGAGCTGCGGCGGCTCACGAAAGCGCAAACAACTGCGCCGATGAGATAGGGGCCAGCAGCTATCTCCGCCCACTGGCGGTAATCCACACTCTCGGCCAGGGCGAGTGTCCCGAGGGCAAACACGCCGGCAATCAGATAGAGCAGCGCGTCCTGTTCGAGTACCGAGAGAGCCACCAAGCGGTCTCGCCACAGAAGCGCCGTGCGCGTGACCGCAGCCATTTCTCAGAGCGTACTCAGCTGCAAAATGTCCCGCGACGGGCATACCGAGGCCGTCCGCGAGAAAACGGGCGGCCTTCGGAGGACCCGAGCTCTTCTCAGCGGTTGGGCTGAGGCGTGTAGCGCAGGTAGGGTTTCACCGCCCTAAAGCCCTTCGGGAACTTCTCCTTGGCATCCTCGTCGCTGACCGCCGGCACGATGATCACGTCCTCACCCTCATGCCAGTTGACCGGTGTCGCCACCGAATAACCCGCCGTGAGCTGCAACGAATCGATCACACGGAGGATCTCCTCGAAGTTGCGCCCCGTGCTCGCCGGATAGGTGATCGTGAGCTTCACCTTCTTGTCCGCGCCGATCACGAACACCGAACGCACGGTCAAGGTGTCACTGGCGTTGGGATGGATCATCCCGTAAAGGTTGGCCACCTTGCGATCGGAGTCGGCAATGAGAGGGAAGTTGAGCGAATGGCCCGTGGCATCGGCGATGTCGCCCACCCAGCGCTCGTGCGAGTCGAGCTGGTCGACAGACAAGCCGATGACCTTGGTATTGCGCTTATCGAACTCGCTCTTGAGGCGCGAGACTTCGCCGAGCTCGGTCGTGCAGACCGGTGTGAAATCCTTCGGGTGCGAGAAGAGAACCCCCCACCCGTCGCCCAGCCACTCGTGGAAGCTGACGGTCCCCTCCGTGGTCTCAGCAGTGAAATCCGGGGCGATGTCGCCCAGCTGAAGTGCCATCCCGTTTCTCCTATCTCCGTCCCTATGGTTCCCCCGGCCACTTCGGGCCGTGATGCTTGTCCGATGACATTAGTCGTCATTGTTTGTGCTCATGCCCTCGACCTCGGTCATTCGCCTCGGACGCCTCGCACCCAATCACGGCCGCAAGCCTCGTCTAGCTACGTGCAAAAGAGCGCTCCGGCTCGTCGTGCCCGACGACAGCCCAGAGGGTGCCTTTGTGGCCGGGCTAGAGGCGCCCTCAGGCGAGCAGCAGTCGCCCGAGACGCCGTGTTGCGCCGATGAGACCACCGGCGCCGAGCAGGACGAGATAGCCGGCGTGCACTAGCAAAGAAGGGCTTATGGCACCCGTGTCGAGGCCGCGCAGAAGAGCGACACCTTGGTAGAGCGGCAGGAAGCTCACGATGACGCTCAGCCAACCTGGGTAGATCGAGAGCGGGTAGAAGACACCCGAGAACAAGAACAGGGGCACGATCGCAAGCGAGATCAGGTCGAAGTCCTGCCAGCTGCGCATGTAGCAAGTGCCGAACATCCCGATTCCCCCAAAGGCGAAGCTGACAAGCATGGCCGCGGGCAAACAGGCCACTGCCCACCATGAGGCCACAAGCCCGAGAGCGGCCATGACGACCAAGAAGGCGAACGAGTAGACCGTTCCCCGAATCAGCGACCACGTCAGCTCGCCGATGGCGATGTCGCGCACCCCAAGAGGAGTAGCAAGCACGGCGTCGTAGGTCTTCGCGATCTTCAGCTTGAAAAAGATCCCGAAAGTGGCGTCGAAGATGGCGCCGTTCATCGCTGATGAGGCCAGCAGGCCTGGTGCCACGAAGTCTGTGTATGGGATCGAATGACCGGACACTTGCAGGTGGCCGATGAGATGGTTGAGCCCAAGCCCGATCGACAACAAATAAAAGAGCGGCTCGAAAAATCCTGAGACGAGAAGGATCCATCCCCGGCGGTACGCAACGACGTTGCGCTCGACCAGGCGCCGGGCCCGCCCACGAACAAGACCAACCGGTGGCGCGACGCGAAGCGCCAACACATCCGATCCGTAGCTGGTCATCGCCCGCGCCTCATTGCACGAGCCGGCGCCGGTAGGTCACTCTCGCGGCCAGCACCCCGCCTATGAGCATGACCGCCATGTACGCGATGTGCCCGAGGTACTCCACACCTATAAAACGCCCGAGCACCAGATCGCGACAAAGGCTCACTCCCTGGTAGAGCGGACTAACGCGGGCGACTATCTGCAGCCAGTAAGGCAGCTCTGACACGGGGAAGAAAGTCCCCGAGAACAAAAAGAGGGGCACAACGGCAAATCGGTAGAGCAGGACGAACGACTGGTCGGTCTCCTGTGTGGCGCTAAAAGCCATCACCGGAGTGGCAAAGGCGACGCCGGTGAGGACCGCGGCAGGCAAAGCCGCCACCGCCAACGGCGAGGCGATGACGTGAAAGAGCGCCATAACAGCGAGGAAGACGGCGGAGGACAAAGTGACGCGGGTTACGATCCACAACAGGTGGCCGTAGAGCACGTCGGTTACCTCAAGCGGCGTGGCGAGCATGGCGACATAGGTCTTTATCCACTTGATACCGGCCATGACGGGGTAGGTCGACTCGTTGACAGCGATCTGCATGGCTGTGCCGGCCAACAGTCCCGGGGAGAGGAACCAGATATAGGGCAGCCCTTCGACGGCGGCCGTCGAGCCGTGGTCGACCAGACGACCGAGTCCGACGCCGATCGCGGCGAGATAGAGCACGGGGTAAAGAAATGTGGTGGTGAGCGAACCTCGCCAGGTTCTCTTATAAGTGAGCAGGTTGTACTGGTATGCCCGCAGCGCGAGCGGCACGCTATGGCGACGAGGCGGTGCCGGCGATGTCGAGAGGCTCAATCGACCAGCCTCCGACCGGTCAAGTGCAAGAAGACGTCTTCGAGAGTGGAGCGTCGCACCAGGGCGGCAATTGGAGACTTGCCCCGGGACCTCACCTCCTTGAGCGCTGCGTCCCCCTCGTCGGTGTAAAGGAGCAGCCGATCGGGCAGCACCTCCACCCGCTCTGCGAGGTCGGCAAGCGACTTTTCGTGCGCTTCGTGGCTCCCCGGCTCGAAGCGCAACTCCACCACCTCGCGGGTCGACCACTGCTCGATCAGCTCTTGGGGCGAGCCCAGAGCAGCAATACGTCCCGAGTCCATTACGACGAGCCGGTCACACAATTGCTCGGCTTCGTCCATGTAATGAGTGGTGATAACGAGGGCCACTCCTTCCCGCTTCAGACGGTAGAGACGGTCCCAGAGCAGGTGGCGCGCCTGGGGATCGAGTCCGGTCGTCGGCTCATCCAAGATGACGAGCTCAGGTGAGGAGACGAGCGCCCTTGCGATGGTGAGCCGGCGACGCATGCCGCCCGACAGCGGGTCGACCCGGTCATTGGCGCGTTCTGTAAGTTGGGCGAACTCCAAGAGTTGTTCAACGCGCTCGCGGAGCTCTTTTTTCGGAAGTCCGAAATAGCGCCCGTAGAGAAAGAGATTGTCCCTCACGGTCAGCTCGAGATCCAAGGCGTCTTCTTGGGGAACGAGGCCGATCCGGCTCCGAATCCGCGAGCCGTCATGCATCGGGTCGAGGCCAAGAACCTGCAGCGAACCGCCGGAGATCGGAGAGAGGCAGGCAATCATCCGCATCGTCGAGGTCTTGCCTGCCCCGTTCGGGCCGAGAAATCCGAAGGCCTCGCCGGCGTGAATTTCAAAGTCGACCGAGTCGACGGCTGTGAACTCGCCGAAGCGCTTGGTGAGGCTCCGCGCCTTTACGGCCGCAGCCGCAGCGCCGCATGCTCGCGTGCTCATCGGGGACCCTTGGATCCGATGTGTCGGGTCAACCGAGCCTCCTTGGCCTTTTTGGACAGGTCCGTCTTCGCCCGATCTCATCTTCTATCCCCGATGGTCCCGGCGCTCGATGGCCCACACAGTCCTGCTTGACCGTTTGTGGGTCGGTCGTGTTAGCAGGTCCTAGACTCATCTGAGCGTGCAGCA
>Ga0302320_10029480_pt1 | contig 10495 bp, 5 predicted proteins | sample Bog_T0_3_FD_202130 | JGI IMG/M metagenome (GOLD analysis project Ga0302320, IMG submission 202130) | Peat permafrost microbial communities from Stordalen Mire near Abisko, Sweden - Bog_T0_3 | ecosystem: Environmental > Terrestrial > Soil > Wetlands > Peat | place: Sweden: Abisko, Stordalen Mire... | reverse complement strand
GCAATCCCGCTGGGAGCCCGCCTGCTGAAGATCCTCCACGAAAGGCTCGAACTCGAGGCCGATGGCGTTGTGGGGAGGCGCGCCCACGATGCCATGCGGGCGCGCGCGGCCGATTACGACCCGGCGATGGTCGACCGATGTTTCGCCTGCTTTCCGGATTTTCTCGCAAGCGCGATCTCGGCGGACCGCCCCGTCCTCTCGCTTGCCGCCCGCCAGCTGGCGCCGGGCCAGGTCGTCGTTTCCGACATCCTCACGCGCGAAGGCCTCGCCCTGGTCTGCGCGGGCCACCAACTGACCGCCTCGATGATTGAGCGCATTCGCAATTTCGCCGAATTGGACGACCTGAAGGCCCCGCTCCTCGTCCAGGATCCCGCCCCCGCCCAGAACCGCCCGATGGCGGCCTGAAGTCAAAGGGCGCCGCGGATGGACGCGGCCAGGTTCGCCGCCGTCCTCGGCAGGGCTTCGGCAAGGGGCATTTCCGGCGGGCTGATCGCGTGCAGCCCCGGCTCGTTTTTCCCCGCCCCGGATATCCGGCCTGCGAATACATGCACGGGCTTCCCGAGGCGGCGGGCGAGCCCGACGACCGCTCCCGGTCCCTTGCCCTGGGATGAGCTCTCGTCAAAGCTGCCCTCCCCGGTGATGACAAGGTCGGCCGCCGCCAGGCGGCGCTCGAAGCCGAGCCAGGCCGAGACGAGCGCGAATCCGGGCACCAGGCGCGCCCCGGCCGCGGCCATGAGCCCGAATGCGATCCCGCCCGCAGCACCCGCCCCGGGGGTTGCGGGCCCCATTTCGGTCCAGTCGAAGGACTCCGAGATGAAGCGGGGATTCGCCTCCATTCGGCAGAGCTGCGCGGCCGCAAGCGCGGTCGCGTCGTCCATTCGGTTCAAGTCGGCCGGCGCCAGGCCCTTCTGCGGCCCGTACACGGCGGCGGCCCCGTTGGCCCCGAGAAGGGGATTGGAGACATCGCAGGCGATGCGAATCTGCGGGATCGAGGGAAACAGCTCGCCTTCGATCCGCTCGAGCTCGGCCCACTGGGAGGGCAGCGGGGGCTTGAGCTTGCGCCCGTCCGCAGTCGTGAACTCGAGGCCCAGGGCCGCCAGGGCGCCAAATCCGAGGTCATGCGTCGCACTTCCGCCAACTCCCAGCAGGACGGCCGAGGCGCCCATTTCAGCCGCCGCCCTGATGAGCTGCCCGGTTCCGTACGAGGTCGCCCGCCACGGATCGCGCGATTCCGGCGCAAGCAGCGCCAGCCCGCTCGCTGCGGCCATTTCGACCACGGCGACCGTCGATTTGCCTGCGGGATCGAGCTTCGGCTCGAGCCCGAGGAGCGAGAGGGCCCCCGGGGGGATGTTTCCGACCGGCACCATCCCGACGGGAGCCTGGACCGTTCCGCCGCGCGGCCCCATCACCGGGAAGTCGATTTTCCTTCCGCCGGCCGCGAGCGCAAGGACGTCGAGGAATCCGTCGCCGCCATCGGCAAGCGGGCAGAGGTCGAGGAGCCAGTCGGGGTGCGCCCGGCGCATGGCCCGGGCGGCCGCGTCGCAGGCCTGGCGCGCGCTCAGCGCGTCCTTGAACTTGTCGAATGCGATCAGAACGCGCATGGGACGGGAATTAGCCCTGGGCTGGATCCCTTGGCCGGCGACGTCACTTGAGGCTGTAGACGGGCGCCCCGCCCCAGACCTCGTGAATCCAGAGGTGCGGGTTTTGAAGGACCCTGATCATCTCGGCGCCGGCCAGCAGCACCGGCCCGTAGCCGTGCTCGTCGTCGCGCGCCGGCCGGTAATAGTAGTACAAGGCGTCGCTCGCGTAATTCGTGCCGACGCAGATGCCGTCCACGGATCCGTCGGCCTGGATGCGGCTTGCGACGCCATTCCAACCCGCCTGCGCTACCGGGCCGTAGCTGGGGGCGCTCACCCAGCCGCGGTTGACGGCGTGCGCGATCGCGAAGGTGAACATGGCCGAGCAGGAGGTCTCCAGGTATGAATCATTCTTGTCGAGAAGCTGGTGCCAGAGCCCGTGGTCGGACTGGAGCGGGGCCAGTGCCTTGATGTCGGTCCTCAGGATCCTGAGGATCTGCGGGCGGGCGGGGTGGTTCTCCGGGAGGACGTCGAGCAGTTCGCACATCGCCATCAGGGCCCAGCCGTTGGCGCGGCCCCAGTGGAATTCCGGGTTGTAGTCAGCGTTGCCGCCGCTCCATCCGTGCGCGAACAGGCCGTGGTTCCAGACAAAGAGCCGCCCTGATATCTGGAGCACCTGGCGCGCCGCGTCGTCATAGTAGCGGGTGTCGCCGGTCAGCTTGCCCATCTGCGCCAGGAACGGGACACTCATGTACATGTCATCCGCCCAGATCGAGTCAGGCTGCGGCTCGGTCCGAGCCAGGGTGCCGTCGGCCAGCCGGAACTGGCTGTGGCTGACGTAGTCCGCCCAGCGGTCGATGACGGGCTTCAGGTCGGGCCCGACGCCGGCCAGCCGGGCCTTGACGAGCGCGGCGCCCCAGGCGCCGCATGCGTCGAGCGAGGCGGGCCTGAGAAAGTTGCGGAACGGGTTTGAGTCCAGCCCGAACTTGTCGGCCTGCATCTGAAAATACGGCAGGCGCTCCGCGATGAACTGCAGCCGGACGGCCGTGAAATCGGTGAATCGCCGGTCGCCCGTGACCTCGCCCGCGAGCAGCGCCCCCGCATGCAGGACGCCTATTGAGTAGCTCCCGGGGTTTGCGGAGGCGTGGGCATTGGGCACGGAAAAGTCGGTGATCTCCGCCTTTGTCGCCGAATCCACGACGTGCGGCGCCCCGTAGTGCTGGGCATGGTCGAGCACGCGGAGCATGAGGGCGGTGATTTCCTCCGCCTTCGGCTTCTTATAGGAGATAGGATACTTGCCCTCAAAATTGTCGGGGGCCGTGTAGAGGATGTCCCCGGCGACGGCCGGGGTGTCCGCGCCCAGGGCCGGTGCGGAGGCGGCGGCGATTGCGAAAACCAGAAAAGAAAGCGATTTCAATGGGGGCATGGTTTCTGGAAATTAATCATGCCGGGCGCCGGCGGGCAATACCGTTCCCGTCCAAGCCGCGCAGCCTGCTCGACTTATTCGCAAGCCCCTGCACAAACTTGTGTGTCTCGAGTCCAATGTTTCCCCTTTTCCGCCTACGCCGCATGTCCGACACATCGCCCGCAAGGAGCCTGTCGTCCCTCGGCTGTTTTCTGGCGACTTTCTTCTGCCTGTGCGGCTGCCAGGCGAACCGGGCCTCGGCGACGCGGGCTGCGCCGGCCCCCGTGGCTGCCGCGCCCGCGCCGCCCGTGCGGATCCCCCGGGTCGAGGTGCCGACGGAGGTCATGACAGGGCTGGACGTCCTCGAATCCGGGGGCTTCGTGGTGCTCAAGGGCAAGCGGATCGGGCTCCTCACCCATCCGGCCGGAGCCGACCGCCGCGGCGAGAGCGCAATCGACGTCCTGAGGCGGGCGCCCGGAGTGCGTCTGGTCGCCCTTTTCGGAACAGAGCATGGAATCTACGATAATCTGCCGGCATCGAAACCCTACGACGACCAGATCGATCCGAGGACCGGCCTCAAGATTTGCTCGCTTTACAACGGCCACGTCAACGGCCACCGGCCCAGCCGGGCGCAGCTGCAGGGCATGGACGCCCTGGTGATCGACCTGCAGGACGTGGGCGTCCGCCCGTACACCTTCGCGGGCGCCATGAAGCAGGCGATGGAGGGGTGCTTTGAGAACAACGTGGAAGTGATCGTCCTTGACCGCCCGAATCCCCTCGGCGGCCTGAAGGTGGACGGCCCCCCGATCGATCCGCAGTGTCTCAGCCCGGCGGCGCTCGTGAACGAGTTTCCCGTGCCCTACGTGCACGGGATGACAATCGGCGAACTGGCCACGTTCGCGAAGGAAACCCCCGGGGTTTTGCGAGTCTCGGAGGCGGTGCGCCGCCGCGGCCGGCTCACCGTCGTCCAGATGAGCGGCTGGCGCCGCAGCATGCGCTGGCCGGAGACCGGGCTTCCCTGGATCAAGACATCGGAGTACATCCCCGATTTCTCGGCGGTGGTCGGCTACCCGATGACGGGCCTGATCGCGTATGTGGGGCATTTCTCCAGCGGAGTTGGGGACCAGTATCCGTTTCGCGGCATTTACAATCCGCTCGTGAAATCCGAGATCGTGAAACGCGAACTGGATGCCCTGCACATCCCCGGGCTCCAGTTTCGCTGGGTGAGCGTGACCAACCCGCACACGGGCAAGCCCGCGAACGGGCTCTATGTCGAGGTGACCGACTGGGACGAGTGGAGGCCCACGGAGCTGAACTTCCAGCTGATGAGGCTTGCCTGCAGGCTGGAGCCGAAGAATCCGTTTCTGTTCATTTCCAAGGGCGAGTCCGAGGTCTTCCTCAGGTGCATGGGCTCGACCGCGTTTTACCGCGACATGACTGCGCACGGCTCAAGGGTGAATGTGGAGGCATACCTGAACCAGTGGCACGCCGATGCGGCGGCGTTCCAGGAGCGTACGCGCCGGTTCTGGATGTACCGCTGAGCGGGGCTACGGCTTTTCCGGGTGCAGCTCCAGGAAGTGCGCGGCGAAGGCGAGCTTGTCGGCCGCCTCGTCGATTAGCTTCGAGGTGGGCTTCCCCAGGCTGTGCCCGGCCCGCGTCTCGATTCGCACCATGACCGGAAGCGATCCCGGGCCGTTGGCGACGGCAGCCTGCATCGCGGCCGTGTACTTGAACGAGTGCGCCGGAAAGACGCGGTCGTCGTGGTCGGCCGTTGTGACAAGGATGGCCGGGTATGAGGCGCCGCTTTTCACCGTGTGCACCGGCGAATAGGCCAGCAGCGCGCGGAACTGGGAGGGGTCGTCGCTCGATCCGTAGTCGGCGACCCAGGCGTAGCCTATCGTGAACTTCTGGAATCGGAGCATGTCCATTACGCCGACGGCCGGCCAGGCGACACGGCAGATGTCCGGCCTTTGGTTGAGGGTCGCTCCTATGAGCAGTCCCCCGTTGCTGCCCCCGTGGATGACCAGGTGCGCGGGCGAGGTGTAACCGTTGGCGAACAGCCACTCGGCTGCGGCGATGTAATCGTCAAAGACGTTCTGCTTGCGCTCCTTCGTTCCCGCCTCGTGCCACTCGCGGCCGTACTCGCCGCCGCCGCGCAGGTTCGGCTGGGCGTAGATCCCGCCCATCTCGAGCCAGACCAGGTTGGGAACCGAGAAGGCGGGAGTCATCGAGATATCAAAGCCTCCGTAGGCGTACAGGAGGGTGGGGTTCTTTCCATCGAGCTTCAGGCCCTTCCTGGCAGTGATGAACATCGGCACACGGGTTCCATCTTTCGAAGGATAGAAGATCTGCCGCGTCTCGTAATCCTCCGGGTTGAAGGCGACCCGGGGCGCCTGGTACAGCTCGTTCCCACCGGTCGAGAGATCATGCCGGAAATTGGAGGTAGGCCGCGTGAACGAGGTGAAGTTGAAGAACATCTCCGGGTCGTCCGCCCTGCCGCTCAGCGAGGCGACCGTGCCCAGGCCCGGGAGCGGGATCTGCCCGAGCGGCGCCCCGTCGAGGGAGTAGACCAGGAGCCGGCTGCTCGCGTCGTGCAGGGTGAGGACGATCAGTTTGCCGCCCATGACGGCGGACGACTCGATCGGGTCCTGTCCCTGCGCCACGAGGGTCGTCCAGTGCGAGGGCTCGGGCGAGCGGGTGTCGATGGCGACGATCCTCTTTCTGGGGGCATCCCGGTTCGTCTGGACATAAAGGAGGGGGCCTGCGCTGCCGATCACGGCGTACTCGGCCTCAAAGGAACCGACAAGGGTCTTGACAGGAGCGGCGACATCCGGCGCGGCCGGGTCGCCGAGCGGGATGTAGCGCAGGAGGTTGAAGTTCGAGTCGCCCTTCTCGATGCTGATCACGGCATAGAGGCCGTCCTCGGTCACGTCCGCCCCCATGAGCCATTTGGGCTGATCGGGCATCTCGAAGATCAGGCGGTCGTCGGACTGCGGCGTTCCGATCCGGTGGTAGTAGAGCTTCTGGTTGGACAGGTCGCTGAAAGTTTGACCGTTGGTCGAGTCGGAATGCGGCGCCGGGAAACGGGCGTAAAAGAATCCGCGGCTGTCGCGGGTCCATGCAGGCGACGAGAACTTAATCCAGCGGAGCACCTCGTCATTGTCCTTTCCGGAGGCCACGTCCCGCACCCGGAATTCGTTCCAATCCGACCCTGCGGCCGCCGTCCCGTAGGCAAGCCAGCGACCGTCATGGGAGACCTCCGCCGCCGAAAGGGCGACGGTCCCGTCCGCGGAGAGGGTGTTCGGGTCAAGAAGGACGCGGGGCGTCCCGCGGAGCGCCGCCTGCACGTAAAGGACCGCCTGGTTCTGCAGGCCGTTGTTTTTCGTTAAGAAATACAGCCCTCCATCCTTGAAGGGCAGTCCGTACCGCGGATAGTCCCAAAGCTTTGTCAGCCGGTCGTGAAACCAGGCGCGCTGGGGCAGTTTCGCCAGGAAACCGAAGGTCAGGGCATTCTCGGCAGCGACCCAGGCCTTGGTCTGGGGAGAATCGAGATCCTCGAGCGGGCGATAGGGATCGGCGACCTTCACCCCATGGTAGTCGTCGATCGTGTTGTTTTGCGGTGCTGCAGGGTAGTTCCATTCGCGGATCATCGTGTCTCCCATTGCGGATACCGGGTACAGAAACAGTGCCGGCAGGATTAGCAGAAGGCCTTGGCGCATGGACCGAGGGTAGGAGCCGTCAGAGAGCTGGCAATCACAACAGCTTATGGTGGGCAATGCCGGGTGGTTCATTACCTTTTGGATTTCAAGGTGCCTGTCCCCAGATTTTGGAACGCCATTTTGTTGGCCAAACCCCCTCCAATCTATAAGCAAGACCCTCATGCGAAAAGTTCTCCTATCGATCGCGGGCGCGCTGTTGTCCGCGGCTTCCATCCTCGCGCAAGCGCCCGCCGGCGCGTCCGATACCCTCCTCCTGCGATTCCCGACGACCGACGGCCGTTCGATCGTCTTCTCCTACACGGGCCAGCTCTATACCGTGCCGATCGAAGGCGGGCTCGCCAGACGGCTGACAAGCACTCCCGGGTATGCCGTGTTCCCCCGGTTCTCCCCCGATGGAAAGCAACTCGCCTTCACCGCACAGTACGATGGCAACACGGAAGTGTACGTGATGCCCGGCGACGGCGGCGCGCCGAAGCGGCTGACGTACACGGCGACCCTGGGGCGCGATGATCTGAGCGACCGCATGGGCCCCAACAACATCGTCATGACCTGGAAGAACACGGAGCCCTCGGTCGTATTCCGCTCCCGCATGCGCTCGATAGACGACTTCGTCGGGCAGCTCTACTCGGTCAGCCTCGACGGAGACCTGCCCAAGCAGATCCCCGTTCCGATGGGCGGATTCATGTCGTTCTCCCCGGACGACTCGAAGATGGCGTACAACCGCATATTCCGGGAGTTTCGCACCTGGAAGCAGTACCGCGGCGGCATGGCGGACGACATCTGGATCTTTGATTTCAAGACCGGCTCCCTTGAGAACATCACGAACAACCCCGCCCAGGACATCATCCCGATGTGGGCGCCCAACAACAAGATATACTTCCTTTCGGACCGCGACGGACGGCTGAACCTGTTTTCCTATGACCTCGCGTCAAAACAGACCGTCCAGCACACCCATTTCACCGATTTTGACATCAAGTTTCCCTCGCTCGGCAGGGGAGCAATCGTTTTCGAGGAGGCGGGCAGCATCTGGCGCTTTGACGTTGCCTCCGAGCGGTTCAACCGCGTGCCGATCGTCGTCAAGGAGGACCTCGCAGTCGGGCGCGGCGGCCTGACCAACGTATCGAAGTTTGTGACCGAGGTGCGCCCCTCGCCCGACGGCAAGCGGGCCGTGGTTGTCGCCCGAGGAGACCTCTTCACCGTGCCGGCGAAGAACGGCCCGACGCGCAACCTGACCGACACTTCGGGCGCCCACGAGCGGGGCGCCTCGTGGTCCCCGGACGGCAAGTGGATCGCCTACGTCTCCGATGCGACGGGCGAAACCGAACTGTACATCCGACCGCAGGACGGGCGCGGCGACGCGGTGCAGGTGACGAGCGGCGCGGATACCGACTATTTTGCCCCCGAGTGGTCCCCCGACAGCAAGAAGCTCCTCTGGGGCGACCGGACCCAGCGCCTGCGCTATGTTGATATCGATTCCAAGGCGGTGACGCTCGTCGCCGCCAACCCGAGCGCCGAGTACACCCAGTACGTCTGGTCGCCCGACTCGCAATGGGTCGCCTACGCCCAGACCGAGGCCTACGGCGAGTCCGGCGTTCACATCTACTCGCTTGCGGCGAAGAAGGGCTATGCGGCCTCCGAGGGCTGGTACGAGGCCGACTCGCCGCGGTTCAGCGATGACGGAAAATTCCTCCTTTTTGCCTCGAGCCGCGATTTCCACCCGATCTTCAGCGACACCGAGTTCAACCACGCCTACACGAACATGCAGCGGGTCTATCTGCTGGCGCTCGCAAAGGACATCGAATCGCCCCTGAAGCCGGAAAGCGACGAGGTGGAGCCGGCCAAATCAGCCGACGCCAAGTCCACCGACGCAAAAGCCGGGGACAAGCCCGCCGATGGCAAGGAGGCAAAGCCGGCCGACGCATCCGCCAAGAAGCCCGTCACCGTCACCGTTGACGTGGACGGACTCAACGACCGCGTGATCGGCCTTCCGGTGACGCCGGCCAACTATGGATCGCTCCGGATGATTGACGGCAAGGTCTACTACCAGCGCGTCATGGGCGCCCCCGTGGATGCGCGCCCCGATGACGCGGAGGGCGCGGGGCCGGGAACCTTTGCCTTCTACGATCCCAAGGAAAAGAAGGAGACGGAACTGGGCCAGGTGGACTCGTTTGAGATCACGGCCGACGGCAAGCGGGTCCTCGTCAAGCAGGGCTCGGATTACGCGCTGATCGACCTGCCCTCGGCGAAGATCGAGATCAAGGACAAGCTCGACCTGTCCGGCCTCGAGATGCACCTCGACCGCCGGGTCGAATGGGCCGAGATCTACAACGAGTCGTGGCGCAGGATGCGCGACTACTTCTACGCGCCGAACATGCACGGGGTCGACTGGCCGGCCGTCCGCGCGAAATACGGAGCCCTGGTGCCGAGCGTCGCCTACCGGTACGACCTCACCTACCTGATCGGCGAGATGATCGCCGAACTGCATATCGGCCACACCTACACCGGCGGAGGCGACAGGCCCCTGGCCCCGCGCGTGCCCATGGGCCTTCTCGGCGCCCAGCTGTCCCGCGATGCGCAGAGCCGCGCCTACCGGGTGGACAAGATTCTGAAGGGCGAGAACTGGCAGGACGGCACGCACTCGCCGCTGACGGAGATCGGCGTCAATGTGAAGGAGGGCGACTACATCCTGGCCGTGAACGGAAAGCCGGTGCGCGACATGGCCAACATCTATGCGTCACTCATCGGAACCGTGGGCAAGCAGGTCACCCTCCGGGTGAATTCGACCCCGTCCGACACGGGAGCCAGGGACGTCACGGTGATCCCGATCGGCGAGGAGAACACGCTCTATTACTACAACTGGGTCAGCCGCAACACGGAGGTTGTCACGCAGAAGACCAACGGACTGGTTGGGTACATTCACATCCCCGACATGGAATTCGACGGGCTCGACGAATTCGTGAAGCATTTCTATCCGCAGCTCGGGAAGCGGGCGCTTATCATCGATGACCGCCACAATGGAGGCGGATTCGTCTCGCCCATGATCACCGAGCGGCTGCGGCGCGAGCTGGCCATGATCGACATCGACCGCAACGGCCAGCCCGTGCCGAATCCGAAGGACATGCTGGTGGGGCCGAAGGTGCTCCTCATCAACCAGATGTCGGCGTCAGACGGAGACATCTTCCCCTTCCGCTTCAAGACCTACCACCTCGGCAAGGTCATCGGCAAGCGGACCTGGGGCGGTGTCGTCGGAATCCGGGGATTTGTGCCGGTGGCGACGGACGGAGGCTTCCTGTCCACGCCCGAGTTCGCCCCGTACAGCAAGGACGGCAAGCAGTGGATCATCGAGGGACACGGGGTCGACCCCGACATCGAGGTCGACAACGATCCGGCGACGGAATTTGCGGGCGACGACCAGCAGCTCGACCGGGCCATCGTCGAGATCATGGCCGACCTGAAAAGCGCGAGCCCGACTCTGCCGCTGCCCCAGCCCCCGCCCTGGCCCGACAAGCACTAATAGACCAGATGGATTCAGCCATTCTCAGCGCGACGGAGCAGAGGGTCCTCGGATCGTTGGTCGAAAAGCAGGTGACGACGCCCGACTACTATCCGCTGAGCCTCAATGCGCTGACCAACGCGTGCAACCAAAGCTCCAACCGGGAACCCGTTTTCTCGTTTGACGAGACAGCCGTCGTCCGGGCGCTGAATTTGCTTCGTGAGAAGAAGTTGGCGTACCTGTTTGACGGGGCGCAGAGCCGGGTGCCCCGCTACGGGCACAAGTTTGCCGAGGTGTTCGA
>Ga0302320_10029478_pt1 | contig 10496 bp, 5 predicted proteins | sample Bog_T0_3_FD_202130 | JGI IMG/M metagenome (GOLD analysis project Ga0302320, IMG submission 202130) | Peat permafrost microbial communities from Stordalen Mire near Abisko, Sweden - Bog_T0_3 | ecosystem: Environmental > Terrestrial > Soil > Wetlands > Peat | place: Sweden: Abisko, Stordalen Mire... | reverse complement strand
CCCGGCGGCAACCGCCGCCGAGCCGGAATCCCCGTAACCGGGCAACGATCCGGGGCCGCCCAACGTCAACGAGCCACTGTTGACGGTCGTTCCGAGCGTATAGCTGTTCTGTCCGGTCAGCGTGAGGTTGCCGTTGTCGACTTCCACGACGCCCGGGCCGCTCAAATCGCCGGCAAAGGCGCTGGTGTTCAATGTCGTGTAATAGAGGCCGGCAGGACCGCCCAGGTTGAATCCATTCGGGTCGAAGGTCACGCTTCCGTCGCCGGAGAGCTGGCTGTCGACCTCCACATAGATATAGTGCGGGGTCGTCGGACCGTCGATCTGCATCGTGCCGGCGCCCGAGTCGAGATCTCCGGGGTACTCGCCACTATCTGAAACCGCCAAGGTCCCGGCGCCGAACATGATCGTCAGTCCGGGCCACCAGATCCAGCCGCCGTTCCCATAGAGAGTAAAATCGACGCCGAACACCTGCACGTTCGTGAAATTGACCGGTTCGCTGCCGGCGACGACGAATTGCCCTGCACCGGCATGGACCACCTCGTCCGAACTGACGCCGAGCAGGACCAGGCCGTTGCCGTCCAGCCAGCTACCGGTGGCGACGTACGAACCGCCATCGTACAAGACCCCGCCGGCGGGCAACGGATCGCCGTTGGAATAATCGACCGCAAGAAGGTTCTGGCCGGCGCCGCCCGAAACGGTCCATTGCGTTATGGAACTGCGGGCCAAGCCGTACGTAAGCACGTCGCCGTCACAGGCGGACATGGCATTGATCGTTGCGATGTTGCCTGCGCTTTGCCAGATCCGGAAAAGGTTGATCCCATTGGGGCCCGTGACCACGCCCGCCGAAGCGGCTTGGACTGCAAGCGTGACGGTTGCCGCGGAAGTATCGCCGTCCTGGTCGGTGATTGTGTAGGAGAAACTGTCGGTGCCGGCGAATCCGGCCTGCGGCGTGTAGCTGAACGAACCGTCGCTGTTCATCGACAGCGTGCCGTACTGCGGTTGGCTGGTGGAGATGGACACGGTTTCGCCGCCGGGCAAGGAAGCGTTGGTCAGGACGCCCGGCGCCAGCACCGTGAGCGTACACGTGGAGTATAGGGAATAAGACTGGTTCACCGCCGTGAGCGCGCCGGTGATATTCACCGTGACCGTGGCCTGCGCCATGCCGCCGGAGGTGTCGTAAACCCGATAGATGAACTGGTCGACGCCATAAAACCCGGGCGTCGGGGTATAGCTGAACGAGCCGTCGGAGTTCAGCGATAAGTGTCCATGCTGGGGACCCGAGAACCAATCGGTCGTCAAGCCGCTGCCGGCGGCCAGGACCGATGCCGTAAGGGTCGCGCCCGCGGCGACCGAAAATGTCTGGTCGGTGGCGGTCGGTGTCGCACCACCGGCATCGGGCGTGGAAGTGCCGCCGATCGTCGTTGCCGTTCCCAACGGCAAGCCGGCAATCAGGTTGATTTGGTCCGCGGCGTATTGCCGAAATTCGCTCAAAACGCTTGCCAATGACGGGTTGCCGTCGAGCAGCGGGTCGTAGTCGGCCGGGACGAGAAGCGTTGCGCTGCTCCAGGTCGAATCCGTCTCCAAGCCCAGGGGGTTCGCCCAGGCGAGATAGCCGGCGAAGCCGGTCGCCGAATCGAAAAGGGTCATCTGCGGCGCACCAGCCCAATGGTTGTCGTTCATCACCTCCGGCACGCCGTCGATTTCACCCGCAGAGATGCCGCCGACGGATGTGTTCCCCACGATCACCATGCCCGGAATCGTTTGTTGCCCATACTCGGTGTAGAGCACAAAACCTTCCAGCGCGCCTTCGATGAAGTTTCCGCTGATCGTGACGTCGGGATCGCAGTAGTAACTCCTCATGCCGGTGCCCGTGGACGACTGTTCGACCCCGTACCAGACCACGGGATGAGATATGCATACGTTGCCGGTGACGATGGCATTTTCTTCGCTGTAGAGCGTCAAGCCGTCGCCGTAGCTTCCGTAAAAGACGTTATTGGCGATGGTCATCGGCGAATTTCCGCCGCCCGGGATGATTTGACCGGAGTAACCCGATAGTGATCGGCCGAAAAAATTGTCGTGGATGCTGGTTCCGATTCCGCTGAAATAGATGCAATGGCTCAGTTGGGAACGGGTTACCGAGCCTTGCGAGTCGGTCAATCCTCCGCCGACGTAATCGACATAATTGTCGGCTATTTCGCCGTAGTTGCTGGCTCCCAGGATGCCCTGGTTGGAGCAATGCAAGACGCTGCAGTTCGTGATGTTGCAATAGCCTTGCGATTCCAGGTGGATGCCGAAATAACCATCTTGGAATTGCAGGCCGTTGATGTTGACCCACGATCCGCTCCCCAGATCGAACTGCGATGCCGCGGAGACTACCTCACATTGGGTATCGGGGTCGGTAATCGGTTCGATCTGGTTTGAGCGGAGCCATATTTGCCGTGTGCTCGCGTCGTACCAGTAGAGATCGTAGGCAAGTTGGCCGCCCTGGTACAGGGCCGCCGGCGGGTTCGTGAAGTCCTGCGGCGGGCCGCCGTCGACGGCACTGCCGACGATATCGGTTGCCGCCCAACCGTCAGTCCTCTGCACCGCGATGCCATTGGTAGCAAGCGTAACGGGAGTTCCCTCGGGCAGGTTGCCGTACCACAGACCGGGGGAACCCATCTGCCACTGAATTGGCTGGCCCAGGTCGATAATCGGCTGCTCGCCTGGGTAGGCCGTGATGGTCAAAGGCTCTCCGGGCAAGCCGCTCTTGGCGAAGGAGATCGGTCCGTTGCCGTTGGCCACGTCATAGGTGCCACCGCGGAGGTAGATCGTATCGCCCGGCCCGGCGCGGTCCAGTGCTTGCTGGAGCGTCGCCAGAGGTTGAGTGATCGTGCCGGGATTATTGTCGCTGGGGGGGCCGCCCAGGCCGGCGACATCGACGAAATAGCTCGTCAGCAGATTCCGCTGTTCCAGGACTTCGAAACGCGGGCGATGGCTGCGCGGATCGCGCCGCCTCTCAGTGCGGCATCGCCGGAACGGGAACGAACGGTATCGAAACAAGTCCACCAGAAACGCGCCCGCCCATGCGAATAGAGGTTACGCAACACAAAAATGCTCCACATTCACTCTAAGTTGGCCGCATGCCGATTGTCAAGCGCGGACCGCGGCGGACCTTCCCCGCAACCAGCCTGTGCGAAAACAGCGGCTGGTCGCTCTAAACCCTTATGCTATAATTGGTTCGGGCGACGGCTCACGCTGTGCGAAAAGCTCAAACCGCCGTTGACTTCCAACGCTTTCCCGAGGATACTCCCGCCATGAACGATGATGATCTGCATGCCTACTGCCTGGAAATAGCTCGCAGGGCCAAACGCGCCTCGGCCGAACTGGCCGTGGTGGGCGGCGCCAAGAAGCTCTCCTGGCTTCGCGCTGCGAGCAAGCGGTTGGTCGAGCAGAGGCCGGCCTTGCTGGCCGCCAACCAGCAAGATTTGGACGCGGCGCCGAGTTTCGGCCTGAGCGCTGCGGCCGTCGATCGGCTTCGCCTGACACCCTCGCGGATCGCGGGCATGGCCACGGCCTTGGAGGAAATTGCCCTGCTGCCCGAGCCGGTGGGCGAGATCATCTCGTCGTCGATCCGTCCCAACGGTCTGGAGGTGCAGAAGGTGCGGGTGCCGTTGGGCGTGGTTTTTTTCATCTACGAGTCGCGGCCCAACGTCACGGCCGACGCGGCGGCGATCTGCGTCAAGAGCGGCAACGCGGTCATCCTCCGCGGCGGCAAGGAAGCTGCGCACTCGAATCGAGCGATCGCCGATCTGCTGGCCGCCGCCGCCGGAGAGGCCGGATTGCCGGCCGACGCTGTGCAACTCGTGGCCACCACCGATCGCGCCGCTGTAGGCGAGTTGCTCCGCATGCCGGAACTGATCGACGTGGCCATTCCCCGCGGCGGCGAGAGCCTGATCCGCCGCGTGAGCGAAGAGGCCCGCATGCCCGTCATCAAACATTTTGCGGGCAATTGCCACGTCTACATCGACCGCGCGGCCGATGCCGAGATGGCGGTCCGTTTGACGGTGAACTCGAAGTGCCAGCGGCTGGGCGTGTGTAACGCGGCCGAATCGCTCCTGGTGCATGCCGACGCGGCCGCCGCGCTGTTGCCGGCCATCGGCCAGGCCCTGGCCGAGCGCGGCATCGAGATCCGCGGCGATGAAAGGACTTGCGAATTGCTGCCTGGCGCGAAACCGGCAAGCGAACAGGATTACTTTACGGAATACCTTGGTCCGGTGATTTCGGTCAAGGTCGTGGCCACGCTGGACGAGGCGATCGAGCACATCAACCACTACGGATCGCAACACACGGAAACGATCGTCACACGCGACCTGGAGGCCGCCCGGCGGTTTGCCGCGCGGGTCGACAGTTCGGCCGTGATGATCAATGCCAGCACGCGGTTCAACGACGGCGGCGAATTCGGCCTGGGCGCGGAGATCGGCATCAGCACCGACAAGTTCCACGCCCGCGGACCCTGTGGATTGAATGAACTGACCAGCTACAAGTATGTGGTTTACGGCAACGGCCAGATAAGGGAATGAGCGATGACTACCGACGTTCTCACGCAAATGGAAGTGGAAAGCCTGCTCAACGCGATGGGCACCGGCGGCGAACCGCCGGTCAACGAGCAGCAGTCCAAAGGTGGCGGCGGAGGCCGTGACAAGATCACGCCTTACGACTTCAAGCGGCCCGAACGCGTAGGCAAGGAGCAGATGCGGGCGTTGCAGACGCTGCACGAGGGCTTCGGCCGCAACTTCGGCGCGGCGCTGTCTGCCAGGCTGCGGAGCATCGTCGAGGTCAAGCTCACCAGTGTCGACCAACTGACCTACAGTGAGTTCGTCTTCAGTTTGGAGAATCCCAGTTGCTTCAACCTGCTCAAGGCCGAGCCGCTGGAAGGCAACTTGATTCTCGACATCAACCCCTCGATCCTCTATCCGATCATCGACCGCCTCCTGGGCGGCGGGCGGGAAACGGGGCCGCTGGCCCGCCGTCCGCTGACGGAGATCGAACTGCGGCTCGTGTCGCGGATCACAGAGCTTTTCCTCGAGGAACTGCGGCATGCCTGGGAGAACGTGCTCGACCTGAAACTGTCGGTGCTGCAAGTCGAGAGCAATCCGCAATTGGTGCAGATCGTGCCTCCCAACGAAGTCGTGGTGGTGATCAGCTTCGAACTGACGATCGGCGACCTGCGGGGAATGATGAACCTCTGCATCCCCTACAACTCCATCGAGCGCATCGGCGGAAAGCTCTCGGCCAACAGTTGGGTCTCCTACGGCCGCAAAAATGCCTCGCCCGAGACGATCCAGCAGATCAGCGAGACGCTGTGCAGTTCGCCCGTGGGCGTTTCGGTCCGCCTGGCGCAAACCAAGATCGGCACGGGCGAGTTGGTGAGCCTGCGCGTGGGCGACGTGATTACGACGCAGAAAGACGTCCACCATCCGATCATCGTCTCGGTGGAAGGCGTTCCCAAGTTCCGCGCGCGGCCCGGGGCCTTCAAAGGCCACAAGGCGATCGTGATCGAAGGCACGATCGAGAACCCGACCGACGCGCTAGGGGAGTAGGCTCGCGATGCGTCATGGTCCCTCCCGGCGGCCGGAAACGGCCCGGAGATTGTTCCGGGCCTCGGCATAGGTGGGATTGATTTCCAACGCCATGTGGAATTGGGAGACGGCTTCGTCGATTCGCCCGCAGTTCACCAACGCAGCGCCAAGATTATTGTGGGCCTCGGCGCTGTCGGGATTGGCGCTCAGCGCCGCCTCGTACTCGGCGATGGCTTCGGTGAACTCGCGGCGACTTGCCAAGGCGTTGCCCAGGTTGTTGTGGGCCTCGACGTAGTTGGGCCGGATTTCGATCGCCTTGTGGTAATGGGTTATGGCTGCGTCGAGTTGCCCGTTCGCTGCCAAGACCACGCCCAGGTTGTAATGGGCCTCGGCACTGTCGCCATCGATCTTCAGCGCCTCTTGATACTCGGCAATGGCCCCATCCACGTTGCCCTGGTCGGCCAAAGCCAGGCCGATGTTGATATGAGGCTCGGCGTAGTCGGGCTTGATCTCCAGCGCCTTGCGATAACAGGTCATGGCCGCGTCAACCTGATCTCGTTCGGCCAGGAGCTGGCCGAGATTGTTATGGGCCAACCAGCAATCGGGGTTCCCCTTGATCGTCGCATTGTAGAGCGTTTCGGCGTCCGCATAGTTGCGGGTTTGCCGCCAGGTCAGGATCGCCAGCACGACCAGGAGAGCCACGCAGGACACTTGGCCGACTACGCGGCGCCACCCGCTCGCGCGATTCAGCAACAGGGCCGCGGCGGCTGAAGACAGTGCGATGATTCCCAGGCTTGCCAGGTACTGATAGTGGTCGGCCACAAAGGAATAGCGGAACGTGTAGAGATTGAAAAAACCGAGTACGGGGAACAGCGTGCCGCCGAAAAACAAGATTGCAGCCAACGGCCCGCGCGACCAGCGACGGACGGCCCAGCCGAGGGCCAGCAACGCCGCCGCCCCCAGGGGAAAGAGATATTGCCATGCGGCCCGCGAGTCGATGTTCCAATGCGGGTAGACGAAGGTCAGCCGTGCTGGCCAGAATAGTTTTCCGCAGCAGAACCAAGCGGTGCGTCCCGCGATCAGGAGACGCTGGAGAAGCGTGAAGTCGAATTCCGGCCCCGCGCAGCGATTGATCGTCAGTTCCCACCAGGCCGTGAGCATGCCGAAGCCGGCCCCCAGGAGAAACAGCGGCGCCAGCGGCAGCACGTCGTTTTTCCACGACAAACGGCCCCGCTGCCACCAGAAGATCACCAGCAGGGCCCCGGGCAACGTGCCCGTCACCGTCTTGCTCAACAGGGCCGCGACAAATAGAAACGCCGCCCCCAGATACCACTTCAGCCTCCGCGTCTGGTCGAAGTGCAGATAGAGCAGCATGGCCCCCAGGTAGAACACGGCCGACAGCGTGTTCTTCTGCTCCGAGATCCAGGCCACCGATTCGACATGCACCGGATGCAGCGCGAAGATGGCCGCCGCCAGATAGGCGCCCGGCAACTTCAATCGGCGGAAGACGGCGAGCGCCAAGACCACCGCGAGGCCATGCAGGGCGATGTTGGTCAGGTGATAACCGATCGGGGCGTCGCCCCATAAAGCGTGCTCCAGGCAGAATGCGGTGTGCAGCAGAGGATAGTACTGGCTGGTGACCGTCACGTCGGTCCAGATGCGATAAAGCCCAGGCCAGGAGTGCAGTTCGGGCCGGCTCACGTGCGCATCATCGTCCCAAACCAGCCCGCCATGCCAGCACGGTTGGTAGAACAGGAAAACGGCGACAATCAGGCCGATCGCCACGAGCCAGTCGTTCCGGCTGAGCAACGCAACGGCAGCATATCGCTCTGGCGCTGGGAGCGTCACCTTTGGGAGCGAGTTACCGCCGATATGCGGCGGTCGAGTTTTCCTTGCTTTGCGGCCCATGCGTTATGAAGCAGGGAGCCTGGAGCAGGGGGCAGGGAGTCTGACCCCGGGCTCCCTGCTCCCTGCTCCCTGCTCTCCCGTTTGTCGGATAAGCTGCCATGCCCGCTCGACGTGCCGGCGCTCGACGTTGGTCTGGCCGATGGAAAATCGCAGCGTCAGCCGGCCATTCAATCGCGTATGCGTCAAAAAGAGCTTGCCGGAAGCGTTGAGCGAATCGAGAATCTTCTGCGTGATCGCCTCGCCGCCACGATGGCGGAAGCAGACCAGCCCCAGCGCGACCGGCGCGGCCAGTTCGAACTGCGGATCGGCCTCGATCCAGCCGGCCAGTTCTTTTGCCCAAGCGATGTGCCGGCGGATGCGCTGCTGAAGCCCCGCGACGCCGAAGCTGCGAATGACGAACCAGAGCTTGAGCGCGCGGAATCTGCGCCCCAGCGGCACTTGCCAGTCACGGTAATCGATGACCGCCCCGGACTCCGTCGCCTGGTTGCGAAGATATTCGGGCAGGATCGACAGCGCGCGGATCAGCCGCGCCCGATCGGCCACGAAGAAGCAATCGCAGTCGAAATTGGTGAACATCCACTTGTGCGGGTTGAAGCAATAGCTGTCGGCCAGTTCCAGGCCGTCGTGCAGGTAATGGAACTCGGGGCAAATTGCGGCCGTGCCGGCCAAGGCGCCATCGACGTGCAGCCAGAGGCCGTGCTCGCGGCAGATGCGGCCGATTTCCCTGATCGGATCGATGGCCGTCGAGGAGGTCGTGCCTACCGTGGCGCAAACGAAGCACGGCCGGCGGCTGGCGGCCAGATCGGCGGCGATCGCCTCGGCCAATCGCTCCGGGCGCATGGCAAAATGCTCATCGACCTCAATCATGCGGAGGTTATCGCTGCCCAGGCCGGCGATGCGAATCCCCTTCTCCACCGACGAATGGGCCTGCGTGGAGGTATAGGCGGTGAGCGAGCCGTCGGGGCCGGTCAGGTTGCCGCGGCCCCCGGTCGCCCGCTCCCGCGCGGCCAGGATCGCGCACAGCGTGGCCGACGACGCGCTGTCCTGAATCACGCCTCCGCCCGCGGAGGTCGATTTGAACGCCGCCGGCAAGGCCAGCAGATCGACCAGCCAATCGAGGACGTGGGTTTCCAACTCGGTGCAAGCGGGGCTGGTGGACCAGAGCATCCCCTGCACGCCCAGGCCCGCGGAGAGCAGTTCGCCCAGGATCGAGGGGCCGGAATTGTTCGACGGGAAGAAGCCGAAGAAGTTGGGTGATTGCCAATGGGTAATGCCGGGCAGGATGATCTGTTCGACGTCGCGGAGGATCGCGTCGAACGGTTCGCCTTCGATGGGCGGCGCGGCCGGCAGTTGCGCGCGGATTTCGCCCGGCTTGACCTGGGCCATGACCGGATATTGTTCCACGTGTTCGGAGTAGTCGGCGAGCCAATCGATGAGCCGATGGCCCCAGTGGCGAAATTCGTCGGTAGTCACGATGTTGTTTCCATTGCGATCACCGCTTCCCGGCCTCCCTGGAGCGGAGCGATCTTATCCCGATTGTCTTGCGTTACGGGCGAAAAATCAACACCCTCGGCAATCGGCGGCCAAAGTAATACAATGCGGAAATGCCGCAAATGAATTCCTATCGCGACCAACGAGTGACCGTTATGGGCCTGGGCCAGTTCGGCGGCGGGGCGGCGGCTGCCCGCTGGCTGGCCGCGGAGGGCGCGCGGGTCACGGTGACCGACCTGGCCGACGAGCGGACGCTGGCCCCGGCGCTGGAAAATCTCGCCGGCTGCCCGATTTCCGCCTTCCACCTGGGCGGCCATTGCGAGGCCGATTTCCGCCAAGCCGATCTCGTGGTGGTCAACCCGGCCGTGCGGCCGGAAAGCCCGTGGCTGGGCGTCGCGCGGCAAAATGGTGTGCCGCTGAGCACGGAAATCGACCTTTTCCTGCGACATTGTCCTGCCACAACGATCGGGGTCACCGGCTCCAACGGCAAATCGACCACCGCGGCCATGGTCGCGGCCATTCTTCAAGCCGACGGTCGCCGCACGTGGCTGGGTGGGAACATCGGCAGAAGCCTGCTGGATGTGCTGGACGAAATCTCGTCCGGAGATAGCGTCGTGCTGGAACTGAGCAGTTTTCAGCTTAGCTATCTGCGGCCCGAGACCCGCGTGCCGCACGTCGGCGTGATCACGAGCTTTTCGCCGAACCATCTCGACTGGCACGCGAGCCTTGACGAGTACGCGGCGGCCAAGCGGATTCTCTTCCAACGGCAGCAGCCCTGCGACCTGGCCGTGGCCAATACGCACGATCGCCGGCTGGCGTCGATTGTACTCGGCACACTGCGTGTGTCGAATACCGTACTCGACACACGCCGTGTGTCGAATGATTTTCCGGGGCGATTGTTGCCTTTGGTTAACGCGGACGAGCTTCCCCGGCTACTGGTGCCGGGCTGGCACAACCGCATGAACGCCGCCTGTGCCGCCACGGCCGCTTTGGGCGCCGGTTGCAGCCGCGCGGCGGTGGAGCGGGGGCTGCTCGAATTCCGCGGCCTGCCGCAGCGGATGGAACTGATTGCGGAGGCCGGCGGGCGGGCGTTCTACAACGACTCGACCTCGACCACGCCCGAATCGACGATCGCCGCCCTGGAGTCGCTCGACCGGCCGGTCCTGCTGTTGGCGGGCGGGCGGAGCAAGGGTTTCGACTTCACGGAGATGGTCGAGGCGATCGGCCGCCGGGCGGTGGGCGCGGCATTTTTCGGCGAAGTCGGGCCGCGGCTATTCGACCAGCTCAAGGCTTCGCACGTCGATTCGGCGGCCGTGGCCTTGCCGACGTTGGAAGACGCCCTGGCCTGGTGTTGGGAGACGTCGGCCCTCGGCGACGCCATCGTCCTTTCGCCCGGCTGTTCGAGTCACGACCAGTTCCGCAATTTCCGCCACCGCGGCGCGCGGTTTGCGGAGTTGGTGGCGAGGTTGGCGTGATGATTCCCTTCTTTCTCGCCTTTGTCTCCGTAAACTACATGCGTAAGCATCAGTAAACAAA
>Ga0302320_10029477_pt1 | contig 10496 bp, 13 predicted proteins | sample Bog_T0_3_FD_202130 | JGI IMG/M metagenome (GOLD analysis project Ga0302320, IMG submission 202130) | Peat permafrost microbial communities from Stordalen Mire near Abisko, Sweden - Bog_T0_3 | ecosystem: Environmental > Terrestrial > Soil > Wetlands > Peat | place: Sweden: Abisko, Stordalen Mire... | reverse complement strand
AAAACTGCACCTACACCCAGATCAAGATGCTGCTGACGCGGCTGGGCTGGCGTTCGACCATGGTGCTGACCGGCGATCCCGACCAGACCGATCTGTTGCCCGGAATTTCGGGGCTGGATGAAATTGCCAGGCGGCTTTCAAACCTGCCGGACATTCCGGTGGTCCGCCTCGGCGAAGGCGACATCGTCCGCCATCCCCTGGTCGCCAGCATGCTGACGGTCTTGTAGCAAAATTCCTCAGAGCTTCATGGTGAAGGAAAGGATCAGCAGACCCAGCGCAAAAGACCAATAGCCGGCCACGGCCACGGCAAAGACATAAGCGGCGGTGGAACAGGCCTTGCCGCGGAACGAGCGCGTCGCATTGTTGAACAGCACGCTTGGTCCCGCCACCGCCATGACCGCGAAATAGATCACGGTTTCCGACCGGTGAACCGGCTTGCGCGCCAGAATGCGGTAGAAATTGGCCGCGATCCCGGACAGGGTCAGTCCGCCCGCCACCGCGAAAAGCAGTTCCAGTATTTGTCTCACGCTCGTCCCCCCGGTGGCCGTGATCAACGCGTAAAGGATGGCCGCAACGTCACCAGCTGCGCCCCTGGGGCGGCGGCGAATTCGGTCTTCATGGCCTCAAGGCGCGCCAAATGGCGCGAGGAGACGGGAATGAGTCCGCCGATAAAGCCGACCAGGGCGAAGGCCAGCATGGCATTAATAAAAAAGCGCATGTGTCACATTGATCCGGATTGATGTTTCCGGAGCACGCATCGCAAGAATTGGGCTCAGGCATGCCATTTTGCCTGTCCGCCGCCCCGCAACTTGCTAAAATGGTTAAATGCGGGGCCAGACATGAGCCAACCGGGCAGCGAACAGGCGGAAATCCACCAGCATTCGGGATGGCTGATTCCGCTTGGCTTGGCGCTGGTCATTCTGGTGCTGTGCGGCGCCTTCCTGCTTTACGATCTGCGGCCCGGCATTGGCCTGTTTCGGAACAACGCCCCCACCACCGATGCCAGCACCGTGCGGGTGGCCGTGCGCGGCGTGAAATTCGAGGTCCCGGGCAATTACCTGGATTCGCGCGCTACGCGGCGCGGCGGAGACCTGGACGTGATGGGCCTCACCGCCCTGTTGCCGGACATGCGCGGTTATTCCACCGCCGACGCGGCCATGTTTCTGAGCAACGCCGCGGATTCGCCGTTGGTGTATCTCATCCTGCGCGGTGACACCAACGGGCTGGGCGCCGCCGACCGGCTGGCGCGCGTTTATATGCCCTATGTCGCCGATCCCAGGGGCACGGCGGACCAGTTCGGCCTGACCCGCTACACCTTTCGCGAGGGTACCGGCTATGAGCGCAATGACCTTTATGTCGGGGACAGCGGCGCGGAACAGTTGCTGCTGCTGTGCGAACGCCCGGCCCAGGACCTGCCCAGCCCCAACTGCCTGGCGATAGACCGGCCGGTGGCCCCGGGGGTTAATCTGTCCTATCGCTTCAAGCGGGCTCAGCTTTCGCGCTGGCGGAATATCGCCAGCGGCGTCGATGGCCTTCTGGCCAAGTTCATGAAGCGTTAGAGCGGTAAAGCTCCTCCACACTGCGCCGCTGGGGAACAGCCACATGCAGTGCCCCGGAAAATGCGGGAAACAGGATCAGCGCCGCAATCAGCCCGAAACAGGCATGCAGGGCCGCCGCCGGTCCGCCGCGCGGCACGGCCGCGATCATGGCCGCCAGTCCGGCATACAGGATGGTGGCGCCCTGCTCCTCGATGGCGCGGGTCCAGGCCAGGGTTTCGGACTCGCCGGCGGCCCGCCAGGCCGCGGCGGCCCGGCCCAGCGCCACAGCAAAGAGAAGAAACAGCAGCAGCGCTCCGCTGACGCCGCCGGCAAACAGCAGCAGCAGTGCCGAGGCCGCCAGCGCCGCAACCGCGCCGCGCACGTCGCGCGTCAGGACCAGAAGGATTGCGGCGGCCAGCGGCGCCGCCAGACAGTCGAATAATGGCGGTTGCCGGGCGATCTGGAAATAGCCCAGCACCGCCAGAACCACGCCGGCCCCGCTCAGAGCAAGGCTCCAGCGCGGCTCGGCGATACGGGCAACCAAGGCGAATATGCGCAAGCCCGTTTCGCGCTGCCGGTTGCCGGATGTGACTGTGTCTTCGTTAAAACGCACTGTCAGAACAAGTCCGGGCAGCGACACGATGGTTGCCGCCGCTATCGCCATCAGGCTCTTCAGTTGCACCGGTGCATGCAGGGACCACAGAATGGCGAACAACAATGTTCCGGCCAGTGCCGGCAGCGGTCTGGCAAACGCCGCCAACCCGTTTTCTTCCTTCAGCAAGGCATCGCCATAGGCTGCCGTTGTCAGCATCGCGAATGCCAGCATCAGGGCATAAGCCGAGGTGCCGAACCACAGAATTGCCGGCAGCGGCGCCACGGCCGTCGCCAGCGCCAGCCCGGCGTTCCGGAGGCGTGACAGCGCCAGGCCAAAAACGCCCAGCGCCGCCAGAACCGGCGCCCACGGCACGGGCTGCGGGACATCGTAAAGTGCCGCGATGGTTGCGGCTGCGAAAAGCAGGACGGTGAGAAAGCGAAGCCCGTACAGAACGGGCGCCATCTTGCCGCGCATCAGCTGCGGCTGGCAGGCGGCTCCGGCAGATCCATTTCCAGGATCGCCATGTTGAAGGCGTAAGACACCTCGCCGTCTTCTTCGTCCTTGAACAGCACGCCGACAAATTCGCCGCCCACCTGGACCTCGACCGAGTCGGTCTGTTTTGGACGTTCGACAATGGTGATGGTATCGAGACGGAACAGGTTGCGCAGATATTTTTCCAGACGCCAGATTTCGCTGCGGGTCATGGGTTCCTCAAGGCCGTGGTGGAAGTCCTGACCTCGCATGACGGCGGGGGCAGGGTCAAGCCGACCAATTATCAGCCGGTATCGTCTTCTATAAAGTGATCCATCTCATGCGAGGGCCGCTCGCTGCCCTTGCAATGAACCACCTTGGCGGGCACGCCGACGGCGGTGCAGCCGGCGGGAACCGGGATCAGCACCACGCTGCCGGCGCCGACGCGGCTATATTCACCGATCTCGATATTGCCCAGGACCTTGGCGCCGAGCGAGATCAGGACGCCGCGGCGAATCTTGGGATGGCGGTCGCCGCTTCCCTTGCCGGTGCCGCCCAGGGTGACGTCCTGCATGATGGAAACATCGTCCTCGACCACGGCGGTCTCGCCGATCACCACGCCGGTGGCATGATCGATCATGATGCCGCGGCCCATTTTGGCGGCGGGATGAATATCCACCGCGAAAAGCTGCGAGATGCGGCTCTGGAAGAACAGCGCCATCGCCTTGCGGTCCTGCCGCCACAGCCAATGGGCGATGCGATAGCATTCCAGGGAGTGAAAGCCCTTGTAAAAAAGAAAAGCCTCGACAAAGGAATGACAGGCGGGATCGCGGTCCAGCACCGCCGACAGGTCGGCCCGCATCGCCGCGCCGATGTCCGGATCGGCGGCAATCGCCTCTTCAAAGGTTTCGCGCACCGCCAGCGGACTCAAATCTTCCCCGCCCAGCTTCTTGGCCATGTGATAGCTCAGGGCATGCTCCAAGCGGTCGTGCTTGAGCACGGTGGCATGAACAAAGCCGGCCAGCGCCGGTTCGCGCTCCGCCAGGGATTCTGCTTCGGCACGCAGCCGTTCCCAGACGGGATCGCAGCTCGCCAGTTTTTCGCGCGTGATTGCCATGCTATCCATCCTCACAAGGCGGGGCTTTTACCACAAAATATTGTACAATTTCAAAACCGGGCAAAAGGCTATGATTTCCCCACTTTTCGTCTCTTAAGATGGCCCCGTTCTTGATTTAAGCCGTTCCCGTCCTGCTTCAACCCTCAGGCCCTGTCAGGTATCCATGTCCGATAAAAAAGACGGCTCTCTCAATCTGCCCGCGCCGGCGGCGCTATCTCTGCTGCTCAGCCGCCGCTCCGGCTCTGCCAAGGCGATGGGCGAGCCGGGACCGTCCATTCTCCAGCTGGATGCGATTTTGGAGGCGGGCGGCCGCACCCCTGATCACGGCAAGCTCTTCCCCTGGCGCTTTATTGTCTTCCAGGGCGCGGGCCGGGCACGCTTCGGCGACATACTGGCGGGCGTGGTGGAGGCCGCGGGCGAGCGTCCCAACCGGGTTGAGGACGAGCGGAGCCGTTTTCTGCGCGCGCCTGTGGTGATCGGGGTGATATCTTCCCCCCGCGAAATACAGAAAATCCCGGTTTGGGAACAGGTGATGTCGGCGGGGGCGGTGTGCCAGAATATTCTCGTCGCCGCCCATGCGCTGGGGTTTGTCGGCAATTGGCTAACGGAATGGTATGCCTATCATCCCGTGGTCAAGGAAAAGCTGGGGCTCAAAGACGGTGAGCGCGTTGCAGGATTCATTTATATCGGCACCTCAAAGATGGCGCTGCAAGAGCGGCCCCGGCCGGAGATGGACAAGATCGTCTCGTATTTCTAGAAACCGACCATGAAGCTGTAAGCGATGAAAGACAGCGCCATTGCGGCGGGAATTGCGGGCAAATACCAGGAATTCATGTCAGTGCCTCGTATATGAGGCCGTTACTTAGTCATCCCCGGCGGCCCTTCCATGCCGGTCCGCACGCCTCGGCCATGCCGAATGCGCATGGCTGAATAATGTCAGCGGATTCCCAGCAATTTGTGGGTTTGCAATGACAGCCGCCATTGCGGATGGGCCAGGCAATGGGCGGCGGCGCTTTGCGTGTTGGCGGGTTTGGCCGCGTTATCCATCGGCTGCAGGAAGAAATGCCGGAACGCCTGCCCGGTATATTTGTCCGGTTCGGCGCCCGCCTGCGGAAAAATCAATTTCAACTCATCCCCGCGTTTCAGAATTTGCGGTGCGCCGGCCTTGGGGCTGACACAAATCCAATCGATCCCGGGCGGCGGCTCCAGCGTGCCGTTGGTTTCAATGGCGATCTCGAAGCCCTTGGCGTGCAGCGCCGCGACCAGCGCGCTGTCCAGTTGCAATAGAGGTTCGCCGCCGGTGCAGACGACATAGGGTTTGCCTTCACGGCTTGGCCATTTGTCCGCCACGGCGCGGGCCAGGCTGGCGGCATCGGCGAATTTCCCGCCATCCGGGCCATCGCTGCCGACAAAATCGGTGTCGCAGAATTTGCACACGGCCTCAGCGCGGTCCTTCTCAAGACCGGTCCAGAGATTGCAGCCGGCAAAACGCAGGAATACCGCGGGCCGGCCGCTGCGCGCGCCCTCGCCTTGCAGCGTATAAAATATCTCCTTTACGCTATAGGTCATGCCGCCCGGAATTTCGCATACCCGTCCGCGCGCAAAATGCAGGACGGACAGACGCCACAACCATAGCCCCAAACGTGGCGCCGGCTGCGATCACCCTCGTAACAGGTGACGGTTTCCTCCAGCACCAGCTCCAGCAGCGCCGTGCCGCCCAGACTTTCAGCCAGCGCCCAGGTTGCCGCCTTGTCTATCCACATCAGCGGCGTATGAATGCGGATCGCCCGCGCCAGACCCAGCGACAGGGCATTGACGGTCGCCTGGATCGTCTCATCGCGGCAATCGGGATAGCCGGAAAAATCCGTCTCACACATGCCGCCCACCAGATCGGCGATATCGCGGCGATAGCCGAGCGCCGCGGCGGCGGCAAGGAACATCACATTGCGGCCCGGCACAAAGGTGTTGGGCAGGCCGTGCGCGCCCATTGCGATCGCCATTGTTTCCGTCAAGGCGCTGCCACCGATGGCCCTCAGCGTATCCAGCGGCAGCAGATGGTCAGGACCCAGCCTTGCCGCCCAGGCCGGAAAAGCAGTTCTGAGGCCGGCCAACAGACGCGGCCGTGCCGCAAGCTCGCTGGCATGGCGCTGGCCGTAATCGAACCCCACACTTTCGACATGGCCAAAACGCTCCAGCGCCCAGGCCAGGCAGATGGTGGAGTCCTGCCCGCCGGAAAACAGCACCAGGGCTTTCGACATTGTCATGCGGGGTTCTTTAGAACAAATCCGGAGGCGATGTCAGCACTTTTGGCTGAGGGATTTCCGGCGGATTTCAGGCGCTCAGGGCGCGCTTTTCGCTGCGGGTAGCGGGCAGACTGACATGGACGGTAGTGCCGCTGCCCACGGCGCTGACGATACCGACTGTGCCGCCATGCAGTTCGGTCAGGGCGCGGGCCAGGGAAAGACCAAGCCCGGCGCCTTCGAATTTGCGGGCCAGCGAGCCGTCGAGCTGGCGGAACGGTTCCAGTGCCGCCGCGATGGTTTCCTCGGCCATGCCGATGCCGCTATCCTCAACCGCGAAGCTGACGCCGCCATCGGCGCGAACAAAGGCCGTGATGGCGACACGCCCCTCGGGCGGGGTGAATTTGATCGCGTTGGAGAGAAGGTTGCCCAGCGCCTGGGCGATGCGGCGCGGGTCCACCTGCACCGCCGGCAAATCCACCGGCATGGCAATGGCGATGGCCCGGTTGTCACCGGTGGCCGAACGCGCCATCGAAACCGCCTGCTCGGCGATATCCTGAGGGGCGCACAGACGGGCGTCAAGGGTCAGCAAACCGCCTTCCAGCCGTGACGCATCCAGCACGTCATTGATGATGGCGAGCAGGCGCCTGCCGGACGTGTGAATGTCGGCGGCATAATCGCGATAGGCTGGCTGGCCGTTGGCGCCCAGCATTTCGTCGCGGATGATCTCGGAAAAGCCCAGCACCGCGTTGAGCGGGGTTTTGAGCTCGTGACTCATCGCCGCCAGGAAGGCGGCCTTGGCCCGATTGGCGAGCTCGGCCTGACGCAGCGCGGCGCGCAGGGCGCGGTCGGCTTCGAATTTCTCGGTGACGTCCTCGACCGTACCTTCATAGCAGATCAGCACACCCGACCAGTCGCGCACGGCACGGGCATTTTCCGAGATCCAGATGCGCCGGCCGGACTGGTGATAAATTTCCGAGACAAAATCGGTGACCACATCATTGGCCTGCATCAGGGCGCGGAATTCGTCGCGACGGCCGCTGTCGACATAAAGCTGGGCGCCGATATCGGTGAGCCGCGACGTCAATTCTTCGGGCGTACCATAGCCATAAATCTGGGCCAATGCCTGGTTGACTGCCAGGTAATGGCCTTCTGGCGTGGTGCGGAAAATGCCTTCCACCGCATGCTCGAAAAAAGCGCGATAGCTGGCCTCGCCGGCGGTGAGGCGCTTGCGCGTATTGTCCTTGACGCTGACCAGCATCACCAGGACCAGGGACAGCACCGCCAGGATCACCAGGCCGGCGACAAATTCATCGCCCAGCCCGTTGGCCAGCCCCAGTCCGATCACGATGCCCAGGGCGAGGATCGCGAGCAAAAGGGAAACATTATGCCCGGGGCGCATTTCTCCGCCGGCCGCTTTCACGCCCGTTTCCTCGGCCGACGTCGACAGTTCACGCGGCAACATGGCGCTCCGCACTTCAATCACCCTTTGAGTAAGGCAAAAACCTAAATGCCGCGTTGCGCTTAACCCGGAATTGGCGCGCGAAATCGGGCGGCCGCGCACGAGCAGGGCGTATGATTGTCAGAAAATATCAACCAATATTTCCCGATCGTTAATGGCTCCGGCATGGGCGAGGCATTTTTGCGCCGGCAGCGCACAATCTGCACTTTTTCCGTGCAGAACCGCGATTGTTCGGCGCGATCCTTTGTGTGATGCTGGACAAGGTTCCCACCGACAATAATTTGAAAAAAATACGAAAAAAACTGCCGTGCCGATCCTTCATGCCCTTAATCCACTTTTTGTGCTGTCGGGCTTCGCCGTCGGGTTCCTGGTGGGGATGACCGGCGTCGGCGGCGGTTCGTTGATGACGCCGCTATTGATCCTGCTGTTTCACGTCCATCCCAATACCGCGGTGGGTACGGACCTGATTTATGCCAGCGTCACCAAGTCCGGCGGTTCGCTGGTGCATGGCTTCAACAAGACGATTGACTGGCGCATTGTCACGCGGTTGGCGATGGGCAGCCTTCCTGCTTCGCTGATGACCTTGCTGGTGTTTCATTACATGGCGATGGATCCGGCGGCGATGAACGCTCTGGTCACAAGGGTGTTGGGGGTGGCACTGCTGGCGACCGCCTTGGCGCTGATATTCCGCAAGAAATTGCTGGCCAGCTATTCGCGCCGCGTCGGCATACTCAGCGAAAGCCAGACCGCCGGTTTCACGGTGCTGACCGGATTGTTGCTGGGCGTGCTGGTGACGATCTCATCCGTGGGCGCGGGGGCGCTTGGCGTCACCGCCCTGATACTGCTCTATCCGGAATTACCGATCGTGAAGATCGCGGGCTCCGACATCGCCCATGCCGTGCCACTGACCCTGGTAGCGGGGCTGGGTCATTTGGTGAATGGCGGCATCGATCTCAGCGTGCTCGGATCCCTGCTGCTCGGTTCGCTGCCCGGCATCATGATCGCCAGCCTGTTTGCACCCCGCCTGCCTGATCTGGCACTGCGCCTGATCCTCGCGGCGACCCTGACGGTCACCGGCCTGCGGCTGCTGAACTGATGGCGGCCAAGCCTCCTCCCGCCCGGGCATGGCAGAGAATGCTGAGTGGGCGGCGGCTCGACCTGCTGGAACCCAGCCCCCTGGATATCGAGATCGCCGATATCGCCCACGGGCTTGCGCGGGTTGCGCGCTGGAATGGCCAGACCAAGGGCGCCCATGCTTTCTCGGTGGCCCAGCATTGCGTGCTGGTGGAGCGCCTGACGGTGGAACTTAATCCGCGCCTGACGCGTGAGGCGCGGCTGATGGCGTTGCTGCATGATGCGCCCGAATATGTTGTCGGCGATCTCATAAGCCCGTTCAAGGCCGCGATTGGTGTCGATTATAAAGCCCTGGAGATGAAACTTCAGGCGGCTATCCATTTGCGGTTCGGGCTGCCCGCGCTGGTTCCCGCCGCCCTCGCCGCCCTGTTCAAAAAGGCCGACCGGCTCTCGGCATTTTATGAGGCGACGCAGCTTGCCGGTTTTGACGAGACCGAGGCCCGCCGCCTGTTCAGCCCGCCGCCCGGCCGGCTAAAATCGCCTCGCCTGATACCGCTGGCCACGGCCGATGCAGAAGGCCAGTTCCTGGAACGATTTCATCGGCTCGCCCCCAAGTAAGTGTTAGATACGCAAATGCCCCGCATTCTGGTGACCCCCTTATCCGCCCTGGAAACCGCCATCGAGAGCCACCGTCCTTCTCATATTGTTACCCTGCTCTCGCCCGAGCACATGATCGAGACGCCCGCTGGCTTTGCCGCCGAATATCATTTGCGGCTGGGGGTCAATGATGTCGCCGATCCCGCCGCCGGCGAAAATCCCCCCAGCCGCGCCCATATCGACCGGCTTCTGGCTTTCAGCCGCGGCTGGGACGCCAGACAGCCGCTGCTGATCCATTGCTGGGCGGGCATCAGCCGCTCCATGGCTTCTGCCTATGCTGTGCTGTGCGACCGGGCCGGTCCCGGCCGCGAGATTGAAATGGCCCTGGCGATCCGCAAGGCTGCCGGCCACGCCAATCCCAACCTGCTCCTGGTGCGCCATGCCGACGCGGCGCTGGGGCGCGGCGGGCGCATGGTCGAAGCCCTCAATGCCATGGGCCCGCCCTTGCAGGTGATGGAAGGCGTCACCACCGCACTTCCCTTACCCCTGGCACCGCCATGAGCCCCAATGTGATCAGCATCGGCCTTTCGGCGGCAATCGTCTCGGTCGAGCAGGAACGGCCTTCGGTGCTGGTCGTGGCCCATGACGGCGCTGCGGACACTCTGCCTTTCGGTCCGTTCGATCCGGGGACCCAGCGCACCCTGGAATCGGGACTGCGCAAATGGGTGGGAGAGCAGACGCGCTTCGATCTGGGCTATACCGAGCAGCTTTATACCTTCGGCGATCGTGGCCGCCATTCGCCCTCGCCTGACGACGGCGCGCGGGTCGTGTCGGTGGGTTACCTGGCCTTGACCAGGCCTGGCGAACCGCAGGCGCAGGGTACGCGCTGGCGCGGCTGGTACCAGTTTTTTCCCTGGGAAGATTGGCGGCAGGCGCGTCCCCCCATGATTGACGGGGTCATCCTGCCCGCCCTGAAGAAATTCGTGAAGGAGGCCGCCACGCCCGCCGCCGCCGAATTGCGCCGCAACCGCACGCGATTGTGCTTTGGCGAAGGCGGCTTGCCCTGGGATGAGGAAAAGGTGCTGGAGCGCTATGAGCTGCTTTATGAAGCCGGACTGGTGCGCGAAGCGGCGCGCGACGCGGGCAAGCAGGCGCGCGCCCTGCCCGAGCTGGGCAGCCCGATGCTCTACGATCATCGCCGGATTCTCGCCACTGCCATTGCCCGGCTGCGCGGCAAGATGAAATACCGGCCCGTGGTGTTCGAGTTGATGGCGCCGTCCTTCACCCTGCTGGAATTGCAGCGCACCGTCGAGGCCCTGTCGGGCACCCGGCTGCACAAGCAGAATTTCCGCCGCCTGGTTGCGGAACAGGGGCTGGTGGAAGGCACCGGGAAATTCTCCGC
>Ga0302320_10029476_pt1 | contig 10496 bp, 12 predicted proteins | sample Bog_T0_3_FD_202130 | JGI IMG/M metagenome (GOLD analysis project Ga0302320, IMG submission 202130) | Peat permafrost microbial communities from Stordalen Mire near Abisko, Sweden - Bog_T0_3 | ecosystem: Environmental > Terrestrial > Soil > Wetlands > Peat | place: Sweden: Abisko, Stordalen Mire... | reverse complement strand
TCCAGATAAATCGCTCTCAGGAAAGCCTTATTCTGACTGCCGGAGCAACCGGTAAATCATGCAATTAATTCTGAAAGAACTCGGAGATATGTTCGTCGGCTCGATTCCGACGACGCTGCTTTTTGTGTTGCTTGTGGTGGCCTACCATTTTCTGGTGCAGGGGCCGCTGAGCGACGTGCTGAAGCAGCGCCGGGCGCTGACCGAAGGCGCCGTGGAAGACGCGCAGAAGGCGATTGCGGAAGCCGAGGCGCGCGCGGCCGACTACGCCAGCAAACTGCGCCAGGCCCGCGCCGAGGCGTACAAGGTTCGCGAGCAGCGCGTGCAGCAGTGGAATGCGGAACGCGACGCAACTTTGGACGCTGCCCGCAAAGCCGCGCATGAGAAGGCGGGCAAAGCCAAGGCCGCCATTGAAGCCGAAGCCGAAACCGCTCGGATCTCGATCCAGAGCTCGGCCAGCGAACTGGCCGGCCAGGTGGTGCGCGCCGTGCTGCCGGTGGGCGCCGGGGGTACCCGTTGAACAATTCTTTTTTCAGCTTGAAGGTTTCAGTCTCGACTTCGCCGTCTCGCACTTTTTCAGGCATCTCCGCTTTTTTGATGGCCGTTGTTCTCACGGCCGGGCTGGCAGCCGCACCGCGCACACTTGCCGCGCAGGAGGCCTCGGCCCCCGCCGCGCAAGCTCCAGCCGCGCAGACCGCTGCCGCGCCTGAAGCCAAAAAATCGCAGGAAGAACAGAACAAAGCCTTCCTTCTGGAAGGGCCGATGGTGAAGTGGGCTGCCCGCACCTTTAGCCTGAGCCAGGAAACCGCGTCGAACATATTCCAGTTCATCAACTTTGGAATCATCGTGCTGCTGGTGGGCATTCCCGTTGTGAAGGTGCTGCCCAAGGTCTTCCACAAGCGCACCGAGACGCTGAGCCAGAGCCTGAAAGAAGCCCGCGCGGCTACAGCCGACGCCAAGGCCCGGCTAAGCGCGGTGGAAGCCAAGCTGGCCGGCCTGGACGACGAGATCAAGAAGTTCCGCACACAGGTTGAGCAGGAGAGCCTGGACGACGAAAAGCGCATCAAGGCGTCGCTGGCCGAAGAGAGCGCGCGCATTGTGGAGGCTGCCGAGCAGGAGCTTGACGTGGCCGCCGCACAGGCGCGGCGCAGCCTGCGCCTCTTTGCCGCCGAGCTGGCCGTGGAGCAGGCCGCCAAACAACTGGTGCTTACGCCTGAGACCGATCGCGCCCTGATCGCCGACTTTATCGGCGGTGTTGCCGCCACCGGCGCGAAGGGAGGGCAGAACTAAATGGCCGCCTTCGTTTCCCGTTATGCCGGCGCCTTTGCCGATGTGGTTCGAGATGCCAAGCTGGACGCCGCGGCGATCGACCTGAAGCTGACCGATTTTCTTTCAACATGGAAAGGCAGCGCAGAGCTGCGCAACTACTTTGAAAACCCGGCCGTTGCGACCGCCGACAAGGTCGCCTTCCTGGACAAGCTGAACGCCCGGCTGGGCATGCAGAAAGAGCTGCGCAACCTGATCGCGGTGCTGATTTCGCACGATCGCATTGCGCACGTGAGTGAAGTGGCCGAGGCCTACCGCAGCCTGCTGCAGCAGCAGATGGGCATTAGCCCGGCAGAGATTACGACCGCGCGCGCACTGGACAAAAAGGAACAAGAAGCGCTGGTGGCCGAGGTGGCCAAGCTGGCCGGAACCCGGATTGAGGCAACCTTTGCGCTGGACGCATCGATCCTGGGCGGCACAGTGGTGCGGATTGGCTCGACGGTATATGACGGTTCGGTACGTGGTCGGCTTGACCGGCTGAAGGAAGCATTGATTGCCGGCTGAAGCCGGGAACGAGAATCAGGGAACAGGGATTAGGGAACAGGGATCAGAAATACCTTAGGACCCAAACAGTTTTTTCGATTGAGATTCGGAACGGGAGGAAGGAGAAGGCCGGCTGGTTAACTCGATAAGCGGGTGAGAAGCAAGCAAACCCCTGATCGGAGAACCCCGACCCCCTCCAAAGGACGCAATGGCTCAGATTAAAGCAGACGAGATTACGCAGCTTCTACGCGAACAGATCGCGAACTACGACTCAAAGGTCCAGGTGGACGAAGTCGGAACCATCACTTCACTGGGCGACGGCATCGCCCGCATTCACGGGCTGGACAAGGTGATGGCCGGCGAGCTGCTGAGCTTTCCGCATGGCATTGCCGGACTGGCGTTGTCGCTCGAAGAAGACCAGGTGGGCGCCGTGGTTCTGGGCGAGTACACCGAACTGAGCGAAGGCAACGAAGTTAAGCGCACGGGCAAGATTCTTTCAGTGCCGGTGGGCGAAGGCCTGATTGGCCGCGTCGTGAACGCGCTGGGCATGCCGATTGACGACAAGGGCCCCCTAGCCTCGACCACTACCCTTCCCGTGGAACGGCTGGCGCCGGGCATCATCGACCGCCAGGGCGTACGCGAGCCGATGGCCACCGGACTGAAGGCTATCGACTCGATGATTCCGATTGGCCGCGGCCAGCGCGAACTGATTATCGGCGACCGCCAGACGGGCAAGACGGCCGTGCTGCTGGACACGATCATCAACAACGCCAAGAACGACCTGATTTGCATTTACTGCGCCATCGGCCAGAAGCGTTCGTCGATCGCGCAGGTAGTGCAGACGCTGACCGAAGCCGGCGCAATGGGCCACACCATCATCGTGGCCGCATCGGCATCGGAACCCGCGCCGATGCTCTATCTTGCGCCGTACGCGGCTACCTCGATGGGCGAGTACTTCCGCGACAACGGCCGGCATGCGCTGGTGATGTACGACGATCTTTCAAAACACGCCATGGCTTACCGCGAGATCTCGCTCTTGCTTCGCCGTCCGCCGGGCCGCGAAGCGTATCCGGGCGACGTGTTCTATCTGCACTCCCGTTTGCTGGAGCGCTCGTCGAAGATGAGCAAGGAACGCGGCGGCGGTTCGCTGACGGCGCTGCCGGTGATCGAGACGCAGGCCGGCGACGTTTCGGCCTACATTCCGACCAACGTGATTTCGATTACCGACGGACAGATCTTTCTTGAGACCGACTTGTTCAACTCGGGCGTCCGTCCGGCGGTGAACGTGGGCCTTTCGGTTTCGCGCGTGGGCTTCTCTGCGGCCATCAAGGCGGTAAAGCAGGTAGGTTCGACACTGAAGCTGGATCTGGCGCAGTACCGCGAGTTGGCGGCCTTTGCGCAGTTCGGCTCGGACCTTGACCCCCTGACGCAGAAGCAGTTGAACCGCGGCCAGCGGCTGACGGAGCTGTTGAAGCAGCCGCAGTTCCAGCCGCTCAGCTGGCAGCAGCAGGTAACGGTCCTGTTTGCCGGCACACAGGGCTATCTGGACGAGTTGCAGGTTCCCGAGATTCGCGCCTACGAAGACGGTCTGCACAAGTACTTTGCCTCGGCGCAGAGTGCGCTTTTGAGCGACCTGACTGAGAAGAAGCAGATCGACGACGATGTGCGCGCCAAGCTGCACGCGGCGCTCAAGGAGTACACGGAAAACTTCAAGGCGGAACGGGCGACGGCTGTCACTGCGTAACGGCAGCTTCTAGCCCCTAGCTTCTAGCTGCTAGCTAGAGGCGGGATGCAGGAAGCGATACAGGAAAGGCTAGTAGCTAGAAGCTAGGAGCTAGCAGCTAAAAGATGGCAAACGTACTCGATCTAAGACGGCGGATTCGCAGCGTGAAGAACACGCGGCAGATCACCAAGGCCATGAAGATGGTTTCGGCGGCGAAGCTCAGGCGCGCGCAGGAGCGTGCGCTGGCCGCGCGGCCTTATGCCAGGATGATCCTGAGCGTGCTGGAGTCGCTGAAGGGGCGCATCGAGCTGTTCGATCCGGCGACCGGCAACCTGCGGCATCCGTTGTTTGTGGGGCGGCCAGAAAAGCGCGTGCTGCTGGTGGTGATCTCCGGCGACAAGGGCTTTGCCGGGGCCTTCAACGCGAATATTCTGAAGACGGCCTTCCAATTTATCGCAGGCAACGCGGACAAGCAGATTGACCTGGAGCCGGTGGGCCGCAAGGGCCGCGACATGATGCGGCGGCGCTACCCGGCAGCGGTTTACACCGAGCAGACCGACGAACAGGGCGTGAAGCACAAGGTCCGCGAGAGCAAGGGGCCTGTCGAGATTACCGGCGACCATCCGGGGATGCTGCTGAAGCTGGAGCAATCGCGGGTGCGCGACCTGGCCGAGAGCATCATCGCGCGCTATGTGCGCGAGGAGATCGACGCGGTCTACATCGTCTACAACGAGTTCAAGTCGGTGATCCAGCAGCGGCTTGTGGTTGAGCGTGTTTTGCCCATCATCGACCTGTCGAGTCCGCAGATTAGCGGCTCGGTCGAGCCCAGCTCGGAAGAAAAGGAGCGCGCCGCCGAGGCTGCTCTTTCCGCAGGCATTGAGCTGGAGCCGGCCGACACGAGCGAGGCCGACGAGGAAGCGAAGAAGTTTGGCACGGCGAGCGTGGACTACATCTACGAGCAGCCCGCCGAAGAGTTGTTCAGCGGTCTGCTGCCGCAGTTTGTGTTTTCAGTGCTGTACCACGCCATGACGGAATCGGTAGCCGCCGAACATGCGGCCCGCATGACGGCGATGGACTCGGCAACCAACAACGCCTCGGATATGATCGACTCGCTCACGCTGCATATGAACCGCGTGCGCCAGGCGGCCATCACCAAGGAGATTATCGAGATTGTTTCCGGCGCTGCGGCGCTGTAAGAACAGCTTCTAGCTGCTAGCTTCTAGCCTCTGGCTTTCCGTGCTGAATGATTTGCCGGAAGCGAACAGGAGACGGGAGCTGGAAGGAAAGAAGCTAGGAGCTAGAAGCTAGGAGCTTTGAAAAATGGCAGAGAACATCGGCAAAGTGATACAGATCTCCGGCCCGGCCGTAGATGTGCAGTTTGAAGAAGCGAAGATGCCGCCTATTTACCAGGCGCTTCGGGTGACCAGCGAGGGCTTTACGACGCCCGAGCCGATCGACGTGATTCTTGAAGTGCAGCAGCACCTGGGCGAGGGCCGCGTGCGCACGGTCGCCATGGAAGCCACCGACGGCATGGTGCGCGGCATGAAGGCGATCGATCTGGGCGCGCCCATCAGCATGCCCGTGGGCAAGGAGACGCTGGGGCGGGTACTCAATGTGATCGGCCAGCCGGTGGACAAGCTTGGGCCCATCGGCGAAAAGATGCGCATGCCCATTCACCGCCCCGCACCGCTGTTCGACGAGCAGTCGACGCGCGAGGAGATGTTCGAGACGGGCATCAAGGTCATCGACCTGATCCAGCCGTTTTTGAAGGGCGGCAAAATCGGGTTGTTTGGCGGCGCCGGCGTGGGCAAGACCGTGGTGATCATGGAATTGATCAACAACGTGGCCAAGAACCATGGCGGCTTCTCAGTGTTTGCCGGCGTGGGCGAACGCACGCGCGAAGGCAACGATCTGTGGAACGAGATGACCGAGTCGGGCGTGATTAAGCCGGGCGACTTTGCTCACTCGAAGTGCGCGCTGGTGTACGGGCAGATGACCGAGCCGCCCGGAGCCCGCCTGCGCGTGGCGCTGAGCGCGCTGACCGTGGCCGAATACTTCCGCGACGTGGAAGGCTCGGATACGCTGCTGTTCATCGACAACATTTTCCGGTTTACGCAGGCCGGCTCCGAGGTTTCAACGCTGCTGGGCCGTATGCCTTCGGCCGTGGGCTACCAGCCGAACCTGGCCACGGAGATGGGCGAACTGCAGGAGCGCATTACCTCGACGAGCAAGGGCTCGGTAACGTCAGTGCAGGCCGTATACGTGCCCGCCGACGATTTGACCGATCCGGCTCCGGCGACGACCTTCGCTCACCTGGACGCGACCACGGTGTTGAGCCGTCCGCTGTCGGAGTTGGGCATCTACCCGGCCGTCGATCCGCTGGCTTCGACCTCGCGCATTCTTACCGCGCGCGTGGTTGGACAGGATCACTACGACGTGGCCCAGGGCGTGAAGAGGATTCTGCAGCGCTACAAGGACTTGCAGGACATCATCGCCATCCTTGGCATCGACGAACTCTCTGAAGAAGACAAGATGACCGTGGCCCGCGCCCGCAAGGTGCAGAAGTTCCTGTCGCAGCCGTTCCACGTGGCGGAAACGTTCACCGGCATTCCCGGCAAGTATGTGAAGATTGCCGATACGGTGCGCAGCTTCAAGGAGATCATCTCCGGCAAGTACGACGATATTCCCGAGCAGGCCTTCTACATGCAGGGCGGCATCGAGGATGTGCTGGCCAAGGCCGAGCAGTTGAAGGCAACGGCGTAAGAACAGCTTCTAGCTGCTAGCTTCTAGCTTCTAGCTTTTCCTGCCGATGTAACACGATGATTTGAGTGATCGCAGGATGAGCTAGAGGCTAGAGGCTAGAAGCTGAAGGCCAGGGGAAAAAATGGCAGACGAAACCAATCAACTTCGCGTGCGGCTTGTCACTCCCGAACGTACGCTCTTCGAGTCGACGGCGACCTCGGTCGATTTGCCCTCGAAGTCGGGCTACTTTGAAGTGCTCTACGGGCACGCGCCGCTGATGGCCGAGTTGGGCGCGGGCGACGTGATTGTGCATGGCGGAGCAACGGGCGAAGAGGGCGCGACCGCAGACCAGCGCTACAACGTAAGCTGGGGTTTTGTTGAAGTGCTGGGAGACCGGGTAACCGTTCTGGCCTCAGACGCGCTGAAGCCCGAGGAGATCGACGTGCCCCGCGCCGAACAGCAACTGGATCGCGGCGAGAAGATGTGGAAGGAAGCCGGCGAAAGCGAAGCGGCTTACGACGACGCCCTGCGCGTGATTGCAGAAGCCGAGGCCAAGATTGCATCGGCCAGCGAAAAGCACTAAGCAAACGTACAATTCCTGGCACTAACGCGACATGGCTGGGATATGACAACTCCTGATGTGGGAACCAAGCCGTTCGCTCGGCCGTATTCTTCCACAAGGAGTGCCATGCTCATGTTCCGCTTTGTCCAGCAACATATCGGTTTACTTGCAGCCCTTCTCGTCTTCCTGCCTGTCTCGTACCTTCACGCTCAGACTCCCATCGTGGAAGAACCCAACTACACGCCAACGCTCACCTTTGACGTTGTCTCCATCCGCCTTGCACCGCCGCCAGACTCCAATGTCCACGTATCCTTCTCCAGCCCGCCACACTCCAGCCGTTTCGAAGCCACGAACCTTCCTATCAAGGCCCTTCTCCAGGTTGCTTACGGCTTCGATGCCCCGATTGCCGGCGCACCTGACTGGACCACGAGCACGCTCTACGACATCCAGGCACGCTCTGACGAGGCGACCGACGCCAGGCTCGCCAAGCTCACCGATAACGAGGCCCGGCTGGAAAAGCGGAATGCTATTCGCGTGCTGCTGGCCGAGCGCCTGGACCTCAAGACACATTTTGAAACTCGCAATAGCTCTATCTATCACCTCGTTGTAGACAAAGGCGGCGTAAAAATGCAGGTTTTTCCCACGACGCCTGTCGGCGAAGCGCCCGCCACGCACCCATCCGCGGACGTCCAGGCTCACGCATCTCAGCATGGCATCGAGTTCGTCGGATCGAATGCCTCAATGCGGGCCATAGCCGGCGCCCTTAGTTCGATGGTAGAAGCGCCCGTCGTTGACAAGACCGGTCTCACCGGCACCTACAATTACACGCTTCAGTTTGGCCGCGACTGGTCCGCACAGAGTCCAGAAAGCTGGCCCTCGATCTTCACCGCGATACAGGAACAGCTTGGGCTCAAGCTCGAAGCTGTGCACGAGTCCGTGCCCAACCTTGTCGTCGACCACATCGCGAAACCAACGGAAAACTGATTCGCGCCCTATGCTCCGTATCGACTGCATCTCCGCTGGAGGCGGCAGAGTGCCGTGCCCCGTGCCGAACGGCAACTGGAGCACGGCCAGACGATGTGGAAGGAAGCCGGCGAAAGCGAAACGGCTTACGACGACGCTCTGCGCGTGATCTCAGAAGCCGAGGCCAAGATTGCTTCGGCCAGCGAAAAGCACTAAACACCCCGCGTCTCAATCGTTCAAACCAAACGGCCTGCTCAAATGAGCAGGGCGTTTGTCTATCAATTACCGAGAATAGCTCCGATGATTTACAGTTCTCCGCGCCGCTCAAGCCGCTTTGTATAGAGGAACGCATAAAACGCGGGAATCGTGACACCAATGAGGATTGGGAGCAGCGGCCAACCGTGCAAACCAGCTAAGGAGAACGTGAGGCCCAGCAGTCCGCCGAGGATGGTCGACATTGCGGCAAAGCGATGGGTCGCGTACCAGACGCGCTCGTCGGCGAGGGTATCCGCGGTCACAATTCCGATGTAAGCATTCTGGCGTAACTTTCCCATCACATTGCCGAGAAGGATAACAAAAATGCAGAGACCGCACATCGTTGCCTGATCGAAGCTGATTTTGTGACCGGATGCAGCCCAAAGCAGGATCGCGTGGATGTACGCGAACAGTAAAAAGAGGTTTCGCATGATTTGCCGGTAGGTCGAGGCGAAGCTCGCGATAGCAAAAACTCCTTTCGGAGATAGCCAGGGAAGCAATGCGGTTAGCAGCATGATCGTCGACATTATGCCTGGACCAATCAGGAATAGCGCCGAGCGCGAACCGTAGCCGTTGACACGGCCGTGTAAGTCCCAATGGATTGGAATCCGTTCGGAGATGTATGGAAAAATGGCTGCGGTTGCCGCCAAGGCCACCCCAATCAGCAGAATTTCAAAGACAAAAAGCTTGCGGGTCATGATCGTCTTCCTTTCCGTCGGTTGCCATCCGAGAGCAGTTCCATTGCCCAGACCATCAGGTCTTGCACCACGGTCGTATTGAGTCCATACCAGATTTGCTGACCATCGCGGCGGCTAGTGATCAAGTCAGCTTGCTTCAACACGGAGAAATGATGCGACATGGAGGGCTTGGTCATGTCGAATTGTTCCGCCAGCGCGCCAGCCGTCATCTCTCCACGGCGCAGCAACTCAAGGATATGTCGCCGGGTTGGATCGGCGAGGGCCTGGAACGCTGAATTGGTGCTCATGATTAATTAGCCATTCGCTTAATTAGATTTTAATCTAACTATAGGCTCTACTGAATTGTATGTCAAGAACTCGATGTGAGATTTCGTCTGCGCCCAGCCGGGTCCGGCATTTGTGCTTACGGCCGTTCCCAAGATCTCACCCTGGGATATTTTCCATCGCCCCTTGTATGTTGCGATCAGAGGCGTGAGGATGATTTCACGTTTCGGCGGTAAGGCCGTTCGTCCCTTAGGCCAACAGTTGTTGAGCCTGTCCCGTAGATCGGCCACCGCCCCTCTGTTTGCACGCCGTGGAGAATCGAAGGCCTTTTGAGCCTGCATGTTCAAGGTAGGCGCGAGCAGTAAGTCCGTAGCCGCGGACAGGGGCGGCAGCCGAGACCATCCTACCCCGAAGGAGGTCTATGAACAAGCTCGTCTCTACTTTTCCGTCAACGGTATTTTGTGGCATCGACGTGAGCGCCAGCTCTTTGGCTGTGGCCGTGATCGAGCCGGATCGTGCTGTCGGCCGGCGTGAGTTTGCCAACAGCGCCAGTGGTCACAAGGCGCTTCTGGTCTGGCTGAGCAAGCACGACGCCAAGGTGCGCATTTCGCTGGAAGCCACCGGCATCTACTCCCTGGATCTGGCACTGGCGCTGGATGCGGCGGCGTATATCGAGTTGGCGGTGCTGAACCCCAAGCTGGTGAACCGATTCGCACAGACGCTGTGCCGTTCCAAGACGGATAAGGCCGACGCGCTGGTTCTGGCCGAGTACAGCCAGCGCATGCCCTTCATCGCCTGGCAGAGACCTGGCGCCAACCAACTCCGTCTGCGCACCCTCGGCCGTCACATCGCGTCGTTGGTGCTCGAACAGGCCAACCTGAAGAATCGTTTGCACAACGCGGAAAGCACGGCCACCGTGCCACGCGCTGTCCTGCTGGACTTGAAACAAGCCCAGGCCGCATTGCAGCGGCGCTTGGCGAAGATGCGTCGCGAGGCGATGAAACTGGTTCAGGCCGAAGACCAGCTGCGGCAACGCTTTGCTCTGCTGGTCAGCATTCCTGGCGTGGCGGAAATCAGCGCACTGCAGATCCTGAGCGAGTTGGTGTTGCTGGCGCCTGGGATGACGGTGCGGCAATGGGTAGCCTATAGCGGGCTGGACCCGGTGCATCATGTGTCGGGTACTTCCGTCCACAAGCCATCTCATATCAGCCGTGCCGGCAATCGTCATCTGCGGCGCGCACTTTATATGCCCACTTTATCGGCGGTGCGCTACGATCCGCACCTCCGCGCCTTTTACCTTGCACTGCGGGAGCGGCACAAGACCGGCTTGCAGGCGCTGATGGCCGTCGAGCGCAAACTTCTGCACGCCATCTATGGCATCTTCAAAAGCGGCACACCCTACGATGGCCGACGGCTGTTTCCGAATATCCAGACAGAGGTAGAATCAATCGCCGGGTGAAACGGAAGCAGGCTCTGCTGGGAA
>Ga0302320_10029475_pt1 | contig 10497 bp, 9 predicted proteins | sample Bog_T0_3_FD_202130 | JGI IMG/M metagenome (GOLD analysis project Ga0302320, IMG submission 202130) | Peat permafrost microbial communities from Stordalen Mire near Abisko, Sweden - Bog_T0_3 | ecosystem: Environmental > Terrestrial > Soil > Wetlands > Peat | place: Sweden: Abisko, Stordalen Mire... | reverse complement strand
AGTAATGCAACCGCCATATTTAATTAGACCACTACGCAGCTAGCGTGGCGCGATGGTGGGGACTAGAATGAGCGGCACCCAGGAGTCGGGCAAATGAACAAGCCCAGAAAAATCGCTGCGGGAGAGGGAAGAATACGGGGTCAGAACTATTTTCAACGACCAAATGAATTTCCGCACTCCAAAGAATCACATCACCGAGAAGTAATTCTCCACCGCCATGTCGATATACTCGGCCGTGATGTCCAGGGGGCAGTCCTTATAGGTGCAGAAGTTGCGGATCTGCAACAAGAGATCGCGGGGATGGCAATAGCGCAACGAGCGGTTCTTGGGCAGATAGTGCTCGCGGATCAGATGCTCCACCGCCTCCGGCCGCTCGGGAAAGCCCATCTTCGCGGCCAGGGAAAGAAACAGCCCCTTGAACTCCTCGATCGTCGGATCGTGTACTTCGATCTTGTAGGGAATCCGCCGCAGGAAGGCCTCGTCCACCAGGTCTCGCGGCTCGAGGTTGGTAGAGAAAATGATCAACTGGTCGAAAGGCACCTCGATCTTCTTGCCGTTGGGCATGTTGAGGAAGTCGTAGCGCCGCTCCAGCGGAATGATCCAGCGATTGAGCAACTCCTCGACCCGCATCCGCTGCCGGCCGAAGTCGTCGATCACCAGCGTGCCGCAGTTGCTTTTGATCTGCAGCGGCGATTCGCAAATCCCGGTCGAGGTGTTCATCGTCACCTCCAGGGCCGACATCGTCAACTCGCCGCCGACGATGATCGTCGGCCGCCGGATGCGGACCCAGCGGCGGTCGATCTTGCGGTGGTCGTAAACGCCGTCGCACTCCTCCAGCGGCAGTTCTTCGTGGCCGACCGGATCGAAAACCCGCATGATCTCGCCGTCGATGCCGATCGCGCGGGGAATCCAAATCTCCTGGCCGAACGCGCGGGTCACGCGTTCGGCGATGCTCGTCTTGCCGTTGCCCGCGGCGCCGAAGAGAAACAGCCCACGGCCGGAGTTCATCGCCGGTCCCAATCGGTCGAGCATGCGGTCGCTGAGCACGAGGTCGCCAAAGGCCTTGCGTAAGTGCTCGGCGGTGGTCGGTTGCGTGGCAAGCGATTGGGCCTTGACGCTCGCGACGTAATCTTCCAGCGAGACGGGCGCGGCGCCGAAGTAAGTGCAGTGGTTCCAGTAACGTTTGGCCCGCTCCCGGCCCAGATCGGTAAGCTGGTAGACGAAATCGTTCATCGTGGCCCCGCCGCGATAACCGACCAACTGGTCGTTCTTCAGCCCGCGCAGAAGTTCGTCGATGAGCAGGAACGGGAGCTTGAGTTGATCGGCCACTTCGCGGCCGGTGACATCGCCGCGGGCCATGAGGAATTTCAAGGCCAGCGACTCGACAAGGCTGTCGGTCAGCCCTGCGGCGAGGAACGATTTCGGCTCCTGGGGGACGAAGCTATTGGTTCGCGGCGCGTTCTCTTCCGGCGTCGGCGCGGAAGTGGCGGAAGTGGCCGGCGCGGAGGCCTTGCGGCTGGTCAGCGAGCGGATGCGGTCAACGAGCGAATCCAGCGACGGCCGGGCCTCTTCTGCCGGCGCCTGATCGACTTCTTCCAGAATGATCGCTTCCGGGGCCGCGCCCGGCACATGAACATCGAACGCGGCGCCGCCCAGATCCGTTTCGTTCAAAGCGGTTGAGGGTGTCAGCCAGTTGTCGTGCGAAGCGGGCGTAGTCATTGCGCGTAGGATTGCCGTCGGGGCATGCCCTGAAACAAGGTCGTCCAGAGAAACGCTACGTTTCAAGCGGGCGGCGGTCAAATGGCGGACGTAGCGTGGTGCGGAGTGTGACGGTTATGCCGGCGCGGCAATCTCCGTTGTTTCTGCCTTGCCTTGCTGAGCGCCGAACGAACTTGTACAATACGAGAGTTGGAATTGATTACCGGACACATGGGAGGCCTTGAGAAAATGGCTTCTGTTTTTGATACGGCCGCATTCGAACGGGGTACGGACCCGCTTCTTGATCTCCTTACCGAGGAACAGGCCAAGGCCCTCGTGGCGTATAGCGGAGACGAGGCGCTGCGCGCCAGGATCGACGAACTGGCGAGGAAAAATACCGAAGGCCTGCTGGCCGACGAAGAGCGCGCCGAGTACGAGGGCTACGTGCGAGCGAACAATTTCATGTCTATTCTCCAGGCAAAGGCGCGCAAGCGATTGTGCCACGCCCAGACGCATGAATGAGTCGACTCGCAAACTGGTTCGCCGTCGGGCAGAAAACCGTTGCGAGTACTGCGGCCGGCGTCAAAGCGAATCGCTATTGGCCGCGTTGCACATCGAGCATATTCGTCCGCGCAAGTATCATGGGGGCGACGGGGCGGAAAATCTGGCAATGGCTTGCATCGACTGCAATCTACACAAGGGAACCAACGTGGCGGGTTACGACCCCGTCAGCGGGTCGTTGACCGAACTGTTCCACCCCCGGCGTCACGTGTGGTCCGATCATTTCGAATGGCAGGGAGTCACGATCGTCGGAAAGACGGCTGTGGGGCGAACCACCGTGGAAGTCTTGCAATTGAATTCCGCGGATCGACTCGAGTTGCGAACGCACAGCAGCATCAGGTAAGCGGTGACAAGCCCCCCACAGTCCCGCCCGCAAACTTTGCGCCGCTTGCCATGCTCGGAATAAACCTCAATTTGCGCACTCAGCGGGGCCGATGAGTACGCAGGTTACAGGCCGGTGCGTCCTATGCTTATAATCCTCAGCGACCTGCATCTGAACGATGGCACCACTGGCGAGCCTCTCTCGCCAGAGGCCTTCGTTTTATTTGCCGACCGCCTGCGGGAACTGGCGATGACGGCCTCCTGGCGGAGCGATGGGGCCTATCGACCCATCGAGCGCATCGACATCGTTCTGCTGGGCGATACGCTGGATCTGCTGCATTCCGCCCGCTGGCATGTTCCCCAAGCCCCGCGCCCCTGGGACGATCCGCAGTCGCACGCCCTGATCGACATGATCGGCAAGATCAGCGGCGATGTCCTTGCGCAGAACCAAGAGGCGCTGGCAACGCTGCGGGCATTGGCGACCGATGGCCAGATTGCGCTGCCGCCCATGCTTCGCGCGTCTCGGCCGGCGGCAAGCGGCGACGAACAGCCGGTGCTGGTCCGCATCCATTACATGGTGGGCAATCACGACTGGTTCTATCATCTGCCCGGCGAGGCGTATGACGCCTTGCGGCAGAAACTGGTCGAGCAGATGGGCCTGGCGAACCGTGCCGACCGGCCCTTCCCGCACGACATCACCGAGAGCGACGAGTTGCTGCAAACCATGCGGCGGCATAAGGTGACCGCCCGCCACGGCGACCTTTTCGACCCGTTGAGTTATGAAGGCGACCGCGACTTTTCGGGGCTGAGCGACGCGATCGAGGTGGACCTCATCGGCCGCTTCGCGATCCAGGTGGAACAGACGCTGGGCCACGAACTGCCCGACGCGGCGGTGCTGGCCCTCCGCGAGATCGACCAGTTCCGCCCCTTGCTCCTGGTGCCGGCGTGGCTCGACGGCATGTTGGACCGGACCTGTCCTCAGCCGGCCGTGCGGAAGCGTGTGAAGCAGCTTTGGGACCGGCTGGCGGAAGAGTTGCTATCCAGCAGGCTCGTCCGCGAGCGCGACGCACTGAGTTCAGCGAACCTGGTCGACGGCCTTTCCCAGGCCCTGCGATTCAGCAAGCGGCGTTCGACGGGCTGGTCGGCTGCCACGCTACAGTGGCTGCGCGGCCTTCGCGGCGCCGAAGGCGATTCGTTCGCCGCGCACGCCCTGAGCGAGCCCGACTTCCGCAATCGCCGCGCCAAGCACGTGGTCTACGGCCACACCCACGCGGCGGAGATCGTGCCGCTGGACGCCAGCCATGCCGAGGGCTACGTGCTGGAGCAGATCTATTTCAATGCCGGCACCTGGCGGCGGACCTTTCGGCCGGCCGCCTTCGCGCCCTCGGCGCAGGAGTTCATCGCCAGCGATGCCTTCGGCTATCTGGCCTTCTTCCAGGGTGACGAGCGCAAAGGCCGCTCGTTCGAGAGCTGGACCGGCACGCTGGGCCACGTGCCGGGCGAGCGGACGATCCATCGCATCGACGCCGGACGGGGTTCCTTGGCCGGCCAACGGACCATGCAGCCGCCGCACTTCGCCTCGCTGTTGGGCAATGCGAAAGTGGCACGTCCCTGAGTGTACGGAGGGCCGTTTTCGCAGCTCGGTGCTACTTGTCACGCTCACACACGTGCCATTTGCCACCCAAGACTGGAATGCAAATTGCTTCTCGGTATAATAATTGCATGAGCATGACTTCCGACGTCTTGGATCGCGTACTAGACCCGTTCATGGACTGCTTGACGCCCGAGGTGGCGAAGAGAGTTGCCAACCTTCGCGCCGATGCGGAGACTCAGGCACGTCTCGATGATCTGGCGCAAAGAGCTAACGAAGGGCAGTTGTCGCCGGACGACCAGGCGACATACGATCGATTCCTCGACGCGTTCCATTTTGTGACGATCTTGCAGGCGAAGGCGCGAGAGGTGCTGCGAAGGCAGGCTGTTAGTTGATGGATGCCACCACACGCGCATTAGTTCGGCGGCGAGCAGGACAACGGTGCGAGTATTGCCGGCTTCCGCAAGACGCGGGTCCGTTCTTTGCTTTCCATGTGGAACACGTACGAGCTAAGCAACATCACGGCGGAGACGAAGCTGAGAATCTTGCTTTGGCTTGTCCCGACTGTAATCGCCACAAGGGGCCGAATCTTTCTGCCGTTGATCCGATAACCGGCATGGTCGTAGCGGTTTTCAATCCGAGAACCGACCCGTGGGACGAACACTTCGCGCTTGTCGCTGCGGAGATCGTAGGGCTCACACCGACAGGTCGAGCGACCGCACAATTGTTAAATATGAACGAGGAACCGCGGCTTGAAATGCGCGCCGAGTTGCTGCGGCACAGCGAATTCCAGGGCTAGGTGCGAACGCATGAGCATACCCTCTGACACGAACTACATCCAAGTCCTCACCACCACCGCCCGCAAAGAGGAAGCCGAGCAAATCGCACGCGACCTGGTCGAAAAGCAACTGGCGGCCTGCGTGCAGATTGTCGGGCCGATCGTCAGCACGTATCGCTGGCAAGGCAAGATCGAAACCGACGAAGAATGGCAATGCTGGTGCAAGACCCGCGGCGACCTCTACGCCCGCGTCGAAGAGGCCATTCGCGCGATCCATCCTTATGAAATTCCGGAAATCCTGGCCATGCCCATCGTGGCGGGCAGCGAGCGCTATCTGGCCTGGCTCGACGCGGAAACGGCCCGCTGAACCGGCATCTTCGTCAGCCCATAGAATTTGGTTAGCAATAACTTCCGTAGGACGGCCTTCCCAGGCCGTCACAAATCGGGACGGGCTAGGAAGCCCGCCCTACAATGAGGGAACTTATTTTGGACCAAATCCATATTCTACGCGCCCAGGAATTCGGCCGTCCGGCGGTGGCGCTTACTCCTCGATCGCTTCCTTGACTAGTGCCACGAAGTGGGGTGTCTTTGACGATTCAGACAATTCGGCGGCCTTTTTGTCGGCCTCGGCCCGCTGACTGTAGTTGAACATCGAGATTCGCTTCAAAGTCTGGTTGAAGACGCCCCAAAAGGCTTTCAGCCGCACTTCCTTGACTACTTTGGCACGGCTCTTGCGCTTGACCGGGGCCTTCTTTTCCTTCTCTGTAGTCTTGGCCTCTTTGGTCTTGGCGGCCCCCCCCTCTTGGCCACCGGCCCGCTCCGCCGCGTCGGCCTCTTCACGTAACTCTTTGCGATTGAGAATCTTACGCGCCATGTTCTTCCTCTAGTCGAGCAAAAAAATCACTTTGCCACACGCGGCATATTAAACCAGAATCTGCCTATTCTAACGAGAAAACAGCGATCCGACCAGTCCAGCGGGGAAATATCTCCCGGATTGGCGATCCCCCGACGCCTGCCGGGGACCGTCCCAATCTTCGTGTCAGCGAAAATGGCACTTTCCCCTTTTGACGCAACATAACTTCCCGTAGGATGCACCTCTGACCTGACTCCTTGCTCCCTGCTCCCAACTCCCCGCCCCTCATGGCAACGACTCTCGAAACGCTGAAGGTGGCCCTGCAATTCCACCAGGCGGGGCAACTCCGGGCCGCGGAGCAGATCTACCGGCAAGTCCTCGCCGCCGACCCGCAGCAGGCCGATGCCCTGCACCTGCTCGGCGTGATCGCCCATCAGTCGGGCAGGCACGAGACGGCCATCGAGTACATCACGCAGGCGATCGGCCTGAACGGGGCCGAGGCAGCCTTCCACAATAACCTGGGCAATGTCTTCCAGGAGCAGGGAAGGCCGGACGAGGCGGCCGACTGCTTCCGCCGCGCCCTGGAACTGAAGCCCGATGTCGCCGAGGCCCACAACAATCTGGGCAATGCCCTGAAACGCCAAGAGAAGCTGGACGAAGCGGTCGCCAGTTATCAGCGGGCGTTGGAGCTGAAGCCCAACCTCGCCGAGGCGCATAACAACCTGGGCGTCGTGTTGCAAAACTTGGGAAAGCCGGACGAGGCCCTGGCCCATTGCCGTCGGGCGTTGGAATTGCAACCCGCTTCCGCCGAAACGCACAACAACCTGGGCACTGTACTGCAAAGCCAGGGCAGCCTGGACGACGCGGCCGGCCATTTCCGCCGTGCCTTGGAACTGAAGCCCGATTATGCCGAGGCCCACAACAATCTGGGCGCCGTCATGCAGAACCAGGGAAAGCTCGACGAGGCGGTGGCCTGTTTCCGCCGTGCCCTGGAACTGCGGCCCGACTGCGCCGAGGCACAAGGCAACTTGGGCGCTGTCTACAAGGATCAAGGAAAGTTGCCGGAAGCCATTCCCTGTTACCGCCGGGCCTTGGAAGCCGCCCCCGATTCCGCCGTGCTGCATAACAACCTGGGCAACATCTTCCAGGACCTGGGCAAACTCGACGACGCGGTGGCCTGCTACCGCCGCGCGCTGGAGATAAAGCCGGACTGCGCTGAGATCCACAATAATCTGGCCAACGCAATCAAGGGCCAGGGAAAGCTCGACGAAGCGATCGCCGGTTACCGCCGCGCACTGGAGTTGAAACCCGATTATGCCGAGGCCCACAACAACCTGGGCAGTCTCTTCAAGGAACAAGGCAGGCTGGACGAAGCGGTCGCCTGCTGTCGCCGGGCATTGGCAGCACGGCCCGATTATGCCGAGGCCCACAACAACCTGGGCGTTGCCCTCAAAGACCAGAAGAAACTCGACGAAGCGGCCGCCTGCTACCACCGGGCACTGGAGTTGAAACCCGACTATGCCGAGGCCCACAACAATTTGGCAACCGTCTACCACAGCCAGGGTAAGCTGAACAAGGCCCTGACCTGTTGCCGCCGCGCCTTGGAACTCAAACCCGATTTCGCCGAGGCCCACAACAACCTGGGCAACACGCTCTTGGAACTGCGGAGGCTCGACGAGTCGCTGGCCTGCTACCGCCGCGCGCTGGACCTCAAGCCCGACTTCGCCGAGGCCCACAGCAACCTGGGCAACGTCCTGAAGGACCGGGGAAATCTCGATGAGGCGATCGCCTGTTACCAACGGTCGCTCGAGTTGAAGCCGGATACGGCCAAGACCCATAACAACCTGGGCGCCGCGCTGAAAGACCAGGGGAAGCTCAACGAAACGATCGCCTGCTGCCGTCGCGCGCTGGAACTCAAGCCCGACTATGTCGAGGCCCACAGCAATCTCGTCTACACGCTTAACTTCTGTCCCGATTACGATGCGCAGACCATCTGGGAAGAACACGGCCGCTGGAACCAGCGCCACGCCGAGCCGCTGGCAGGGGACTGTCCCGATTTTTGCCTCAGCAAAAATGGGACTGTCCCCTTTGCCGCGGCCCACGGCAACGACCGTTCGCCGGGCCGGCGATTGCGCGTAGGCTACATCTCGCCCGATTTCCGCTTGCATCCCATCGGCCGGTTCCTGCTGCCGCTGCTGAAATCGCACGATCACCGGAACTTTGAGATCTTCTGTTATGCCTCGCAGAATATCTCCGACGCGATCACGAAACAGTGCCGGGCCGGCGCCGACGTGTGGCGAAACGTGCAGGGCCTCACGGACGAGCAGCTTGCCGCCGTCGTCCGCCGGGACCGCATCGACATCCTCGTCGATCTCACGATGCACATGGCGAAGAACCGCTTGCTGGTCTTCGCCCGCAAACCGGCGCCCGTGCAGGTCACGTATCTGGCCTACTGCGGCACCACGGGGCTGCGGGCGATCGACTATCGCTTGACCGATCCGTACCTGGATCCGCCGGGCGCGGCTCAACGATTCTACAGCGAAGAATCGATCTGGTTGCCTGAGACCTATTGGTGCTACGAACCGGTGGAGCAGACTCCGCCGGTTGGCCCCTTGCCCTTCCTGACCGCCGGACAAGTCACCTTTGGTTGTTTGAACAACTTCTGCAAGGCGACGCGGCCCACGCTGACGGCCTGGCGCCGCTTGCTGCGGGCGGTGCCGGGGGCACGCTTGCTCCTGCACGCCCAGCCCGGCAGCCACCTGGAGACTGCCCGCAAATTCTTTGCGGATGAGGGTGTGTCGCCGCAGCGGGTTGGGGCCGGCACGGAAACATCTGTCGCCGACCATGGGTACATGGTGCCCGGCTCCGCGAAAGAACGCGACTTTCGCGGAGCGAAAGGCGACAGTCCGGCAGTTATTGACTCCCCAGTTCTTAGCTTTGTTCCCATGTTGCCGCCGGCCGATTACTTTCGCACCTATGAGCGGATCGACATAGCGCTCGACCCGTTTCCCTATGGCGGCGGCACGACGACCTGCGATGCGCTCTGGATGGGCGTGCCCGTGGTGAGTTTGTCGGGCGAAACGGCGGTGGGCCGCAGCGGGTTGAGCATCCTCTCGAATTTGGGGCTGAACGAGTTGGTGGCGCGCGACGCTGACGATTACGTCCGTATCGCCGTCAATCTGGCCAGCGATCCATCGCGCCTGGGCGAACTTCGCGTCACCCTGCGGGAGCGCATGCGGAATTCTCCCCTGATGGATGCGCCGCGTTTCGCACGAAACGTCGAGGCCGCCTACCGTGAAATGTGGAAACGCTGGTGTTACAATCCGAAACGTGGTACAGGCTCATCGCCTGTGTAGAAAGTAGCAGGCACCGGGTGCCCCTGAAGCGTTCCGGTAGTCTGCGGCAGCGTGCAAATTGTATGAGCGAGCAATCTACTAGCGTCGGCAATCTGAATCGGTTCCAATTCTCCCTGCGGCAACTTCTCATTGCCGTCACGTTGTTCGCCTGCGTCTTGAGTGGTGCGAGGTGGTATTACGCGCGGTATTACCTACCCGTTCGCTTGACGCCCGAAGATAAATTGGCCGACTACGACGGCAGGATAGTCAGCCTCGCCGGGAGATACGAAAAGGAAAAAGTCCTTTTAGGTTATAGTTATACTAACTATATTCATTTTGGAACGGAGCGCATTTGCGTGAATTTTGAGGCCCCCCATCATGTCCCCGAGGACGGCCATTTTCATATCCCCGAGGACGGCCAGCAGATCTTGGTAACGGGCAAGCTTTGGGTTCATCCACCTCAGCCCGGCGAACGGTGGCCCTTGCCCGAGTATTATATCAACGACGCAAGCTGGCAGGACGACACACCACATTTGCCACAGGAGCGGAAGGGACATCTCTGATTATTTGTCCGCATCCGTCCGTGCGCGCAATTGAATACCCGATAAACCGTGCGTCTTGGTCGATCGTGCAGTTCGTAGCATGCCCGCATTCTATCATCCCTGCCCACTGCCGCCAAACGCTCTTGCCGCGAGAGAACGTAGAGAACGCAAAGAAAATCTTTGTGGTCTTCGTGCTCTTTGGTGGCTGAATGACTTCGACATTGGATGGCGAAAGGGGGCACGGGTGCCAAGGAGTAGTATTTTCCGTTTCCGTATCGAATCGCGCGTTTGCAAGCCGCGGAGTGGCGAAAGGTGAATAGCCAGGGGCGCAAGCCCCTGGTAGTGATCGCGCCAACCAAAGGCAGCCCCGTAGGGGCGAAAGAGGCCTCTTTCGCCCCTACGGGGCTGACAAGGCATATTTCAATGCGTTCCAGGGGCTCGCGCCCCTGGCTATTTACTTTCCGCCCCTACGGGGCTTACGCGACGGACCGCCACGGCAGCGGTAATGGACAACGCGTATCCCGGCCCGCGCCGCACTCCCAAGGCAGAGATACTCTACTGGCGTCCGTCGGGCCTTCGCGAAAAACTTTTTTGCGGGGCCGGAATTCCTTCGCCCACCGCGCCGATCGTGCCCGATTTTCCAACTCCTTACGGCGCGAGCACTTACGACGAGATTTCGGCCCTGCTCCGTTCCGTCCGGCGGCCGGCGTGCGAACAAACGCCCGCTGCGCAACTCCTTCCCCCACAAGCACTTGCGGCGCACAACGGGCCGTTTGCGGCAACAACTGATGCCAACTGCTGTACACAGACTGCAATAG
>Ga0302320_10029474_pt1 | contig 10497 bp, 5 predicted proteins | sample Bog_T0_3_FD_202130 | JGI IMG/M metagenome (GOLD analysis project Ga0302320, IMG submission 202130) | Peat permafrost microbial communities from Stordalen Mire near Abisko, Sweden - Bog_T0_3 | ecosystem: Environmental > Terrestrial > Soil > Wetlands > Peat | place: Sweden: Abisko, Stordalen Mire... | reverse complement strand
CGAACCGCGCTGGGAATTCAAATTCATCCGCCGTGCCGCCGAGGATGACCGCAGCCTGCAGCTTGCCTCCATGCTGCGCACCACTCAGAACAAAATTTACCGGCAGGGCTTTACCGATCCGCATGAACTCGAAGATGGATTCCCCGCCAAACCCGAGGAACTGTTCGCTTTCGACGGGCTCATCGTCGGCAGCGTGGAAGCCAGCTACTTCACCCAAACCCAGCAGGACCTGCTCCGCGAATTCGCCAATCGCCGCGGCGGCGGCATCCTGTTCTTGGGCGGACGCTTCGCGCTGGCCGAAGGCGGCTACGCGCATTCGCCCCTGGCCGAGTTGCTCCCGGTGCAGATTCCCGACGCTAAAGGCACCTTTCACCGCGATTTTTCCAGCCAGGAATTAACCGCCCAGGGCCGCGCCAGTCTGATCTGCCGCCTGGTCGAAGATCCCGAACGCAATGCCGCGCGTTGGACCGGCATGCCGCAGCTTGCCAACTACAACGAAGTCGGCGAGGCCAAGCCCGGCGCGGTGGTGCTGATGGACGTCCTGCCCTCCGGCCGCCATCGCCTGCCGCTCCTGGTCACCGAAAATTATGGGCGCGGCCGCACCGCGGTCTTCGCTTCGTCCGGAAGTTGGCGCTGGAAAATGTGGCAGGACCACACCGATGTCACCCATGCCACCTTCTGGCAGCAGTTGATGCGCTACCTGGTTTCGGATAGCCCCGGCCGCGTCTCCGCTACAACTCCGCGCGCCGTGCTGGCGGATGAAACCAAAGTGACGCTGCGCGCCGACGTGCGCGACAAAGCCTATAAGCCGGTGCCCAACGCCGTGGTGGAGGCGCATATCGTGGGGCCCGACGGATCCGCCGCCAGCGTGGAGATGACCCCAGTACCCACTGAAGAAGGCGCATATACGGTCGACTGGAATGCGGACAAGCCCGGCTCCTACGTGGCCGAAATCGTGGCCGGGCGCGATAAGGAAGAGCTCGGCCGCGATGTCGCCATCTTCCGTCGCGAAGATGGCGTGGCCGAGAACTTTCATACCGCGCAGAATCGCGACCTGTTGCAAAAGCTGGCCGATGAGACCGGCGGGCGCTACTATAGCGCTTCGAACGCCGCCAAACTGGCCGATGAGATATCGTATTCCGAAGCCGGCATCACCACGCGCGAAACGAAAGACCTTTGGGATATGCCCATAATCTTCCTGCTGGCGCTGTTGCTCCGCGGCTCGGAGTGGATGCTGCGCCGCCGCTGGGGTGTCGTATGAAGACGCTGCTGGCCCTGCTGCTCACCGCCGCTTCGTTGCCGGCCACCACTTACTATGTCACCGTCACCGGTTTGGGCGGCGAACCCGACTACGAACAGCACTTCAGCATGTGGGCCAAGGACATCGACAAAGCCCTGAAGCCCGCCCCCGATTCCAAAGTCGAAACGCTGGTAAACGCCACCCGCGAACAAGTGCGCGCCGCGCTCGATGCCATTGCCAAACAAGCCCAGCCTCAGGACGCCCTGGTCCTGATGCTCATTGGACATGGCAGCTTCGACGGCTTTGAATATAAAATGAATCTATCCGGTCCCGATCTATCCGCCGCTGAACTGGCCACGTTGCTCGATCGCATTCCCGCCACGCGCCAGCTTCTGGTGGATATGACCAGTTCGAGCGGTGGCGCCATTGAAGCCTTGCGCAAGTCCAATCGCGTAATCATTACCGCCACCAAGAACGGCTCCGAAAAGAACGCCACTGTTTTCGCGCGCTACTGGGTGGAAGCCTTAAGCGATCCCGCCGCGGACAGCGATAAGAACGATGTGGTCTCGGCGCTCGAAGCCTTCCGCTTCGCCGACAAAAGGACCGTCGCCTTCTACGAACAGCAAAACCGCCTGGCCACCGAGCACGCCGTGCTGGAAGACACCGGCAAGGGCGAAGGCGTGCGCGTGCCCTCGCCCGAAAATGGCGAAGGATTGCTGGCCGCGCAGTTCCCCCTGCTGCGCATCGGCGCAACGGCCGCGGCCGCTAAAGACCCCGCCAAGCTCCAACTCATCGCCAGGAAAGAAGCGCTGGAACAACAGATCGACAAACTGAAATACGATAAAGCCGCCATCCCGCCCGACGAGTATAAGAAGCAACTCGGCGCGCTATTGCTGCAGTTGGCGCAAACCCAGGAGGCCATCGACAAGTGAGGATGTTGTTCACCATCCTGTGCGCGGCCGCCGCCCTGTCGGCTCAATCTATCGACCAGGCGGAGTCCATGTGGAAACAGCACCGCTACGTCGAATCGAACGACGCCTTTCGCGCCCTGGTCGCCGCGCATCCCCGCAACGCCGCATACCGCGTCCGCTGGGGTCGGCTGTTTCTCGAACGCTTCAACGCGCCCGAGGCCGCCAAGCTTTTCAACGAAGCTCTCGAAATCGATCCCAAGCAGGCGGACGCTCTGCTCGGCCTGGCTCTGGTTGCGGCGGAAAATTACGACGCGCAAGCCGTCGAATTCGCGCACAAGGCGCTCCAGGCGAATCCCCGCCTCTTGGAGGCGCAAGAGCTGCTGGCGCGACTGGCGCTCGAAGATAGCGATCCGGCCAAAGCCGCCGAAGAGGCTCACAAGGCTCTCGCCATGTCGGCCAACTCCACGCAAGCCAGGGCCATCCTCGCCACCATCGACTGGCTGAACGACAAGTCTGTGACGCCCTGGGATCCGCACGATGGCGCGGCCTATGAAACCGCGGGCCGCATCCTCGTCCTCAATCGGCGCTACGAAGAAGGCATTCAACTATTTCGCCAAGCCATCGCCGCGCAGCCGGATTTATGGAGCGCCCACTCCCAATTAGGCATAAATCTCATGCGCCTCGGCCGCGAAGAAGAGGCCCGCGCCGAGCTGGAGCTCTGCTACCAGAACGAATATAGGGACAAGCCCACCGTCAACACTCTCACCTTGATGGATAGCTACAAGAATTTCGTCACTTACAAGACAGATAGAACCGTCTTGCGCCTGCATAAGAAGGAAGCTGAGTTGTTGCATCCCTATTTTGAAGCCGAAATGCTGCGCGCCCTCGCAACCTACGATAAGAAATACGGCTATAAGCTGGACCGCCCCGTGCAAGTGGAAGTCTACCCCGATCACGAAGACTTCGCCGTCCGCACCATGGGCATGCCCGGTCTCGGCGCTCTTGGCGTAACCTTCGGCTATGTGGTCGCCATGGATAGCCCTTCGGGCCGCCCGCCTGGCGCATTCCATTGGGCCAGCACCATGTGGCACGAACTCAGCCATGTCTACGTCCTGAACATGACTAACTTTCGCGTGCCCCGCTGGTTCACCGAAGGCCTGGCGGTGCATGAAGAGACCGCCGCGTCCCCCGAATGGGGCGACCGTCTCGACCCCCACGTCATCATGGCCCTCAAGGACAAGAAACTGCTCCCTGTAGCCGAATTGGACCGCGGCTTTGTCCGTCCCACTTATCCGGCCCAGGTGGTGGTCTCCTACTTCGAGGCGGGCCGCATCTGCGATTTCATCGATACAGAGTGGGGATGGCCCAAGCTCTTGGCCATGATTCACGACTTCGCCGGCGGCGCATCCACACCCGAGGCGATCCAGAAGGAACTCGGCATCCCGCCCGAAGAATTCGATAAACGGTTCATGGCGGCGCTCACCGCCCAGACCAAAAAGACCGTCGACGGCTTCGACGCCTGGAGCAAGGAATTGAAGAAAGTCGCCGCCGCGTCCAAAGTCCACGACAATGAAGCCGTCATCCGCGACGGATCGGCCATTCGCGACTCTTATCCGGATTATGTGGAAGCCGGCAACGTCTATCAGTTTCTGGCCGATGCCTACCAGGCCAAGGGCGACAAGCCAGCGGCCGTCGACGAACTGGAGCGCTACGCCAAGGTCGGCGGACGCAGCCCTGATACACTGAAGCAATTGGCCACCCTCCTCGAAGAGGCCGGCAATCGGAAGGAAGCAGCCGAAGTGCTCGACCGGCTCAATTATATTCAGCCCATCGACGAAGACCTGCATCGGCGCTTGGGCGATCTGTGGCTCAGTCTCGGAAACACGGCCGGCGCCATCCGTGAGTATCAAGCTGTACTGGCCAAGGCGCCTACCGATCCCGCCGCGTCGCACTTTAATCTGGCCAAGGCTTACCGCACGGCGAATCGCACGGTCGCCGCCAAAGATGAGTTACTGCTGTCGCTGGAAGCCGCCCCCGGATTCCGGCCCGCGCAGAAGATGTTACTGGAGCTATCCAAATAACGATATGTCCACTACTGTCACTCCTCAGTTAGAACCCGAAGTCTTGCGCGCCCGCATCGCCCGCTTCCGCGAGGTGCAAACGGAAATTGTGCGCCAGGTCCGGCGCGTGATCGTCGGACAGGAAGAAGTGCTGGAACAGGTGATGATCGCCCTGTTCGTCGGCGGCCATTGCCTGATCACCGGCCTCCCCGGCACCGCCAAGACACTCCTCGTCCGCACCATGGCGCAAACCCTCGGCCTGGTCTTCAAACGCATTCAGTTCACGCCCGACCTGATGCCGTCCGACATCACCGGCACCGACATCATCGAGGAAGACCCCACCACCGGCCATCGCACCTGGACCTTCGTCAAGGGCCCCATCTTCGCCAACATCCTGCTGGCCGATGAAATCAACCGCACGCCGCCCAAAACGCAATCGGCCCTGCTCGAAGCCATGCAGGAGCTGGCCTGCACCGTGCGCGGCAATAACTATAAGCTGCCCGGCCCGTTCTTCGTGCTGGCCACTCAGAACCCCATCGAGCTCGAAGGCACTTACCCCCTGCCTGAAGCTCAGTTGGATCGCTTCCTGTTTAACACCGTCCTCGGCTATCTCAGTGCCGGCGAGGAATTACAGGTGGTCGATCTCACCACCACTACGCACACCGCCCAGGCCGATCCGGTAACCACCGCCGAAGAGGTACTGGACTTCCAGCAACTGGTGCGTATGGTTCCGATCGGCGAATCCATGGCGCGGTATGCCATCGCTCTCGTGCGCGCCAGCCGCGCCAGTGACGAAAGCGCCCCGGACTTCGTCAAGAAGTATGTGAACTACGGCGCGAGCGTCCGCGCCGCGCAATTTCTGGTGCTGGCCTCCAAAGCCAGAGCGCTGATGAAGGGCCGCTATCACGTGACTTATGAGGATATCCGGGCGCTCTATATCCCGGTCCTCCGCCACCGCATCCTGCTGAATTTTCACGCCGAGTCCGACCGCCTGAAACAGGACGACGTCCTCCAGCGCCTCCTCGATCTGAAGGGAGCCCCCAAGGACTGACTGTGCTGTCTTCATAGCCCCCCCATGCTACAGCGCTTCCTAGACCCCGCCACCCTGGCCTCCATCTCCGGCCTCGACCTGGTGGCTAAGACCGTGGTGGATGGCTTCATTGCCGGCTTGCACCGCTCGCCGGATTACGGCTTCAGCCAGGAGTTTGCCGAGTACCGCGCCTACACCCCCGGCGACGATTTGCGCCACGTGGATTGGAACGTCTTCGCCCGCAGCGAACGCGTCTACCTCAAACGCTACCGCGGCGAAACCAATACCCAGTTGCTCATCCTCCTGGATGCCAGCGCCTCCATGAGCTACGGTTCGCACGCCGTTAATAAACTGGACTACGCGCGTTACCTGGCGGCCTCTCTCTGCTATCTTTCGCACGCGCAGCGCGACGCCGCCGGCCTCATCGTCTTCGATGACGACGTGCGGAATTATGTGGCCCCTTCCACGCGCCAGGGACAGTTGTTCCGCTTGCTGCATGCCATCGAGCAAGCCCAGCCCGGCGCGCGCACCGACTTCGCCAAGCCTTTCACCCACTTCCTCGAATTCACCCGCCGGCGCGGCATCGCCGTGGTGGTCTCGGATTTCTACGAACGCCCCGAAGCGATCGTCAAAGCGGTCGAACCCCTTCGTTTTCGCGGCAACGAAGTCATTCTCTTCCATGTCCTCGATCCTCAGGAAATCGCGCCCAAATTCCGCGAGCCGGTGCTCCTCACCGACATGGAAACCGGCGGCGCCTTGGAGGTCTCTCCGGAATACGCGCGCGGCGATTATCGCCACAAGATCGACGCCCACATCCAGGCTCTCCGCGACCAGGCCAAGGGCGCGGGCCTCGATTACTTCCTCATGGATACCGGCCGCCCCCTTGACGAAGGTCTGCGTGAGTATCTCGGCGTGCGCCAGGGGAGGCTATAAGTGGGACTCTTGGCCCCCTGGGCATTGGCGGGATTGCTGGCGGTAGGCTTGCCCGTCTGGCTGCACCTGCTGAAGAAACACAAGACTACGCCCCTGCCGTTCAGTTCCCTGATGTTCTTCGAGCGCCGCACACAAAGCTCCATCAAGCACCGGCGCTTGCAATATCTTTTGCTGTTGGCGTTGCGCGCGGCCGTCTTGGCCCTTCTGGCATTCGCCTTTGCCCGGCCCTACCTGCAATCGCGCCTGGCAGCCTTCGCCGGCGGCCCCAAGCTGACCGTGTTGGCCATCGATAATTCCTTCAGCATGCGCGATGGCGATCATCTCGCCCGCGCCAGGCAGCAAGCTGCGCAAACCGCTTCAAGGCTGGGCGCAAACGATAAACTGCAAGTATTAGCCTTCGGCGCGCAAGTTCAAGTGATGGGCGATTCGGCTGCTTCCATCCAGTCGATCGCTCCCACCGATTCGCGCAGTTCTTACGCCGAGCTTTCACGCGCTCTCCGGTCCATCGCCCAATCGGCCCGCATGCCCGTCGAGGCGCACCTGTTTTCCGATATGCAGAAATCGTCGCTGCCCGCCAACTTCTCTGATCTGCGCCTCGGCGACAGTGTGCGCCTGATCCCGCATCGCATAGAGGACCGCCATGCCGGCAACTTCGCCGTCGAAAGCGTGAACGCGCCGCGCCGCGTTTATGGCTCGGGTAAAGCCCGCGTGGAAGCCACCGTCGCGGGCTATGGCAACCAACCGGCCACCCGCCGCGTGTCACTGGTATTGAATGGCCGCGAGATCGATTCCAAATCCACCGGCGTTCCCGCGGGCGGGCGCGCCACCGTTGAATTCGCCCAAGTCGATCTGCCCTACGGCCTGAATCGCGGAGAGGTCCACATCGATTCCGGCGACAATCTCCCCGACGACGATCGCTTTTACTTCGCCGTGGAGCGCGCCGAAGCCCGCCACATCCTGTTTGTCCACGAATCCCGCAACCAGCGCGACGCCCTCTATTTCCGCACCGCTCTCGAAGCCGCCGCCGAGTCTGCCTATGCCATGGATACCGTGCCGCTCGAACAGACCGCCAATCTCGATCCGCATAAGTACGCCTTCGTGGTGCTCTCCGACGTGGGCTCTCTGCCGCCCGCTTTTGAAGCTGCGTTGCGCGATTACGTGCGCGCCGGCGGATCGCTGTTCATCGCCTTAGGCCGCGAATCGGCATCCCGCGGCCGCGTGCCCGTGTTTGACGAAAGCATCGTCGAACCGCGCTATTACGCCCGCGACGCCGAACGCTTCCAAAGCGCCTCCTGGCTGGACCAGGGTCATCCCTCCATTCGCAACGCGCAGCACTGGGACGATGTGAAGTTCTATCAAGCCGTGCGCGTCAACCCCGGCGCAGCGCATGTCGCCGCCCGCCTCGGCGACGAGACGCCGCTTCTGCTCGATAAGCAGGTTGGCGAAGGCCGTGTGCTGGTCTTCGCCTCCACCTTCGACAATGTCTCCAACGATTTCCCCCTGCACGCCTCCTTCGTTCCGTTCATCGAGCACACCGCCAACTATCTGGCGCGTCAGGAAGAAGGCCCCAGTAACTATCTGGTCGGATCCTACCTCGAATTGCGCAAGGCCACGCAACAGGGCGCGGCCGTGGAAGTGCTCGACCCCAAAGGCGCGCGCGCGCTGACCCTCGACGAAGCCACCCGCGCCCGCAACATGCCCCTGACCATGGCCGGTTTTTACGACGTGAAACGCCCCAGCGGACTGCATGAACTGGTGGCCGTAAATGCCGACCGCCGCGAGTCCGATCTGGATCCCATTTCCGCGGACACCCTGGCTTTGTGGCAGAATACTGCTCAGGGGCGGCAAAACGCAAGTTCCGGAGGGTCATCCGAAGCGCCCAAGCCCGCGGAGTTTTGGTGGTACATCTTGATCGCGGTTCTGGCCCTGGCCATAGCCGAGTCGTTGTTGGGTAACAGACATCTGACGGTGGATAACGAGACGGTATGAATCCATTAACTGGGTTGACCGATTATCTGATCCGCATCGAGCGCCGCTTGCGGGTTCTGGCCTTCACCAAGGGAGCGGCCATCATCGCCGCGGCGGCGCTCATCTTCACCGTGCTGGCGGTGCTGTGGGCCAACGCTTTCGCCTTCTCCAGCGCCAGCGTCACCGGCGCGCGCGTGCTGCTATTTGTCGCTCTGGCCCTAGCGCTCGGCATCGGCCTGGTGGTCCCCTTGCTCCGCCTCAACCGGCGCAACGCCGCCCGCGAAGCCGAGCGCAAATTTCCCGAATTCGAAGAGCGCCTGCTCACCTTCACCGAGCGCTCGGGCGCCAATCCCGAAGATCCATTTCTCCCTTTGTTAGCCGCCGACGCGCTGGCACTCACACCCCAGGCCCAACCCGCGCGCGTGGCTGGCCGCAGCCGTATCCTCGCCTTCATCGCAGGGGCGGCCGCCTCCCTGGCCGTGCTCATTTGGCTGGGCGCCTCCGGCCCTGGATTCCTCGGTTACGGCGCTTCTTTGCTTTGGGGCCGCCTGCCCAAAGGTGAACTCACGCCGTATTACGATATCTCCGTCCAACCCGGCAATCACACCGTGCGCCGCCTCGCGGATCAACTCATCGGCGCGCAATTGAAAGGCTTTCAAGCGCAGCGCGTGCGCATGTTCGCCAAATATGCCAGTTCCTCCAAATGGGAACAAGCCGACATGCGTCCCCAAGCCGATGGCGCCGGCTTCGAGTTCCTGGTCGCCGGCGTCCCCGAGTCCCTCGACTACTACGTCGAAGCCGGCGGCGTGCGATCCACGCAGTATCATTTGAAAGTCATCGACCTGCCCGGCATCAAGAAACTTAAAGTTACTTATCATTTTCCCGGCTGGACCGGAATGGCCGATAAAACCGAAGACCCCGGCGGCGACCTGCGCGCGGTCGAAGGCACCGATGCCGAACTGGCCATCCAGACCGATAAGCCTCTGGCCAATGGCGTTCTGCTCTTCGACGATGGCGCGAAAGTGCTGCTGCGCTCCGGCGAAAACGGTCTGCGCATGGCCAGCGTGCCCATCCGCAAGGACGGCATGTATCACATCGCCGCCGTGGACCAGGGCGAGGACGTGCGCCTCAGTCCGGATTATTTCATCGAAGCGCAGAAAGACGAGCCGCCCACCGTGCGCATCACCCGCCCCGGCAAAGACGCGCGCGTCAACCCCATCGAAGAAGTCACCGTCGCGGTGGAAGGCCAGGACGATTTTGGCCTCAATGAACTCAGCCTGCATTATTCGGTCAACGGCAACGCCGAGAAAACGGTGTCGCTGTTAAAGAGTAAAGGGCTGAAAACCGCTTCCGGTTCGACCACCATTTCGCTTGAGGATTTCAAGCTTTCCCCCGGCGACCTGATTAGCCTGTATGCCACTTCGCGCGACGCGCATTCGGTGGCCCGCACCGATATGTTCTTCGTGCAGGCCGAGCCGTTTGAGCGCCGCTATTCGCAATCGCAGGAAACCGGCGGAGGCGGGGGCGGCGGGGAACAGGAGGACAACAAGATCTCCGAACGTGAAAAGGAAATCATCGCCGCCACCTGGAACCAGCTCAAAGACACCTCCGGCGATAAGTCCGCCGCCAACGAGAATTCCGGTTTTCTCTCCGGCGTGCAGTCCAAACTGCGCGACCAGGCGCATTCCCTCTCCGATCGTATGAAGGCGCGCCAGGTCGGAGGCTCCAGCGAAGAGTTCAAGACTTTCACCACTGACATGGATGAGGCCGTGAAAGCCATGGGGCCGGCGGCCGACAAGCTGCGCGGTTCGCAATGGGAAAATGCCCTGGCGCCGGAACAGAAAGCGTTGCAGCACTTGCTCCGCGCCGAAGCCGCCATGCGCGATATCAAAGTAGCCTTCGGCAATCGCGGTGGCGGCGGCGCGGGCGGGGGCGCCGGCGCCGATCGAGACTTGCAAAGTCTGTTCGATCTCGAGCTCGATACCGAGAAAAATCAGTATGAGAGCGGACAGTCGTCGGCTTCCAAGGATCAACGCCAAAAAGAAATCGACGAGGCCCTGCAAAAGCTCGAACAACTGGCCCGCCGCCAACAGGAGCTCGCCGAACAACAGCGCCGCAATCAACAGGTTTCGCAACAGCGCTGGCAACAGGAGATGCTGCGTCGCGAGGCCGAAGAACTCCAGCGCAAGATGGAGCAGCTCTCGCGAAATCAACAGGGAGGCCAGCCTCAGCAAGGCCAGCCCCAGCAAGGCCAGCCCCAGCAAGGCCAGCCGCAATCGGGGCAGCCGCAGTCCGGCCAGCCCGGCCGCCAATCGGGCCAAAGTGGACAGATGTCGTCGCAGCAATTGCAGCACG
>Ga0302320_10029472_pt1 | contig 10498 bp, 9 predicted proteins | sample Bog_T0_3_FD_202130 | JGI IMG/M metagenome (GOLD analysis project Ga0302320, IMG submission 202130) | Peat permafrost microbial communities from Stordalen Mire near Abisko, Sweden - Bog_T0_3 | ecosystem: Environmental > Terrestrial > Soil > Wetlands > Peat | place: Sweden: Abisko, Stordalen Mire... | reverse complement strand
TAATTGCATCGCAGGAAACATAAAGAAAGGAAATATTGTGCTTGATCCAGATTATCAAAGGGAGGTGGTTTGGGATGACTTTCGATCCTCTAATTTGATCAAGTCTTTAATCAGTTAGTCAACGCCATTGCGAACATTACTCCGAAGGCTAATTTTTGGTAGTGGGTTATTACATTCCTCCAGTGATCTTCAACCTACAAGACCGAGTCGTAAAACAAGCAAATGGCAAGAAAAAGGTTGTACCACATCGAATTTGTGTCGATGGAAAGCAACGCTTAACTTCTATTTTTAAATTTATGTCTGGTGAAATATCTTTCTCTGATTCAGCACATCCGCAGAAGAAATGGTATGTTCAAAATCCCTTTCTCTATTTTTGCTATATCAAAGATCTTATTCTCCGCTTTTAGGTATTGGTCTCACCCTAAAGTCGATGGATTGGAAGTCCCGAGTAACCGCAATATAATCCCTCAAAGCTTAAAGGACTTTTTCATGCAAAGGCAACTTGTAGTCGTTGAATATTTCAACCTCACAAAGGATACAGAGGAAACTATGTTCCAACTCGTCCAGCGAGGAGTCGCCCTTACGCCAGCAGAGAGAATGCGAGCTATGTCGACGAGCTGGGCTAGGTTCTCAAGGCAGTATGAAGAGGACTACTCTATGGTATTGAAGCGTAAGTTGCGGATCATTTGCAAGGAATTTTCGGGATAACAATAGTGGCAGTGACGAAACAGACTCGCGCCTCGGCTTTCCGGCTTGTACTCACTATCTTTACCATGATCCAAGAAGTGATGTCCGACAGGAGAAAGAAGAATGCAACTCCATCCCTCCAAGCCAGTCCCCAGGCCCTTAGTCGCGTTCTAGATGATCCGGAGCCCATCAACCCAGTCTTAAAATTACATTTCAAACAAGTTTTTGATAAATACGAATCCCTTATAAAATCCTGCTCCGAACAAATTACAGCTACAAGCTACAAAGTCAACAAAAACAGTGTATTTGATCCCGCTCCGGATTTCCTTCGAGGAGAAGAAGTCAGTCACGTCCGTACCTTTTCTCCATTAGAATTGGTTGCCACAGGTGTTCTTATCTGCTATTACATGGAAGAAAGATCAGATGAACAATTGCTGGAGAGTATTAAGGAATTACGACATTATCTGAGACAGAAACATAAGGATTTAAGATTAAATGCTCAGTGTTGGGCTACAGCTTGGGAATGCATCAGTGGTAAAACTGATAAGGCTGGTTCGCGACAACGGCGAGGGTCAGGATCCGAAGGTGGTGATGACGAAGACCACGACGTTGGTGATTCTCAGGCCGATGAGGATGAAGCTCTCAGCGAGCCAGATTCACCTCCCAAACGTAGAGGAATCAAGAGTCGTCCGAAGAAACCTCGGAAGCCATCAAGCAAGTCGAGTGGTAAGCGCCATTCTTCTGCTATCGGATCTGACAGTCCTGCCACCACCTCCAAGCGGGCTCGTCGCGGTGATAATTCTAGCGAATCTGCTGATGGTGGCAATGTTTCTACACGTACTCGTATTCCTCAGATTTCGAAGCGAAGCCGTGGTGCTCAACCAGCGTTTGCTGATAGAAGCGATGGTGAAGTTGATGGGGCTCACTTTCCTAATCTCAGAAAGGTCAACGGCACTCACGCCGCGGACAAGCCCAGTGATACCGACGAGAGGAGTCCCGCTGCCATTTTCAAGAGCAGAGATGGTACTGGTGACTCGTCCGAATTGTCCGACCTGTCCGACCAAGAGTACGAAGAGGAAGGATAGCCCGACATCATAATAATGTTATTTCACTCTGGAGTTAAGGGGTTTGCGCCTACGCGGCTTCAAGACTCTCAGTATCTATGGATATTTTTTTAAGCATTGAAACGAGTTTTTAGATGGAAGGTTAGGCAAGGCGTCAGCATTCAGGCGTTGGAGGAGTTGTAGAGGCAAGTTATTATGACAAAATGAGGGCATCATTATGGCGTTAAGAGGGCTACTATTCACGCAACGATAAACTTTAATACAAGCACATTCTTACTTTTTCCTTGTAGGATATACAACTCATGATGTGGAATAAAAATAACAGTCTGGATTGCAAGTGCATGCAGAACTGTGCCAGGATGCCTCCAAAGACTTGCATTCTGCTTATTTCTTAGACACGCGTCGTAAATTATTCCTTTGTTAGTACATAGTGGGGTCTCGTATGAAGTGGGGGGTGATGTGATGAGAAGCTACCAACCTGCAAATAAGATACAGGAATGAATCAACCTTATTTCTCACTCGCCAATGGTTTCAACACGTTATTCCAATGGGGAGACGAAAGGCGAAAGGCGAAACCTTTTTGGGGTTTGACGGAGACTCGTCTTATGCTCCTCACGAGTTCTGACTTGAATCAAGCCGTCGTTTCTTGAGTAGTTCGGCCGGGACTCAGTGGATGACTATCTTATGATGTAATGTGGTGCTCTGTTAGCAATCCAATGATATCCGCCTGTGAAGTGTAAAGCATTAGTCGATTTTAGGGGCAGCTCATCTCTCTTGTGTTTCGGACAGGGCTTTTTGAATGTTTTAATCTCATAAAGTTTCGAGCCAGGATATGACCAGAGTCATCACAACACCCTCGGTCAAACATCTCAGCGCTTAATGGGCTTAAAGGCTGAAGGCTTGATCTGATTTACAGATATCAGAGGCATCTAGAGCACCAGATGAACAAGGGAGCAGCCTTTCTACACAAAGCTACACCTATGATTCCCGAGTACCTGAGAATCCCTGGACACCATGTTGTTTGCCCCATGTCTTGCCCCGCTATTCTTTTAATTCAAAACTAACCCCATTTTTGGACGAGTCTAATCCCCCTTTTCACAAGACACTGTTTGCGACATCGACGACTGAAAGGGACGCAGCCCCACCTCCTCTCATCTTCTTGTATGCGAAAATGTGCAGAGCAATTCCTTTTAACAAGATACGGAATCTCAAAGCCTGTTTGAAGGATTAGTTTCAAGTGAAATTTATGTCGAGAATAATCGATGAAAGAAACCATTACATTTCCGGTGAGGGTAAACATAGATGACTGGACTGAGAAATCTTCTGACTTCATGGTTAGCTAAGCTTGACCTGCGGGAATTGAGAGGCTCAAGTTGAGCTTCAGAGCCCCTCACACTTCATGCGATCAACCTTGTCTCAACAGTTAGTTAGGCAAAGATTACTACATTAGGCTCGCGAAACGTCGAGGTCGGGAAAGGACGATGCCACAGTTAACTTAGTTGCCATTGTGCTTGGTATTACTGTGCCTCTTTTAGCGGAGTCCGGATGTTAGACCTGGTATGGCTGTGAAAGATGTGCTTTGAACGTTAAAGCGTCCATGCTTTTGCACTCAAGATGGGAAATAATCTAGGACGAACGAAGAGTGGGTGCTGGATAATAGAATTGTATTTCCTTAAGCAATCCTATGAAAGTTCGACAGACTTTCTTTTCCTTGCTTGCACTATTTCACACGCGGACGAGGTCCGCTATTTTTCATTAGTAGAATATGTCGTCGTGGCCGGGTGAGAAGAGTTTCTTTGAGGATGATGGATTGCAGGTCGTTTATCACGACGCTCCTCAGGTTAGGGTCGTCAGTGGTCTACAGGTCGCTACGGGTCAAGGAATTCAAATAAGGGAACCAAGGACGTTTTATGACGAGCAATATGGAGAGGAATCGCTGGTCGAAGGGGCAGTTGCAGATGGCTACAGTTACAAGGAGACTACACCCATCAACGATGTTTTCTCTCCTACTGGAACAGCCGCACCGATGTATACGAAGTATAGTCCCACTGGTCCCACGGACACGATGGAAGCCGAACCAGAGCCAAAGTCGAGAGCTGATCGGAAGATTTGTGGTCTCAAAGCACGAGCATTCTGGATAATACTCGCTGTAGCTCTCTTCACAGTGGTAGCTGCTGCTGGCATTGGAGCTGGGTTGGGGATGGCTTTGAGAAAATCTTCTCCATCTTCCGTCGCGGCCAATGCAGTCTCTCAAAATAGCGGCTCAACCTCGACAGCAACATCATATTTGGACTCAAATTCTAGAGCGAGCATATCAACGGCTAGCAGTTCAGCCCCTTCCATAATAGCAGGTCCGTTATCAACCGTCCTTTTAAGTGGATCCTCAACGGCTTCCACAGCTTCGGTAGTAGTCGCTGAAAGTGCCCTCGCATCCTCTTCCACACCTACTACTCAAATTACGCAAGAGAAGAGTTCGCCCACCACCATAACTGCTGATTCTGACCCTCCTACTACAGCATCATCTTCTCCCGCTGTGGCTACTATCACCGTTCAACCCACCACAACAGATCGCACTTCCATCGCCGCCGCTATATCCACCACCACTTCAGCCTCCGGTGGGATCGCCTCCAACCTCGCCAGCATAGGCATCTACACGTATTACGGATGCGTAACGGACAATTTCATCAACAATGTACGGGCTCTCGCTTCTCTTCAAAAGTTCTCGGATTCAATGACATTAGAAATGTGCCAGAGTTTTTGTCAAGGATATAAATATTTCGGAACCGAATACTCGGAACAGTGCTTCTGTGGGACGACGTTTAGTGGCGGGGCCACAAAAGAGGATGATAGTAATTGTGATTTGTTATGTGATGGGAATAAGGAGGAGATTTGTGGGGGAAATGATTTTTTGAGTGTCTACGTGGGATCTTGAAAAGCGTTTTTCGGGATTGGAAGGTTTCCGAAATATGGAATTGAAGGGAGAGTGGGAAGTGAAACCTAATAGGAGGAAAAGCGTCCAGAGGCCTTTTTCAGGTCGTTGACACGGTTACACAAGCGCCGAGCGAACGGTTTACAGCTCCCAGTGAAGTTGAGGTTTGGGAATGGGTAATTAATGGGGAAGGAGATGCAGATAAAAGGGAGAAAGGCGGAAGAAGGAAGAGAGAAGTGAGAAGGCAATTCTTCGCAAAGAGATACCTGGAGTACCCACCAATTACCCTCCGATTTAGCGAACAATTTTGAGCAGGCTCTCTAAGAGCATGTTTATACCCTCTTTTATTTTTTATTTTTTATCATGGCTAGGAGAATTTTGGTTTGAATAAATGTTTTATTGCATTTCATTTATTAAAGGGTTAGATGTGTACACAGCTTGATGTTGGATTATTCTGTTCATACCATAAATAGATAAATAATAATTAGCATAATGTTATTAAGATGATTCGTCACTTAGAGAGCTAGAACAGTGTGATCATATAACTCACTCGTATAATCATTGTTCTGAAGAATCTGATTATATGTATGCTTTATAAATACCTAATGGATGGCGTATCTCAGCGATTACTGAAACCAACACGACGACCAACTCCAGAATTCATCATAGCAGAAAGCCTATAAATCCATTACTCCAAAAAATCCAGTCGCCCATTCCTTCCAACCCTTCCTCTCTCCCGGTAGCCTAGCATCTTCCCATTCCCCCTTCTCCACGGATTTCCATTCATCAATAGGTATCCATCCAATATACGCTCTATCCCCAAATCCTCCAATCCAATAAACCTCCTTCACAACCAACCTCACCCACTCGCTCTCATGAATATTATTACCGGGCAGCCAATATTTTGCATCTGGATGTATTTTTGTAAAGCAACTGCCTAAATCCTGGCTCTTGACCTCTTCATCAGGAATCTTCTCTAGATATCCTAGCAGAGAAAATCTGGGCAGATTAGCTGCAGAATACGGTAGAGCTTCAATCTCATTCCCGCTAGTGATAGAGATCCGTTTAGAAGGTGGGTAAGGAGGTGTCCATTGTAAAGAGAGAGAGATGTTGGATCCGGCAGCAACGTTTTTAAATGAAGTGGCAATGTTTATGGCTAGGATGGTTGGATTTCCAGATGGCTCGCAGTCGGATATGTAATCCATGAGACCAATAGGAAGGCCATCGAGTCCAGGAGGACGCTTTTCGAGGCTTGAGGCGGAGTGAGGGAAGACGGTCGAGAGGGTGCCGAGCGGTGTGAGATGGAGGATTCGACGTGCGAGGATGGCGGACTCGCGAGAGGTGGGAATCTTGAGGCTTTCGGGGGACGAAGAGGAAGGGTTCAAAAAGATTTGTTGGGGTGGGTTGGGAGAGCTGTTGGCTAGAAGTGGGAAGAGGAGGGTGGACAGGAGGTTTGTTATATGCATAGCTAACAAGGAAGGGAAATGTACTATACTTGAGAAAGGGAATGGCTTGAATAACGGAATGAATATGGACAAGGGTATAAAAACATGTACGATAAAGACGTTAATATGTTAATATTTTAAAAAGAAGAGAAACGGTTTGTGCAATGATTCAATTGATTAATTTAAATGATCTCCAAGCAGGCGATGTATTTCGATCATGAGACGAGGAGGAAGAAGCAGGGATGGTCGGTAGGTCTACGTCCAAGCCTTGCATCTGATATGATAACGAGAAGGAGGCTGAGGTCACGTGAATCGGAAACAAAATACTTATTGCCTCAAATCACAGGTAAAAAGAATTCATGGTAGCATAGAGTCACGTGGTGGGGCAGACGAGCCCTAAACCAAGTCGCCAGCACAAGCGAGCAACTCTGTAGTCACATCACATCCAAGCCAAGCCGAGAAACCATCGACTTCTTCTATTCATCGACAACAACCAACTTGTGAGTGCCTCCCTATTCTCATCTCCTCGCCATCAAGCAGCATCCATTCCCCAGAAACCTGCAATATCATGACTGCGATTGGGATCTTTCAAAGCTAAACATTTCGCCACTCTCCAGATCGGAACGTCTCCCAAAACTACACACCGATAAACCGCAAATATGGGAAAAGTCCACGGATCCCTCGCCCGTGCCGGAAAGGTCAAGTCTCAAACACCAAAGGTACGATACATTTTTAGATTCTGGGACGGAAGGCAGGTGCGGGGTGCATTGGATTTGATGGAAGAGGAAGAGGAGATCGGATGGAATGATGCTACGCATATGCGCGACGAAGGGATGGATCTCTGGATGGAGCGCTGCTGATGGATTCAATTACAGGTTGAGAAGCAAGAAAAGAAGAAGACTCCCAAGGGACGCGCAAAGAAGAGAATCCAATACACTCGCAGATTCGTAAATGTCACTCTGACCGGTGGCAAGAGGAAGGTTCGTGTCACCATCGCCATCTCTCTCATCAACTCGCAAGCTAATAGCCCAACCACAGATGAACCCCAACCCAACCGCATAAGCCAACTAATCGTGGAAGGGAAGATCATCTAGGATGGGGGAGAGGGAGTTAGCATGCGTGGCAAAAGGAAAGGAAGTGGGACGACGAACCTCGATCGACACGACGGGATTGGGTGTTTCTTGGGAGTAGAGGATCTTTTTGCGTCTTCGACTGGAAAAGGGGAATTGCTCAGCTTGTCGCAGAGAGGAAGGGTGATATCATCTCACGGAGGCGTATTTGTACATTTGACGAATGCTTTCTGCTTCTGATGCTTGGTCAATTTCATGGTTGATCTTCCCCCGGGTCCGTGTGTTAATATGCTCTGTGTGTGACTCTGTGATGTCTGGATATGTGGGAATAATACATAAGTACGTTCCAGGGTGTCTGTCAAGATTAGGCAATGGATATCTTCAATTAGCCCCGAATGCATCTTGGCTCGAATTCCTATGATTGCTCTCCTTGTTCAAGCATCTCCAGCCCCTCTTTCCGTGTCATTACCCTACATATATTTCGATTCCTCACCCCTAATGGCAAGGTCCAGAAGAGGTCCTCCAAGACGGACGGAGACCTGTCGCGGCCACAACACCCAGCCAGGACCTGCAGACCGATATTGGCCATTATCTAAAAGAAGCAGACGCTATTCACACAATCGTCAAGGTCCTTTAAGCCCATGCTTGGCCAATCCCCAATGGAAACATCTTGCCACTAAATCACGTATAGAACCAGACCGCGTTCAACTGGCCGGATCCAACAGGTAAACCCGTCTTCCTTGTCTTTCCTTGGTTTTCGGGTTGATACTCTGCATGGACCAGGGAATGAGAGAAAGTCGGCATTGTGATTTTAGCTTTAGCTTCTGTTTGATCTGTTGAGCTTTATTTCCTATATTCCTCCCCTTACCTTTACACACATCAAAATGTGTATACACTTCCAGTTCAGCAATTCAGCCAATGCTTTCGACCTACCATTCAATCAATCAATCAATCAATCAACAGCTTCTACCAAATCTCAAGCCCATTTCTCGGCAACACTGCACCCCAAAACAGGTCAGGGCCTAGCACAGGTGAGAGAGAGAGAGAGAGAGAGAGAGAGAGAGGCTTGCACAGCACTTTATACAGTTCGATGCCCTTCTCAGGGCGTTGCAAGGAGCTGATCACGAGAGAATGGTTGTTCTTTGAGTGGTGGTTAGAAAAAGGTTTCCGGGTTGTGGATTGTGAGATGGAGAAGAGAATAGGGGCTTTTCCGGTAGGTATTGAAAGCGGAGGGGAGTGGATATGTTGTCACTCGTGGCTCTTCTTCGATTATATGTATCAATTCAATTTGGCAAGAGGACGGGTTAATCTCGTGTTCATTGATCTGATCTGAATAGACAATCTATTGCGATAAATTCAGTCAATACCCGGAGCCCAATGGCTCTTTCCCGTCATGGATCTATGTCTATAATCGTTCTGGAGATATGCAAACCCCTGCCCTTCCTCTGAGTAGTCGAGAAAGTATCCTATATGGATTGGTGATTGTATATAGATAGGAGTCGTCTCTGTGCTCAATCATCTACATTCGAAGGTAGCAATCTTCTGCAGCAGTGGGGAGTTGCGTTTTGAGGTTCCAGAGAGAGAGAGAGAGAGAGGATTTATGGGCATCGAAGAGGGAATCCAACACGAACCAAGCCTTCAGTCAAAAGTTTAATGATATGGGATCAAGTTAGAAATATACAGTTATGTGGGCCTTAGGATATCGGTATAGAACCAATTGTACTTTAGGAAACGGAAGAATTGCTCAACAGAAACAAGGCCTTACCCACCGTTATTTTCTCTGGTTTGTACCGGATACTGATCAGATATCATGTCGAGCTCTGGCATCAAAGCTTCATGCTTTGACTTCAAACCTACTCAAGACATAATTACTTCTTCAATTCCTTAGCTTAGGCACCCATGTTAACTCAAAAAACAACACTAAATTATATTCGCCATGATGAAAATTTCCCCTTTCTTCCTTATCATCCTCAAGTCGCTACCGCTCACTGACCCCCTTTTCCTCAACATACCCTTCTAGCCGATAAGGTTGATAACCCGGCTTCAAAATCGCTGGTACACTCTTCCTCACACTTCTATTCCTACTTTCTCCCGCTGTCTCTTTCCCTTCCTCATTCCACTCTTCATCACCACCAGTAAATCTCCAACCACCGCTCTCAATAGCTGTCTTTTTATCACTATCCCCTGGGACGAAAAGCCCATCTTCCTCTTGATAACCTGTCCATCCATTAACCTCCTTCCATTCTTCGAATTTTTCGCGGGCTTCTTTGCCTGCGTTATATATTTCTACTTCAGATTCCGTTTTGAGAATTTGCAGTGAGGGAGAAGCTAATAAAAGAGGTGAGGGTGGTGGAGTGTATGGAGTGTACGTTATTGGTGTTATCGGCGCTGGCGTTATTCCATCCACAGAAACGAGAGGCAGAGAAGGAGAGGGGGAACAGTTCCGGATAGAGAGGGTGCGGATGGGAGATGGCGAAGGTGGCGGTGGGGTATATGCTCTACATAGTGCTGGTGCAGCTGCAGGTGCGGGTTCCGGATATGGGAACGGAGAGGGGGCGTTGTAGATGGAGTGTGTCGAAGGACTATAAGCTGTGAAAGAGGCTTCTCCTCCATTACGGAAAGATTGAGCCCGGGCAATTGGATAGGATGGCTCCTCGTTATGGATTGAACGCGAGTAACTCACAAACGAGCCTTTTCCTCTATTATGAAGAGATAAAGCGCGAGGAATTGGCGTCCCTGAATTTACCCCTGAATTTGTAGGTGGAACAGGCTGTACTCCTCGATATGCATTCTCGCTTAGGGTTCTGCTCAAAGGAGAGGAAGCAGCTTGGAAAGTGGTATGCGTATCTGGAATGAATCCCTTCTTCCAGAAGTCGAGAGTATCGCGCCGTTCGTGGTTCATGTGGTCGAGAGGAATTTCTGGAAGGGTTGGAGAGAGGGATTGGATCTGGGGAGACGGGTTTGGAGGGCCTGTGAAGACAGATGTGAGTTCTTGTTGGAGTTTGAAACCGCCAAGGAAAGAGCGCGTTGAATCGGCTGCGGCTTGTTGACGTTTGCGGGAGTCATGGGCGTGGGCTTCTACATAAAGGAGGAGAGCAACAATAACACCAAAGGCAAAGAGGCCCACCCCGATTCCAACGTAAAGGCCGATATGGTTCGGATTCGAGGTGGAGGGGGTGGCTTCCACTGTCGGACTTGAGGCGGAGATGGTGGTGTTGGAGGATTGAGACGAGGTTGAGGAGAGAGTGGTGGATGATGAGGGAGTTTGAGGTGTGGATGGAATGATGATGGGGGATGAATAGC
>Ga0302320_10029471_pt1 | contig 10498 bp, 8 predicted proteins | sample Bog_T0_3_FD_202130 | JGI IMG/M metagenome (GOLD analysis project Ga0302320, IMG submission 202130) | Peat permafrost microbial communities from Stordalen Mire near Abisko, Sweden - Bog_T0_3 | ecosystem: Environmental > Terrestrial > Soil > Wetlands > Peat | place: Sweden: Abisko, Stordalen Mire... | reverse complement strand
TTACACGATTGTTGGAGTGCAAGGGAGAAAAATTGCACGCATCCGCGTAATGGTTTTGTAAGGTAATCGCCGGAGTAAACGTCGGCGGATGTCCGCCTAATTAGGGACAAAAATCCCGAAGCCTGGTGGCCTCGGGATTGAGTTGACGAGGGCCGGTGAAGCTCGTCCACCGGCCCTTTTGAGAGCTAGTTCAGTTGGGTTGCGACCTTCTCGATGAGGAAGGCTTCAATGATGTCACCCTTCTTCACGTCGTTATAGTTGTGGATGCCAATGCCGCATTCCATACCGGTGCGAACTTCGCTGGCATCGTCCTTGAAGCGCTTGAGCGAACCGATTTTGCCGGTGAAGACCACCACGCCGTCGCGGAGGAGCCGAACTTCGGAGTCGCGCTTGATGGTGCCGTCGCTGACCTGGCATCCGGCGATGCTTCCGACCTTGGGGATGCGGAAGACGTCTTTCACGTCGGCGCGTCCGAGGTAGGATTCCTTGATCGTCGGGTCGAGCAGTCCGGTCATGGCCTTCTTCATCTCGTCCTGCAATTCGTAGATGATCGAGTGGAGGCGGATATCTACCTTCTCCTGCTCGGCCATCTCCTGCGCCTTGCGTTCTGGACGGACGTTGAAGCCGATGATGATGGCGTTGGAGGCCGCGGCAAGAAGCACGTCACTTTCGGTGATGGCTCCCACCGAGTGACGCAGCACCTTGATGCGAACCTGTTCGCCAGACAGCTTGTTGAGCAGGTCGTTGATGACTTCGACCGAACCCTGCACATCGCCCTTGAGGATGATGTCGAGCTGCTTGGTGCCTTCGTCCTTGATCTGCTGGGCGAGACCTTCGAGCGAGATGCGCGCCGTTTTGGCGAGCACCGCTTCGCGGGCCTTGGCTTCGCGGTAGTCGGCGATTTCACGGGCCTTCTCACGCTCGGCTACAACTACGAACTGATCGCCCGCCTGGGGCAGGCCTTCGAGTCCGAGGATTTCAACCGGGGTTGACGGACCGGCTTCTTCCAGTGCGCGTCCGCGATCATCGAACATGGCGCGAACCTTGCCGAAGATGTTGCCGACCACAAAGTTCTCTCCAGCGCGGAGGGTGCCGTTGTCGATGAGGACAGTAGCCACCGGACCGCGACCGCGATCCAGCTTGGCTTCGAGCACGGTGCCGGATGCGAGGCGCTCGGGCGTAGCTTTGAGCTCCTTCATGTCGGCGACGAGGCAGATCATTTCCATGATCTGGTTGAGATTGGTTTTCTGCTTGGCCGAAACGTCGACGAAGATGGTGTCCCCGCCCCAATCTTCGGGGAGCAGACCGCGGTCGGCGAGCTGCTTCTTGACACGGTCAGGCTGCGCGTTCTCTTTATCAATTTTGTTGACGGCCACAATGATGGGGACCTTGGCGGCCCTGGCGTGATCGATAGCCTCAATGGTCTGCGGCATGACGCCGTCATCGGCGGCAACCACCAGCACGACGATGTCCGTGACCTTTGCACCGCGGGCACGCATGCGGGTGAAAGCCTCGTGACCAGGCGTATCGAGGAAGACGATCTCGCGGCCAAAGGCGGGCGAGTTCGTGTCCGTGATCTTCACCTTGTAAGCGCCAATGTGCTGGGTAATGCCTCCAGCTTCGCCCTCTGCCACGTTGGTGGAGCGGATGGCGTCAAGCAAGCTGGTTTTGCCGTGATCGACGTGGCCCATGATGGTGACCACAGGAGGACGCGTGACGGTATTGAATACCGACTCATTGTCCTGCTCGATAGCCTGCGCGTCGTAATCCTGCTGAATCTGATCTTCAAAGCTGATGACCGAGCTCTCGGCTCCGAAGTGGCGGGCCATGTCGCGGGCAAGGTCTTCACTGAGCGTCTGGTTGATGGTTGCAAAGACTCCGCGGGCCAACAAACGCGCGATCAAATCCTTGGCGCGGATGTCGAGCTTTTCGGCAAGGTCCTTTACACTAACGCCCTCTGAGATGGTGATGGCACGTGTGATCGGCAAAGGCTCATTGCTGAGCGAGAGCCGCGGCGGCGGCGTGAAGCCCTTCATTGGGCCTTCCTGCTTGCCGCGAGGACCAGTGTAACGTTGGCCGGGACGACGGGCAGGTGCGCCTATGCGGGCACCGGGACGCGGAGATGCGCCCGGAGGTGGAGCTCCAGCCGCGGCGCCACCTAGCAGACCACCCGGACGGGGCGGTCCACCGGGACGCGTGCCCATGCCGGGACGGCCCGCCATTGGCGGACGGCCTCCCGGGGTGGGAGCGCTGCGCGTGGGATGCATGGGGCGGCGTTCGCCGGGACGGAAGGGTGGACGCGAGCCGGGAGCTCCGGGAGTAAAGCCGGGAGCTCCAGCACTGGCGGGACCTGCGGGTTGCCCGGGACGAGGACGCTGGAAAATGGGCTGACCGCGAACCGGCAGGCCAGTGCGTCCGGCCATGGTGGAAGGCGGTTGCGGCGGACGCGGTGGAGCCGGAGGCGGAGCAGTGTAAACCGGGCGCGGACCCGTCTGCGGCACGATCATGCGTCGCGCTGGCGGTGCAGGCGGTTGAGCAGGCACAGGGCGCGCAGTTTGCGCGGGCTTGGCGGCAGGCTTGGGCGCAGCGGAAGCAGCGTCATCCGAGACAGGCGCAGCAGGCACCACTGGGGCCGAAACTTCACTGCTGACCGGAGCAGGCGGAGCCACGTGAGCAACCGGCGCGGTAGTTTCCACCGGAGCGGCAACGACAGGAGCCACCACGGCAGGAGCAGGCGGTACGGTCACTTCCGCAGGCGGCGCGACAGAGACAGTCGGCTTGGGCGGTTCAATTTTCGGAGAACGCGCGGCAACGGATTCCGGGGTGACCATGCGCGGCACGCGCTCAGGTATAGCCGGGGCTGACGGCGCGGGCTTGGGCGCAACAGGCTTATTGACGATCGCCTTGGGCGGTGCGGGCGGAGGCGGAACCGCTGGACGTGCCGGTGCGGCAGCCTCAACCGGCGGGGCCGAACGCGCCAGAATTGCTTTCAGTGCATCGCCTGGCTTGGAGATCTTGGAGAGATCAATCTTTGGGCGGAACTCTTCGCCGCCGGTACGGTGGCCGCGGGCGTGCGCGCCAGCGCCGGTTTGCTCATGGAAGTACTTTCGTACTTTTTCGGCCTCATCGGCTTCCACGGAGCTGGAGTGTGTCTTCTTCTCCGTGACGCCCACCTTGATGAGCACGTCGAGAATCTGTTTGCTTTTCACTTCCAGCTCGCGAGCCAGATCGTTAATTCGAATCTTCATCCGCCGTTCGTTTCCTTATGCCTGTGCCGTTCCACCTGCCTGGAACGGTGCGGCTGCGCTTAGCGCGTTCCTGCTTGGAGCGGTCTTCGACTTGCGAAGACATCCTTGCTGCGTTTGCCTGGGCACCTGCCTAAGCGTCCCAGAAACTGGCTTCTGCAAGAGAAGCTGGCTCGGGTGCGGCCTCACGGCCACACCCCGCCTGTTATTTGTTGCCCGGGTTCTCGTCCTGCTCGCCCGGATGCTCAACTTGATCTTCTGCAATTGCTTTAACCGGAGCTTGCTCTTCCGAGGGCACGGGCTCTTCAGCGGGAGGCTGCTCCTCATCGGGCTCAGGTTCATTCACCGGTGGCTCTTCGGCGGGCTGCGCCTCGGTATCGAGACTGGTCTCTGCCGGAAGCAATGGGTCTCCTGCATACTCGGCTTCAACTCCGGCATCCGAGACTACCTGCTCTGCGGACTCCAAGGTAGAGAAGTAATTGTTCACCGCCACGGAAATCTTCTCGATGATCTCGGCGTCAATTCCAGGGATGGCTTCGAGTTCTTCCGGCGTCATGTCAGCCAAGCTTTCGACCGTGGTGATGCCCGCATTGGAAAGCTTTTCGAGAACCGGGTCGCCAAGTTCGGCGGCAATGTTTTCGAGCGAGGTGGCGGAGTTGCCGACGAGCGAGTTCATCTGCTCCTCGACCTCCTGACGCTTCTCCTCTTCGCTCTTGATGTCGATCTTCCAGCCTAAAAGCTTGGCGGCAAGACGCACGTTCTGGCCCTTCTTGCCGATGGCGAGCGAGAGCTGGGTGTCGTCCACGATGACTTCGAGATGCTTGTCATGGCTGTCCACGATGGAGACGCGGGAAACCTTGGCGGGCTGCAAAGCCTTTTCGGCGAAGGTCACGGCATCTTCGTGATACTCGATGATGTCAATCTTTTCGCCACGCAGTTCGCGGATGATGGACTGCACGCGCATGCCCTTCATGCCGACGCATGCGCCGACGGCGTCCACATCTTTGTCCCGCGACATGACGGCGATCTTGGTGCGCTCACCCGCCTCGCGGGCAATGGCGCGGATCACAACCGTGTTGTCGTAAATCTCCGGCACTTCGGTCTGGAAGAGATTGGAGACCAGTTCCGGCGCGGCGCGGGAAACCAACACGCCCGGGCCCTTGGTAGCCTTCTCAACCTTCGCGATGACCACGCGAACACGCTCGCCAACGGCAAACGACTCGAGCTTGCTCTGCTCCTTGCGGGGCATGCGCGCTTCGGCCTTGCCGAGGTCGAAGATGTAATCCGGACCTTCGATGCGCTTAACCGTTGCGTTCACGACTTCATTGACGCGGCCGTGATATTCGTTGTAAACCGTGTCGCGCTCGGCCTCACGCACCTTTTGAAAGATGACCTGCTTGGCCAGTTGGGCGGCGATGCGTCCGAGTCCCTCAATGGACTTCTCCTGAAGCAGTTCCCCGCCGACGACGGCGTCTTCGCTGATCTTGAGCGCTTCTTCGAGCGAGATCTGAATCTGCGGGTCCTCAATGTCATCTTCGCTGGGAAGAATCTCCTTTACGGAGTACGCGCGGATCGCTCCGGTTTCCCGGTCGAGGACGGCGCGCAGGCTCTCCTGCGTCTTGTAGAACTTGCGCGTGGCGACGACGATGGCGTCTTCGACAGCGGAAACAACGATTTCGGGGTTGATACCCTTCTCGCGGCTCAACGCGTCGATCACGTTATAAAGTTCACTTGCCATAATTCCCTGCCACCTTCAATATGCGGAGCCACGCCCCGCTTGGATTCTTGCCTGTCCGGACTCGCGCCGGAAGCACTCAGTTGGATTGCACGCGGTGCGAGACGCGCTGGAGTGAAAAATTAGAATTCGGGAACCAGGCTGGCCTTCTCGACATTCGAGTAAGGCACGGTGACCACTCCGCCACCCTGCGCCTTGGCCTTCTTGCGGCTGCCCACCTGATCCAGGTCAACCGTGAGCTCGCCTCCGGCAAAGCCGGTCAGCCGACCCTCAAAATGGCGGTTGCCGTTGACCAGTTCACGCGTGCTGAACTTGACCAGACTGCCAGTAAACTGCTCAAAGTGCTCCGGCTTAAACAGCTTGCGGTCCAGGCCGGGTGAGGAAACCTCCAGCACATAAGCCGCGCCGGGAACCGCGTCTTCAACGTCAAAAATGGTTGCAACCTCACGGCTGTATGTGGCGCAATCTTCGTGCGTCACCCCACCGGGCTGTCTGTCAATATAGATGCGAAGAGTGCGGCCAGCACCGCTCCCTTTGAGCTCAAGATCCCATAGGATCAGGCCGCTGGATTCGGCAACTCTTTCGGCGATCTCACGAACTTTATCGAGCGTTAATGCCATGCTTGAATCAGAACTCCGCGGCAGAACTGCCGCAAACTTACCCCTGCAATAAACCGTAGTTCCCCGCACAGGCCTCGCGGCTGCCTGCCTTCGCCAAACACGCAAATGGACAGGAAAACGTACCAGGAACGCGGAGCCAAAGGTCCGCAAGCTGCCTGGGTCCGTGCTCGACCCGGAAGCATAGTGCAAAACACTTACGCAGCTATCACTAGAGAGTATAGCTCCGCCATGCGAGGGAATACAACCACGGCCATCCCGCCGTTTGAGCGTTTTACGCAGAGGCCATCCTCCGAATTGGATAGCGTAGCTTGCGAAAAGATTCATCGGCTCAGGGCAATCTGGCGGGAAGCGATGTTTCGTCACTGTAGAATCAAATTCAGTATTGTTCGCTGGGCCATCCTGATTTCTGGAGTAATTGTGAGAATTTCCCGTATCTGGTTGCTGACGTTGGCAACAATCGCGCTTGCCGCAGCACCGCTGAGGGCGGAGGAGATCAACGCACCACATTCAAGATGGCAGGACGACTCGCAGAACGCGACGCCTGACACCCAGAGCCCTGCAGTAGCTGACAAGAAACCGGAGACGGCGCATGCTCCAGAAAGCGCTACTCCGAATCCGGTGCCCTCCAATATACAGCTGACACCTGCGCCCGCTACTCCCTCCGAACAAAGCCAGCGCGAGAAAGCCGAGCAGCAACTCAAAGCGCAGGAAAAACAGCGTGTGCTCGGAGTGGTTCCATCTTTCAACGTAAGCTACCTGAACGATGCAGCATCGCTTACCCGGACGCAGAAGATACGGCTGGCCTTCCGTAGCTCCGTTGACCCCGTAACCTTCGGAGTCGCGCTGGTTGTTGCCGGATACCATGAGGCGGATAACGACCAGAGTGGTTTTCCGTGGGGAGCAAAGGGCTACGGAGAACGCGCCGGAGCAGCCTACCTGGACACCTTCAGCAGCAATATGATCGGCAACGGAATTCTGCCTGCACTTCTCCATCAGGATCCCCGCTACTTCCGACTTGGGCACGGCAGCAAGACGCATCGAGTGCTCTACGCCGCGGCCATGGCCGTGGTTTGCAAGCATGACAACACGGGCAAGTGGGAGCCGAACTACTCCAACATTGCTGGAAACATCGCTTCAGGCGCGCTTTCCAACCTTTACTATCCCGGCAACAACTCGGGAGTTGGCCTGACTATTTCCAATGGAATGATTGTGACCGCTGAAGGCGCGTTCGGAGCGATGTTCCAGGAGTTCTGGCCGGACATCTCGCGGAAGCTGTTCCACAAAGATCCTACGCAGGGCCGCGACGCCGCCGCCACGGCTGCCGACTCCGCAAAGCAGAAAGGGGAAAAGCAGTAGGAGATGTGATTGGTTTTCCTGAGGCAAAAAAATTAGGCCGGTTTACACGGTTGTCACCGCGCTCCGGCCAAGGAGGAACATGAGCAACGTCTTGCCGTACACGGTTCGGAGGATCCGGTACAACTAAGCTTGCTTTGTCAACATAGAATGAACTGTGATGAAGCGAATGGGAAATCGGAAGTTTTTATGAGTGCTATAAACGACGCACGAAATTGATGGCGTGTCGCGCGTTTGCATCTCAGCGCGTCCAGTTCATACAATGCTGTATGACCTTTCCGGTGGACAATCTCTAATGATTAACTTTCCTGTTCCAGAGGCCCTCACCTTCGACGATGTCCTGTTATTGCCGGCTAAGTCAGACGTTGTTCCCAACGAAGTAAACACTCAAGTCCAACTGACACGCTATATCCGGCTGAATATTCCGGTGATCAGCGCAGCCATGGATACGGTAACTGAGTCGCGAATGGCAATTGCACTGGCACAGCAGGGCGGTTTGGGGATTGTGCATCGCAATCTTTCGATCGAACAGCAGGCTGGCGAGGTCGACAAGGTGAAGCGCTCTGAGAGCGGCATGATTGTTGATCCCATCACGATCGAGCCCGAGCAAATGATTGGCGATGCGCTGGAATTGATGAGGCGCTATCGTATCAGCGGCGTGCCGGTCACCAAGGGCAAGAAGTTGGTCGGCATCCTGACCAATCGCGACCTGCGCTTTGAAACTCGCACCGACATTCCCATCTCGCAAGTTATGACCAAGGAGAACCTGATTACGGTTCCCGTGGGCACCACGCTGGAGCAGGCGGAACACATTCTGCACCAGCACCGGGTGGAAAAGCTGCTGGTGGTGGATGACAACTACGAACTCAAGGGCCTGATCACGGTCAAGGATATTCAGAAGAAGCTGCGGTATCCGGGCGCGGCCAAGGACGAGCAGGGACGGTTACGCGTGGGCGCGGCGGTGGGCGCTACTGGAGACTTTCTGGAACGCGCGCAGGAGATGGTTCGCAACAAGTGCGACTTGCTGGCCATTGACAGCGCGCATGGGCACTCCACGCGCGTGATGGAAGCCGTAAAGGCCATTAAGCGCGCACTGCCGGAGGTCAGCCTTCTGGCTGGAAATGTGGCGACGTATGAAGGCACCGCGGAGTTGATCTCCTGCGGCGCGGATGGCGTGAAGGTTGGCATTGGCCCCGGCTCGATTTGTACAACGCGTATTGTGACCGGCGCGGGTGTTCCGCAGATCACGGCAATTGCCGAGGCGGCACGCGCGGCGCACAATACGGGCGTTCCGATCATTGCCGACGGCGGCATCAAGTACTCCGGTGACGTTTCAAAGGCGGTTGCAGCCGGAGCAAGCGTGGTGATGATTGGCTCGCTGCTGGCGGGAACCGAGGAGAGCCCGGGAGAGACGATTCTTTATCAGGGACGCACTTTCAAGGCGTACCGCGGCATGGGCTCGCTGGGTGCGATGGCCCAGGGATCGAGCGAACGCTACTTCCAGAGCCTGGACGATCCGGGCGAAGCACGGCGCGGGCTGGATTCCGGTGCGGAAGAGGGCAACCGCCTGGCAAAGCTTGTCCCGGAAGGCATTGAGGGACGCGTTCCCTACCGTGGGACGGTGGCTATGATGATCTATCAGCTTGTTGGCGGACTGCGAAGCGGCATGGGATACGTGGGCTGCAACTCGATTGAAGAGATGCAGCAGAAGGCACGCTTCATTCGCATAAGCGGAGCGGGATTGAAGGAGAGCCACGTACACGACGTGACGATCACACGCGAAGCTCCCAACTACCGTGCGGAATAGCGGGCAGTTCAGCAAACTGAGCGAAATGAGCGAGGACGATTGAAGCACTCACGAGAGCTCTTCTGGCACTACTGGCTGCCATTGCTGGGGATGCTGACGCTAATCAAGCTGGAATCGACAGACAGCATGTCTGGCGGACACACGATTCGCCTTGTGCAGCGGGCTCTGCTGTTCATTGGGATACACCTCAGCGGCCCACATTTGAACCTGCTCAACCTGGTGCTTCGCAAGTGCGGTCACATGATGGGCTACGGGCTGCTCTGCTTCTGCTGGCTGCTACTGCTTCGCGGCAGCTACTGGCTGCAGCATGAGTACAAGCTCTCACTGCAAGGCCGCATTCATGTGCGGCGCATGTGGTGGCGCGCGGAATGGGCAGGGCTGGCCATCTCACTTACAATGCTGGTGGCGATTGCGGACGAGCTGCACCAGATGGGCATTCCAAGCCGCTCGGGGAGCTGGTGGGATGTTGCACTCGACACCAGCGCTGGTGCGGTGACGCTGGGACTGGTCTGGCTGAAGGCTCAGTGGATATGCCGCAACGAACCGGCATGATCATTGCGCCGCGTTTCTGACGCACGTTGGTAAAATGAATCGACCTTGTTATGGACTCCCACGACCAGCAAACAATACGGGAGCTTTTTGACGAATACGTCCGGTTATATTCCAACCGCGACGATCAGCTCACCGAACACTTCAGTGAGGACTTCAGTGGCTTCACCGGAGGCGGAGACTTTCTGGTCAAAGACCGGTAAGAATGGGTCGCGATCACCCGGCAGGACTTTGCACAAGTTAAAGACCCGATCCGGATCGAACTCAAGGATATTTCGATCCAGTCGCTGGCGGATACGATCGCTGTTGTCACTGGCTTCTTCACGATTCATCTGCCAATCAAAGACCACATTCTTTCGAGAGAGACAGCTCGGCTCGTGCTGATTTTCCGCAGAGAATCTGCCGATTGGAAAATTACGCACAGCAGCATCTCCATTCCCTACTTTCTGGTTCGCAAGGGCGAAGTGTACCCGCTCAAAGAACTGGTGAACCGCAATGAGTTCCTGGAGAAACTGGTTGCGGAACGGACGTGTCAGCTTTCTGAAGCAAACGAAAACCTGCGCCGGAGCAATCAGGAACTCGCGATAGAAATTGAAGAGCGGAAGCGGATGGAAGCCGAGAAGGAGAAACTGGAGGCGCAGAACCGGCAACTCCAGAAGGCCGAAAGTTTGGGCCGGATGGCTGGGGCGATTGCCCATCACTTCAATAATCAGCTTGGAACAGTGATCGCAAATCTGGACCTGGCAATGTTGGAGCTTGCCAAGGGGATGCCGCCTCATTCGAGGATCACGTCCGCGATGAGAGCATCCGACAAGGCAACCGAGATGAGCAGGCTGATGCAGACATACCTCGGTCAGTTATACGAAAAACATGAGTTGCTGGATCTTTCCCAAGCGTGCCGTCAGTACTTGCCCACACTTCAGGCGGGCATCCCGGGAAGCGTAACTCTGAAAACTGACTTACCGTCCCCTGGACCGATGATCAGGGCAAATGCGAAGCAGATTGTGCAGGTATTAGCCAACTTGACCATCAACGCCTGCGAGGCCGTGGGCGATGGGCAGGGCACCATTCATTTATCCATCAAAACGGGGCTGGCGACGGACATTTCCGGAGTGCGTCGTTTTCCTTTGGATTGGCAACCGCAGAGCCGTGCCTATGCTTGCATGGAAGTGGCCGATACAGGCAGCGG
>Ga0302320_10029470_pt1 | contig 10498 bp, 9 predicted proteins | sample Bog_T0_3_FD_202130 | JGI IMG/M metagenome (GOLD analysis project Ga0302320, IMG submission 202130) | Peat permafrost microbial communities from Stordalen Mire near Abisko, Sweden - Bog_T0_3 | ecosystem: Environmental > Terrestrial > Soil > Wetlands > Peat | place: Sweden: Abisko, Stordalen Mire... | reverse complement strand
CACGGGGCGGAGTGCAGCTGGACTCCACCTAGATGCTTTGGCGCCGATGGCAAGTCTCGCAGCGATTGCAGTTAGCGGGTGCAGTGAACCGGGCCTGGGTCAAAGGCCATAGACGATTTGGAACAAGAGATGGAACCGAAAGGGAAGGAAAAAATGTTAGCGACAACAACAAAGGGAAATGGAAGGTTGCACTCCCCCGAAAGCAGCGTCACGGCTGAGAATGGCGTGCACTCACGGCTCAACGGCAAGCATAAGACGGAAGACAACGACGAGATGGCGCTGGTCTCGCAGGAGATTCTTCGCCTGGTGGAAGCATCGCGCGAAGGGAGCTTGTCGGAACGCGGACGCGAGGCCCAGTTCACCGGGGTGTATCGCGAGATGATCCAGGGCGTCAACACCATGCTGGATGCGATTCTGCTGCCGATCGGCGAAGGCAACAGGATTCTCGCCCAGATATCCACAGGCAAGATCGACGAGTTGATTGCGCAGACCTACAAGGGCGACCACGAGAAGATGAAGCTGGCAATCAACAATGTTGCGGCGGTGATGCAGCAACTGAAGACAGAGATGTTGCGCCTAACGGACGCCTCGAAGGAAGGGCAACTCACCGAGCGCGGCAAGCCGCAGCAGTTCCAGGGCGCATTTGCGGAGATTGTGCGCGGCGTCAACGACATGCTGGACGCGATTCTGCTGCCGATCGGCGAGGGCAATCGAATTCTCTCGCAGATCTCCGCAGGCAAGATCGACGAAGTGATCGCCCAGACCTACAAGGGCGACCACGAGAAGATGAAGCTGGCGGTGAATAACGTGGGCTCGGTGGTGCAAAGCCTGCATAACGAAATGATCCGCCTGACCTCCTCTTCACGGGAAGGGAAGCTTGCCGAGCGCGGCAGGCCCGAGCAGTTCCATGGGGCCTTCGCCGAGATCGTGATCGGGGTGAACGCAATCCTGGACGCGGTGGTTACTCCGCTGAACGTGGCTGCGAAGTATGTGAACCAGATCAGCAAGGGCGAGGTCCCGCCGCAGATCACGGACACTTATTTTGGCGACTTCAACATCATCAAGGACAACCTGAATTCTCTGGTCACCGCGATGAGCGAGATCACCGCGGCTGCGGTGGAAATCTCGAACGGCGATCTAACCGTAGTGATCCGGGAGAGGTCGCCTCAGGACAAGCTGATGCAGGCGCTTGGTTCGATGGTGAGCGGACTGGTGCGGACGGTACAGGACGTGCGCACCATCGCGGGCGAAGTTGCCTCGGCGAGCCAGGCCATCAGCACCACTTCGGTGGAGGTCTCGAACGGCGCCAGCGTGCAGGCTGCGTCGGCGGAGGAGGCTTCCTCGTCGATGGAGCAGATGGTGTCGAACATCAAGCAGAACGCAGACAACGCGCAACAGACCAACAAGATTGCCATCAAGTCCGCCAAGGACGCGCAGGAGAGTGGCAAGTCGGTGCTGGAGGCGGTGGCGGCGATGAAGGAGATTGCGAGCAAGATCTCGATCATCGAAGAGATTGCCCGCCAGACCAATCTGCTGGCGCTGAACGCGGCGATCGAAGCGGCGCGCGCGGGTGAGCATGGCAAGGGCTTTGCCGTGGTGGCCGCGGAGGTGCGCAAACTGGCGGAACGCAGCCAGCGAGCGGCCGGGGAGATCAACCAGCTCTCTGGGACCACGGTGAAGGTGTCGGAGAAGGCGGGCGAGATGCTGGACAAGCTGGTGCCGGATATTCAGAGGACGGCGGAGCTGGTGCAGGAGATCACGGCCGCGAGCCAGGAGCAGGATGTGGGCGCGGAACAGATCAACAAGGCGCTGCAGCAGTTGGAGCGCGTGATCCAGCAGAACGCCTCTGCCTCGGAGGAGATGGCGGCGACCACCGAAGAGCTGTCGGCGCAGTCCGACCAGCTGGTGAGCGCGCTGGGCTTCTTCCACACCGGGGACGAAGGCCATGCGCAACGGCCGCAGGCGTCCGCGGCCAAGACGGTGCGGCAGCCCCACGTGATGCCGGGCAAGACGGCCAAGCCGAATGGGCGAGTTGTCCCGACGGACCTGAAGGCGACCGGCACGACCGGCTTCAATCTGAAGCTGAACAAGAAGGACGACGACCTGGACAAGGGCTTCGAGCGTTACTAGGTATTGCTGCTAAACCGAGACGGCGCGGGCGGAATGCAGTCCGCGCCCGATCTCAGCTTGAGAGAGAGGCTACTGTATGAGTGCATCCGAGATTACTGAGACGCGGCAATATCTCACCTTCAAACTGGGCAAGGAGATCTTTGCCACCGATGTTGCGAAGGTGAGGGAGGTGCTGGATTTCACCACCATCACCGAGATTCCAAGAACGCCGGACTTTATGAGCGGCGTCATCAACCTGCGGGGCAGCGTGGTGCCGGTAGTCGACATGCGGCTGTGCCTGGAGATGTCGAAGACGGAGCGGACGACCAACACCTGCATTGTGGTGCTGGAGGTGTTGCTGGACAACGAGCCGACGGTGATTGGGGCGCTGGCCGATTCGGTGGAAGAGGTGATTGACCTGGAGCCCGACCAGATCCGCCAGGCGCCGAGGATCGGGACGCAGATCCAGACGGATTTTCTGAAAGGCATGGGCAAGCGCGACGACCAGTTCATCATGATCCTGGATATTGACCGCGTGTTTTCAGCCGATGAGATACGTACGGTGCGCAATCCGGAGGCTGGCAGGCTGGCGGTTGAAGCGGCAGCCTGAAGCGCGCCGATTCAATCATGAGCGATCACGAACAGACTATCTCCAATCCGGACCTGGGCCGCCTTCGGTCTCTGATCTATGCGCAGTCGGGCATCAATCTGGGGACAGACAAGCGGACGATGCTGGAGCTTCGGCTGCGGCCTCGGCTGCGCAGCCTGACCCTGAACTCGTACCGCGAATACTGCGAGTACGTGTTCAGCGGCCAGGGCCAGCGGGATGAGCTGGTGCATCTGCTGGACGCAATCACCACCAACAAGACCGATTTTTTTCGTGAACCGGGGCACTTCGAGTACCTGACGAAGAAGGCTCTGCCGGAGATGATGCAGGCCAACCGCGGCGGACGTCCTCTGCTGTTTTGGAGCGCCGGCTGCTCCTCCGGGGAAGAGCCATACACGTTGTCCATGGTGCTTAGCGAGTATGCGAGTACGCATCCGGGTCTTCGCTTCAAGGTGCTTGCCACCGATCTTTGTACTACGGTGCTGGCCAAGGCCGCGCGTGGCATCTACAACGCCGTCGAGGCGGACCCGCTGCCCAAAGACCTGCGGCTGAAGTACTTTCTGCGCAGCCGCGATCGCGAGTCGAATGAGCTGCGAGTGGTCCCCGAGTTGAGGAAGCTGGTGGAGTTCCGGCGGCTCAACTTCATGGATTCCGATTACGGCATCGCGGAGAAGGCCGACGCGATCTTCTGCCGGAATGTGATTATCTACTTCGACCGGCCCACCCAGGAGCTGATCCTGAAGAAGCTGGCGCAGCAACTTGCCCCCGGCGGATATCTCTTTCTCGGCCACTCCGAGACTTTGCATGGACTGGATGTGGCGCTGACGCCGATTGGGCCGGCAGCGTACAGGAAGACCGATGACCGAACCTGAGGAGGCGCTTCCGGAGATCTACCTGCAGCCGGGAGAGACGTTTCTGGCGCGCGAGCCGACCGTGATCGCGACGATCCTGGGTTCTTGCGTTGGAGTGAGCTTCTGGTGCGGGCGGCTTGGTATCGGTGCGCTCAGCCACTCCATGCTGCCACGATGTCCTGCGGGGCGGCTCAGCATCGCCATCGGCTGCCGCTATGTGGACTTCTGCATTCGTCACCTGGCCTGGCAGTTTGACTCCATTGGCGCCGCGCGCAGCGAGGTCCAGGTAAAGCTCTTTGGCGGGGCGGACATGCTTGCAGTGGACAATCCCGGGGCGCGACCGACGGTTGGCAGACTGAACTTTGAAGCTGCGATCGAGGTCCTGCGCGACGAGGGCTACGCGGTGGTCGCGTCGAGCGTTGGGGACACGTTTGGCCGGAAGATCCGGTTCGATACCGGGAGCGGCGAGGTCAGGCTGATCCGGCTGATTTGAACGCAGGACTGGATTTGAACGCAGGACTGGGGAAGTGACCGTTTCCGGTCGATAACCACAATGGTTGAGAGCAGAGAGGCGGGCTTATGAGCTTACGGAAGATCCGTGTCCTGATTGTTGACGACTCCGCGGTGGTCCGCCAGTCGCTGAGCGATGTTCTCTCAGCCGACCCGCAGATCGAGGTCATCGGGACGGCCGGCGACCCGTTTGTGGCGGCGGAGCGAATTCGCGAACAGATTCCCGACGTGATCACGCTGGACATTGAGATGCCGCGCATGGATGGGCTTACCTTTCTGCAGCAGATCATGAGCCAGCATCCGATTCCGGTGGTGATCTGTTCCAGCCTGGCCGAGGAGGGCGCGCAGAGCACGTTGCGGGCGCTGGAGCTGGGCGCGGTGGACATCATCGCCAAACCTCGATTTGGCACCAAGCAGTTTCTTGAGGATTCGCGGATCGTGCTTTGCGAGGCGGTGAAGGCGGCAGCAGCCTCGCGCATGCAATCCCTGCTGCCGACCAGGACGGTGCAACCCAAGCTGACCGCGGATGCGATTCTGCATGCGGCGACCGGCGCCATGCTGGAGACGACGGAGAAGGTGGTGGTGATCGGCGCATCAACCGGGGGCACGGAGGCGCTGAAGACATTGCTGGAGACGCTGCCGCCGGACACTCCTGGTATCGCGATTGTGCAGCATATGCCGGAGCTGTTTACGCGCGCGTTCGCCAACCGGCTGGATAGCCTATGCCACATCACGGTGAAGGAGGCAGAGCCGAACGACACGATGCTGCGGGGCCGTGCGCTGATCGCTCCGGGCAACCATCACATGCTGCTGCGGCGGAGCGGCGCGCGCTACTACGTCGACATCAAGGAAGGGCCGCTGGTGTGCCGTCATCGACCGTCGGTGGACGTGCTTTTCCGGTCGGCGGCGCGCTACGCCGGGAAGAATGCGGTCGGGGTGATCCTGACCGGCATGGGAGACGATGGCGCGCGCGGAATGTTGGAGATGAAGCAGGCGGGTGCGAGCACCATCGCCCAGGATGAGGCGACCAGCGTGGTCTTCGGCATGCCCAAGGAGGCCATCAAGCTGGGCGCGGTCGATAAGGTGTTGCCGCTGGAAGCAGTCGCCGGGGCGATCCTTGGCCTGACGGGATGAGAGAGCGCGCGAATCGAGGAGGAGCGGTGAGCGAAGACCGCCAGGGGCATCGAAATGAGGGATGAAGCACCAGGAAGTGTCGCCTGCGCACTGGAGACGGCCACGAGCTACCTGCGCTCCCTGATGCGTGCGAGCGAGGCAGAGATTGGTTCGCTGACGCAGGCCTTTGAAGAGCTTGCCGCCCAGTCGCGCACGATTCTGAGTCTGGCGTCGGCGATTATCGCCTGCATCGAGGATGACAGCGTGGTGTCCGCATTGCCTAAGGTGCAGAAGTTGGGCGCGGCGGCAGCGGGCTTCGTCGAGGCCAGGCTACAGGCAACGCACGGCATTCTGGACTCCGTAGCCGCCGAGATGAAGCTGTTGCGGCAGCTCTCCGGGGTGACCAAGAGTCAGTCTGCGATCGCCTTGAAGACCAGGGTACTGACCATGATGACCAATATCGAGGTGGGGCGGCTGGGCGCCGCGGGCACGGGCTTCCAGTATCTTGCCACCGAGCTGGCGAAGTTTTCGGCATGGCTGACCGAGGGCACGGACGATCTTGAGCTGCATACGGAGGCCCGCAGGCTTGCGATCGACGCGACCAAGCGTGTGCTGGTGTCGGAGTTGCCGCACCTGGCGGAGGAGTTTGCCCGCATCAATGCCGATCTTGGCGACGATCTGCAGGCGTTGGAGGCTGGGTTGATGGGGCTTTTCGCGATGCCAACCCAGTTCAGGACCTGCGTCAAGGAGATTGCGGAGCAGATTGCCGGCGTGATTGCCGCGGTCCAGTCCTACGACATTACCCGGCAGCAGCTCGACCATGTGCAGCAGGCGCTTGTGCAAATGCGTTCCGGGATGCGCGGCGGAGGGGGCAAGCGCTGGGACGCCCAGGAACGTTCCCGGGCCTACGCAGGCATCACCATCCAGATCTATCAGTTGCAGCACATCAGCGGGACGGTTGCCAACTGGACCACGCAGGTCAGGGCGTGCATGCAGGTGATCCTGAAGGTGAGCGCGTCGGAGCTGATGGGCATTGGGCCGATGGTGTTTGAGCAGGAGCGTGAGATCTGCACCAAGCTGGCCCACGTCGAACTGCTGGAGAGCCAGAGCAAGGGCTACAGCGAGCGGATTCGGAGGACGGTGGGGGAGCACGCAAGCCTGGTGCAACTGATTGACCACCAGGTGAAGAACGCCAGGGTGGTCCGTCAGCTTCTCCATCTGCTCTCGTTGAATTCGATCGTCGAGGCCAGCCGGCTGGGCGCGCGAGCCAACCCGATCCTCGAGCTGGGCGACGGCATCTCGGAGCTTTCCGTGGAGTGGAGCAGGATCACGGGCCAGTCCGAGAGCGCGCGGCAGGAGATGCTGAGGCTGGTGGAGCGGATCGGCCATTTGATGGAGACCTTTTCTGAAGCCGGCGACGAGCGGCTGCGCGACGCCGAGATGGAGACGCGCGCAGGCATGCACAGCTTGCATACCGCGGCCGAATTCGCCGCCCGGCAGGCCCGCGACATTCAATGCGCGCTGGAGCGGATGCAGGCCATGGGCGTTGGAATCGCACGGAGTGGAGATGTTCTGGACGCGGCCTACGGCCAGATTGAGGGGATTTTGCGCAGCCTTCAGAGTGCACAGCGGCAACTCGAGGATGGCCATTCCGGGGTTGAGGATGGGTGCGATGTGACGGAGATGGAGCAGCTCTATTCTGCCTCCTACACGACGGAGGCGGAACGCGAGGTGCTGCACGCCGCGCTGGGCGGCACTGCGTTGCCGGCGGCACAAGCGGCGCCGGGAGGAAATGGCGTCGAGCTTTTTTGACCACGCGATTGCAGCGGGGATAGTGCGAAAACGATTTCTGTGAGGTCTTGCTATGAAGCGAGTGTTATCCGTGGACGATTCATCGAGCATTCGGCAGATGGTCTCTTTTACCCTGCGCGGCGCAGGGTACGAAGTGGCCGAAGCGGTGGATGGGAGAGATGGCCTGGCCAAAGCCGGAAGCGCCAGATTCGACCTGATCGTTACCGACCTGAACATGCCCAACATGGACGGGATTCAACTGATTGTTGCGGTCCGCAAACTACAGGGCTACTCGTTTATTCCCATCCTCATGCTGACCACCGAGTCGCAGGCGGAGAAGAAGGATGCGGGACGCAAAGCGGGTGCGACCGGCTGGATTGTGAAGCCGTTCAGCGCCGACCAGTTGATCGCTGTGGCGCACAAGCTGGTGAAGTAGTCGCTCTGGTTCACAAGCGCGGGCAACGCCGGGTGCGCCAGGGGTTCCCGTTACAATAGATCGAGGTGGCCGTGCGTGTCCTGAGTTGAAATTGCTGTGCGCCGCGGTTCCCAGGGCGAGTAGCTCAATTGGATAGAGCACCGGCCTTCTAAGCCGGTGGTTGCAGGTTCGAGCCCTGCCTCGCCCACCATTTCCGAGAAGGCGACTTGCCGGTACCGATGAGGACTTGATTGGATCCTCGTACCTCACCGCATTCCGGTCCGGCTGGCTGCCGGTTGCCTTTGCCGCTAAACTGATGTTGCCCTTGCTGCCGGAAACTGGTTGCGGCAGCTGGCGGAAGATCAACCTATGCTGCCCCGACACCGGTTCGCGCGATTCGCCGTCTGCGCCCTCTTCTCTGCTGCTTCGTTTGCGCAGTCACCGACTGCCTCTCCGCTTGTCGATCTGGATCACCCAACTTCGCCATCGGCGTTTCCCATCGTGGCGAATGGGCGCGCAGCTGCGATCTATGTGGCGCCGCAGAATCTGGAGACGGTGCGGGTTGCAGCGGAGGCCTTTGCGGCTGATATGGAGAAGGTCACAGGCGCGAAGCCGCAGTTGCTGACTTCGCTCGCGGGGCCGCTGCCGGCGGACCTCATTCTCGTCGGGGTGCTGGGCAAGTCACCGGAGATTGACGCGCTGGTCGCGACACACAGGCTCAACGCAGGAGCGGTTGTGGACAAGTGGGAGAGTGCAATCACGTCCGTGGTCCCGGCGCCGATGCCGGGGGTGCGGCGCGCGCTTGTGATTGCCGGCAGCGACCGCCGCGGCGCGGCCTATGCGCTGTTTGCCCTGTCGCGGCAGATGGGGGTTTCTCCGTGGTTTTGGTGGGCGGATGTGCCGGTGGCGCATCACGCGGCAATCTACGTCCACGCAGGGTCGCATATGCAGCCGTCGCCTTCGGTGCAGTACCGCGGCAACTTCCTGAACGACGAGGACTGGGGCCTGCGCCCATGGGCCGCGAAGAAGATGGACCCGGCTGTCGACAACGGAAAAGGGAACATCGGGCCCCACACCTACGAGCGCATTTTTGAGCTGCTTCTTCGCCTGCACGCCAACTCGTTGTGGCCAGCCATGCATCCGGGGGCGCTCGCCTTCAATGCAGTTGAGGGAGAACGCGAAGCTCGCCGATAAGTGGGGCATCGTGATGGGGTCATCGCACTCCGAGGCGCTGTTGCGCAATAACGACGGGGTTGAAGTGAGTATTCGGTTGCTTCCGAGAAGCCGACTTCTGAACTCTGGAGCGTCCGCCGAACCGGCATTCTGTGCTAGTGGGTGGGGTGGGCCGGGACGGTGAATTCATCCAATCGCTGTTGGACGGTTGGCACTTCGCCGCTGAGGAAGGCACGCAGTACCGGCCTCTTCCAGTAGTCCTCCTGCGATACTTCGACGAGTTTGCCATTGCGCAGCAGGAGATAGACGAAGTCGTACAGGGTGACGGTGAAGGAGCATCGGATCGGCGGCAACGGACGGCCACTGACCGGGATGTCGTCGGAGGGAATAAGAACTTCGAGCTTCTGGCCAGGCTTCTTCCATCGTGCCGGCAGAGACTGGAATCCGGGACGGACGCGCACCCGGGTGCAGTCGTCGTAGTGGAAGGTGAGGGCCTGCGTGGCGCTGGGTGGAGATACAAGATCGCCGCGCCCTTCGCCGGAGAAGATCGGGGGGGCGTCGCCAATGTCCATCAGGCGGCCGGCCACGATCTCGGGATGAAGCGAGCAGGGATCGCCGGAGACTCCGCTGATGGTGATGGGGCCCCCGGGGTTGGGACTGACGGAGGAGAGCATGCCGTCGATGGCATCGCAGACGACCGACTGCGCGGGGCTCATCCTGGGCGTCTGATGGGTCTCGTCGGAGGCCAACACATGAACGCGCAGAGGGTACTTGGAGAGATTGGGCTTGCGCGCGCCGGCAGGAATGGATAGGACCGTGAACACGAAGAGCGGGAGAATCTTAAGCAGGCGGGAGATTGAGAGAGGGAGACCGGAGTTGGGCATGGCTCTCCTTTGAAAACATGTTGGCGCTGTCTAGAGTATAAACTCCCGTGTTTATTAGCGATACATTGCGGGCGTTGTGGAAATGACTCCTGATAATCGCTCTGTTCGCATCCAGTTCTGCCGCAATAAACAGCTACACCCTCCTGTCGCTAGCGCAAATTGGGTTATGATAGCAACTCATTCTTGCAAATAAACTCCATGGTGCTGCGGCAGGCAGCGGAAATGAGTGTCTGTGATGCGGGTCAAGATATGTCTCTCGATCGTGGGCTTACTGGCGCTTGGGCACTTTGCGATGGGGCAGGGAGCGGCCTCGGACAGACAGGAAAAAGCGGATAAGACAGATGACACGAGCGTCCAGATACCGCCTGAGACGTCGTCGGTGACCAAGCATGACTGGGTCGCCGGCGGCCAGACGATCCACTACACCGCGACCGCAGGCAACCTGTTGATCAACGACGAGAAAGACAAGCCGAACGCCAGCATCTTCTATGTTGCCTACACCGAGGATGGCGCGGATGCAAAGGCTCGGCCGGTGACGTTCTTCTACAATGGCGGGCCTGGCTCGGCCACGATATGGCTGCACATGGGATCGTTTGCCCCGGTGCGCGTGGTTACGGAGAGCCCCGACGCGTCCAATCCACCGCCATTCCAGGTGGTTACAAATACTTCGAGCCTGATCGACAAGAGTGACTTAGTTTTTATCGATGCTCCGCTGACTGGGTTTTCCAAGGCCGTCGGTAAGGGGACGGCGAAGGATTTCACGGGTGTCGATGAGGATATTCACGCGTTCGAGAAGTTCATCATTCGCTACATTACGCTGAATCAGCGATGGAACTCGCCGAAGTTTCTGTTCGGCGAATCGTATGGGACTCCACGCACGGCGGCGCTGGTGGCGTTGCTGGAGAATGATGGCATCGAGTTCAACGGGGTTACGCTGCTCTCGTCCATTCTGAACTACAACATCCGGAGCCCGGGCTATGACACGCAGTACGTCGCGTATCTGCCGTCCTATGCGGCGATTGCTTACTACTACAAGAAGGGGAAG
>Ga0302320_10029468_pt1 | contig 10499 bp, 4 predicted proteins | sample Bog_T0_3_FD_202130 | JGI IMG/M metagenome (GOLD analysis project Ga0302320, IMG submission 202130) | Peat permafrost microbial communities from Stordalen Mire near Abisko, Sweden - Bog_T0_3 | ecosystem: Environmental > Terrestrial > Soil > Wetlands > Peat | place: Sweden: Abisko, Stordalen Mire... | reverse complement strand
CGCAAAATCTGCACCCACGAAACCAGCCATTCACGTGGCCGCCAACGACCTGGGACGCCAATGGCGCCACTTGGGCCCGGCGTTGACCGCCGTCTTTGAAGACGTCGGCGAAAGCGGATGGTACGTATTAGGACGCGAGGTCTCCGCGTTCGAGGAGCAGCTCGCGCGGCTGTGGGGCGTGGGGCACGCCGTCGGCGTGGCAAGCGGTCTGGATGCCATCGAAATTTCGCTGCGGCTCCTAGGCTGCCAGGCGGGCGACAAAGTTTTGACCACGCCGCTGAGCGCGTTTGCCACGACGCTCGCGATTTTGAAGATCGGCGCGGTGCCGGTGTTTGTGGATTGCGACGCCAGCGGACTCATCTCCCTGGACGCTTGTGAAGAATTGCTCGAAAAGGCGCCCGAGATCCGGCATTTTGTTCCCGTGCATCTTTATGGTCACAGCCTGGACCTCAATCGCTTGCGGCATCTGCGCGATCGCTTCCATCTCCGCATTGTGGAAGACTGCGCGCAATCCATTGGCGCGTGTTGGCGAGGCCTAAACGAGCGCATCCGTACCGGCACCGTGGGACAGATTGCCGCGACCAGTTTCTATCCGACGAAAAACCTGGGAGCGTTCGGCGATGGCGGCGCGATCCTCACCTCGGATTCGAAACTCGCCGAGCGCGCTCGCCAATTTCGCGATTACGGGCAGACGGCGAAATACCGGCATGAGCTGATCGGTTACAACAGCCGCCTGGACGAATTGCAGGCCGCGCTGCTGGGACGCGTTTTGTTGCCGGAAGTGGAAGGCTGGATCCAAAAGCGGCGTAAAATCGCCCGGACCTATCTGGCGGGGATCAAGCACGCGGAAATTGTTCCCTTGGGTGCGGAGACTGTGGCGGACGGGGTTGCGGTTGGGATTGCGAATAGAAATGCCGTGGGCTCGGAATCCTGCTGGCACCTCTTCCCCGTCACGGTTTCCCCGGAACGAAAAGCCGCGTTCCTGAATTACCTGAAAGAAAACTGGATCACGCCCGGAGAGCATTATCCGATCGCGATTCCGGATCAGCCGGCGATGGCGCACGCTCCTTACGAAGAGCACGGATGCGACGCGGCGCGGCTGCTCGGTGCCTCCGAAGTGAGTTTGCCGATTCATCCGTATATGACGGAAGAAGAAGTCGAGCACGTCATCGAAACGTGCAATCGTTGGCGCGCGTAGTCCTTCGCTCCTCAAGAACGCTCCCCCAAAAACAAATCTTCCCCTGCGGCGCGCGACTCGGCCGTACGCTCGCCGTACGCATAAAGACGAGCCGTTCCAATATGCCGCGCCGGCCCGCCAACCACTACCCTCGCGAAATATCGCTAGACACGCGCTACCTGCGAATCCTACAATCAACGTTTCAGCATGAATATTTCCGTGAAGAGCGAGTACGCGCTGCAAGCGATCTTCGACTTGGCCGCGCAACCGTCCGGAGAACCGATCAAGATCGCCGAGATCGCCAAGCGGCAGAAGATTCCGCAGAAGTTTCTGGAGCTGATTCTGGCGGATCTCAAGCAAGGCGGCTTCGTCGAATCGCGCCGCGGCGCCGAGGGCGGCTATCGGCTGGCCAAGCCCGCCGATCAGATCCTGGTGGGCGACGTTCTGCGGCACGTCGAAGAATCCAAGAAGAACAAACGCGCGGCGGATCATCCGTTCGGCGCGATGTGGTCCAGAGTGGACGACGCCATCTCGGCCGTGGTCGATCACACGACGTTCGCCGAACTGGTGCGCGAGCACAACAAATCGCAATCCCGATACGTGGCAAACTGGGATATCTAATGATTTTCCCCGACAAATCATTTTCCATATGATCTTTCCTGATAATTCTTTCTCCATTGGCCGCACGCCCCTGGTCCGTTTGAACCGCGTGACGGACGGCGCCAAGGCAACCGTCGTCGGCAAAGTGGAAGGCCGCAATCCGGCCTATTCCGTGAAGTGCCGCATTGGCGCGTCCATGATCTGGGACGCGGAACGGCGCGGCATCCTCAAACCGGGCAAGGAACTCATCGAACCGACCAGCGGCAACACGGGCATCGCGCTCGCGTTCGTAGGCGCGGCGCGCGGCTATCCTGTCACGCTGCTCATGCCCGAGACGATGTCGATCGAGAGGCGCAAAGTCCTCAAGATGCTGGGTGCGAAGATCATCCTCACGGACGGCGCGCTGGGCATGGGAGCGTCGGTGGAACGCGCCGAGCAGATCGTGGCCGGCGATCCGCAGCGCTGGGTGCTGTTGCAGCAGTTCCGCAATCCTGCGAATCCGGATATCCACTTTAAGACGACGGGTCCCGAAATTTGGGACGACACTTCCGGCAATGTGGACGTGCTGGTTTCGGGCATCGGCACAGGCGGAACCATTACCGGAATTTCCCGCTACATCAAGCTGGAAAAGAAGAAGCCCATTTTGTCGGTGGGCGTGGAACCCGCCGGCAGCGCCGTGATTTCGCAAACGCTGGCGGGCCAGCCGATGCAACCGGGACCGCACGGCATTCAAGGCATCGGCGCGGGATTCATTCCGGAAACGCTCGATCTGAAAATGGTCGATCGAATGGAGACCGTCGAGGACGACGAATCCATCGAAATGGCGCGGCGGTTGGCGAAAGAAGAGGGCATCCTGAGCGGGATTTCCTGCGGCGCGGCCGTGGTTGCCGCCGTGCGCATCGCCAAGGAACCGGCCATGGAAGGCAAAACGATTGTCGTGATCCTGCCGGATTCGGGCGAACGGTATTTGACGACGGTCTTATTTGATGGCGTCGGGGACTAACGGGAGCGGCGAAAAAGAAGTGGCGGGCGTTTTCGGGGTGAATAGGGGGTGAAAGCGCCCGCCGTCGTAACGGGGATTTAGTTGCCTATAAAACGATGGCGCGACGGCAAAGGTTACGCGTACCACGAAAAAGTCTTGCGGAAAAAGTTTTGCGCCGCAGCGCGGCTTGGTTTATAGCTGCCCGGCTTGATTTAAAACAAGGCTGGATTTGCTTCAAGGGGAGTTAGAAGAAGTGGCGGGCGCATTCTGGGTGAAAAGGGATGATTGCGCCCGCCGTCGTAACGGGGATTTAGTTGTATATAAGAACGAGGAAAGCTCAAGAAAGGTTACGCGCCAGAAAAAAGTTTTCCACCGCCGTCTGGATACCTTAGTTGTGGAAAGCTTAGCTGTGGATTGGCTTAGGAAACGAAGATCTAGCAGCGGACGCCTTTTTGGGTGAGGGTGAGAGCGCCCGCTGCTGTAACGGGGATTGAGTTGTATGTAACAACGACGTCGGCCCGCTTGCAGGTTACAGCGACACGGAAATATTTCAAATGCCCATTCGGCGCGTCCTTAAATCCCGCTCTCACGGCCGCTTGACAGCCGCAGGGGCATCCGCACTTCCGCAGGAACCCGAAAAGATTCTTATAGTTCCGAGCATCGCCGCGGGAGACCGCTTCGCCCACTCGCTGGCGGGCGGCGCGCTGGGGCTGCATCGCCTCTCACTCATTTCCTGGGCCGCGCTGCAATTTCGCCGGCATACAACGGAACAAGACCGGCTGCCGGCGGAAAAAAACCGGCTGGCGACGGAAAAAGAATGGACGCCGGTGGGAGGCTTGGGCCTCCAGGCCGTCGTCGCGCGCGCCCTGCACGGGGCGAACCTGGCCGGCGAACTGCGGTATTTCTCTCCTGTTTCCCAACTGCCGGGTTTCGCCAAGGCGCTGGCTCGAACCATTCAGGAGCTGCGCATGGCGTCCGTTCAGCCCGAGCAACTCCGGCAGACTGGCGAGGCCGGCGCGGATCTGGCCCGGCTCTTGACTCGCTACCACGAAGAACTGGAAACCAGCCGTCTGGCGGATCTCGCGCAGATGTTCGCATCGGCGAGCGCGGCGATTCGTGCCGGCGATGGCGCCTCATTCGTCGGGCTTCCCATCATCGCGCTCGACGTCGCGCTCGAAACCTCCGCTCACAGGGAGTTTTTCCAAGCCGTGGCCGAGAAATCGCCGGCCGTGATCGCGCTGGTGAGTGCGGACGAGCAGATCTATGAAGAAATCCTGGGCGTTCGGGCGCAAGATCTGGACGATGCCGTCGATCTGGAAAGGCGATCGACCACGCTCGGGCGCTTGCGGCGAGGATTGTTCTCGGCCGAATCGTTCGCCGCCGACGCCAACGTGTTCACCAAGGTAGCCGTGCAGCAGCACGACCAAGACAGCGCATTCGACTTGTTCTCCGCGCCGGGCGAAGGATTGGAAGCCGTGGAAATTGCACGGCGGATGAAGAAACTCGCAAGCGACGGTGTCCCGTTCGATCACATGGCGGTGCTGTTGCGTTCGGTGGAGCGCTATCAGCCTTTGATCGAAGAGGCGCTGCGACGCGCGCGCATCCCTGCCTATTACAGCCGGGGCACTCTGCGGCCGGCGACGGCGGGACGTGCGTTTCTGGCGCTGCTCGACTGCGCGGCGGAAAAATATTCGGCCTCGCGCTTCGCCGAATACCTATCGCTCTCGCAAGTTCCGGCGGAGAATGCAGTCACGCACAATGATTGGATCGGGCCCCAGGACGAGGCCCTCGGGCGTGTTACGCAGCGCGGAATCGAGGAAGCGTGCGCGAGCGAGGCGGCACAAGTGACGGGCGATGCGCTCCGCCTTCCGTCGCGCTGGGAACGTCTCTTAGTAGACGCAGCCGTCATCGGCGGAAAAGATCGCTGGGAGAGGCGTCTCAACGGATTCGAAAGCGAGCTTGCGTTGCGCATCGCGGCCTCTGAACGCGACGACGAAACGCAGCGCGCGAATCTGGAACGGCAACTGGAGCAGCTTCGCCAGCTGAAACAATTCGCGCTGCCCGTGATTGAACTTCTCGTCGCCTTGCCGTCCTCGGCCTCATGGGGCGAATGGCTGGAGAGCCTCGGGTCCTTGGCGCGCCGCACGCTGCGCACGCCCGACGTTGTCCTGAGCGTCCTCGCCGAGTTGGAACCCATGGCCACCGTGGGTCCCGTGGGCCTCGAAGAAGTCTCCAGCGTTCTGCAGGAGCGTCTGCGTTTTCTGCGCACGGAACCGGCCTCGGGAAGCTATGGAAAAGTTTTCGTCGGCTCCATCGACGAAGCGCGCGGCCTGGAATTTCCCGTCGTGTTCTTGCCCGGACTGGCGGAAGGATTGTTCCCGCAGCGTTCGTTCGAAGATCCTTTGTTGCTCGATCAATTCCGGCGCGCGGTGAGTGCGGCGCTTCCGACGCGCGACGACCGCGTGGAGCAGGAGCGCATGAAATTGCGTCTCGCCGTAGGCGCGGCGCGCGATCGGCTGATCGCGTCTTATCCTCGCATGGACACCGCCGAGGGACGTCCTCGCGTGCCTTCCTTCTATGCGCTGGAATTGCCGCGCGCCATCGACGGAAGGCTGCCGGACCTGCAGGAATTCGAGGACCAGGCCCGCGCAGGCGCCGCCGCGCGCATCAACTGGCCCGCTCCCGTGGACACGTCCGACGCCATCGACGACGCCGAATTCGATCTCGCCGTCTTGGGACGCAGCGAAAAGGCCGCGCACTATCTGGTGGAGGTCAGCGAAACGCTCGCGCGTTCTCTCCGCGGCCGCTGGAAGCGCTGGAATCAAAAGTGGTGGGATGCCGACGGGCTGATCGCGTCAGACGCGGACGCGTTGACCGCGCTCGCCACCCATCGCTTGACGGCGCGCGCCTGGTCGCCCTCGTCGTTACAGAAATTCGCGGAGTGCCCGTACCAATTCGCGCTGCATGGAATTTTCGGATTGAAGCCGCGCGACGAATCGGAAGCACTGGAGCAGTTGGATCCTCTGACGCGCGGAGCATTGTTTCACGCCGCACAATTCAAACTGCTGGGAGATCTGAAGAAATCGCGGCTTCTCCCCGTAACGTCCGCAAATCTGGGCACAGCGCTGCAGCATCTCGATGCCGCGCTGAACGCGGTGGCGGCCCAGTATCAGGAAAAGCTCGCGCCCGCCATCGATCGCGTCTGGAGCACCGCAGTCGAAGATCTGCGAACCGACCTGCGCGGCTGGCTGCAGCATGTGGCAGCCAACGATCACGAGCGGGAGCCCTCACACTTCGAGTTCGCCTTCGGCTTGCCACCGTCCGCCGAGCGCGATCCGGCGAGTTCAAAAGATCCTGTGATGCTCGACGAAGGTGTGAACTTGCGCGGATCGATCGATTTAGTGGAGAGAAACGCCAGCGGCAAACTGCGCGTTACGGATCACAAAACGGGAAAACGTCCCGATACGATTCCTCTTTATGTAGGCGGCGGAAAATTGCTGCAGCCGCTGCTCTACGGCTTGGCGGCGCAAGAGCTGCTCGGACAGGAAGTCACGCAGGGCCGGTTGTTTTACGCGACGCAGCGCGGAGCCTACGACGTCGTCGACATTCAGATTCACGAGAAGTCGCGCTTGATTCTGGCGCGGCTGCTCGCGAACATCGACGCCAGCATCGCCAACGGGTTCCTGCCGCCCGCGCCGCAAAAAGATACCTGCGAGCGCTGCGATTATCGCGTCGTCTGCGGACCCTACGAAGAGCAGCGCTACGAGGAACACAAAAACCGGCGCGACGAAAGATTGGACACGCTGATTGAAATCCGGGGGATGGCATGAGCTCGTCTCCTCACGGCGCTCCCTATCCCTCCACCGACGAAGGCGCGCGGAGGCGCATCCGCGAATCCATCGACGAGAGTCTCATCGTTGAGGCGTCGGCGGGCACTGGTAAAACCACGGCGCTCGTCGAACGCATCGTGTCCGTCTTGAAGAGCGGAGCCAAAATCGATCGCATCGCCGCCGTCACATTCACCAACAAAGCCGCGGGCGAAATGAAATTGCGTCTGCGCGCGGAACTCGACAGAGCGCGGCACAATGCGCCGATCTTAGACGACGCTCTGCAGCGGCTGGAAGAAGCCTCGATCGGAACCATCCACGCTTTTTGCGGGCAGATCCTGCGCGAAAGACCGGTAGAAGCGAAGATCGATCCCGGCTTCGAAGAACTCACCGATCAGGGCAACGACCGCATTTTCCGGGCGGCGTTTCGCGCCTGGATGGAACGCAAGCTCGGCGCATCGTCGCCGGGATTGAAGCGTGCGTTTGCAAGAATGGCCTGGCGCGATTCCTGGGACGACACCCCGCCCCTGGAACAGCTGATGTACGCGGGCCGCAAGTTGATCGAGTGGCGCGATTATCAAACCGCGTGGCGGCGCGATCCCTTCGAACGGGAGCGCGAGATCGACGCGCTGGTGGAATCGGCCCGCGATCTCGCCGTGATGAGCTCGCGTCCGAGGCGCACGACCGACAATCTCTACCGGTCGCTCGCCGCCGCACGCTGGCTGGCGGATTCCATTGAACGTTCGGAATCGGCGGCCATTCGGCCCCGTTCAGCAGCCGGGCGCGACTATGACGGCCTCGAAAGCTTGCTGCTCAAGTTGGGACGCGATCTGGCGCGCGACACCAAGAAAGGCTCGGGCGCGTACGGCGAAGGCGTCACGCGCGACGAACTCCTCACTCGCCGTGAGCAAATGCAGCATGCCATCGAGCAATTCCGTCGCCGCGCCGACGCCGATCTGGCCGCCGCGCTGCACGACGAAATGGCCGATCTCGTCACCGAATTCGAAGATCGCAAGCGGCGCGCCGGAAAGCTCGACTTCGTGGATCTATTGATCGGCGTGCGCGATCTGCTGCGCGATCAGCGAACCGTGCGCGCGCATCTGCAGCAGCGCTTCACGCATCTTTTTGTGGATGAGTTTCAAGACACGGATCCGCTGCAGGCGGAAATTCTTTTGCTGCTCGCCTCCGACGATCCGAAAATCTCCGACGGCTTTCGTGCACGCCCCGTTGCGGGAAAGCTTTTTCTGGTCGGCGATCCCAAACAATCGATCTACAAATTCCGCCGCGCCGACATGGTGTTGTACCGCCAGATTCGCGATTCGCTCACCGGGAGCGGCGTGGGACTGGTTCGCCTGACGAAGAGTTTTCGCTCGGTGCCAGAGATCCAACAATTCGTCAACGCCGCGTTTGAAACAGAAATGACCGGCAATGCAGAATCGGGCCACGCGGATTGGGCGGCGCTCGAACAGGATCGCGCCGCGCCCGTGGGCCGTCCCAGCGTCATCGCGCTGCCGGTGCCGCGTCCGTACAAATCCAGAATCGCCAAGGAAGCCATCAATCGCTCCCTGCCGGATGCGGTCGCCGCGTTCGCCGCGTGGCTCGTGAACGAAAGCGGCTGGGGATTTGTCACCGACGGCCATTTCGTGAAGTTCCGGGCGCGCGACATCGCCATCCTGTTGCGCCGCCGCACGCAGAACAATAAGGATCTGACGCGCGATTACGCACGCGCCCTGGAAGCCCGCAACATTCCGCATTTGCTCGGCGCATCGCGATCCTTCCACAAACGCGAAGAAGTGGAAACGGTGCGCGCGGCCTTGAACGCCATCGAATGGCCCGACGACGAGCTCAGCGTGTTCACCACGCTCAAAGGTTCTCTGTTCGCCATCACCGATGAATTGTTGCTGCGCTATCGCCATCGCGTCGGTCATCTGCGCCCGTTTCGAAAACCGTCCGGCACCGATGACATTGTCTTCACGCCGATCACGCAAGCGCTCGATTTACTCGCGGAGCTGCATCGCCGGCGCAATCATCGCCCCTTCGCCGCCACCGTCAACGCGCTGCTCGAAGCCACGCGCGCTCACGCCGGATTCGTCGTTAGACCCGGCGGCCAGCAGGTTTTGGCAAACGTCCTGCGCGTCGCGGAACTCGCGCGATCTTACGAATTGGCTGGTGGAATTTCTTTTCGCGGCTTCGTGGAAGAACTCGAAGCGCGCGCGGAGAAGGAAGACGCGACGGAGGCTCCTTCGCTCGAAGACGACTCCGACGGCGTGCGCTTGCTGACCGTGCATAGCGCGAAAGGGCTCGAGTTCCCCGTCGTAATCCTGGCGGATTTAACCGCGAACCTTGCCTCGCGCGAGCCGGATCATCACGTCGATGGAAAGCGGCGTCTTTGCGCCACGCGTCTGCTGCGCTGTGCGCCTCGCGAACTCGCCGATCACGAACCCGTGGAGTCGCTGCGCGAGCGCGCCGAAGGAGTCCGCGTCGCCTATGTGGCCGCGACGCGCGCGCGCGACCTGCTGGTCATTCCGGCGATCGGCGACGAAATGTTTGAGGGCTGGCTGAGTCCTCTGAACAAAGCGATGTATCCTTCACGTGCCGATTGGCGCCGTTCGGGGCAGCCCGTGGAAGGTTGCCCGAAATTCGGCGCCGCGACGGTTCTGGATCGCCCCATGGAATATGGTCGCGAAGAAGAATTTTCCGTTCGTCCCGGATGGGTGCGTCCGGAGCACGGCGGACATCGCGTCGCGTGGTGGGACCCTTCGGCGCTCCAGCTCGGAGTGCGCAGTGAATTCGGCACCCAGCACGAGATGCTGATCAAAGACAACGGAGGTCTCGCGGCGTATTGTGCCTGGGAGGCCGAACGCGAGCGCGTACTCACCGAGGCATCACACCCGGAGCACGACGCTTTCCTCGCAAGCCAGGCTACGGAAGAACCTCCGCACAAGATCGCGGTCTCGTTCGAGTCCACGAAGACCCCGCGCGCGGCGCGTCCTTCGGGACGCCGTTTCGGAACCCTTGTCCACGGGGTGATGAGCGACGTCAAGATGGATGCGGATGAGTCCGCCATTGGAAAACTGGTCGCGTTGCACGGCAAGATCGTCGGCGCGACGAAAGAAGAACTGGACGCCGCGGCATCGGCCGCTCTCGCGGCGCTCTCCCATCCGCTGCTGCAGCGTGCTCGAAAGGCCCAGCGGTGCCATCGCGAATATCCCATCGTGCTGCCGCTCGATGGCGTGAAACTGCTGGAAGGTATTGTCGATCTCGCCTTCGTCGAAAACGACGCGTGGGTCGTGGTCGATTTCAAAACCGACGCCGACGTTTCCGCTCGACTGGGCCATTACGAGCGCCAACTGCAATGGTATGCCTACGCGCTGACGAAGCTCACGGGCATGCCTGCGACGGCGTGGATCTTGGGGATTTGATCAGTACAACAAATAAGGACGCCTGCGTTCCTCGAACGTTCGTGCGTCGCGCGCCGAGCGATCTTCCATCTCGCGCGGATCGCGGCCCGCTTTCAACGCGTCGATCATTTCGCGATTGCCGATCAAAAAACGGCAAGCCTCGAAATTGATTTTTCCGGGGTAGAGCTTTTGCAAGGCGTAGGCGAGCTCGATTCCGAGTTGCACGGAATCCAGCTGCTCGCGATTCAAAATAACAAAGCGGACTCCCTCGATCATCTTTCCCGCAAACGGTCCGGAGGAAGGCTGCAAGCGCGTCGCATAGGCGCGAACGCCGGGGATGAAACGCTCGTTGAGGAACCGCGCGAGCTCCGCGCCACGAATCCAATCGGCGCCGATTTGCTCGAACGGCGCGTCGGTACCGCGGCCCACGGAATAATTGGGCGAAGCTTCCAGCAGCGCAAGTCCGTCGTACAGCGTCGCGGCATTCAGGCTGCGGAGATTGGGCGAAGGAT
>Ga0302320_10029466_pt1 | contig 10500 bp, 7 predicted proteins | sample Bog_T0_3_FD_202130 | JGI IMG/M metagenome (GOLD analysis project Ga0302320, IMG submission 202130) | Peat permafrost microbial communities from Stordalen Mire near Abisko, Sweden - Bog_T0_3 | ecosystem: Environmental > Terrestrial > Soil > Wetlands > Peat | place: Sweden: Abisko, Stordalen Mire... | reverse complement strand
AAGGACGTAGCGGGTTGCGGTCGCGGTTCGCAGCATCACGCCTTCAGTTTACGATGAGGGTGCGCCAGTTCGGGCTTCCTCCCAGGTTAAGCCGTTTCCTGTCTATAGCTTTTCCTGGAATTCCTCCACCATCTTCGCCGCAATCACATCCGTATACTTATTCCCCGACCCGGTATTGAACAGCACCACCCGATCCTCCGGCGTCAAAAACCCCGTCGCCAGCAGACGATCGTACGCCGCCGTCGAAGCCGCGCCCTCCGGCGAAAGCAGCACTCCCTCATGCCGCCCCCAATCCTTCAGCGAGGCAAACAGCGCATCGTCGCCCAGCGCCAGCGCCAACCCGCCCGATTCGCGCACAATCTCCAGAATCAGCGCGTCGCCATACGGCTTCGGCACCCGCAGACCGGCGGCAAAGGTGTGCGCCTCCTCCCACATCCGGCTTACGCTCTCACCCGCGTCGAACGCCCGGGCGACTGGGGCGCATCCGGAAGCCTGCACCGCGATCATCTTCGGCCGCTTGCCAGAAACCCACCCCAACTGCTCCATCTCCTCAAACGCCTTCCACATCCCGATGAGGCCAACCCCGCCGCCCGTCGGGTAAAACACCGCGTCGGGATATTCCCAGCCGAGCTGCTCCACCAGCTCATAGCCCATCGTCTTCTTGCCCTCCACGCGAAACGGCTCCTTCAGCGTGGAAATATCGAACCACCCCTCGGCCGCCTTGCGCTCGGCCACCATCCGCCCGCAGTCGGAGATCAGCCCATCCACCAGCGTCAGATGCGCCCCGTAGGCCCAGCACTCCACCTGGTTGGCCATCGGAACATCCTTGGGCATAAAGATGTGCGCCTCAATCCCCGCCGCCGCGGCATACGCTGCCAGCGCCCCGCCCGCATTTCCGGCCGAGGGCGCGGCCAATTTGGTCAGCCCATAATGCCGCGCCATCGAGACCGCCAGCGCCAGCCCCCGCGCCTTGAACGTGCCCGTCGGATTCGCGCCCTCTTCCTTGAGCCAGACGTTCGCAAACCGCCGGCTGGGGATCATCGGCGTCCAACCTTCGCCCAGCGTCACCGGATCAACATCCGGCAAAACTGAAGCATAACGCCACATCCCCGGCCAGGGCCGCTCCGATCTGCCAACCAAATCCCGCCGCGCCAATCCAGCCATCGGCGCCAGGTCGTACCGTACATAAAGCGGCCCGGCGCACCGCGGACACACGGTCTTCGGAGTATCCGCGTCCACGCGTTCCTGGCAACGCGAGCATTCGAGAAAGGAAATCCGGCTCATCGCCCTAGAATACTGGAGGCGCTTCGCCTATCCTGAGTGAGCCCATGCCGAAGCTCAATTCTCTCCCCAAACGGCTCTTTCCGCTGCTCCTGGCCAGCGTCCTCCTGCTCGTCTCCGGCATCATCCTCGCCTCCGTGGGCATCTCTCCGTTTGCGTCCTCCACCCTGCGTTGGGCGGGCATCTTGCTGCTCCTGCCCTTGCTTCTGGTCCGCCGCTCGCTGATGCTCTGGACCTTCTACGCCATGGCCGCCGGAGTCGAGTTCGGCGCGGACTTCCCCCACACCGCCTCCGGAACCCACTTCCTCGGCGACATCTTCCTGCGCCTCATCCGCGTCATCGTCGCCCCGCTCATCTTTGCCACCATCACCACCGGCATCGCCGGCCACAACCACCTGGGCGGCGTCGGCCGCGTCGCCATCAAATCGCTCATCTACTTTGAGGTCGTCACCACGCTCGGGCTGCTCATCGGCGTCGCCGCCATCGATATCTCCCGCGCCGGGGTCGGCGTCCAGCTTCCCGCCCCCACTCAACTCTCCGCCCAGCCTGCCACCCAGATCGCCCCCGAACCAGGCTGGCAGCAACTCGTCCTCAACATCTTTCCCGAGAACATCGCCAAAGCCGTCGCCGAAAACCAGATCCTCCAGGTCGCCGTCTTCTCCATCGCCTTCGGCATCGCCCTTGCTCGTCTGCCCGAACCGAAGCGCGCGCCGATGCTCCGCGTATGCCAGTCTCTCGCCGACGTCATGCTGGGCATGACCCGCATCGTGATGTACATGGCGCCCATCGCCGCCGGAGCCGCCCTCGCCTACACGGTCGGCGGCATGGGCATCGCCACGCTCATTCCCCTGCTCAAGCTGGTCGGCACCTTTTACGCCGCGCTGGCCGCCTTCGTCCTGCTGGTCCTCGTCCCCATCCTGATTCTCTCCCGCATTCCGCTCCGCGCCTTCGCCGCCGCTGTCGGCGAACCGGCCGCCATCGGTTTCGCCACCACCACCTCGGAAGCCGCGCTGCCCCTCGCCATGGAGCGCATGGAAGCCTTCGGCGTTCCGCGCTGGATCGTCTCCTTCGTCATCCCCGCCGGCTACAGCTTCAACCTCACCGGCTCCAGCCTCTATCTCTCCATCGCCGCCATCTTCGCCGCCCAGGCCGCCGGCGTCCAACTCTCCGCAGGCCAACAAATCCTCATGCTCGCCACCCTCCTCATCACCAGCAAGGGCGTCGCCGGCGTCCCGCGCGCCGTCCTCGTCGTCCTGCTCGCCACCGCCAACTCCATGCACATCCCCACCGCGCCCATTCTCATGATCCTCGGCGTCGACACTTTGATCGACATGGGCCGCACCGGCATGAATGTCGTCGGCAACTGCATGGCCAGCGCCGTGGTCGCCCGCTGGGAGGGCGCGCTCGAGTTCCCTTCCGCGCACCTGCCGGAGCCCTGACCCGCTTTTTCCGGCACGCAACCGCGGCGCGTACAAACCCATTGAAAAAGGGGGATTCCGAAGAATCCCCCTCCTAGCAGCAAACCACGCGACTCACTCGTAAAACCCTCAGACTCAAGCCCCCTCGCGGGCCCCCTATCCGATCTTCGCCCAGGCCGCTCCTATCCACAACACCCATCAATTCTTGTTTGCGTGCATCGCCGGCACTGACTCCTTGGTGACTGCCGGCAGCGAGCGCGGCGTCAACTCCTCCAGAAGAGGACCGACGCACCAGGCGAAGAAGCGAAAACGCAAGCCCGCCGGAACCTTCGCCGTCTGCAGCGTAAGCCCCGCATTCAGCAGGCGGCGGCGCGCATCCAGCAGTAGCCCCAGGCCTTCCGCGTCCACCCAGGCCACTCGATCCATGTGTATGCACAGCAGCTTCATCTCGCCAATGCAGTCCTCCACCGCGCGGTTGATCACCGGGGTCAAGGCCGCATTGACGCTTCCCGCCACATGCAGATGAAGAAACGTGCTGTTGTGCGTTCGCGAAGTGGTTGTCGGCCCGTGATACCGCGGCTGCGCCCAGGTGGCGGCCAATGCCAGCGGCAGGCGGCTGGTGAGCCCCACAAGATCGTTCCAATAGCGGGGCGCCAACCTGCCCGGCTCCTGGGCCAGACGCAACAGCCACTCCAGTCCCGTATTCCGCATCCAGCGCGGCGCCCGTTTCCGGTCTCCGAGCACCACGCTTAAACTTGCTCCGACACCCATCGCGACAGGAACACCCAGCCGCTCCAGATTGGCGGCAATCCATTTTTCCTGCCTTGAATCTTCAAACCCAACCAGGAGAATGTCCGGACCAGCGGCACGCACCTTCTCCACAATCTGGTTGTGCTCCATCTGCTTCATTGCGCCAGCCGGTGGCGCATACGCGCCGCAAATATGGACGCCCGGAAACTTCGACTCAAACAACTCGCGCGCCCGGTCCGCGACATCCGCCCGATCGCCCAGCAGAAAAATCCGGTATCCCTTGGCCGATGAAAGCGCCAGCAACCGGGGAATGATGTCCACTGCGATGATGCGCGCCGGCAGCACTGAGCCCAGCATCCGCGACGCCCACACCAGCGGCATCCCGTCGGCCAGCACCAGGTCGCACGCGGCCAGGACCCGGTGAAGATAAGCGTCCCCGGCCGATTCAAGCCAGGAGTTCAGGTTGGCTGTGGCCACCTGGTGCACACCCCCCTCAAGAATGAGTTCTTCAATTCGGTCAACCGCCTGGTCGAGCGTGAGGGACGCCAGGGGTAAGCCGAGAACAGATACGGTCTGATTTCTACTGAAATTCATGCGCACCAACCTTTTCTGGAGAAACCTTCCCCCGCTTCTTTTGTCCTGCCGGATCGATTGCGGGTTGCTCAACGTCAACTTCCGTTCGATCCGAATTCGGCCATCAGCGGGTGGAGCTTGAAACCTCTGGAAGCATGGGCCCAGGAAGATGCGGAGGCCGGGGCTGGCAGCAATTCACTGACAAAACCCCTGAAACCTTCCATTCCAATCCAGATTTCAGACCGGCCATTCGCCCGACTCTGAAATCCTGAGAACCCTTGTGCAACCGGATACGAGAAAGGTAGCTCCCCGCCCCATCCCAAACAATGGCGCGATGGTGGTACTTGGGTAACACATTGTCTGGAGCTGGGATGACTTTCTGTCTCCTTTTGGGGCATTGACAGAATCGAGCGCCCGCTTCCGTTCCCGGGCATTCCAGTCATGTTTTGGGGCATTTTGCCCGCGCCTCCTGACCAGACAGCTCCGCAATCGCCTTTTTCCTCATTTGGTTGGGCAGGAGCGGCTGGCGCACATCGCCATCGGCTGTGCGGCCGTGGCCTGCCCGTTCGGTTTCGCCTTCCGTTGCCCTCCGGCGAAACGGGTCGCCGCGTCCAGCCCGCCGAAGGTCAAGGCCCATTGGTGTCGTCCCGCCGCCCCATCCGGTTACCTCGGTGAGGTCCAATCGCGTCAGGCCCGCCCTGGAGTTGTTCCAGACCGTCGTTCCATCTGCTTATTCGATCTCCTTTCCCCTCAAAACACACTCTTGCTCAACAAAGGATTCGAGGAATAAACGCATTTATCGAGTACGACTCTTCGCAAGTTATCAATTTGTGGCATAAAGGTAGTGGAGGATTTTCGATGAATATCCTGGATAGCTCGGAGATCGACGAGCGAATTTTCAAAGCCATCCGCAAGGTCAAACCTTCGCTTGAGAGCGTTCCCCTTACGCCGTCCACGCGGATCAGAGATCTCGGCTTGGAATCCATCGAAGTCCTTACTGTCGTCTTTGAGATGGAGGAAGAGTTCAACGTCTCGATCGTCGACCAGCAGTTGGATACCTTCCGCACTGTGGAAGAGGCCCGGGCCGTCGTCGAAAAACTCCTGGCGAAACAAGGCTCTCCGGGCACCGGAGCTGCGGCTGCATCATGACCCGCCGGGTGGTCGTCACCGGAGTGGGCTGCGTATCCAGCCTCGGCGTGGGCGCGCCGGCCTTATGGGATGGGCTGATGCTCGGGCAGAGCGCCATTGCTCTCACCCGCTTCGCCCGCGGCGGTCTGGAGGCCCAATTTCCCGCGGCTCCGGTGCGCGGCTACGCCGAGCTGGACCACTTCCAGCCGGACGAGCTGGCCATGCGCGACCCGTTCGCCCAGTACGCCATCGTCGCCGCCCGCGAAGCGATGCGGGACGCCGGACCGGACAATGCGTATCCCGATCCCGCGGAAACCGGCGTCATCCTGGGCAACGGCAGCGGCGGCGACGGTACCCGGGAAGACGCCGCCATCCGCCTCTTCGGCGAAAAACGCCTGCGCTGCAACCCCATGCTCGTCCCCAGAACCAACAGCCAGGCCAGCGTTGGATTCGTCTCGATGGAGTTCAACGCGACCGGCCCTTCCCTGCTTATTTCCACCGGCTGCGCCGCCGCCACCCATGCGGTGGCACAGGCCTATCTCATGATCCGTCATGGACTTGCGCGGCGCGTCATCAGCGGCGGCAGCGAGGCCTCGCTGCGCTTGTCCGTCCTGCAGGCCTTCGACGCCGCCCGGGTTCTCTCGCACACCACCTGCCGCCCGTTCTCGCGGGACCGCGATGGCATGGTCATCAGCGAGGGCGGCGGGGTGGTCATCCTGGAAGACCTGGAGACCGCGCGCAAGCGGGGCGCGCCCATCTACGCCGAAATCGCCGGCGTCGGCATGAGCGCCGACGCGCACAGCTCGGTTCACCCGAGCGAAGCCGGTCCCGTGCAGGCGCTGCGCGGAGCCCTCAAAACCGGTCAGGTCGATCCCGAGGAGGTCGCGTACATCAACGCGCACGGCACCGGAACCCAGGTCAACGATCGTGTCGAGACGCGCGCCATCAAGACCGTCTTCGGTGAGCACGCTCGCAAACTGGTTGTCTCTTCCACCAAGGCGCTGCACGGCCATGCATTCGGAGCTGCGGGGGGCATCGAACTCGTCGCCACGCTGCTGGCCATGCGCCACGGCGTCGCGCCACCCACCGCAAACTACCTTGGCCCCGACGAGGAGTGCGATCTGGACTATGTTCCAAACTCCGCCAGGCCCATGAAGATCGGCGTCGCCGTCAAGCAATCCTTCGCCTTCGGCGGCCTCAATGCCGCAGTCATTCTGCGCCGGGATATCATGCTTTAACCCGCGCAAAGGAGGAAAGAATGGGTATCTCTCAGCTCTATCTCAAGCTGCGCCGACAGGCGGGGCTCTATAACTTCTCCCGCATCGTCAACCCGGTCTACAGCCTGTTCACCGGAGGAGCGAAGCGCCCGGCTTTCTTCGACATCGACCGCACCTTTCCCGCGCTGCGTAACATCGACCGCGCCTACCCCGAAATCCGCCAGGAACTCGACGCGCTCTTGCTTCAGCAGGACGCGATGCCCCGCTACCACGACATCGACAGCAACCTCATCAGCGGCTCTGGCCGTTACCAGCGCGACAAGCGCTGGAACGTCTTCATGCTCTATTGCTACGGCTCCCTGCCCAGCGAGAATCGCGCTCTTTGCCCCCGCACCTGCGCCGCGCTCGACAAGGTTCCCTATCTCAACCAGGCCTTTTTCTCCATCCTCGACCCCGGCAAGTCCATTCCCGCGCACACCGGCCCCACCCAAGCGTACATTCGCTACCACCTCGGCCTGCGCGTCCCCCTCAGCAACCCGCCCTCCATTCGCGTGCGCACCGAACACTACACATGGAAGGAGGGAGAGAGTGTGCTCTTCGACGACAGCCTGGACCATCAGATCGACAATCAGTCCGATGGCCTGCGTGCCGTCCTCATCGTCGACGTCATGCGCCCCTTCCCGCAACCCATCTTCGCCTTCAACCTGCTCTTCCGCAAGCTCGGCGAGTGGTTCTACGGCCCCAGACTCGTCGCCAAAGCGAAGAAGTTCCAATTGCGGAACCCTCAATCCCCATCCTCAGCCGGCTCTCAAACCCGCAAGGCCTAGTTGCCTCGTCGGCACTCTCCACCCTCAGCAGTTGAAGGCACTTCCAAAATCCCGCTTAAAGAATCTCCTCGGTGTACTCGTCGGCATTCAGACGGGTGAGCACTTCCACCAGACGCGTCTCCAACCGCGGCGGAATCTTCTTTTCAAGAAGCTCTCCAATCACCTGGACCAGCTCCGCAACCAGGTGGTCCTTGGGCACCGGCACCTTTTTCACAGTTGCCGGCCCCGTAGTGGGCAACTCAACATCGCTGATCCGCACAACCGATTCCGCATTCGTCGAAGCCCCCAAAGGAAACCAGTAAAAAGAGTACGACGGATTTGTCTGGTTGTTGCCCGCCGCGCCGAACCAAATGCTGAAGTTCGTTCCTTTCCGCACCGGCAGAACAAATGAGCCCGTCACCGCGTTGGTGAATTTGTTCCAACTGCTGTCGCAAAGCACCACGTTTCCGCCCGACGCCTGCACCTGAACCCCGTCGGAGTTCGTTCCGTAAATCCACGCGATCGACAGCGAAGGCAGCGCCGGCGGAGCCCCAATGAATCCCACCGCGAAACCATCTGTCGAAGCTCCATAAGTGCCCGCGCCAAGCCCCTTCATTCCAGTAAAGATGCTCACCGGACCCGCCGTCCCCGCAATTCCCCCGTTGAGCGTGCTCAGCCCCGTCACCGTGAGCCAGTTGTTGATTTGCTCCGTCGCCGCCACCAGGGCCTGGTTCGAGGTCAGCGTCCCATTTACCGTCAGTCCGGTCGCGGTCACCCCAGCCAGCGTCGAATCCCCGGTCGCGTTCAGCGTCCCCGTCGTCACCGCCTGCGCACCCAGCGCCCCGTTCACCGTCACCCCCGGCGCAACAATCGCCCCCGAAGAGATCGGCCCGGCGTTCACCTGCCCCGACAGCGTGGAAACGCCATTCACAGTCAGTGTGCTTGCGATCAGCACCGGCGTCTGCACCGATACGCTGGTCGAAAGCGACGCCGTCAGCGGCACTCCTCCCGGCGTCGCCGTCGTCGTTACCTGCACCGTGAAGATGGTGTCCAATTGAGGCGGAGTCGGAGGCGCCCATTCGCCCAGCAGAGTCGGCGTAAACGTCTGCTGGCCCGCTCCGGACGATTGATAAATTACAACCGAGCCCACATCCACGACCGAAGCGTTCCAAAACAGCTTCACATTCGTCCCCAGCGGCACCTGCGCCACGGCCACATAATCGCTTCCGCTCAACGCCGCAACCGTCAGCGCATTGAAATAGAACCCCGCCGGGAAGGTCGTCAACTGAAAGCTCGTCGTACCCACCGTTCCGTCCCCCAGCGTCTCCTGGATGCCGACCGTCGCCGTTCCCGGCGTATCGTTGGTCTCGATCTGGTAGATCTGCACGACAATCACGTCGCCCGTGCTCACCGATATGCTCGGCCCCTGCCCATCGGCCGGAGTCAGCGCATAGGTGGCGAGGCCATCGGTCACCGGGCTCGTCGGACCGCTCAAGGTCCAGACACCGCTCCCGACGGTATATTGAATGCTCGCCGTGGACTGCGTCAGCGACGGCGGCGTTCCCACCGGGATGTTGATGTCGATCTCCGACACCGCGATCGCAGCCGTGGTTGAGTTGGTAATCACCACCTCCAGCGATGCCTGCACAGGATCGAGCCCATCCGTGCTCACGACCAAAGGCGCCGGATTCACCAGCGGAACATAGGTTAGCTGCGCCGTTGGGTCGTCCTGCACACTGATCCAGCGATTGGGAAGGCTACGGTATTTCAAATCCGACTGACTCATCTTCTCCCTCGTTTCCAGACCAACTCCGGTCAATTCTCATCCGCCTCGCAGGCGTCCACGTTCAGCTTCGACAGCAGATCCAACAGCTCTTCCTTCTGCTCCACCGGAATCGGCCGCCCCGTCATCCTCTCGATCAAATCCGCAAGACTCCGGATCAAGTGCCCCTTGGGAATCGGGCGGCGTCGAATCAGCTTTGCTTCCGGCCCAGGCGGCGCTTCGCCGACCCACTCCACTGTCTCCGCCGCGTTGGTCGAGTACCCGATCGGACACCAGTAAAACGCCGTCGGCGCCTGCCCCTGATTGTTCCCCGATTGCGTCACCGACATACTGAACTGCGTTCCCTTCCTCACCGGGAGCGTAAAGCTGTTCTGGTTCGGTCCCTGGAACTTGTTGCCATTGCTGTCGAAGGCCCCAAAATTGCCTCCAGTCGCCTGCACCTGAATGCCGTCCTGATTGCTGCCATAGATCCAGGCCCCGCACAGCAATTGAGCATTGCCGGGCGAACTTACCACTCCGATCAAAATTCCGTCCGTGCTCGCGGTGTAAGTCCCGGCCGGCAGGCCCTTTCCGGGGATGAACAGCGTCACCGGTCCCCAGGTCCCATTCAGCCCGTTGACATTCAGCCCGGCATTCAGGGTGCACAGTCCGGAGACGGTCAGAGCGTTGGCGATCTGCGCGGCCGACGCCACCAGGCTCTGGTTCGCCGTCAACGTTCCGTTCACGGTGACTCCGGTCAGCGTCGAGTCGCCGGTCACCGAAAGCGTTCCCGTTGTCACCGCCTGGGCCCCCAGCGCGCCGTTCACGGTCACCCCCGGCGTGGTAATCGCGCCCGACGAAATCGGTCCCGCGTTCACCTGGCCCGTCAGCGTGGAAACCCCATTGACCGTGATCGTGCTCGCCACCAGCGCCGGCGTCTGCACCGAGACGCTGGTCGAAAGCGAAGCCGTCAACGGCACTCCACCCGGCGTAGCCGTCGTCGTCACCTGCACCGTAAAGACCGTGTCCAGCAGCGGCGCGGTGGGCGGCGTCCACTCTCCCAGCGCCGTCGGCGTAAACGTCTGCTGCCCCGCCGCGGTCGATTGAAAAATCTGCACCGACGCCACATCCACCACCGAAGCATTCCAGAAAAGCGTCACGTTGGTTCCCAGAGGCACCTGCGCCACCGGCACAAAATCGCTCCCACTCAGCGCAGTCACCGTAAGCGCGTTGAAGTAGAACCCTGCTGGGAAGGTCGTCACCGCAAAGCTGGTCGTCCCCACCGTTCCATCCCCCAGCGTCTCCTGGATACCCACCGTCGCCGTCCCCGGAGTGTCGTTGGTCTCGATCTGGTAGACCTGCACCACAATCACGTCGCCCGGCCCCACCGATATGCTCGGCCCCTGCCCATCGGCCGGAGTCAGCGCATACGTGGCGATCCCGTCGGTCACCGGGCTTGTCGGACCGCTCAAGGTCCAAACCCCGCTCCCGACGGTAGAGTGAATGCTCGCCGTGGACTGCGTCAGCGAAGGCGGCGTTCCCACCGGGATGTTGATGTCGATCTC
>Ga0302320_10029465_pt1 | contig 10501 bp, 8 predicted proteins | sample Bog_T0_3_FD_202130 | JGI IMG/M metagenome (GOLD analysis project Ga0302320, IMG submission 202130) | Peat permafrost microbial communities from Stordalen Mire near Abisko, Sweden - Bog_T0_3 | ecosystem: Environmental > Terrestrial > Soil > Wetlands > Peat | place: Sweden: Abisko, Stordalen Mire... | reverse complement strand
TGGTTCTGCGGCCTTGGATTCTGGCTGCGAGGAGCCTGGGCGCGCGGAGCGGCCTGGTAGTGAGGCGCCGCGGCAGCATGCGGAGCCTGTCCCCCGCCGCGCTGGCCCCCGTGCATGGCCCATGACGCGGGAGCGCAGAGGACCGCAAACGCCGCAGCCAAAGCCGCGCGCCGCATCCACCCCGCATTGTGTCTCCCGGTCTTCATCTCGTTCCCAATCTCTTTCTTGGCTTCTTAGTGATCCGAGCCTCTCGGTGGCGCGCTCAAAGCTGTGTGGCTCTTACTTCCCTCGGGGGCTAAAGCCCAGGTTCCTTTCGGCCAGCGATCGGCACGGCTAAAGCCATGCCCTGCTACAAAACAACTGCGCTCTGCGACCAGCCAGGCTATCTCCGCAGAAGACCACACCACTCCTGCGCGCCGGCAGGGCGCTGTTCGCAGCGTGTTAGTCGCCGTTGCCGTTATCGGGCCCCGTGGACATGGCTTCCATCTGGTCCAGCAGCTGGGCATTGTTATCCAGGGTCTGCAGATCGTGCACCACGGCTGTCGGTCCGGCCTGAACGGCGGGCTGCTCCACATCTGTCACGCCCATATAGGTGCCGCCGCCCACCAGCAGCATCACCGCCAGAGCCATGGCTGCCAGCGGACGCGCATGCATCGCGGGACCATAGGCCAAGCGGTCGCGCAGGCGGGCGAACCAACCTTCCGGCGCGGCCTGCCGCTCTTCCCGCATGCGCGCGTCCAGCCGCGTCAGGAAGTACGGGCTCGGCTCCGGGCTCTCCCACGTGTCCATCAGCTCCATGGTCGCCTTCAGCTGGGCAAGCTCCGTGCGGCAGTGCGCGCACTCCTCCGCATGGACTCGAACCTTGGCAGGCACCGCGGCCGGATCGAGCAGCAAGGTCGCCAGCTCGGTCTCCATTCCAGTGCAATTTTGCTTCATCGTGTTCATAAATCACCCCCGACAACCCGCCGGTGTTGCCCGGCTTCTTCTCTTACACAAAATCCTTCAGCTTGTCCCGCAGTGTCTGGTAGGCCCTGAAGAGCAGCGACTTGGTAGCCGACTCGCTCAGCTTCAGCACGTCCCCGATCTGCCGGTAATCCATCCCCTGGTACTTGTGCATCAACACGGCCATGCGCTGCCTCTCCGGCAGTGCCATCACGTGCTTGCGAATCGCCGCCATGCGCTCATCGCGCATCAGCTTCTGCTCCACCGACGGCTCGTCGTCGGCCACGTCCGGCGTGGTGCCGGTCTCCTCGTCCGGAGCGTCCAGATAAATCGTCTGCGCCGACCGCTCGTGCTTGGTGTCGCGCGCGTGGTTCACCGCCAGGTTGGTGGCAATCCGGTAAAGCCAGGTGGTGAACTTGGCCTCCGCACGGTAGCTCTCCCTGGAGCGATAAACGCGCAGAAAAACCTCCTGCGCCAGCTCTTCGGCAACCGCCTGGTTGTGAACCATCCGGAACAGGAAGTGAATCATGGCCCGGTGGTACTTGCCCACCAGAAAATTGAAGGCCGCTTCGTCACCCGCCGCCAGCCGCAGCATCACCGCCGCATCGCTGCCCGGATCAAGCGCCGCATTTACTTCGGGCCGTGCGTCCAGCCGCGTCGCGGGACCCGCTCCCAAGGCCGAGTTGTCCAGGACCAGGGTTGCCATATCTTCTTCAACCCCATCCGTGCCGGAAGGTTGCGGCAATTCCTCAGTTTCCTCGCCCGTTTGACCGCCCGCCCGGCCGCCCCCGCCGCTACCCGCGCGATCACTGGCTCGGAACCCGCCCGCACGGCTGGAAAACTGCGCCAAACCGCCGCTTTCAAGCCGCGAAGCGCCAAGCCCCGCATTCCCCAACCCGCCGCCGCCAAATCCCGCCCCCGCCAGCTCCACGCCGCCGATTCCCGGCAGCGGACGCAGCACCGCCTCCCCATCCGGAAGCAAGCGGTCCAGCAAGCCGTGCCCGGGGAAGCCGGATCCAAAGCGGGTTGATTTCACTCTCCAGCGCATACCTGACCGATCACGGGCCGTCGAAAGCCCTGCCCCTGCAAGGGGTTGGCTCTAAAGCCCCGCTGGTGTTACTCTAACCCATGGGATGCCCCGCCGGCGTGGGGAATTCCGCCCTCCTTTTGGGGCGCTTAACTCAGCGGTAGAGTGCCACCTTCACACGGTGGAAGTCGCAGGTTCGAATCCTGCAGCGCCCACCAGAATCACCAATCTACGAACAATATTTAGCCCCCGAATCACAATTGGGCCGAGCCTGCGTCTTGCGCAGGATGCTATGATTTCGCCGAATCAAAATATCCCTATTGAAAGGTATCTGGACGTTATGAATAGAAGAACCTTCAACGAACTGTTGTGCCTCAGCGCCTTGGGAACTGCCGCCCAGCCGGTAAACGCTTACGCCACCGCCCTCCCCGCCGCAGACGGGGCCCCGCGCCCTTCGGAGTGGCCCGGCCAGACCTATCGCCGCAGCCTGGTGGACATGCACATACCCGACTGGGACCCGGCCCTGCTGGCCAAGTTCGATCCCGCCGATTTCACCAAGACCATCGCGGACGCCGGCTTTCAATCCCTGATGGCCTATGCCAACTCCAGCGTCGGCCTTTGCTATTGGGACACCAAGGTTGGCCAGAAGCACCACAACATGAACGGCCGCGACTTCTTTGGCGAGGTGATGCGCGAGCGCAAGCGCAATGGGCTGCGCGCCGTCGCCTACTACTGCGTGATGTTTGACAACTGGGCCTACGAGTACCACCCCGACTGGCGCATTGTTCCCGACGACGACAGCATCCCCTCCCACCCCCAGCGCTACGGCTTCGCCTGCCCCAACACACCCTATCGCGACCACACCCTGGCCGCCCTGCGCGAACTCGTCGGCAACTACGACTTCGAGGGCATCTTCATCGATATGACCCTCTGGCCCGACGTCTGCTACTGCACCCACTGCATTGAAAAGTTCCGCACGGAGGCAGGCGTTGAGCCGCCGCGCATCGTCGACTGGGACGACCCCACGTGGCGCAAGTTCCAGGCCGCGCGGCAGCGCTGGATGCTCGAGTTTGCCCATGACATCACCAACGCAGTCAAAGAGACGCGCCCCATCACCGTCACCCACCAGTACTCGTCCATCCTGCATCACTGGCGGTTCGGCGCGCCGCTCGAGCTGCGCGACGCCATGGACTATGCCTGCGGCGACTTCTACGGCGGCCCCGCCCAGCACTCGCTGGTCTGCAAAACCTTTCACGGCCTGTCCCGCACCGGGCCCATCGAGTTCATGACCTCGCGGACCCGCGATCTGCGCGACCACTCCACCACCAAGCCATTTGAAGAGATCCGCATGGAGTCCCTGGTCGCGCCGCTCCATTCCGCGGCCTTCATGATGATCGACGCCATCAACGTGGACGGCACCATCAATCATGATCTCTACAAATTCCTCTCCGAGCTGAACGTGGAGCGCGCTCCCTATGAGCCGTTCCTCGGCGGCGATCTGCTGGCCGATGTGGCCATCTACTTCGACAAGGAATCCGTCTACAACCCCAAAGAACAGAACATGCGCGTGGGCCAGCTGAGGGATCTCGAAAACAATCCGCATCTCGACGCCGTGGTTGGCTTGGCGCGCATCCTGCGCGAGTCGCATATTCCCTTCGGCGTCGTCACTAACGCGACCCTCGACCAGCTGGCCAACTACCGCGCCGTGCTGCTGCCCACCGTGTTTGAAATGACCGCAGCGCAGGCCGACAAGTTCCGCGCCTTTGTGCAGGCCGGCGGCGTTCTCTATTCGAGCGGCCCCTCCTCGCTCGACCGGTTCAACGCGAGCGGCCCACGCTTCCTGCTTGAAGATGTCTTCGGCGTGCGCTACCAGGGCACGCTCGGCGGCTCCGTCGAAAAGATGCAGGGCGGCGCCGGCAAGAGCGAGGCCGGCGAAGTAACCTCGGAGGCCTGGCGCTCCTCGTGGACCTATCTCTCCCCGCAGGATGAAGCGCTCCGCAAGCTCCTCTCGCCGCAGACGGAGCTCAGCTACGCCGGCCCCATGGTCAAGGTCGCCGCACTCCCCGGCGCAGAGGTTCTGGCCACAGTCACTCTGCCCTTTGTTGCGCCGGCCCTGGGACGGCCCATCGGCAGCCACTTCGGTGCTATCCACAGCAACCCGCCCAACCCCACGCCCGGCACCGATCCAGGCATCGTCTCCAACCGCTTTGGCAAAGGGAGAGCGGTGTGGGTCGCCGCGCCCATCGAACTCAGCGCGGAGGCGGTCAACTCCCGCCTGATCGCGTCGCTCGTGCGCACGGCCCTGCCCGCACCCTATCACTTCGAAATCGAGACGCATCCCTCCGTAGAAATGACCCTGTTCCATCAGAAAGAGCAGAAGCGGTTGCTGGTGGGCCTGCTGACCATGCAGGACGAGCTGCCGGCTTTCCCGGTCAGCGCCAAGGTGCGCGTCCAGTCGCCGGGCCCGGTCACCGCCGTCCTGCGCCTGCCCGACCGCAAGCCGCTCAAGTTCACCGCCGGCGCACCCTATGTCGAGTTTGAACTGGAGCCCTTCAATTCCCTGTCGATGGCGATTGTCGAGTACGCATAGCCGCAACGCCCACCTGTGAGGACACGCCCGCGCCCCGGCGTTTATCATGACTGCCATGTCTAAGAAGATCCGCTGGGGCGTCCTCAGCACCGCGAATATCGGCGTCAAAAAGGTTTTGCCGGCCATGCAGCTGGGCCAGTACAGCACGGTCACCGCCATAGCATCCCGCGACCTCGGCAGGGCCCGGCAAGTGGCAGAACAACTGGGCATTGCCAGAGCGTATGGGTCATATGAAGAGCTGCTTGCCGACCCCGAGATTGACGCCATTTACAACCCGCTGCCGAATCAGCTGCACGTGCCGTGGACCGCGAAGGCCGCCGAAGCCGGCAAGCATGTGTTGTGCGAAAAACCGCTCAGCCTGACGCTGGCTGAGGCGGAGAGCCTGCTGGAGGTGCGCGCACGCGCCGGGGTCAAGATCGGCGAGGCCTTCATGATCCGCAGCCATCCGCAATGGCTGCGCGTGCGGGAACTGTTGGATGCGGGGCGCATCGGCAAGCTGCGGGCGGTCGCCGGCGTTTTCAGCTACTTCAACGCTGACCCGGCCAACATCCGCAACCAGGTGGAATCGGGCGGAGGCGGCCTGATGGACATTGGCTGCTACCTGATTCAATCCGCCCGGTTTGGGTTTGGCCAGGAGCCGAGCCGCGTGGTGGGCCTGCTGGAACACGACCCCGCCATGCGCACCGACCGGCTGACTTCCGCCATTTTGGACTTCCCGGACGGCCAGGCCATTTTCACCTGCAGCACCCAGCTGGTCCCCTACCAGCGCGTGCATTTTCTGGGGACTACGGGACGCATCGAGATCGAGATTCCGTTCAACGCCCCGCCTGACCGGCCCACGCGCTTGTTCGTTGATAACGGCGACCTGACCAACGCCGGCATCGTGACCGAGTCGTTCCCGGTCTGCGACCAGTACACGCTGCAGGGAGACGCCTTCTCGCTGGCGATTCTCAACGGAACCGACGTTCCCGTGCCGCTGGAAGAGGGAATACGCAACATGGCGGTGATCGAGGCGATCTTCCGGTCCGCCGAGACGGCTCGGTGGGAGACGCCGGGAAAGTGAGCCGGCACTGTTGGTGAGCTGGATCACGTATCGACGCTCGGTCGAGCGGTGTACACTGCCACATTGTTCCCCAAAGGCGGACCCATGGCAGTGGAAGAAGATCTTCGCACCCTGAGCTACGCGCGCGGCCCGAGCCGGGCGCTGCTTGAGCTCACCATCGGCGACCTTCTGCATCGCACGGCGGAGCGTTTCCCTGACCGGCTGGCAGTCACCTCGCGCCATCAGGGAGCGGGTGAGGGCGAGCGGCTCACCTGGGCCGAACTGAGCGAAGAGGCTGACGCGGTTGCGCGCGGCCTTTGGTCGCTCGGCATTCGCCGCAGCGACCGCGTCGGCCTCTGGTCCACCAACTGCATTGAGTGGATCGTGATGCACATGGGCTGCGCGCGGGCCGGCGCGGCGCTGGTCAACGTCAACCCCGCCTACCGCTCCCACGAGTTGCAGTTCACGCTGACCCGCTCGCGGATGAAGGCACTCTTTCTCTGGCATCGCGACAAACGCGCCGACTACGAGGAGATCCTCGACCGCGCACGGCACGGTCTGAATCTCGATCTTGAGCACACCATCTACTTCGACTCGCCAGAGTGGCTGGCTCTCAAATGCACGCCCGGCGAACTGCCCGCGCATGTCGCCGTTGACGACGTGGCCAACATCCAGTACACCAGCGGCACCACCGGCCTGCCCAAGGGCGTCATGCTCACGCACCACAACATCGTCAACAACGGCCAGTTTCTGGCCGCGGGCTTTCACTATACGGAGCAGGACAAGATCGTGGTGCCGGTGCCGCTGTTTCACTGCTACGGATGTGTGATCGGCACCATGAGCGCAGTCAACTCCGGCGCCGCCATCATTCTGCCCAACTGGACCTTCAACCCGCGCGCCACGCTCCAGGCAATCCACGATGAGCGGGCCACCAGCGTCTACGGCGTCCCGGCCATGTATGTGGCTGAGCTCGCGCTCCCGGAGTTCCCGACCTACGACCTGAGCAGCCTGCGCACCGGCATGATGAGCGGCGCGCCCTGTCCAGTGGAGCTCATGAAGCGAGTGCTCGAAGAGATGCACTGCAGTGAACTCGTCATCGCCTACGGACAGACGGAAACATCGCCAGTGGTGACCATGAGCGACGCGGCGGATTCAATCGAAGTGCGCGTCAACACCGTAGGCCGGGCCATGCCGCAGACCGAGATCCAGATTGCCTCGTCCACAACCGGCGCGACCTTGCCGCACGGCGAGCAGGGCGAGGTATGCGTGCGCGGCTATGCGCTGATGAAGGGCTACGACGGCGATGCCGAGGGCACCGCGCAGGTCATCCGCGACGACGGCTGGCTGCGGACGGGTGACCTCGGCATCATGCGTGAGGATGGCTGCATCCATCTCACCGGCCGCTCCCGCGATGTCATCATCCGCGGCGGAGAGAACATCTATCCACGCGAGGTGGAGGAGTTCCTCTACACCCATCCCAAGGTCGACGAGGCCCAGGTCGTCGGCATTCCCAATGCGCGGCTGGGCGAGATTGTGGCAGCCTGGGTGCGGCTGAAACCTGGCCTCGTGCCGGATGTAGACGCAACCGAAGAAGAGATCAAGGAATTCTGTCGCGGCCAGATCGCCTATTACAAGATTCCCGAGCACGTCCGCTTTGTAACCGAGTTCCCCGCCACGCTTTCCGGCAAAATTCAGAAGTTCAAAATGCGCGAGTTCGAGATCGAAGCGCGCGGCTTGCAGTCGGTGGCGAGCGCAGCTACGGCGTAGGCGGTAGTAAGATTGGTCGCATGGTTCCCAGTTCTTTTCGCAAGGGACGGGAAAGGATGGATTTCCGGTATCCGATCCTTGGAGGCAATCTATTGCCATTCTTGATGGTTTGAAATCCGCAGCAGAGGTGATGCGCGCTGCGGATAAGATTCCTGAATACCAGCAAATTCTTGACGCGATGGGCAAGATGATGGAGCTACAAGGCCAGATTGATGAGGAGAAGCAACGAGTAAAGACGTTAGAGGTTGAATTGAAAGCTATTCGAGAAGACCAGATCAATGCAGATGGCATTCTTCGAGAGAGCGACTTCTACAACTTGAAGGGGAATGCATATTGCATATTTTGTTGGGAAGTCGAAAAGCGGCTTGGACCGCTGGTTCCGCGTCGTAAGCTAGTCGGAAAGTACACAGAAAGCTTCTATCAATGCACACGATGTAAGCAGGAATTAACCCCGCGTATAAGAATCTAACGCCGGGTGCCCCATCCATTTCACGGTTTCATCGTGAAATGGGCGGGAAAGCTAAATCCACCAACGGCCTTCTCTACCTGACCGGAATCTGCAGCAGAACCGCAATATATTGCCGCACCTTGGCAACCAGACTCGCAGGCGCTTTGGAGTGAAACTCCGCCCCGCGACCCTCCCAATCCATGCTCTTCAGTTGATCCACAAGCACAGCGCCTTCCACATTTCCAACGGTGATCGGCAACGTGAAAGGGTACGGTTTGATCTTGGTCGTCAAGGGACAAACAACCGCCAATCCGCTGGCCCGGTTGTAGCGGAAATCCGTCAAGACCAGCGCAGGCCTGCGCTTGGCCTGTTCGCGGCCAACCTGGGGATCAAAATCCAGGAAGACAACATCGCCGGTATCCGGAACGTACCGGCTCACCATTCGACCGCTTCCCTTCCGATCTCTGGCCCGACTGAAACCTCGGCATAGCGATTTTCCGGAGTAATCTGGGCCACCAATTGAGCCAGGGTCGGCACTTTTCCCACCCGATGCATCTGAACAACCCCGTCCGCTGCTACTGCGATCTCCACCGGGTCGCCCTGTTGCAGGCGGGCGTCCTCCGCTACGGCCTTCGGTATCCTCACAGCCAGGCTGTTTCCCCACCTCACCACTTGAGCCTGCATACGCCCTCCTCTCATGTAGATACATTGTATCATCGCTTGGGCCGTCATCACGCCGCCGATGCGATCAGTCGAGCGCGCTCGATTGTGACCACGGTGATGTCGTCCTCCTGCCCGAACTGCTGCGCGGTGCGAGCAATCTCAGCCGCAGACGCAGTGGAAAGCGCGCGAGCACGGTCGAAGCCGAACAGCACGCGGTCCGCAGTCTGCGCCTCGACCACACCATCGGAGTAGAACGTGAGCCGACTGCCGGGCGCGAGAACAAAGCGGCTCGTCTCGTAGCGCGCGGAGCCGAGCACGCCGAGCGGAAGAGCTCCAGGCAGCTCGACCTCCACTCCGTCCAGATACGGCGACAAATGCCCTGCGTTGGCCGCGGTCACGCGCCCATCGGCGGCAATGTGCGCGGCCAGCGCAGTGGTAAAGCCTTCGCCGGCGCGGCCCACCAGCCGGTCGTTCAGGTTCGCCAGCAGCTCTGCGGGGTCTTCCGTGTAGTGCGCGGCGCTGCGGATGGCGCCCACCAGCACCGACACCAGCATGGCCGCAGGCAGCCCCTTGCCGGCCACATCGCCCACCACCACCAGCAGACCGCCGGCGCGTGCGGGCAGAATCTGGAAGAAATCCCCGCCCACCTGCTGCGCCGGCTGGTAGACCGTCTCCACAATGAATCCGGGCACGGTCTGGGTGTGCTCCGGCAGCAGCACCTGCTGTACCTGCTGCGCCGCGGCCAGCTCGCCTTCAAGAATGGCCTGCCGGCGGCTCATGTGCGTGGAGCGTAGCAGCATGATGATGGCCAGCGACAGCGTGCACAAAATACTCGATAGGTTGTCGAGCGAAATCGAGAACGGCCCTGCCGGGTAGCGGTCGATCAGATTGAGGGCGTGCGACGCCAATGCCTGCCTGCCGGGAATCTCGTAAAGCAGGTCAAAGCCGATCTCCGCATAGATGTACAAGCTGAAAAGCACCGCCGGAACCAGCAGAATGCCGGCTTCGCGGTTGCCGCGGAGCCAGTGCCGGCCCAGTACAAAGGGGATCACCACCGAGAGCAGGATGATGAAGGGCAAATTGCTCAAGAACTGAACGGCCTCAGGCACGGAAGGGTAGATCCCCTGGATGCCGCTGAAGGCGTTCATCACTCCGGCGAAGATGAGAATCGCCCCCCAGCGCCAGCCGATGCGCCGGCCGACAAAGGAGAAGTAGAGCGATATCCAGATATACGGGGTGAAAACGCGGAGCGAGACATACAAGGCCTCCCAATGCAGCGGCAAATTATGGAACACCGCGAGGAAAGGCTCGACGGATTCCGCCAGCATCAGCAGGCCCAAAGCGGCGATCCAGAGATACTCGGTCTGGCGGCGCTGGGCGGCAAACAGGACCAGCGCAACCACGCCGAGAGCGATGGTGAGCAGGTGGTCGAGCCACGTCATGGAGTGCTGGCCGATGATCTCCAGCCAGTCAAAGCGGTAGAGGGTCGTCCCCTGGCCGATCACCAGGTTCCCCGGCGTATAGCCCGGGGCCTGGCCATTCCACTCGCTGGGCGAGATGTGCACCCGCAAGGCAATCGCCAGGGAACCGTAAGCCAGCGCCCGATCTGGAATGGGCCGCACCACAAATGCGTTCCAGGTGTAAGGGACGAAGGGAACCACGCTGCCCACCGTGATGAGCCGCTCGCCGTTTACATAGACCTCTGCCGCCCGTGAAATGCTCTGCTCGCGCAGCGCCAGGCCGGCTTCATCCGGGCTGACCTTGACCCGCATCCGGTACCAGAGGATGGGCGGCCGCGTGGCGTCGAATACAGTCTTGATGTCCGTGTGCGGGTCGAAGGGCGTCCAGTTCGAGTCGTCGAAGCCCGGTTGCGCCCACGCCGGGTCATCCCCCGCATGCACCAGCCAGACGTCATCCAGAGCCACAGACTGCGCCAGACGGCTGGCGTCGACGCTCTGTCCCTGCACGCCCGGCGCGGCCACCCATCCCAGCACAGCGGCGAAAAGAAGGCAGCACGCCGGG
>Ga0302320_10029460_pt1 | contig 10502 bp, 12 predicted proteins | sample Bog_T0_3_FD_202130 | JGI IMG/M metagenome (GOLD analysis project Ga0302320, IMG submission 202130) | Peat permafrost microbial communities from Stordalen Mire near Abisko, Sweden - Bog_T0_3 | ecosystem: Environmental > Terrestrial > Soil > Wetlands > Peat | place: Sweden: Abisko, Stordalen Mire... | reverse complement strand
CGAGCGTTGCGCCAACCGGTCAGCAGTTGGCCACGGCTACGCAAAAACACTTGCCGCAAAGGAACTGTCCAATACTCGGTAGGCGTCATCTATGCCTGAATTCCTATACGGCATTGGGCCTAAAGACATGCAAAAGAAGCACTTACATACAATAACCCAGGAATAGGCGGTAATGAGATACAATGAGCATCTCGTAATTCCCAGATTCCGGCACATACGAATATTATTTGGTTCGTCGGGCTACCAGGCGAAATCACCGGTTGATGAATGCCGCAACGCCAGATGAACAACGTTCAGGCAGGCCGCTTCAGCCCCATCTTCTTCATCTGTGTAAACAAGGTGGTCGGTTTACCGTGTCCATTAAGGGTTAAATGGAAACACTCCTGGTGAAGTGGCGGAGGCCCAAGCACCAGCGCAGCCGGTCAGTTTCCAAAACTGGCAGTCCCATTGCAACGGGCTTTTCGAATCGCCAATCGCCGCGTGAGCAGGAATTCGCCATCCACACGATACAAAACTGAATCCTCCGCTACCGCCCGACTCCGCGCCGCTTCCCAGCCCATCTTGCCTTCCCAGTGTTCGTACTGAAAGCCAGGCTCCACCTGCACAAACAACAGAACGTCGTCTCCCCCCAAAAAAAGCTAGTCATATGCGCTCGCTCTTCGTCAATTTGCCGCGTTGTCTGAAAATAACCGCACCAAGGTTTCCTGAACGGCGGGAATATGCAGGTTTCCGAGGTGCCCGCCGACAGGATAAACGGTGAGATTTGTGCCGAAGGTGGAGCGGAACCATGAAAAGTCGGCAGTCGTCAACAGGAAATCATCCTCGCAGATTTGCACGCGGATTTTTGGATTACGACGCAGAGACTGCGCGCTTTGCTCCAAATCAGTGGCGGCGATAAGGTCTTCGCGATTAGTTACGCGGCCGGTCTTGGCCAGGTACGGAAGCACAAAGCGATCGGTGTATTCTCCGTAGTTGATCCGCCGTATCTCGCGGATGGAATCCTGACGGACAAATCGGCCCAGCTTCACCTTCAGGACGCCCAAGTTGTTCCGTCGCTGGCTGTCCACGATGACGTTCATGAGCGTGTAACGGAACGCTACACCAAGAACAAAGTCCGACTCCGCGCGGGTCAGCGGAATATTGCCCGAGACATCCAGGCCGTTGTCCGCAAAATAGAGGGCCTTGTAAAGAGCCTGTTCCATCCGCTGGCGCCGTTCCTCCGTCGGCCACGCCAAAGGCGCATCGTACATCTCGTCCAAACGCTGCGCCGCACGGGCAAGTTGCGCGGGCGGATTGACAGCGACGTAACGGTCGAAAGTCAGGCTCCCGAGCTTGCCGTCGGCTTCGCGCCCGGCAATCATCAAAGTGAAATAGCCGCCGTGGGAAACGCCGGTCAGGCAGGTTCCGGTAATGTTGTCGCCCATCCATTGCCGCATATCAGCCAGGATCAATTTGAGCGCGTTCACCACGTCGTCGCAGTCCGCAGGCGCGTAACCCGGAACCGACATGGTTGAAGCAGATTCCATGAACTCCTTCTGGAATGGATTGGAGAAAGCGACCACGGAGTAACCGTGGCGGTACAGCATGTCCGCATAAGCCACCGTGGAACGGTCCAAACGATAGGAACCCAGGCCAGGAATATAGCAGACTAATGGAGCCGGTTTCTTCTGCATCCAGCAGGAGTAGGCCAGTTTTTTGCCCGTAGCCGGCACACGCACTTTGCGCGTGACGGCCCTATCCGCAAAGTCGGGGATGACTGGCTTGAACAGTACTGCGTTAAGGGTCGGATTAGCCTTGGATTCGCTATCGGAAGTTGGCCGGTAGTCATTGATCAGCCGCTGGCGGTTCAACGAATATAAAGTGCGATAAGTCTGGTATGGGTCCACCAGGGAATCAAGCTGGCGCTTGTAATCCCGCGCTTCGCCGCTGGTGTCATTGACCGCGATGCCGGGGCGAATGGTCATAGCCCAGACCTTATCCGGATACGCCAAAGTCAGGTCGGAACTTATGTCCATCGGCCAGTCAACGATTTTGCCCACGGCGTCGCGGCCATTGCATGGTCCGAGGACAGGAATTACGAGGTAGAACCCAGGACCGCAACCATAATGCCCCAAGGTTTGGCCGAAATCCTCATCTGAGCGCCCGATTTTCCAATGAGTGGCTGGATCAAAAAAGCCACCCAGCCCGACAGTCGAGTTGGCTCCAAAACGTTTGGTTTCCTCCCACGCGCCATGCCACTTCCCTTGGAAACAACTGTTGAAGAACCTAACCGGGTAACTCAGGTTATGCCCGACATTACTGATTTTGGTGCGAACCGGTTTTGGCGCCACAAAATTATACCCGAAACTCAGGGGATAAATCACACCTCGGAACAAGCAATCGTTAAATGCCCAGGAGCATCGGTTGAACCCTTCGATTGGGTCGGGCACGACGTCGAAATAGAGCATCTGCCCGGATTGCAATTCTTCCACCTTGTTGGTTAGCGTGGTTCCCTGAGCCGAAATACCGGCGCAATGTATGATGACTAGCAACGCCACGGCACAAACCTGAAAGTTAAAGAAAGCGGATTTTAGCCCAAGCCCGGTTGAGTAAAAGCGTTTACTTGTCATATAGATTTCTCCAGCGCCTTAATAGAACCAAGTGACACCTACCATCGCCTTGACCCCGTTTAAGCCCTGATTTGGGCTGCTCATGCCAGCGCAGGAAAGGTGCAGGTATCCAGTCTCGAAGGTAACAGCGACGTTATCATACAGGAACCAATGCACGCCTGTATTCGCCTGTAGATTAAACTCGAAGGTGCCACTGAGGTCTGGGTGTCCTATTCCGGTTGCTGTCACTCCGGCTCCCATGTCGGCATAAGGAACCCAGCGAGTGCCGGTGGCAAGATTATAGCGCAAATGGGGCGTCAGTCCAACCAGCCAATCGCGCTCCGGAGAGACTTGGGCGCCGCCGAACAATTCCCCGCGGAGTTCCCAATTGCCGCGGTACCAATGGCCCTGACCCACCACGTTGCCCAACATGTGGCCGTAAGAGAGGCTGAGCAAAGTCAAATCGTGTTCCTGCCGGCCGCCGAATATGGCTATGCCAGCCACCGCGCCCGACTGGAGGCTGAATGTTTGGGCATCAGATCGAAAACCTTCGCCAACTTCTCCCTGCCAGATCTTTGTTGGTTGGCCAGCGAACGCTTCCTCGTCCCCAGCGACGACAAACCACGGTCTCTCCACCTGCAAGATCCCTGTTGGTTGGGGAACGAATCCATCCTCGTCCCTGGAGATGGGTAACCACTGGCTGTCCATCCCCCAGATGTCCATTGTTCGAGGGGCTAATGCTTCGGGTTGTCCGGAAGCTGGCGCCAGCGCCAGTTCGGGTTCGGCGGCCTTTAATACCATTGCCAAAACAGTCCCGAGAACGACTAGAGTAACATGATGTTTGCTTTGCGTTTTCATGACCAATCCCTATTGGAAAGAAAGTCCAGACCAAGCGTTGGTCCTCATTCCGATTCCGGCCGCTGCGTTTGTGTCCAGCATCCAGCGTTTGATTCCGTTCCGTGGCCTGACCTCTTGGATGGGGTACTTCATACCATTAACTGCTTGACCCAAGACTTTGGCCACGATCGGAGCCTTTCCATGGCCGGAGACGAAAATGATGACCTCAGCCGCAGAGTTGAGCACAGGGAGGGTCATGGTAATGCGATGTTTCCTGAGTTCCTCCACCCAGTTCGACACCACCCAGCGGGTGGTTTCATGCAAACCGGAGCTGTTGGGAAACAGCGAGGCTGTATGACCGTCGTGCCCCATCCTGAGGAACGCCAGATCAAAACGTGGGAAACCTTCATCCAGAAGACCGCGCGGCTCGAAAAACTCCCTCAAGTCCGCCTCGTATTCTTCCGCGGATTGAGCGGCGCTGGCAAGCTCACCGAGCACGCGATGAATGTGAAGGTGCTCGGTTCGCAGGCTCAGAAACATTGCCTCGCTGACCATGCGAAAGTTGCTGTAGGGATGTTCGGGAGGAACATGGCGTTCATCGCCGAAGAAGAAGTGGGCCTTCGACCATGGTATTTCCGCACGGACGTCTTCGTCTGTTGCCATCAACTGGTAAAGAGCCCTGAGTGTCAAGCCGCCGGAAAGGGCGACCGTGAAAACACCACGATCTTGGACTGCTTTTGTTGCCAGGAGCGCAAACCTTCGTGCCGCCGCCGCAGTGAGTGCCTGGATGTCGGCGAACACGTCCACCTCATCTTCGATCAGTTTCATAACATTGCTTAGCTATTTCATTTATTCCCCTCTTCGAGAACGATTCTTCGACTGCTTCAGTCAACGGCGTTTCTCCGGCCTCGTGGTCCTTCCTCCCATGGGATACAGCGCCAGATAGCACGACTATGAACATGACTATCTATTTCCATCCCTCATTAAGCACGGCTTATGCCAATTAACTTATATATTCGCAACTAATTGATGAACATTGTGTTATGTATTACACAATTCAGCCTTTGAAGGATTCGAAATATTGAACATTCACATTTTCGTCTGAGTTCAGCCACAAAGACCGTCCTGCCTCCGACAGTATCTGCTGATTGTGGAATCAAACAGGATCAATCGAGAGCGATGAACAACACATGTTCAGCTTCTCCCTCAATTGCTCCCTGGCTTTGCTGACGCGGAGTCAGGGCTTTCGACCCGTAGAAGCAACCGTACGTTCCTGCAAATGGCATCAATGAATTTGGCCAGACAAGCCGGCCGGTTTTTCCCGGTTTTCACGACCGTGGCGAATTGGGTGGGGAATTCGCGTTGGAGGAAGTCCGTGATTTCGCGGCGCAGATTCAAATCGCGAAGTTGGAGCAACTCATCAAAGCTGCGGGTAATCGGTCGCGGCCGGCCTGACTCCGCGGGTCTCAGGAGGATTTGCTCATAAACGGCGTCCCATGCGGGATCGATTCCCGCGCCGTCCTGCCCGGAGCAGCAGGCAAGGCGGCGAAGGTCCTCTTCGACGGCGCAGAAAGACCTTCCTTCACTGGCAACCAGCGGGAAGAGGCGGCCAAGTGCGACGGGGTCCTTCAGCGCCCGGCGCAGTGCCTTGATGAATTCCTTCAGGAGTTGATCAACGAAATCCAACCCATTCTGATATTCCCTGGGGTCCCGATGTTGCAGATTCCGCAACGCCTCACACCAAGCAGGAGAGAAGCGTGGGTGTTTGCGGAACTTGCGGACCGATTTGGCCAGGGCCGAAACAATGGCTCGTTGCAGGTCGTAGTGGAATCTTTCGCCGGAAAATTCGGGTCTAGCCATGTTTCCGTCCGGTGAGCGGGCGTCGCGGAATGGAGAATCACTGGTTTTCATGAGCGTTTTCGTTGCGTCTGGTTCTTCGGTCTGATTTTGGGTAATTCCCTCTGCATGGCTGAACTAATTCAATCAATCGAGGGCAATGAACGACACGTTTTTATGCCGGTCCTGCAAAGTAAAATACATGGCATGGGGATCAAGCTGTGGTTCCCCGTCCACTAGAAACTGGTAGTAATGGCGTCCACGGGCCAGAGGCACTTGGAGAAACCATGAACCGTCCGCCTGATGGCGCATGGGATGTGTGGTGGCGTTCCAGTCATTGAAATCTCCAATCAGACAAACTGTTGCCGCCTGGGAGGCTTCGCAGTGAAACGCAATTGTCTCACTTGTGCCCTTGAGTTCAGCCTCGATGACCTTCATTCCAGATTCCTTTGTCGTCATAATTCGCTGGCGCGGCGCCTAAGCGAAGGTTGGCGCGGCCACAGCCATTTCCCTGACTAGCAACTCGCGAACACGGAGCTCCAAAAGCTCCTCGAATTTCAAAAAGCGCGGAACGAAAGTGAGGATTTCCCCGAAGCTTTCCGCGAGGCCCTCAAAGAATTCTTTCGCGCATATCCCGTTGCCGAAGTCATCGTAAGCAACGACCAGCTTGAATTCTGACGCCCGGTCGGATTTCGTACTCGTGGCGGCGAATATCTTCTTTTTCGGCCTGCAAAAAAAAGCGGTTGCGTCCGTCGCCAACTTTGCCGGCGGTTGTTTTTTCTGTTGATTCATTGTGTTCTCTCAAGATCTGGCAACGCGCATGGCTCAGGCGGCCAGCCTTTCTGGTTGTGCCGAGGCCAACTCGGCTTGGGCTGCGTCCCATTCCGCCAATTTTTGCATTACCGTGGTTGGGTCCTGGGATTTGTTGATGACCTCTTCACGGGCGATAAGGCCCTGCTGATACTTTTCCATCAGGTAACCGTCCAGGGTTACCATGCCGAACTTCGCGCCAGTCTGGATATCTGAATTGATTCGAAATGTCTTGTTATCGCGGATCAGCGCGGCGATGGCCGGGGTGTTGATCATGATTTCATAAACGGCGATGCGGCCCGGCTTGTCGATGCGCGGCAGCAGCAACTGGGAAATGACCGCCTGCAACACGGTGGAAAGCTGGATGCGGATTGTTTCCTGCTGGTTCATGGGGAAGGCATTGACCAATCGGTCAATGGTCTTGGCTGCGCCGGTGGTGTGCAGCGTGCCGAAAACCAAGTGCCCGGTTTCGGCCGCAGTGATGGCCGCTTCCATGGTTTCCAAGTCACGCAATTCGCCCACCAGGATCACGTCAGGATCCTGGCGCAACGCGCGGCGCAAAGCCTCGGCGAAACTGGGGACATCTATGTGAACTTCACGCTGTGTGACCACGGCCTTTTTGTGGTGGTGATAGTATTCGATAGGATCCTCGACGGTAATAATATGAACGTCGTCGCGCGTCTCGTTAATAATGTTGATCATCGATGCCAGCGTGGTGGTTTTGCCTGAACCAGTCGGCCCAGTGACCAGGATCAGTCCGCGGGGCTTGTGCAAGAGGACGTCCATCGTTTGGATCGGCAAGCCGATTTGATCCAAGCTAAGAAGTTTGGTTGGGATTTGCCTCAAGACCAATCCAAAGTTGCCCTTTTCTTTGAAGACGCTGACACGAAACCGCGCCACGTCCCCGAAGGCAAACCCAAAGTCCGCCCCGCCGTTTTCGCGCACCTGCTGGATGGAATCCTCAGAGGTGATGCTGCGCATCAGTTCTTCGCAGTCTTGCGGCTGCAAGACCGGCCCCTCGACACGTTGGAGAACGCCGTGGATCCGGATGACGGGTGGCACACCGACACGAACGTGCAAATCAGACGCTTCTTCCGAAACCATCAACTGCAATAAGTCAGACATGGCATACATAGATCAGCCTTTCATATTTCATTTGGTATTGCGCAACGACATCCACAGCTGGCCGGGAGTTGGCTCGTGGAGTGGCGGTAGTCACCTAAGTTACGGAGCGCTTCGGCAACGGAGAGCCGGACCTTGCACGGCCAGTTTGTCCTGGCGAGTGGTATGCCGTCGGAATAACACAAGCAGTCCACCCCAACCTCCGAAGCCAGGTGGCTTAAATAGACTTCTGCGGAAGATAACCGCGGCACGATCATTCCGCCTGTTTCCAGCAAGGCCAGCAAAGAAACCCGATGGGTTGGCTTGTGGAGCAACTGTTGTTTGATCCATTTAATCAGCGTCTGGGGCAGTTCCCGTCCAGACAAAAGCGCGAAGAGTATGATGTCCGCCTTGGCGATGGCATCCGCCGCCACCTTGCGCATTTTGGGATGCCAAAAGGACTTAAGCCTCCACCAGGAGACTGAAAAATTGAAGGAACGACCCAGGCGACGCGTGAGTTCTTCCTGCATGAGCTGCGCTCGATTTCGGTTGAGGTCGTGCTCATAAACAGCAAAAATCCTTATGACAGGCTTTTGCACTTGAGAGAAGCGCCCATGGCGAACTCTGGGCGGGTGAGCTTCCGGCATGGGCGATTCGAACCGCAAACCCACCTTCCGGCCTCGATCCTCCCCAATTTTTAATGAATATCTTTGAAGAGACATAACAGCTTTTGATTGCTTTTGATTTGCTTCGTATGACGTCATACGGTTCATATGTTTGTCTTTCTATCTGGTTGCCGGTGTGGGGCGTTGTTTAAGGCGCGCCAACTGGAGATTCTCCGCGGTTCCGGGCCTTAAGCGGGCCCGGGTGATATTGGCGCCGCGTTGGGAAGCGCACGCCTGTGCGGCGGACAGCGGACAGCCGGTTGGCCGGAGGGACAGGCCATAATGCTCGGATCGGACGAGCACCACACGCGCGGGACGCGTGCGCTTCCCAAAAGCGTTTTCGTCGAAATCGTTGAAAACCGGATCGGGCAGATATCGTCTGATGACCGGACAGAATTGCACGCTGTGCCATCGTCGAATTTTGAGTTGTTTTTTCATGGTGCTTCTTCCTTTTGTGCGAGCTTGCGCAGGTCTTGTTTAAATCCTCTTCATGGTTGTGTTTTTCAAAAATCGTCGTGAGAACTTCAATAGGGAAAGTTGCCGTTGCATTTGGCCCAGATGACGTAAAGGGCAAAGAAAAAGCCGACGAAAATGAAGACCAAAAAACTCCCAATCCCGAACATCTCCCAAGCGAAGCGATTAGCTCTATTGGATGGCGACCCCGTTGCCCGTTCCTGCTCCACTGGGTGTCGCTCCGAATGATCTGTCACTCGACCGTTCCCTTGAGAGGGTTCAGCGGAGTGGGGCGAGTTCAAATTGCCGTTGTCAAGGACGGACGGCCGGGATCTCGAAAATCCCACACCGAATTCGGGCTCATTCGTTCTGAAGATATGTTTCATGTTGGTCATTAATGGCTGCTCGGATATTCAACCCCGGTCTGTCCGGCTTCGGGGCCGACCGGACAGACCTGTCTGATTGTTCGTCCTCGCGGGCCGCAAGAGGATTAACGCCGGCGTCCCACGAGTACGCCGATGAGCAACGCGACGCCACAGGCGATGCCAATGGACTCATAAGGATGCTCGCGGATAGCGTGATCCGTGGTCTGGGCCGCTTTCACGGTTTTGTCTTTAAGCCGCTCGTAAGTGGCTTTGGCTGACTCCAGGGCTGACGCCAAACGGCGACGCACTTCGGTCAAGTTTTCTCTGTTCCCGTCTGCGGTAGCCTTGAGCAATTCCTCCGCGTCACGCAGAACCAGGTTGATGTCGCTGGTTAGCCTTTGATTTGCTTTGTGTGTTGTCATGTCGTTCCTTTCTTTGTTTGCTTTTCGTACTTTTCCCCATGTCATCACTACTTAATCAGGATTTATGCCAAGTCGATGGATTCGACGTAAGACGCTCATTTGCAATAAGATGATACTTTTTGTCAGGATTCTTAGGTGCGCACGAGATTTTGAACGTCCGAATTTTCGTGTTATCAGCCGTAATGGATACGTCCTTGGCTCATCATGAGCGCCCAAGGAGAATAGTGTTAATCGGCCAGAGCGTGGAAGATGACGAGATTGGTGGAGGGCTGGGCCAAGCCGCCCAATCTGTTGTTCAGAAAACTCGCCCCCAAAATAATGTTGTTGGAGCAAGAGGCGTCGTTGACATGAAAGGCTTTCCCGCCGCAATCATTGACCATCAGGTTTTCAAAATTGTTGCCGATGCATTGGGTGTCGGGACAGAGCTTCCAGCCCCTGGCGGTGTCGGTGATGGCTTGTGCCATAAAAACCCCGTCATGATGACTCTTGGAAATGATCAGGCTTTGAAACGAATTGTCCCGGGAGTCGCGCATGAAAATGCCCAGATCGTTGCGCGCCAATACCGCATTGGTGATGGAATTATGGCTGAAGTCGAGGTCCAATGACAGGCCCGCCGCCAGATTGTCATGCAGACGCAGGTTGTCAAAGCGGCTTTCTTCGGTCTGGTAACAGGCCAGGCCGTCGAACTGATTGTCGTAGGAATCAAAATCGTTGACGTGGAGGCGGCGGACGTCGGCGGCGACCAGGCCGCCGGAGCGGCAATGGCAACAGACGACATGTTCGACCTCGACATCGGCCGCATTCCAGATTTGCACGCCATTGCAGTTGAACTCGGAGCCGTCACCGGCTGATCGCCAAAACTCCAGTTTTTGATTCCTGCGGTTTCCGTCAATCATCAGGTTTGCCAATCGCAGGTGTGAGGCGCGATGATTTGTTTTGGTCATGGGCGGCCCGAGAATCACCACCGGACAATCAGCCCCGTCCTCCAAACGCAGGATGGTGGATGGTCCGCTGCCGCGCAGCGTCTCGTAATCGTGTCGCAACATAAGCGGCTGGGAGATTGCATAGGTTCCGGCGCTGAGAACCACTTCGCCGTTGGCTGGCAGGGTGTCAAGCGCCTTTTGGATGTCCGCACCGCTGGAATTGGCGGGCAACGCAACTATGACCGGAGGCGCTCCGAACGAAGGATGGCAGATCATCCCCTGCGCCAGCAGCAGTGAAACAAAGAGTCCGCTTCGGGAACTTGATTTTATGAGGTTGCACTGGCGCATACATAACCTTTTGATCCTATCGTTCAACCTAGCTTCAATGCCGTATAGGAATTCAGGCATAGATGACGCCTACCGAGTATTGGACAGTTCCTTTGCGGCAAGTGTTTTTGCGTAGCCGTGGCCAACTGCTGACCGGTTGGCGCAACGCTCGCGG
>Ga0302320_10029459_pt1 | contig 10502 bp, 7 predicted proteins | sample Bog_T0_3_FD_202130 | JGI IMG/M metagenome (GOLD analysis project Ga0302320, IMG submission 202130) | Peat permafrost microbial communities from Stordalen Mire near Abisko, Sweden - Bog_T0_3 | ecosystem: Environmental > Terrestrial > Soil > Wetlands > Peat | place: Sweden: Abisko, Stordalen Mire... | reverse complement strand
GTGACGGCGTCCATGATAATCTTGATGAAGCGGCCCTCGTTCGGCCCGAAGATGCCAATGGCGACCGCGATCGCATCCGCGCCCAGGCGCACGCATTCCTCGGGCGAGGTCACGTACTCGATGACCCGGTCATCCTGCGTGAAGAGGCCGGACTGGATGATGAGCGGAATCCTCCCGGCATACGGCGCCCAGCAATTCATCGCAATCCCCTTGGACATTGTGACCGCGCAAGGACCTCCCGCGGTGACACGTGCGAGCGCCTCGGGCAGATTGGCGAGCCCGCCGCCCGCCTGGAGTTTTCCGTAGCCGATGAAATGGTCCACGGCCACGGAGCAAAGACGCCCGCTGGGGCTTGCGAAGATGCGATTGAGACGGATTTGTTTGCCAATATTCATAAGGGTTGGGTGGTGGTATTTTTGATGCGATTCGCCACGCTTGGTGAAGCGTATTCGGGCCGGGGACAAGAGAAAAATGACATGCCGCGCTTACGCGCGATACCAGCGCGTCTGAGGATTGCGCGCGGCGATCACCTCGAACATGGCCATGACATTGGCCACGGGAATATCGTCGGTCATCATGTGCGAGGGGGCGAAGACGAAGCCGCCTCCCCGGCCGATCTGATCGATCAGCCGCCGGCTTTCATCCCGGACCTCCGCCGGGGTTCCAAAGGGCAGGATTCGCTGCACGCTCATGCCGCCCAGAAACGTGAGGTCCTTTCCGTACTCCCGTTTGACCTTTACCAGGTCCATGACCTCGGGCTGGAAAGGATTGAGAACCTGCACGCCCGCCTCGATCAGATCCGGGAGCAATTCGGCGATATCCCCGCAGCTATGGATGATGACCACCCAGCCCTTGCGGCGAGCCAGTTCATACATCCGGCGGATTCTTGGCAGGATGAATCGCCGCCAGAGCTTGAGCCCCATGATGAGGCCTTGCTGCTGGCCCCAGTCATCGCCGATCCAGACGCCGTCCCACGGACGGCCGCCTACCGCTTCCATCACCGCGAGGTTGTGTTCGACAATGCGATCCAGCAGGGCGTCCACAAAGGGCGGGTCCTCGATCATGTCCATCAGGAGCTGGTCCATGCCGCGCAAGGACCACGCGCGCTCGAAGAGCGATAACGCCACGCCAAAGCACTTGAAACGCCCCGAGGTTTCCGCGTCTCGAAAAAAGGCGTCCAGCCCGTCGAGCCTGTGGTGGCTCGTGACCGTCGGCCAATCCACCTGCCCCAGGTCCTCGGTGGTCAACACCGGCGTCGCGATGCCGATGTCCTTGTCAACGGTCCGGTCCCAGACCACGCCGAAGTCGTCCCGCGTGTACCCCGGGCGCACTTCCTCCCATTTGCCCCGCATCGAATAGCGGCTGAGGTGATCCCCCGTGGCCGTCGGCAGGTCGTCCGTCCCTAACTCCCGCACCGTCCCCGCCTTGATCCCCACCGAATACTCGACATGGTACGGGACGAAATCCGTCTCCCGGTGGGAGATGGCCTCAAACATTCGTTCGCGCGGTGTAATCATGGATTGGGTATCGTAAAATCCTCCGGCTTATGGTCGCGGGCGTAAGCGGTCATCGCCTTGAGGTTTTCCGGCGGCGTCAATGGCGAAATCTCGCAGCCGGCGCCGACGATGTAATACTTGCCGCAGGTCCTGTGGCAGCGTTCGCAAGCCGCGTAGACTTGCTCGGGCGTTCCTTCAAAAAGATCGGAGATGGTCGAGACATTGCCGGTAATGACGCGGCCGGGACCGAGCTTGGCGCGGCCTTCGGCCAGGTCCGCGGGGAAATCCAGCTCGTAGATATCCATTGGCAGTTGCGCCATCTTTTCAAACAGCGCATCGGTGCGCCCGCACATGTGGAGGCGGCGGATGACCGAGGGATATTGCTTTTGCAGCGCAGTCATCACGCGCAACTGCTCCGGCCAGACGAACTCCTCGTAAAGCTCTGGGCCGATCAGGCTGGCGGCGGCGTCGCTCATGCCGATGGTGTCCGCGCCGGCTTGAACCTGGATCGGGGCGTACCGGATGGCGACATCGGCGCAAAACCGCAGCAGGTCCGCGACAAACTCCGGCTCATCGACGAAATCCATCATGATCGTATTGAGCCCGCGCAACTCCTGCGCCAGCGCCAGCGGGCCTTCGACCCAGCCGACGATGGACATCCCCGGGCCGGCTTCCTTACGCATAAATTCGATGCCCTTGACCCGGTCGTGCATCCGCCCGCCGCCGAGCGGATCGGGAAGCTTGAAGCGCTTCAGCAAATGGATGTCGCCCAGCGCCGCGTGCTCCTCGTCGATCACCGGCCCCTGGTCGGGAAACCACTTGACGCTGCCTTCGCCGGCGATGTCGATCACCTCGCGCGCCGGATCCGAGCAGGTGAGCAGGCAATCCAGGCCGAAATCCTCGACCAGTTTGAGCTGCGCGTGGGCCATCTTGAGGCCGTCCTTCGTGTACTCGATAAAGGGGATTCCCGCGTTCGCCGAGGAGAACATCATCGACATCGGCTGCGCCGCCAGGTGGTCGACGGGCTTGCCCGCAAGGGTGTTGCGAACTCTTTCAATGGATTGCATAGGGGTCGGAGGAAAGGCGCATTTGTTGCACTCAAGATCGCCGCGCGCAAGTCCGCGTTGCGGAACAATTGGAAATTGAGTAAATGAACGCCCCACCTTGCTCTCTAATAGCCCAAAGCGTCATTGGCAAGCTTAGGCCGCACGACAAATTGACCGAACCGCATCAAAAGCCCACTCCCCAGTTTCTCTTAGCGATGCTGCTTTTCCGGAAATCGTCGCAAAAACCATTAAGTCCTTCCAAACTCCATAAAAGTAAATCCACATGATTCCGTCTGCATCGACAACCGATGCCGCCGCGCAATCAGGGCATTTCTTGGCTTGCAGACCCTCTCGTGCGGCTTCCGTACGACCTTCACGATCGAGTCGCGCGGTTAAGCGATTTTGAGCAGATATCTGCTCGCCTTCGTTTCGGAGATGGCTCGATAACTGCAACAAAACATCGCTGCCTTTCAGCCAGTAACTCACTAGAGTGTCATTCTTCTCTTCCTCGGAGTCGGGCGGAATAAAGAGACCGTAACTGCCTGTCGGACTAACATATTTTAGCGTCTTCATTTTCGGATTCTAATATTTGCGCGGGTTGTACGGCGTTACTTCTGTAGTGTGCGGTCGACCAGTCTTTGCCTCCATCCCATCCTTGTATCCTTCAGCTTGCTTCTGACCCTGTTTAATTGCGCGAGGGTTGTCGGGTTTTATTTCACGAATGTGAGCTTGTTCCTCATTGTATCTATCCATTCTTTTCCCCGAAGGAGTAGTGACCTCACTTTGCTCACCGGGAAGTACAGGTTCTTGGGTGTGCGCTCTTTTTCCCCTCGCAAGTTGCGGAGGTTCCTTTTTGTCTTGGCTGGCGTCGGATTCGTCCGTCGGCTTCTGCTGCTGAGTCTCGCCTCCGAATATTCGACGTATGGCATCAAGAATTGACTGCGGTTTCTGAACCGGCTTCCGCCCGGCGGCTTCGGCCTTCGCCTTCTCGATAACCTGCTTGATCATCTCCTCCGCTTTGGCTTCGTTATTTCGGTACGCCTGCTCCTCTGGAGTTAGTTCGCGGAAATTCTCAAGCCGCTCCTCTCGTTCAAGGTCTTCCCGCGACTCTGGCTCGGTTTCCTCACTCCCCCCTGCGCACCGCCCGGATTTCCGCCTCGCATTGTGAACACTTTGCCGCGCTTTCGTTCCCCCACCAGAGCCGGTCCATTGGCCGCCGCCAGGCTGGCCGGCGGGCAGGCGGGGTTCATCATCGTTATAGCCCGCATTGGCCAAGGAATAGCTCCGGCGCCCCTGCACTCCAATGTACCGGAAGATGGCCATCTCTTGGCGACTGCGTTGGATTTCCGCGAGGTTGGAATTGTCCTGCACTCCGTGGCTGCTGTTGCTGACAATCCGGCCATGGTCCACGGCAATGCCGGCGTATCCGTCCGCTTGGTTCCTGTGGGATGCAATGATGATATCCCCGGGCGCGGCTTCACTCATGGGAATTCGGTCGAAGCGCCCATTATTCGCCAAGGAATGATAAAGGATTGAAGTGCTGAGAACATGTTTCGGCTCCGTTCCCAGCACGATAGCTTGTTCCGTTGCCTTTGTGAAGATGATGGATACTGCCAGCGCGTATTTCGGGGGGCTTGTAAATGGGCCCCCGGGATTCCTAGTGGACATGCCGATGCTCTGAAGCGCCGTTTGGGCTATCGCCGGACCAAGGGCGCTTCGCGGCTCTTATTCTGCCGTGTCGGGGCTGGTCCATCGACCGACATTGGGTTGGCCAGATGGACAGAGTGAGTTGATGGCGAGGGGATTTGGCGTCCTTGTCATAGAACCATCATGAGGAGTAAAAGTGGTGCTCCTGTTAGTGAAATCTTTTCCGTTGACTTTTGAGGGGGCGTTGCAGGTGGCGCGCGCACCCAGGTGTCAAGAGGAATTAAGGAAAATGTTCCTGAGCGTTTTTTTGAGAAGGAAATCGTGGCGAATATCGGACGCCAGGTTGGACGACTTCGAGTTTGGTGGACGCCCGTTCCGACGAGACCGTGGAATTACCCTGGCCGGGCTGGCGGGATCTGAACCCGTGCCCCCTTCGTCCCGAACGAAGGGGGCGTTTCGCCTGCCAAACGCCTTCGCGGAATCAATGATTAAATGGGACCGCCTATGTTGCACTCAAAAGGGGCCGGCTCGCCCGTGTGCCAACCGCCACCTGCCCCCTCCAACACCTCGGCGGGCAAGGCGGCTTCGGAGGCGTTACGAAGGCTTGCACCAAAGGCCTCCCCCCATTAGTCAGCGGTTCCTACGGGCCCGATTTCCGGCGGGAGGATGAAAATGAGGCCAGTCGCTGGCACGGAGCGCGTTGACAGTATCCCTGCGCACCACTAGTTTTTCGGGTCCTTTCTCTACCCTCAGCTCAAGTGGCCCCCAACGACGACTACGTAATAGAAATCCTGCTCGATACCGGGCTGATCACCAAGGCGCAACTCGAACGCGCCCGCGGCGAGGCAACCCCAAAGAAGGGGGTCATCCAGTTGCTCATCGAGTACGGGGCGGTCAGCGATGAGGATGTGAGCCGCGCCCTGGCCTCGGCGGCCAGCATGGATTTTGTCGATCTTGCCCAGATCGCCATCCCTCAGGAGATCATCGATCTGCTGCCCAGCCAGAACGCCCGGCGCTACAAGGTCATCCCCGTCGCCGTCACCGACTCGGGGCTCATCATGGCCACGAGCAATCCGCTCGATTTCGATACCTTCGACGCCATCGGCCATCTGCTCAAGCGGGACATCGATTTCGTCTGCGCAACGCCCGCGCAAATCAAGGCGGCGCTCGTCAAGTACTACGGCACCGCGGATGAGGCCGTAAGCGAACTCGAGCAGGTGCTCGGCGCCGCGCAAATCCAGTTTGGCGACGGCCCCCCGATCAGCGCCGACGATACCCCCGAGACCGGCGACGCGCCCATCATCAAGCTCGTCTCCATGCTCCTGCTCGAGGCCCACAAGATGCGCGCCAGCGATATCCACCTCGAGCCGCTCGAAAAGCGATTCCGCGTCCGCTTCCGCATCGACGGCGTCCTGCACGAGATGACCAATCCCCCAAAAAAATTGCAGAGCGCCATCCTCAGCCGCATCAAGATCATGACCGGCTCGATGAGCATCGCCGAGAAGCGCCTGCCGCAGGACGGGCGCATCCAGGTCAAGATCGGCAAGAACAGCGTCGACCTCCGCGTCTCGACCATCCCCACCAATCACGGCGAGAGCATCGTCATGCGTATCCTGGACAAGTCGAGCCTCATGCTCGGCCTGCCGGAGCTCGGTTTCCTGAGCGACGACCAGGAAATCTTCGAGCGCCTGCTCGCCCTGCCCGATGGCATCCTGCTGGTCACCGGCCCCACTGGCTCCGGCAAGACCACCACGCTCTACGGCTGCCTGAATTACATCAACAAGCCCGACCGCAAGATCATCACCGTCGAGGACCCCGTCGAGTACCAGATGAACGGCATCAACCAGGTGCAGGTCAACGCCGACATCGGCATGACCTTCCCCGCCGCCCTGCGCTCGATGCTGCGCCAGGCCCCGAACATCATCATGATCGGTGAGATTCGCGACGTCGAGACGGCCAACATCGCCATCAACGCCTCGCTCACCGGCCACCTCGTCTTTTCCACCCTCCACACCAACGACGCCCCCAGCGCCGTCGCCCGGCTCGTGGACATCGGCGTCCAGCCCTTCCTCGTCTCCAGCTCCGTGCGCGCCATCATGGCCCAGCGCCTCGTCCGCAAACTCTGCCAGAAGTGCTGCCAGCCGGGCGAGTTGACCGAGCCCGAGATGCGCGCGCTGCACATCGATGCCAACCAGCTCAGCGAGGCCGAAATCAAGCGCCCGGTCGGCTGCGATCAATGCCGCAACCTCGGCTACAAAGGCCGCATGGGCATCTTCGAAATTTTCGTCGTCGACGACGAAGTCCGCTTCATGATCAACGACCGCGCCTCGACCTTGCAACTGCGCAGGCGCGCCCGGGAGCTGGGCATGCGCACGCTGCGCGAGGACGGCGTCCGCAAGGTCCTCTCCGGCCTCACAACCGCCGAGGAAGTGATCTCGACCACCATGGGAGACGCTGACTGATGCGCTCCTCTCTCCATAGGCCCCATCCAGCTTAACCCCAATGCCTACCATTCCCCTCGAGGACCTCCTTCGGCTCGTGATCGAAGAAGACGCTTCCGATCTCCACCTGTGCGTTGGCGTTCCTCCCACCCTGCGCCTCAAGGGCGTCCTCACCCCGCTCAACACCGCCCCGTTGAGCGTGGCCGACATGGAGACCCTCGCCCGCGGCCTCGCCCGGCCAGACCTGATGGACCGCGTCAATACAGAGGGCAGTGTCGATTTTGGCATGGCCGCCCAGGATAACAACCGCTTCCGCGTCAGCGTCTACCGGGAGCGCGGCAATCTGGCCGCCGCCGTCCGCATGCTGCCGCGCAAGCTGCTCAGCCTCGATACCATCGGCGTGCCGGCTTCGGTGCGCGAGCTGCTGGACCTCCCGCGCGGCCTGGTGCTCGTCACCGGCCCCACCGGCTCGGGCAAGACAACCTCCCTGGCCAGCATGCTCACGGTCATCAACGAGACCAGTCCGCGCCACATCATCACCATCGAGGACCCCATCGAGTATTACCTCGATCACAAGCGCGGCATCGTCAATCAGCGCGAAGTCGGCACCGATATCCCCAGCTTCGCCGACGGCCTTCGGCGCGCCTTGCGCCAGGATCCCGACGTGATCCTCGTGGGCGAAATGCGCGACCTCGAGACCATCGAGACCGCCATCACCGCCGCCGAGACCGGGCACCTCGTCTTCTCCACCCTTCACACCACCGGCGCCGCCCGCACCATCGACCGCATCGTCGACGCCTTCGACGCCCAGCGCCAGCAGCAGATTCGCGTCCAGCTCTCGATGAACCTCAAGGCCGTCATTTCGCAGTTGCTCCTGCCGCGCAAGGACGGCACGGGACGGACCGCCGTCTTCGAGGTTATGATCAACACCTCCTCCATCGGCGCCCTCTTGCGCGACAATAAATCCTACCGCATCCACAACGAAATCCTCACCGGCTCCAAGTACGGCATGGTCGCCCTCGAGGCCTCGCTCGTAGACCTCTTCCAGCGCGGCGTCATCTCCCGCGAACAGGTGATCGGTTACGCGCAGGACCCGGAGGTCGCCAGGCAGCTTCTGGGGGAAAGGCTGCCGATTTGACCAATATCCCATGACCGCAAAACCCGTAATCGATCTATTTGTGGACCAGGGCGTCATCGACAAAGCCCAGGCCGAAGACGCGTTGCAGGAAATCGCCACCTCGGGCAAGGACGTCGTACAGACCCTCGTGGATTTCGGCCTCGTGACCGAGGAAGGCCTCTACCAGCAAATCGCCGATTCCCTCGGCACCGACGTCGTGAATCTCGAGGGCTTCGAGCCCCCGCCCGAGGTCATCCGCATGGTCCAGGCCGGCCTCGCCCGGCTGCACGGCGCAATCCCCATTGCCGCGACCGGCAATACCATCACCGTCTGCCTCACGGATCCTCTCAATCCGCAGATCACCGAGGATCTGCGTTTCGCCCTGGGCAAGAACATCCAGGTCGTCATTGCCCCTGTTGCGCAAGTCGAGGCGCTCATCCAGAAGTGCTACGGCACCGACGACGCCAGCCTCAACGAGATCCTTTCCGAGTTGAGCGGCACGTCAATCGAGTTCGGCACCGACGGCAAGGCCGACCTTCAGAACATCGAGGCGGAGGCCAACGCAACGCCCATCGTCCGCTACGTGGACCTGATCCTCTACCAGGCCATCCAGGATCGCGCGAGCGACATCCACTTCGAGCCCTTCGAGCTCGAGTTCAAGATTCGCTACCGCGTCGACGGCGCCCTCTACGAGATGGCGCCCCCGCCGCGGCACCTGGCGCTGCCGGTCATCTCGCGCGTGAAAGTCATGGCCAACCTCAACATCGCCGAGCGCCGCCTGCCGCAGGATGGCCGCATCCAGAAGACCATCGCCGGCCGGCCGGTCGATCTGCGCGTTTCCACCCTGCCCACCCAATATGGCGAGAGCGTCGTGCTGCGCGTGCTCGACCGCTCGACGGTCAATCTCAGCATCGATGCCCTCGGGATGCCCGATTACATTTACAATTACATCCTCCACACCCTCGAGAAGCCCAACGGCATCTTCATCGTCACCGGCCCCACCGGCTCCGGCAAGACCACCACCCTTTACGCCTGCCTCAACCAGATCAACACCATCGACTCGAAGCTCCTCACCGCCGAGGACCCCGTCGAGTACGACATCGAGGGCATCATCCAGGTCCCCATCAACGAAGGCATCGGCCTCACCTTCGGCCGCGTCCTGCGCGCTTTCCTGCGCCAGGATCCAGACCGCATCATGGTCGGCGAGACGCGCGACCTCGAGACGGCGCAAATCTCCATCCAGGCATCGCTCACCGGCCACCTGGTCTTTTCCACCCTTCACACCAACGACGCCCCCGGCGCCATCACCCGGTTGATCGACATGGGGGTCGAGCCGTTCATGATTTCCTCCTCCATCGAGGGCGTGCTCGGCCAGCGCCTCATCCGCAAGATTTGCACGAGTTGCCGCACCCCCTACGAGCCCAGCGAAGCCGTGCTCGCGCAATTGGGCATTTCTCCGCACGAGATCGGCGACAAGCAATTCTACTACGGAAAAGGCTGCGAAGTCTGCAACCACACCGGCTACAAGGGCCGCAAAGGCATCTACGAGTTGCTCGACGTCACCGACCCCATCCGCGAGTTGATCAATCAGCGCGCCCCCACCGTCGTCCTCAAGCAAAAAGCCGTCGAACTCGGCATGATGACCCTGCGCGAAGACGGCATGCGCTGCATCTACGACGGCGAGACCACCATCGAAGAAGTGCTCAAGTACACGTAGCGCCGGCTCAGGTCCCGGCGAGGAGTTCCGTCGCGCGGCCCGTCGGGATGACTTCAGCCCCCGCTGGAACCTTGAATACCGGCAGCCCATTGACGTTCGCGGTCTCCATGGATGCTCGCAACCCAGCCCGAGCAATCTGGGAAAGCACGTCGCCCAATCTTTTCCCCGAGGCCCGAGCCTGCGTCCGGACTGCCTCGAAAACGTCATCGTCAATAGTTACAGTTGTTCGCATCAAGAGGCAGTTTGATACCTTGACACAGCGAGGTCAAAAATTTTGGCCCGGAGGGCCTGCCCGAAATTAGCCGGGGGCGTAAGCCCCCGGTTGCATGCCACCACGGAGCACGCCCCGGAGGGGCGGCAGAAAATGCTGTCAAGCGTCGACCCCTTACTCACCCTAAATTTTGTTTGGCTCACTCAAAAAGTCTTCTTTCCATCCCCAATAGCCGATGGGCAAATCGAGTAGGCACGGCGAGATCTCAATTCGCTCAATGGGAATCCGAGCATTACTCTTAACGCAGACCGCCAGGGCAAACTCGACTGTATGATTCGGCCCAGCCGGCGTGCGCCAGAAGCCTTCAAGCAGGTCCATCACATTGTGAAGAGCCTCATCGACCGCGGCAGCCACGTGAGTATGAAACTCATCATCGGTCGCGGGTAGAGAAGCAGATTTGGTAACTTTCAATCCCTCAGCGCGGCAGTGTAACATCAGGTAGTGACCAAATGTATTGGCGGCATCTTCAGCGCGGTCGCCGGGCGCTGTCCTCCAATTTTCATACGGCCTGGGTATCTTGGGGTTGGACATACGTAGCTGTAGTCTTACTCCAGCCACTCGGTATGGAATACCCCCGGCTTGTCCACGCGCTCGTACGTGTGCGCCCCGAAGAAATCGCGCTGCGCCTGCAGCAGGTTCGACGGCAGCCGCGCCGAGCGGTAACTGTCAAAATATCCAAGTGAGACACTGAAGGCCGGCGCGGGCACGCCGGCTTCGATGGCCCGCGCGATGGCAAACCGCCAATTCCCTTCGGCCTTCGTCACCTC
>Ga0302320_10029458_pt1 | contig 10502 bp, 9 predicted proteins | sample Bog_T0_3_FD_202130 | JGI IMG/M metagenome (GOLD analysis project Ga0302320, IMG submission 202130) | Peat permafrost microbial communities from Stordalen Mire near Abisko, Sweden - Bog_T0_3 | ecosystem: Environmental > Terrestrial > Soil > Wetlands > Peat | place: Sweden: Abisko, Stordalen Mire... | reverse complement strand
ACATAAGGGAGGATTTTTCCCTCATCATCCCTTATGTCCGCTTCTCGCCCCAAAACAAGCCCGACAACCTCCTCCTGCTCGACACCAGCGTCATCATTGATGGACGCATCGCCGACCTGATTGAAACCCATCTCATCGATGGACTGATCGTCGTGCCGCGATTTGTGCTGCTGGAATTGCAGCAAATCGCCGACTCCGCCGACGACATCAAGCGCTCGCGGGGCCGTCGCGGGTTTGAAATGCTGAACCGCCTGCGGCAAAACACCAAAATGGAGGTCCGCATCCACGACAGCGATTTTCCGGAGGAAAAGAGCGTGGACGCCAAGCTGGTGCGCCTCGCCCGCAATCTCAACGCCAAGCTCTTCACCAGCGACGCCAATCTCGCCAAGGTGGCCAGCCTGCAAAACGTGGTCACCGTGAACCTGCGCGAGATCGCCCTGTTGATGAAGGCCTCGCTGGTGCCCGGCGAAACCGTAAATCTCAAGCTCGTCCGCGAAGGCCGCGACAAAGGCCAGGGCATCGGCTATCTCCCCGATGGCACCATGGTCATCGTCACCAACGGCCAGGCGCTCGTGGGCCAGCAGGTGGAGGCGCAAGTGCAAAGCACCGTGCAAACCGGCGCCGGCGTGCTCGTCTTCGCCGAGGTCAAACCCGAACACACCGGCGACACCGCCTTGCGGCGGCGCGACGCCCAGCCAGAAACCAAATGAATCCCGTCACCATTTATAAAGCCTTCAATCCCGCCGATGCCCAGTTGGTGCGCTCCCGCTTGGAAGCCGCGGGCTTCCATCCTTTCGTGGCTGACGAAGCGGCGGCGTTGAGCATGGATGGCTATGCGCTGGCCGCCGGCGGCATCCGCGTGCAACTGCCCGAATCTGAATTCGCCGCCGCCAGGGAGTTCTTGGACGCGCCGGTGGACTGACAGTGCGGCTATTCCGCCACGTCGCCTGATTCCATCCTCGGCGCAACCAGCATGAGGATGCCGTTCAGCACCAGCCAGCAACCGTATAAACCCGCTGCAATTGCGCCGCCCATGAGCTTGAGTGAAATCATGGCAAGGTGAGCGCCCCAGGCCACGAATGGAACACATCAGCCCAAAACCCATGATGATGTTTTTGGTCCCTTTCACCCGCAACGCCGCCAGCCGTTCCTTGAACAACACCTTCACCAATTCCGATGCCTCCGAAGAAAAAGCAGCTCAAATCTTTTTCGTAACTATGCCGTATTGAACTCCCTTCGGCTGCCACGGGTAAAATGGGAGATTGTGCGCCCGTCCTTTCGAATTGGGCTTTGCATGCCGCGGGAAACCGGAGCACATTGAACACATTATGCCTGAAAAAATTGGAATTGTCGGAGTCGGACGCATGGGCGCAAATATGGCGCGCCGCCTCAAGGAAATCGGTTTTCCCATTGTGGCCGTATTCGATGCCAACGCCGCCGCCGCCCAGTCGGTCGCGCAGGAACTTGGCTGCCTGGCGGCGGCGGAACTCAAAGAGATCACTGCGGCGGCGGACGTTGTCATCACGGTTGTCAGCGATGACCGCGCGATGAAACAAATTTATACCCGCGGTTTGCTGGTGGGAGCCACCGGCAAACTCTTCATCAACTGCGCCACGGTGACACCCGCCATTCACGTGTGGGTGGAGCAAAAATGCGGGGCCGAAGGTGCGGAGTTGCTGGAAGCCTGCATGGCTTCCAGCATCACCCAGGCGCGGCAGGGTACGCTCTATCTCATGTGCGGGGGCAAACCCGAAACCTTTGAGCGCGCCAAGGCGATCCTCGAAAAACTGGGCGCGTCCCCGCGCTATGTTGGCCCCGCCGGCAAGGCGGCCCAGGTCAAGGCGCTCGTCAATATGGTGATGAATGCCAACACTGCCGCGCTCGCCGAGGGATTGGGTCTGGGCGACGCCTTGGGCCTTGATTTGACCATGCTGCGCGAGGTCTTTTCCCAGACCGGCGCGCGATCCGGCGTGCTCCAGACCGACGGCGAGGACATGCAAAACCGCGACCACGCCTGTTTCTTCTCCGCCGCCCATGCCGCCAAGGATTCCGGGATTGCGCTCAAACTCGCCAAAGGACAGCACCTCCATCTTCCCCTCGCCGCCGCGACCAAGCGACAATACGAGCGCATGGTCAAGGCAGGTCTCGGGAATCTCGACAAATCCGGGATCGCTGAGCTCACCTTTAAAAATAGGTCACAAGCCTCGTAGCGGCGTCCCGGCAGAGCGCCGCCATTTTCTTTTTTGACTCAAAATGTTGCAGCACGGATTTCCGGCTGCCCTGTCCTACCATTTGGAACGCTAAAATGAAATTGAAACCAAAAATAGCAGGAGGCAGCCATGTCGAATTACTCATATGAAGCTGTGGATGCCGCCGGGTTGAGAAGCAAAGGCTCGCTGGAGGTGCTGGACCAAAGCGAGGCGTTGCGGCGCATCAAGGAAATGGGGCTGTTTCCCACCATGGTCCGGCCGGCCGCCGCGGTGCCCCGCGCGCCGCGCGCCGTGGCCCTACGCAAAAAGCGGCGGCTCTCCGTGCGCTTGGGGTCGGGCCGGGTCAAACCGGCGGCCTTGACGGTGTTCACCCGCCAACTGGCGACGCTGGTGAACGTGGGCATGCCGCTGTTGCGAGGATTGCGCCTGTTACAGGAACAAGAGGGCCAACCGGCGTTGAAACGCGTCATCTCGGAGATTGCCCGCGCGGTGGAAACGGGTGGCACCATGTCCGAAGCCCTGGCGGCGCATCCCAAAGTGTTCAGCCCGCTGTACGTGAACATGGTTCGGGCCGGAGAAATGGGCGGCGTGTTGGAGGAAGTGCTACGGCGGCAGGCAGAATTCATGGAGAAGGGGATGCGGATCAGAAAGAAAGTCAAGGCAGCCATGTTTTATCCGGCGGCGGTAATGCTGGTGGCGGCAGGGATCATTGCCTTGTTACTGTTATTTGTGATTCCCCGGTTTCAGACAGTCTTTGAGGGGTTGCTCCCGGGCCGGTCAATGCCGGCGTTTACGCTGGCGGTATTGCACCTGAGCGAACTGGTCAAGAACCACATCCTTGGGACGGGGGCGGTGCTGCTGGCGACGGTGGCGGCATTCCAATGGTTCATTCACACGCGAAACGGCCGGCGCTGGTTCGACGGTTTCAAGCTGGTCATGCCGGTGGCGGGCGGAGTTTGCCGCAAACTATCGCTGGCCCGGTTCACCCGCACGCTGGGGACGCTGCTCAGCAGCGGCGTGCCCATTTTGCAGGCGCTGTCCATCGTGAAGGAAACGGCGGGCAATGTCGTGGTGAGCGACATGATTTCCCGGATCCATGACCATGTAAAGGAAGGTGGCACCGTGGCCGAGCCACTCAAGGCATCCAGGCTTTTCCCGGCCATGGTCGGAGGCATGGTGGACGTGGGGGAACAAACTGGCGCGCTGCCGGACATGCTCCTGAAAATCGCCGACACCGGCGACGAGGAGGTGGACAACGCTGTCACGGCCATGACATCGCTGCTGGAGCCCGTGATGATCATTTTCCTGGCGGTGGTGGTTGGCAGCATCGTGATCGCGATGTTTCTGCCGTTAATTTACCTGATCGAGGGCGAAACCAATGACGGCGGCGGCGGACATGGAAACCTATGAGGCAAGCCCTGAGCCGGAGGAAGGCCACGATTCGGGGCATGAATCGGGAGAGAATTTCGCCGGCGTCGCCGGCGGCAGCTTCGGAATGTGATATTTGAAACTCGCCGGAGCTGTGCCCGGCGCTTCGGGTTTGCATGGAAAAGGCCGAACCAGTCGGACTGGTTCGGCCTTTTGTCTTGCTGCGGTCAGACAATCTCCGGCTGTACCATTTCCGGGTCCACACCAAGATCTTTGATCGCTTGTGCGACGACTTTGCGGTCGATGAGTTTTTTCTCGGCCAGCGAGTAAAGGGTGCCAATGACGGTACACTCCGCATCCACCCCGAAGAACCGACGCAGCCGCGCCCGGGTGTCGCTACACCCAAAGCCGTCCGTACCGAGCGTGAATAATCCGCCCGGCACCCAAGGAGCAATCTGGTCGGGCACGGTGCGGATATTGTCCGAGACCGCGACAAATGCCCCCTGCTCTTTCGCGAGGAGTTTGTCGAGATACGATTTTTGGGCCGGCTCGGCCGGATGCAGCATGTTCCAACGCTGGCAGCGGAGGGCGTCCGCGCGCAACAATTTGTAACTCGTGGCGCTCCAGACATCGGCGTTTACGCCATAATTTTCAATGAGAATCGCCTGCGCCTTCAAGGCCGATTGCATGATGGAGCCGCTGGCAAAAATGTGCGCCTTGAGGCCGGCGTCCGGCCCCGGCTTGAACTTATACATGCCCTTCAGGATGCCGTCCTCGGCCCCCTCGGGCATGGCCTGCATGGGATAATTCTCGTTGTAGAGCGCAAGATAATAAAAGATGTCCTCCTGCTCGACAAACATGCGGCGCAGGCCGTCAGCGATGATAATCGCGAGTTCGAAGGCGAACGCCGGATCGTATGGCAGGCACGTGGGAATGGTGCTCGCGTGCAGCAGGCTGTGGCCGTCCTGATGCTGCAAGCCTTCGCCGTTGAGCGAGGTGCGTCCGGACGTGGCCCCGAGCAGAAAGCCCCGGGCGCGAATGTCGCCCGCCAGCCAGAACAAATCGCCCACTCGCTGCGGACCGAACATCGAATAGTAGGCGTAAAACGGAATCGCCGGGACGCCATGCGACGCGTAGCTCGTGGCAGCGGCGATAAACGAGGCCATCGCGCCCGATTCGCTGATGCCTTCCTCCAGAATCTGCCCGTCCTTGGTCTCGCGGTAATACATCAGCGATTTATTGTCCACCGGCTCGTAAAGCTGGCCTTTCGGAGAATAAATGCCGTAATCCCGGAACAGCGCATCCACGCCAAAAGTGCGCGCCTCATCGGGAATAATCGGCACCACGTGCCGGCCGATGGCCTTGTTCTTGAGCAAGAGGCGCAAGATGCTGACAAATGCCGTCGTGGTGGAGACTTCCGTCTTGCCCGCGCCGAAGAATTCAGCGAAGGCCTCCCGCTTCGGCACGTCCAGAGCCAGCGGCTCCACGATCCGCGCGGGCACAAAGCCGCCCAACTCCTTTCGGCGGGCCAGCAGATACTTCATCTCCGGGCTGTCCGGAACGGGACGGAAAAATGGCGTTTCGGCAATCACATCGTCGTCAATCGGAATGTTGAAACGCTTGCGGAACTCGCGGAGTTCCTTCTCGTTCATTTTCTTCTGCTGATGCGATATGTTCTTGCCCTCGCCCGCCTCCCCCAAGCCATAGCCCTTGACGGTCTTGGCCAGCACCACCGTCGGCTGCCCCTGGTGCTCCATGGCCGCCCGGTAAGCCGCGTACATTTTCCGCACGTCATGACCGCCGCGCAGCAATTTGCTGATCTGCTCGTCCGAGAGATGATTCACCAATTCGAGCAGCTCGGGGTATTTGCCGAAGAAATGCTTGCGCGTGTAGCTGCCCGGCTCCACGACGTATTTCTGATAATCGCCGTCCACGCATTCTTCCATGCGCTGGAGCAGCAACCCTGACTCGTCACGGCGGATGAGGTCATCCCAGTCGCCGCCCCAAATCACCTTGATAACATTCCAGCCCGCGCCGCGAAACAGGCCCTCGAGCTCCTGGATGATTTTTCCGTTTCCGCGCACCGGGCCATCGAGTCGCTGCAAATTGCAGTTCACCACCCAAAGGAGGTTGTCGAGGTTCTCGCGCGCCGCAAGCGTGATGGCGCCGAGCGACTCAGGCTCGTCCGATTCGCCGTCGCCCAAGAAAGCCCAAACTTTTGGTTCCGTTTTCCAGTGGGTCAGGCCGCGCGCCTGCAAGTAACGGTTGAACCGCGCCTGATAGAGCGACATGATGGGGCCCAATCCCATGGAAACGGTCGGAAACTGCCAGAAATCGGGCAGCAGATAGGGATGGGGATACGACGGCAATCCGCCGCCGTCGGCCAGTTCCTGCCGGAAATTTTGCAACTGCGCTTCGTCGAGTCGGCCTTCCACAAAAGCCCGCGCGTACATGCCCGGAGCGGCATGACCCTGAAAATAAACCTGGTCGCCCGGAAAATCCGCCGTGCGACCGCGGAAGAAATGGTTCTGCGCCACTTCGTACAGTGTGGCAGAGGAAGCGAAGGACGCGATGTGGCCGCCGACGTTCGTGGTGGAATTAGCCTTCACGACCATGGCCATCGCATTCCAGCGGATGATGCTTTTAATGCGGCGCTCCACTTGGCGGTCGCCGGGATAATCCGGCTGCATTTCCAGCGGGATGGTGTTCCGATAGGGCGTGGTGAGGCCGCCGGACGCGGGCGGTGCGGCGCGGAGCTCCTGCGCCAGCTTCTCCAGCAGTTGCGCCGTGCGCTCGGTGCCCTGGCTTTCGAGCGCCAATTCAAAAACCGAGCGGAACGATTCCGACAATTTGTCGCCGTTGCCGCCGGCCGGAGCCGCGGCGCGGGAGCCGTAAATTTCTTTTTTTGACGATTTCACTCAGTTAAATTTTTATTGCGAACACACAAACAATTCTTGCACATTAAACTGAAATTGTCTCCCCAGCGCCAGTCAAATTACCATCCCCCCAGTGCAACGCGTTGATCTCATCTTCCCCGCTCCCGCCGAGCAACTCGCGGCCGACGAGGCGCTGCTGGACTGGTGCGAGGCCGGCCACGGAGCTGAAACCTTGGTGTTCTGGGAACCGCGGGACACATTTGTAGTGCTGGGCTATGCCAACCGGGTCGCGACGGAAGTGAACGTCGCGGCGTGCGAGGCCAGGGGCGTCCCGATTTTGCGGCGCTGCTCCGGGGGCGGCACGGTCGTGCAGCTGCCCGGCGGACTGAATTACAGCCTGATTTTGCGCATTGCTGAAAATGGACCGATGCGGAACATCACCACCACCAACCGATTCATCATGGAGCGAAATTGCGAGGCGGTACAGGCGGCCCTCGGCAGTCCGGAACCCGGGGTTTTCGTTCGCGGGCATACAGATTTGGCCGTGGCGGTACCCGTCACGTCGTCCATTCCCGTTCCGCCCGGCGGATCGCCGGAAGGCACAGCTTCGAAAACGTTCGGAACTGTGCCACCCATTTTCCGGAAAGTGGCCGGCAACTCGCAGCGTCGCCGGAAGCGCTTCCTGCTGTTTCATGGCACGTTTCTGCTGAACTGCGATTTGCGGATGATCGGCGAATTGCTGGCCATGCCGTCGTGGCAGCCGGATTATCGCGCCAACCGTCCGCACGCGGAATTTGTGACCAATCTGAAATTGCCGGCTGCGGCGGTGAAAGCCGCGCTGGCCCAGGCGTGGAACGCGGAGGGCGAACTGGCCAATCCGCCGCTGGTTGAAATTGAAAAACTTGCGCGGGAGAAATACGCAACGCATGCCTGGAATCACAAGTTTTAGCCCGATTCTTGACTTGATCGTGACATGGCGAAGACGCTTGAAAACTCAAGATGTGGGCAGGTCTGGCGAAGCGGCCACCTGGCCGCGCGAAGCGCATTGGCTGGCGCCAGCCCTCACGCAATCTGGCAAGGCGTGATATTGGCGAAGCAAAAACAGTTTTCGGCTGCTCGCGGAGTGGGACAATTCGCGATCTGATATTGGCAGTTCAGGCTGGACTTTGCGCGCCGGTTCGCCGATGTAAATCGCAGGCTGATTGAATGATCAAATTCCTTTTCAAACTCATCAAGTGGCCGGTGATCATCTTGGCGCTCCTGGGCGTCGCGGCCTGGTTTTATCCCGAGAAATTTTTGACGGTGGACAGCGGGCCGGTGGCCGCCGACGTCCTCATCGTCATCGGCGGGGGCGGCAGCCAGCATGAACGGGCGGCGCGGGCGGCGCAATTGTTCCGACTGCATGCCGCTGCGCGCGTCCTCATCACCGGCGCGGGTGACGACCAGATCAACCGCCGGTTGCTGATCGCCAGCGGCGTCCCGGCCCGGGCCATTGAGATTGAAAACAAATCCACCACCACCCGTGAAAATGCGCAATTCACCGGCAAACTGCTGAGCGCGGAAAGAATCCACAGCGCCATCCTGGTCACCTCCTGGTATCACGCCCGGCGGGTGGAAAAGACGTTCGCGCATTTTGTGCCGGAGGTGAGGTTTTATTCACGCCCGGCTTATTTTGGTTTTGACCGCGCAGACTGGGACCAAAACGGCCTCGGCAAGCGGATGCGCCTGGAGTTTTTGAAGCTGCCCGGCTACTGGATTCTATACGGCGTAAATCCTTTCTGAAAAAACTTGCCCCGCGCCTAAAGACATGAGATGATGTGGGCTCTTGATCGCGGGGTGGAGCAGTCCGGTAGCTCGTCAGGCTCATAACCTGAAGGTCGTGGGTTCAAATCCCGCCCCCGCAACCAATTTGGCAAGCCCGTAAATGCGAAGATAAGCAAGCATTTACGGGCTTTTTTGTGCCTTTTTTCCACCCACACCAAAACTTGGATGTGGACAACTCTACCCGCATCAAGTTGACTCTGGACGTGTCTCGATGTACCGTCGGTGTACCGACTATTATATGATCATCCGAAAAATTGAACCTCGGCTGCGTGAACATCACGGCAAGTCTGTCTGGTGCGTCACCGTTCCAAAAGATTTACGCAAGCCTCGCATCCTCACCCACCGTTTTTTTGGCGAGAAGAAAGCGGCGGCGGACGAGTACGCACAGCAGCTTTCCGACTCCCGCAAATCTGTCGGCGGCGGCGGCGACTTCTTGAAACTTAATACACCGGAGCAAGTCGCGGTGCTGGCCGCGCTCCAAGAATTGGGGCCGGACGACCTCATGAAAGCCGTCGCTCACTGGCGCGCAACCAAGCCGAACGCAACACCGATTTCTGTGCAAGCGGCGGTGGACCAGTGCATCGCCAGCAGGGAGCGGGCGGGGCGCCGACCGAACTACATCAAGACGCTCCGCTGCTCGCTCGACAACTTCGCCCGGTCCAACCAAAAGAACCTGCACGAAGTCACCTCCAAGGACGTGAACGACTGGCTCCACAACAACGGCTGGCAACCCAAGACGCAGCTCAATTATAAGAAAGATGTGGACACGCTGTACAAGTGGGCCAAAAAGCTCAAACTGGTCTCAGACAACCCAGCCGATGGCGTGGACAACCCTAGCCTCGACCAAAAACCCATCCAGTGTTGGGGCATCGAGGAGTGCACCAAATTTTTGAACGCGGTCAAGCACACCGACCCGGCATTGATCGGGTACATTGCGCCAATTTTATTCGGCGGACTTCGCCCCCACGAGTCCGGTCGGCTGACCTACGACAACATACGCAACGGCATCATTGACTTGGCCGGATCGCAAACCAAAGGCCGCCAACGCCGCGTGGTGAAGGTCGAAGGATTGTTGAAAGAATGGCTAGCCATCCCACTACCATCGCCGCGACAAGGTCCAGCGGTCCAGTACGGCAACCGCAACCTCCCCAAGCGCCTGCGCAGACTCGCCGCCGTCGCCGGAGTGACTTGGAGCCACGACGTGCTGCGCCACACCTTCGTCTCGTATGCCACGGAAATACATGGGGCGCGGGTGACTGCTGCCCTGGCTGGCCACACCGAGCAAATACTGTTCTCCAACTATCGCCAAGTCGTCTCAGCGGACGCGGCGAAGGCGTTCTGGAACCTGACGCCCGACAGCGTCACCGGCAAACTTAACCCCGCACCGAAATAGAAAAAATGGAAGAAGAAAACAACATGAATACCATCACCGTCTGGTCTGTGGCCGTTTATAGCGAACGCGACGACGACAACAATTACAGCGCCGCTTTCGCCACCGAGTCGGAGGCTTATCAATTCCTAGTGGACCACATCAGCTTCCATGACGCCAAGGTTGACGCCGCCATCGCCGCCTTGTTAAAAGCTGGCAACTTCGATGCACTTGGAGAGGCGATCCAGATGGCCCAAATCAGCCAACGAATCGCCTGCTATCAAGCCTTGAAAGCAGGCAAGCAAGCCGACACCGAGATTGAACTGTGCTGGGACGTTAGCCCCAATCAGATAACTCTCCCCTAATTTTCGCCGACCTGTTGTCGGCGTTTCCTGGAGCGCATGGCGCCCCTTGCGTTGGGCCGCGTGAACGAAAGTTCACGCGGCCTTCGCGCGTCCCCCCTTGAATTTATGCAAACCATCAACACGCAACCGCCCACGCGGTTCAACCCCGCGGCCGCCACCCGGCCGTCACCCAACAGTCGCACGGCCTTGCCGCCGCGCGAACTGGTTCCCAACGAAGCCGAGCAAGCCGCCATCCTGGAGATGACGGCTCCGCCCGCCCCCAAGGCAGGCATCCGCAAGGTGTCCTTTGGCGGCATCGCCGCCAAGAAGGACGACTCCAAAAAGACGGTTTATCCCGTGTTCCCTGACCCCAACGGGCAGGCCGGCGCCATCGCCGCCCAGATCATCGAGCAAACCGAACAGCTCGACGCACTCGAAGGCTCGCTCCTCACGGCGAAGGCCGAACTGAAGTTCATGGTCGCGCCTACCTACTTCCAGATCAATCACGGCA
>Ga0302320_10029451_pt1 | contig 10505 bp, 9 predicted proteins | sample Bog_T0_3_FD_202130 | JGI IMG/M metagenome (GOLD analysis project Ga0302320, IMG submission 202130) | Peat permafrost microbial communities from Stordalen Mire near Abisko, Sweden - Bog_T0_3 | ecosystem: Environmental > Terrestrial > Soil > Wetlands > Peat | place: Sweden: Abisko, Stordalen Mire... | reverse complement strand
GCCATGTTGGAATCGGTTCACGGCATCGGCGCGCTGCTCAAACAGGGATGGCGACCGCGGCGGACAATGATCTTCGCGAGTTGGGATGCCGAAGAAGAAGGCTTGATCGGCTCGACCGAATGGGTGGAACAGCATTCCGCGGAGATGGCCCACGCCGTCGCTTATTTCAACACAGATGTTGCCGTTTCCGGGCAGGATTTTTCGGCCTCGGCTGTGCCTTCGCTCAAGCAGTTTGTGCGCGAATTGACGCGCGATGTTCCAAGCCCGCTCGGCGGCACTGTCTATCAGCAATGGCGCATCGGGCATCCCGGCGAGACGGCGCGCAATGAACAGACCGGAACGCCGTCTGCCGGCGGTGAACAGATTCGCGTCGGCGACCTCGGCTCCGGCTCCGACTTCACGCCATTTTTCCAGCATGCCGGCGTGCCTTCGACCGATATTGGCTCGGACGGACCGTATGGCGTTTATCACTCGGTCTTCGACAATTACGCATGGTTTACGATGAACGCCGACCCGACTTTTGTCTATTTGCAGGAGATGGCGCGCGTGCTGGGCCTCGAAGCTCTGCGCATGGCGGGCTGCGATGTGCTGCCGTATGACTATGTCGCTTATGCGCGCGAAATCAGCGCGGCAATCGATGCGGCGAAGCGGAAAGCAAGCGCGCCGCAGGGACGAAAAAGCAATGACACCCCGTCGCAACCATGGAAAGGCGTGATTTCTGAGGTGCGCGCTTCAAAGCTTGCCTCGCAGGCTCCGGAAGCCGGGGTCGAATCGCTGGATTTTGGCCCGGTGCAGGCTGCTGCGGCTCGTTTTGCGGCTGCCGCGCAGCGGGTTCGCGGGCTACAACTTGCGGCTTCAGGCAACGTTGTGCCGCTGAATCGGGCTCTGCGGCAGGTTGAAACCGATTTACTCTCGGAGGCGGGCTTGCCGCATCGTCCCTGGTATCGGCATACGATTTATGCTCCGGGCGAATTGACCGGCTACTCCGCGGTAGTGATTCCCGGCGTGAACGAAGCGATTGATGCCCGCGATGTGAGCCGGGCCGCGCAGCAGTTGACTGTCTTGACCGAGGCGCTGACCCGGGCGGCGCTGACGCTGGAAAGCGTGAAGTAGCGGCGCATCCGCAATTCGGCGGTTGACCGGGCTTCGGAACGCTCGTATCTTTATGGGGTGACGATGAAAATTTCCCCAAACTCGCTTCGCATCGGAATCGCGGTCGCCATGGTGATCGCGACCATTGGCTGGCTGGCCTGGTCGGGCTATGGAGCCAACAAGAGCTATTACGTCACGATTGCCGAGTTGGGCGGGATGGGCGACAAGGCTTATCACAGCCAGTTGCGCGTCGAGGGCTTCGTTCAGCCGGGCTCGATCGAGCATAGCGGGCCGCATGTGACGTTTGTCATGAATGAATTCGAGAGCCATTCGCCGAAGGCTGCCAGTGGGCGGCTGCTGACAGTGGTTTACAAAGGCTCCGAGCCGCCGCCGGATACTTTCAAGGACGACGCCCAGGCATTGGCTATAGGCTCGTATGGTCGGGACGGCGTCTTTCATGCGAATGTGCTGCAAGCGAAATGCGCTAGTAAGTACGCACCTGCGACGCCCAATGGTCAGCCCGGTGCAGCGCCTGCGCAACCCGCCACTGCGCCGAATGGCAATCCGCGAGCCGCGGTTGCCCCGGCAACCAAACCGGCCAGTTAGCTCTGCGTACGCAAAGGAGCTTTTGTGAATTGGAAGAGTTTGATATTTCGCTTTATCGTATATGCGGTATTTCTGTTCGCAATATTCTTTTCGATCAGCCAGAAACACCCCGGTTCGCACTACACTTCTCGTGATTACGTCCAAGATGTGCTATCGGCTATTGCGCTCTCCTTGGGAAGTATCGGCGATGACCTATTGAAGCAGTGCGAGAGCCGAAAATTTCGTCATATTCTTTTGGGGTGCGCGCTAGTTTGGTTTGTCGTTTGTTCTTTCCTTCTCTTTATTCTCGAAAGGCCCTTGCGGGAGCCTGTTTTTGAGGGTTTCTTCGGCGGAATTTTGTTCCTAATTGCCGCTCAATTTCCCCTAGCACTTTATCTGAATCGAAAGCAAAACAAAACTAATTTGCAGCCGACGATTGCCGATGCTTCCTGAGACCACGACCAACTTGGGCAGCGCCACAGTAGATTCGCCGCTTTGCGCTCGCGTTGACAACGTCTCGAAACTCTTCGGCTCCTTCGCGGCGCTGCGTCAGGTTTCGGTGGAGTTTGAGCCGGGGCGCTGTTACGTTCTCCTGGGCGAAAACGGCGCTGGCAAATCGACGCTGTTACGCATTCTTGCTGGTCTGTTGCGACCGACCTTTGGTACGGTCACGGTCTTTGGCGAAAGTGAGCCGCATGAGACGCGCGAACGGATCGGCTACATGAGTCACGCACCGATGCTTTACGACGAACTGACAGCCGAAGAAAATCTGCGATACTTCGCTAGCCTTTACTCTGATCGCGCTTGCCTCGCGCCAGCCGAAGCACTGCGCCAGGTCGGACTCGATCCGAAATTGCCGCGTCCGCTTGGGCAATATTCGCAAGGGATGCGGCAGCGAACTTCGCTGGCTCGCGTACTGATTTCCGCGCCGGAATTACTGTTGCTTGACGAGCCATTTTCTAACATGGACGTGGAATCCGCCGGTCAGATGGTCGAGTTGCTGTCAGGCTTTCGGCAAAGCGATCGGACGATTGTGTTGACGACGCACCAACGCGAATTGGCCGCGCCGATTGCCGATTTTGTGTTGACACTTCACGCCGGTCGCGTGGCATCCTTCGAACCGGGAAGGCCCATGCGATGAAGACGAACGGCGCACGCTTGCTCGAATCTTTGGGCATCGCTTTTGAACTTCGGGAGTACGAGTTCGATCCCAACGATCTGTCGGCTGTCGCTGTCGCGAAGAAAGTCGGCATGCCGCCGGAGCAGGTTTTCAAGACGCTGCTGACGACTGGCGGAGCAAATTCGTATGCTTTCGCAGTGATCCCAGGCGACGCCGAACTCGACTTCAAAAAACTCGCGCGCGCGGCCGGCTTGCGCAAGGCCGAGATGGTTCCGCTCAAAGAAGTGCAGCCGCTGACGGGCTATATTCGCGGCGGTGTGACTGTGTTTGGCGCGAAAAAGTCCTATCCTGTTTTTGTCGATGAAACCGTGATTCTTTTCGACAAAATCAGCGTTTCGGCTGGAGCGCGCGGCACGCAATTGATCCTCGCGCCGGATGACTATTTGCGCGCCGCTGAGGCCGAGACAGCCGATCTGACGAAATTCGCCTTGCCAGAGGTTCGCGAGAAATGACGCGTGCCCTCTGGACTCATCTCGCGAAAGATCTGCGTATCGAATGGCGTTCGCTGGACGCGATGATTTCGATGCTGTTTTTTTCGGGATTGGTCGTCGTGCTGTTTTCGATTGCCTTCGACCCGCGCGGCGCTTTTTCGCAACAGATCGCGGGCGGCGTGCTGTGCGTGGCAACGATGTTTGCCTCGGTGAGCGCGCTGAACCAGGCCTGGGCGCGGGAGATTCGCCACCAGGTGCTCGATGCGCAACGCATGACGCCGGCGCCCGGAGCCGAGCTTTATCTTGCAAAAGTCATCGCGAATTTTTTGTTCGTTTCGATTGTGCAGGTTGTTTTGGCGCCATTCTTTTTCATTTTTTATAACCTGCATATTGTTGGACAGGCTTGGCTGCTGGCACTGGTTTTACCGTTGGGCACATGGGCGCTTGTCTCGAATGGGATTTTTTTTGCGGCGCTCTCGATTCGCAGCCGCAACCGCGAACTGCTGCTGTCGTTGATCTTGTTTCCGATTTTTATTCCGGCGCTACTGGCGATGGTGCAAGCCACGACGGCGATTTTGACGGGCGAAAGCGATCCGACGCTGTGGATTAAATTGCTCGTTGGCTACGACATTATTTTTACGACGGTCAGCCTGCTGCTTTTCGATGTTGTTTTTCACGCCGAATAACGGGCGACGGCCGCGTTATACTCGAAACATCCCCCATTGAGGCGTTCTTCATCCGCAGTTGCGGGTGTTCGCCAATATAGAAATGCTCAGTTGCCGCCTCTTATTCGGTGCGGCCCCGGTGAGGAAGCGGCTTTGACGAACCTGCAGAAGCGTTGGCTGTATGCACTTTGGCTGATTTTTATTGGCGGCTTCGCGATCTTGCATACGCTGCATCTGAGCGCCGATTTTCCGAACCATTCGCCCTGGTTTATGGATTGGGCCAAGTACACGGATGAGGGCTGGTACGGCAATGCGGCGATTCGGGCGCATCTCTATGGTAACTGGTATCTTCCGGGCGATTTCAATCCCGCGCCAGCCGTGCCGGTGTGGCCGTTTCTCGAATGGGTGTTGTTTTTCTTTACGGGGGTTACGATCGAAGCGGCGCGCGGTCTGGCGGTCGCGTTTTTCTTTGTCAATTTGCTGCTTCGCACGCGGGGACCGCGCTGGATGAGCTTGCTGGCGCTGACGTTGATCGTTACCAATCCATTTATTTATTGCTTTAGCAGGCTCGCCATTTTGGAGCCGATGCTGATCACATTAACGCTGGCCACGTTGAACCTGGCGGTTCGCCTGCCGCGAATGAAGCGCCCGATCATTGCTTCGGCCTTTATCGGACTGCTGTTCACGCTGATGATGCTGACAAAAACGACGGCGGTTTTTTTGCTGCCTGCGCTGGGCTGGGCGATGCTGCTGCCGCTCTGGGGAAATCGCAAGCTCGTGGTTCGATGTACCGCTGCCGCGGTTGGCGCTTTTGTCGCGGCCTTTGGCGTGTGGATGGGCATCATCATTCACCTCGGTATTTTTGCCGACTATAAATATCTATTTTTCGTTAACAAATACATCAAGCCCAAGGAGTTTTATTGGCCGCTACTGAGTTTCTGGTGGTCGTTTCATGGTGGCTTGTGGGCCGATTGTGTTCTGGTTCCGCTGGCTGGAGCGGTGATTCTCGGTGCGGTGATTTTTGCCTGGCGGCGGAGTGAGTGGGGGCGCGCGCTACTGCTCGACCCTCTTTTTGGCGCGTCGATCCTGGTTGTCGCCGGATACATTTTTTTCATGACGTATCAGAATCATCCGCAACCTCGCTACTTTGCCGTGGTCGCGCTGTTTAGCTTCATTCTGGTGGCGATGGAGGCCGAATCCCTGTTGCGCCGCGCCAACGGAGGGTTCGCCAATCAACGAAGGGTTCTTGGCTACTTGGTGATTGCCATTGCAGGGATAGCGGTGAGTTTCAATAGCGTTCAGACGTTGAACTATGCCACCCACCGCGAGTACACCTTTGTGGACGCGGCTGAGCGGCTGACGCACTACATCGACCGTCATCCGAACGGCAATCGGCTGCTGGTTTCGATCAGCGGCGACGAAATCACGCTGATGACGCATTTGCCCGCTCTTTGCGACGATTTTGGCACGCAGGAGCTGGTTGCCAAGATGGCCGCGTATCAGCCCGGTTGGTGGGCCACGTGGAACGACATCGATCCGGGTACGCTCGAAGACCTTCACGCGCACTATTCGCTCGAACAGGTGGCAAGCTTTCGCGCCTTCGACGATCCGGAGCGCAATGTATTGGTACTTTTCAAGTTGCACCCGTTGCCCGACGGCGAGGTGCGCGACGCAAGCCTCCAAAATCTGCAAAAACCACTGAGCGGCGACAAAATCGGAATCCCGATTCAATAGCTGGAAAAGTGCTCTGCGCGGCTCCTTAAAAAGGCCAAAAATCCTTCTCATAAAGCCGAATCAGGAATGTGATTGCAATCACTCGACAGTGTGCAACGCGGATGGTAGGCTTCGGTTGACTATTCTACCGGTAAATTCTTGTCGTGAATTCCCGGAAACCGTTCGTAAGCCAGTTAACTTTCAGCTTGGGAGGATTTGTGACTGCACAGTATTGGGTGTGTTTCTTTCCGGCCGTGAGCGCTATTGCGCTCATTTTGGCCTTCTTATTAGCGCGCCAAGTCGTCGGCGCGAGCATGAAGCGTGCATGGAAGGCAGTGGCGGCGCTGCTGGGGCTGCTGCTTCCCACTTTGGCCAGCGCACAAGAATCCGCAGGCGGCGAAGCCAGCCTGAAACTGCCGGATTTGCGGAGCGTCAGTTTCGCGAACTTTTTCGGTCTGAACGGGCATGACCTTCTTTCGATCGGACTGATCTTCTGCGCCGCCGGCCTGCTGTTCGGCCTGGTGATCTTTGTGCAGTTGAAAAATCTGCCGGTTCATCGCTCGATGCGCGAAATCTCCGAGTTGATCTATGAGACCTGCAAAACGTATCTGGTCACGCAGGGCAAATTTATTCTCGTTCTCTGGGCTTTCATCGCGGTCATCATCGCGCTGTACTTTGGCGTTCTGGCTCCGGTACCAGGAAAATCGATTGCCGTTACGCTGCCGATTATTTTGTTGTTTTCGCTGGTCGGCATCGCAGGCAGCTATGGCGTGGCGTGGTTCGGAATTCGCGTCAACACGTTTGCGAACTCACGGACGGCGTTCGCTGGATTACGCGGCAAACCGTATCCCTGCTTTGCGATTCCGCTGAAGGCGGGCATGAGCATCGGCATGTTGCTGATCTCGATTGAACTGCTGATCATGCTCTTCATCCTGCTGTTTATCCCGGCCGATTATGCCGGCCCCTGCTTTATCGGCTTCGCGATTGGCGAAAGCTTGGGCGCAGCGGCCCTGCGTATTGCCGGCGGCATCTTTACCAAGATCGCAGACATCGGCTCCGATCTGATGAAGATCGTCTTCAAGATCAAGGAAGACGATGCGCGCAACCCGGGCGTCATTGCCGACTGCACGGGCGACAACGCGGGCGACTCGGTTGGACCCTCGGCTGACGGCTTCGAGACATACGGCGTCACCGGCGTGGCTTTGATCACCTTCATTCTGCTGGCAGTCAAAACTCCTGAGACTCAGGTGCAATTGCTGGTATGGATCTTCGTGATGCGCGTGGCCATGCTTCTGTCCAGTTCGGCCGCTTACTTCCTCAATGGCGCAATCGCCAAGGCGAAGTACGCGGACTCCGACGACATGGACTTTGAAGCGCCGTTGACCTCACTGGTTTGGATCACGTCGATCGTGTCCATCATCCTGACCTACATCGTCTCGTACCTGATGCTTCCTACTCTCGGCGACGGTACGCTGTGGTGGAAGCTGGCTTCGATCATCTCCTGCGGAACCCTGGCGGGCGCGGTCATCCCCGAATTCGTCAAGGTTTTCACTTCGACGAAATCGGCGCACGTACAAGAAGTCGTCACCTCCGCGAAAGAAGGCGGCGCTTCTCTGGGAATCTTGTCAGGAATCGTAGCCGGCAATTTTTCAGCCTACTGGCTGGGACTTAGCATGGTCGCCCTCATGGGATTGGGCTATTTCTTCAGTCTCGGACCGGCGATGGATGCTCAGATGCTGGTTCCCGCCGTCTTTGCCTTTGGTCTGGTTGCCTTCGGCTTCCTGGGCATGGGGCCGGTAACGATTGCCGTCGACTCTTATGGCCCGGTTACCGACAATGCGCAGTCTGTGTATGAATTGTCGCTGATCGAGACGATTCCCAACATCGAAGCCGAGTTGAAGAAGGACTTTGGCATCGACGCGAAGTTCGAGCGCGCGAAGTACTTGTTGGAAGCCAACGATGGAGCCGGCAACACGTTCAAAGCTTCGGCCAAGCCGGTGCTGATCGGCACTGCCGTAGTCGGTGCTACCACCATGACGTTCTCGATCATCATGGCCTTGACGCACGGACTCACCCAGAACGTGGAAAAGCTCTCTCTGCTGCATGCACCCTTCATGCTCGGGTTGATTTGCGGCGGCGCGGTGATCTTCTGGTTTGCCGGAGCTTCGATGCAGGCGGTCACCACCGGTGCTTACCGCGCGGTTGAGTTCATCAAGGCCAATATCAAACTGGAAGGCGCGGAAAAGGCGTCGGTCAGTGACAGCAAGAAGGTCGTAGAGATTTGCACGAAGTACGCGCAGAAGGGCATGTTCAACATCTTCCTCGCGGTCTTCTTCGCTACGCTTTCGTTTGCCTTCATGGAGCCGTTCTTGTTTATCGGCTACCTGTTCTCGATTGCGATTTTCGGACTGTATCAGGCGATCTTCATGGCCAATGCCGGCGGCGCCTGGGACAATGCGAAGAAAGTCGTAGAGGTTGACCTGAAGCAGAAGGGGACACCTTTGCATGATGCAGTTGTGATCGGAGATACGGTTGGCGATCCGTTCAAGGACACCTCGTCGGTGGCCATGAACCCGATCATCAAGTTCACAACGTTGTTCGGATTGCTTGCTGTCGAACTGGCAGTGACGTTGACTGCTTCAAACCCGCTGCTGACACACGTACTGGCAGTTGCGTTCTTTGTGGTGTCGGCCTTCTTCGTGCACAAATCGTTCTATGGCATGAGAATCGAAACCAAGGAAAGCTAGTAGTTCCTATCTGATCAATCGTAAAAACGCGATGGCCTTCTGCTGAAAAGCAGGAGGCCGTTGTGCGTTAGCGGGATTTGGTTTGCGCCGCTGCGATCTGTTGCAGACTTTGCCGCTGCCGGCCGTCGCTTGCAAAATTTTCCGGCGCAAGCCAGACTTCAAATGCGCGCTTGCGCACCGGCCACTCGCTGTCGAGCATCGAGAACCAAGCCGTGTCACGGCTGCGGCCTTTGACGATCATATGTTGGCGAAAGATGCCTTCAAAAGCAAATCCAAACCGCTCGGCGGCTCGTCGCGAGGGCAGATTTTCGGCATTGCACTTCCATTCGCAGCGCCGGTATTTCAGATAATCGAAGACGTGGCTGGTCATCAAAAAGATCGCTTCCGTAGCTGCTGTAGTGCGTTGTAGTGACGGCGCGAAAACGAGATTGCCCAGTTCGACAACGCCGTGCATTGGTTCCATGCGCATGTAACAGGTCCATCCCTCGGCGCAGCCGCTCGCCGTGGGCACAATCGCAAAAAAGATCATGTCGGCCGAACGTTGCTTGGCCTCAGTCGCCAGCCGCAGTTCATGCTCTGAGGCAAACGGCCCGTCGGCCAGCCAGGGCCACAACTCGTCGCGACCGCCGAAGGTCTTCCACAGCGCAGTGCTGTGTACCTCGGCGTTGAGCGGTTCAAGAGTAACAGTCCGGCCGCGAAGAGTCACGCGGCCGGGCAATGGATATGATTCTTCTTTGAGCGCTTCTGGATCGATTGTCACACGATCAGCCTACCAGTTGAGAGGCGGTTTGTTCACGCCTTAACTGGGGACGGCCGCTGGGCGCTGGCGACGCGGGCAATGCCTTGCAAATCTGGTGTGAACTTGATCCCTTCGAAGCCGAAGACAGACAGCAGTTCGGTGATGGCAGTCGATTGCCCGTAGCCGATCTCAAGCGCAACGAAGCCGCCGGGAACGAGCACGTCTACAGCGGCGGGAATGAGTCGGCGATAAATATCGAGCCCGTCGCTGCCGGCAAACAGGGCTGTCTCCGGTTCGTAATCGCGTACTTCGACGGAAAGATTTTGCCGATCCGTCGTGGGGACGTAGGGTGGATTGGAGACGACGATCTCGAATCGTTCCTGAGCGACCGACGCAAGCAAGTCGCCCTCTAAAAACCTGACAGCGACTTTATTGCGCGTTGCATTTTCACGGGCAATGTCGAGCGCCGCCGCGGAAAGATCCGTCGCCGTTAGTTGCGCATGAGCTAGCGCATGCGCCAGTGCAACGGCAACTGCTCCCGACCCGGTGCCGACATCGACGATGCGCGGAGCCGCGAAGTGCGCAGCCAACTCCAACGCTTTTTCTACCAGATGTTCAGTTTCGGGGCGCGGAATCAATACATCGCGAGTAACGCGAAAGGGCAGTCCGTAAAATTCACACTCGCCGAAAATATGTTGGATCGGTTCGCCGAGCTTGCGCCGGCTCAGTAACTCGGCATAACTTCGCGCTAACTCTTCGATAAGTGGTTCGTCGGCGTGAGTAAACAACCATGCGCGGTTTTTGCCGAGTACTTGTAAAAGCAGAAACTCCGCATCCCGGCGTGCTTTTGCGGGATGCGGGCCTTGCTTTAGTGCGGATTCCGCATGGTCGAGATGATGGCGCAGAGACGGCATTCCGCTTAGGCCGCTACGCTGCTATCGGCCTTTAATTGCTCGGCCTGATAGTGGGCGATCAAGGCATCCACGATGGGCTGTAAACGGCCTTCCATTACTAAGTCGAGTTGGTGCAAGGTCAGACCGATGCGGTGGTCGGTCAACCGATTTTGCGGAAAGTTATACGTGCGAATCTTTTCGCTGCGGTCGCCGGTTCCTACCTGCTGCTTGCGCTCTTTGGCCAAGATCGCATTTTGCTTATCCATCTCCTGCTCGTAGAGCCGCGAACGCAAAACGCGCATGCCTTTTTCGCGATTTTTAATTTGCGATTTTTCATCCTGGCAACTTACTACGGTATTAGTCGGAAGGTGCGTAATGCGCACGGCCGAGTAAGTCGTATTGACCGACTGACCGCCCGGTCCTGAAGAGCAGAAAGTATCGATACGAATATCCTTGGCTT
>Ga0302320_10029450_pt1 | contig 10505 bp, 11 predicted proteins | sample Bog_T0_3_FD_202130 | JGI IMG/M metagenome (GOLD analysis project Ga0302320, IMG submission 202130) | Peat permafrost microbial communities from Stordalen Mire near Abisko, Sweden - Bog_T0_3 | ecosystem: Environmental > Terrestrial > Soil > Wetlands > Peat | place: Sweden: Abisko, Stordalen Mire... | reverse complement strand
TTATACTTTTTTTATTTTTGAGGAAAGGATTTTGAATTTTGAGTTCTTGGGCTAATAAAGCGTCCCCTTGTATTTGCAAAATGCTAGAATATCCTTGAATTTCAAGGAACTTTTGAAATTTTTCGTAGAAAATTTGCGAAACAATGAGACTTTCTGAATTTTTATCATGATTCATTAAGACATAAGTTATCGTTGGAATTATTGCCAAGGCTTGCATACCTGTCAATTGCCATAATTCTCTCACAATTGTAAGAAAAAAAACGTGTTTTGTCCTGTTTTTTAAGATAAAAGCGTTGCCTAAATCCACCACTTCCATTTTGATTATGGTTCCTTTAACATCGAGTTTTTTAAAATCGACATTTTCCTCAGACATAATAAGTTTTTTGCGAGAAAAGGAATATAATTCAATAGCGTAATCCCAATAAATAATGTTCCTCAGATAAAAATCACTAAAGATTTCAATAACTTTCAATTGATATTTTGGCGATAAAGTAAACCAACTCTTCGAGAAATCAACCATTAAATTCATTTTTGAGATTTCGAGAAGATATTTCTTGATTTTTCTCAGGAAAAGTTGAGAACAAATTCTGCGAATGTCTTCAGGTTGATAATCTTTAAAAAATCCTTGATTTTTGTTAATAGAGATGATTTCTTTCATTGCCTCGATTTCGAAATTACGGTCGAAACAACTAAAGCCTGCCTGATATTTTATCTTATAACCAGAAAGAAGCTTATATCTCAAAATAATATCCTTGATCAATTTGTTATAACAGTGACCTAAATGAAGGTCCCCATGAAGTGATAAAGGCTTTTCCTTTAATGTGAAAATACCCCGAGATGCATTCTGTTGACTTTGATATTTATAGAGAGAGGAGCCTGAAGCAGTTGTGTTTTCTAGAAAAACCAAGGATCGTTCTAAATAAGTGAAGATGAGGGAAAAATGAATTTTGCATGGTTTAAATCGTATTTGGATATGAAAGGAGCTTAATAATAAAGACATTTGAAATTATTTATTTCGGATTTTTTTTTGGGTTTTTTATTAAAAATTTGAAATTTATAATTTAGCGAAATGTGAACAAATTTGGAGCTAGTGCTAAGAAAATATTAATTTCTTTTATTCCAAATAAAAAAAAAGGTTTTGTTTATATGAATAATAATATTTCCACATTAATAATTTGAAAATCCATCCTAATGAAAAGGTTTTTCTATTCACTTTTTTTTCACCATTTTTGTGTTTCCTCCCCTTTAACCATCAAATCAAAAAATACCCGAGGCAAAGGTTTAGAGGAGGAAAGTCATTATTGCGGTTTTAAGGAGAAATGCTTCGAAATGGAAGAAAAAGAGCAAATAATCATTCCTGAAAATGAGATTTTTATCCTTGAAAATGCCAATTTCAAAATTTTGGCCTTTTTAAGCAAATTCTCAATTAAAGAGGAAGAAAGTCTTTATGAATTGTTAGCTGATGAGGAGTTCGTCGAGAAAAATCCAATAATTTTACAATATTTCACCCATTCTGAGAACTCTTTGAATCTATTAAGCAATAATCATCTATTTGTGATAGAAATGCATTGTCCAGATTTTGTGATTTTAGAGAATTCTTTTGATAGTCATAACACTTTCCTTAGTTTTAACATCGAAAAGGTTCTTGGAGGGTCTTGGGTGAAATTAGCTAGAAAAATGGAGATTTTTTTCTTGGATTTGAGCCGTTTGGTGAAACCTTCAATAGATTCTGATATTTTCAGGCGAATTTCGAAAATATTAAAAATGGGTTTAAGACTTTGTAATTCCCTAATGATAATTATGCCTTATTCATTGTTTCCTAATATTCAGGATTTCGCAGAATTATTCGATAATCTCTTCATTGATGATTCTCTTTTTAAGTATTATTTAACTATTTACAAATATTTATATTTAAGGAATTTTTTTTTTCCATAGTTTACATAGAAGCTATCTTTTCGAAATTGAGCGATTAGATAGAAATGATATGCCAGTGTTTTATCTTATTAAATATGGACAAAACACTAAATTTAATGAAAATGATCAAATTTCCTTCTTGATAAAACAATTAAACTTGGAATCTGATGAGCTTTTCCTGCCTAAAGATTGTGAGAAAATTATCAGGAATTTAATTACAAGACTAGGCCTAAGGAAATCGGTCCATTTCTTTAGCCAATCTAAATATGAATTTGCTTCCTTGAAGGATTCTATAGAAAATTTAACACTTGTCTCAGTTTTCATTAGAATCCTTTATAATGAGAAATTGTTGAGTTATCAGGAAATTTCTAAGTTTCGTCATTTTCTGCAAAATATTTCCTTCATTAATGAAAAATCACAAGACAACAACCCCTTTCTATTATCATTCGTTCCTTTGAAATTATCAGCTTCTATCACGAGCGATGCCTCAATTGAAAATGAGCTTTCTGATATCAAGAAATCTAAAGGCAGTGAAGATTACAATAAACAATCTCCACCAAAAAGTCTCTTAAAAAATTTGGAAGAATCGAAAATTTCTCCAAAAAGACTCATGAAAATATCAAATACTTTTTCCAAGACTAAACAGAATAAAACCAATAAAAAAGAACTAGCGGAAATTGATGAATTTCTTCTAACTGATAACATTATCATGCTTCCGACAGAAAATAACGAGTCCAAAAGCTCCAGCTCAATGCATAAACATAAAAGATCTCAGGGATTTAAGTCGAAACCGAGTTTTATTAAAGTAATTTCACCGAAATCTATTCAAAGAGAAATAAGCTTCAGTTGGGGGAAAAACAATGAATTATGTTATTCGACTTATACAATTGAATCAGGGGAGAAAAGCCCGACGAAAGAAGAAAAGGATAATTTTAAGAGAAGCTTTGTTAAAAATGAAGGATTGTTGTTATTGAGACAACATTCCTTATGATTTTCTGTGTTATTTAAACAAAAAATGATAGTTGATTTTTTTAAAAAAAACTATAATAATATTGGAAATAAGAAAAAATGACTTCGAACAACGTATCAGCTAGTCACTCCGGTTTATTTCATTATTGAAGGAAGCCTATTGTTAATCTTATTGTTTCAGTGTTAACGAATGCAGACAAAGAAGCTTCCTCTCAATCTTTGATGAGAACCAATACTTTACAATCCCTTTATAGTGAACAAATCAAAATAAAAATGTCTTTAAACAAGAAAAAGAAGGCTCCCGAAAGTGGGCTTATAATATTTAATGGAAAAAAACAATTTTCTTAAATTATAGCCATCTTTGTGAAATTATGCCCCAGAAGCGACTTTAGAGACAGCGAATCTTGTGCAGTTTGTCATAAGAAATTCGGAATAAATCTTTTCAAAGTCAAGAAACATTGGTGTTTATTTTTCTTTCTATTCATTTAATAGATATTATCTTATTAGCAAATTTTGTGGCAATTGCATTTGTGATGAACACGCTCAAAAAAAAAGAGCCGACCCAGAAAATAAGAAGAATTTTTTCAGAATATGTGATGTTTGCGAAATGAAATATCTCTACAAAATGTTGAACCAGGATTTTAACGATCAGAAAAAAAAGTTGGATTCGGAAATGAAGGATCTTCAATGGATGAGTGATACAGTTGTCCTTGATGTTCAGAAGAATCAAAATATGCTTGATGAATTAAAGTTTGAGGTGATTATTTTTTAAATTTGCTAAGAAAAACTTGGGAAAATTAATAGAAAGAAGGAAAAGATAAAGATTTCACAAGAAAAGTAACAAATTTAAGCAATGATATTAGCAAAATTGAGGAAATCATCAGGAAATATGAAAAGGAAATAATAATCGTCACAAAAAACACCAAGACTTGCGAAAACGAAATCATTCAAACCCAGGAATTACAAGAAAAACTGATAAAAGAACAAGAAATTTTGTAATTTTGAACTAAAAAAACATTTTTTATCAAAAACCTTCCAAAGGAAATCTGAAGAAATGGAAACTCATGAGAAAATTAACGCTATTCAGCAAGATATTCATCAAACAGAGCAAATAATTGATGAAATCGACAAAAAAATGGCTGAGATGAATATGAGGAAGAAATTGATAAGCGACCCTTCTCAAAATTCTTATTATTCAGAGGAAAATAGTTTGATGGAAGAGGATAAAAGGAACGAAGGAGTCGGCTCAATATTTTCTAAAAATAATGATAGAGACAGTCTATTGAATACCAATAATATTAAAGATCTGAATAGCAAAACTCAACAAGTGAATATCAGCGTTTACCAGGAAAACAATGAGATCATTGATCAGATAAAAAAGAAAAAAGGTGGCGCTCAGGATGAAAATGTGAAGAAAATGGATAAATCCTGTGATGTATGTCGAGTCATGTAGAGAAAATCATTTTTTTTGAATATTTTTCTGATGGAATAGCAAGCGAATTATAAGAATACTAATTTAATTAAATTCAAAAAAAATTTATATTAATTTTTAATTCATGTTTTTTTTTAAAATAAAAAATAGTTTTTATTTAAAAAAAAAAAAATGATTACATTGCTCTTAAATTTTTCATTTTTCATTTTTTGATTTTAATAATTTTATTTTTGATAATAAAATGTTTAATCCATTAATCATTCTTTTCTCTATTTATGTTTTTCCAGCAAAAAGCTCACTATGGACAGTCCAGATGCTCATAAATGGTACAATGAAAATCCCTGGATCATTGGTTGCAATTTCATTCCCAGTACAGCAGTGAATGTTTTGGAAATGTTCCAAAACGAAACTTTTGATATTGACACTATTAACCGTGAACTCTCCTTTGCTTCTTCTCTTGGCTTCAATACAATACGAGTATTGAGTATTCCTTCACTATTTATTATGGCAGCAATCTCCTGAAGACTTAACAGAGAAACTTGATCATTTATTAACCATTGCTCAATCTCATAACATAAAGATAATGTTTGCTCTTTTTGATGATTGTTGGAATCCAGATCCAAAATTAGGTCCTCAACCTGCTCCGATTCCAAGTGTCCATAATTCTCAATGGGTTCAATGTCCAGGCCAACAAGCCGTATCAAATCATACAATGTTCCCTATTTTCGAGGATTATGTCAAGGGGATCTTGGACCATTTTGGAAAAGACGATCGAGTTTTGATTTGGGATTTATATAATGAGCCTGGCAACAGTGGACATGGAAATGAAACCTTTCAATTATTAGAGAAAGTGTTTCAATGGGCCAGAGAAGCCAAACCCTCGCAACCAATGACAGCTGGTTTATGGAATTATGGATCTGATTTCCAAGACTTAAACAATTTGCAACTTTCTCATTCTGACATCATCACTTTTCATAAATATGATACCATTGATAACTTCAACAGCTTAATTAGCTCGATTGAGGTGCATGCCAAGGGAAGACCGTATTTTTGCAGTGAATATATGGCAAGACCTTTGCAAAGCACTTTTATAAGTCATCTGCCAGTTATGAAAGAGAAAAAAATCGGAGGCATTAATTGGGGGTTGGTGTCTGGAAAAACACAGACAATTTACCCTTGGTGGTCTAAAAAAGGCGATCCTGTCCCGACAGTTTGGTTCCATGATATTTTCTATGCTGATGGAAAACCTTTTGATGAAAATGAAGTTGATTTCATTCGCAATCAAACCAGACGAGAAATAATTAATAAATAACTGCAAAAATTTAGTTAAATTTATGATTTTTTGTCTTTTAGGTATTTTGTAAATAAAGTTATTATTATTTCTAAAGAAAAAACATTAAAAAATCTGGAATGTTGCCCTATAAAATCACAGAATTCAATATATTTTACAACTCACTTGAAACTCGTCCGCCGACTGCAAATATGATGCGTTGGATGCAGTATTTCAGCCACATTTGTTCTAAATCTTGTTGTTATTCCACAGATTGCGCATGTATCCGTTGTTCATCATGTGCTATCTCTCTCACAAAACTTCCCCCATCTCTTCGTTACCATCATAATCATTCAAAATGGTTAGAAATCACAGAGAAGGGGATTCATTCTATAGTAATTCGAGAAAAAGGATTATCTGAACTTCGAACTCTTGATAAAAATGAAGATTTCGCAATTTCAGACAATAAAGACCTCAAATTTTGTTTTATTTGTTCTGAAGTCTTTGAAAAACAGAATCCACCTGTTAAGTTTCCTGGTTGCAAAAAAGACCATGGGAGTGGCATGAGAAATAAAATAGAAGGTCTTATAGATAGCAAAGAACACGCTCATAGGGATTGTCTTTTGCAATGGTATGAGGTTTCATTTCGGGAGAAGTATTGTGGAAAACCAAAATATTGTGAAATTTGTAATTTTGAGGAGGAAATGGAAAGTTGGAAAGTAGACTTTTTAAGTGTGAGGAAGAAAATCAATGAGATGGAAGAGTCTGTTTCAAATTTCAAAGAAATATGCGATAGTCTTAGTATAGAAATTAAGGAATCTGAAATAAATAAAGATTCTATCAGAGAAAAATTGTTGGAGTTGCACCCGCAGAATTGGATTCAAAAAATTATAAATGAAGTTTTTGTTTGAAAATCAATTTTGCTTATAATTTAGCAGAATTTCATGATTTTTTTTACTCTCAAATTTTAAAAAAATTACAACAAAACATAGAAAATGAATTAAATTTTTAAAACAATTCATATTTAAATATTGATTTACCGAACTAATTTAAAGGAAAACAAATGATTTTGTGACTCAACATTTACCCCAAATGACCTGGCAAAGGAAATTTACATATGATGTCGCTATGTGGTCAGAACAGCAAACAAGGTCCATCTGGGCATTCTATCAATTCAAACAAACTGGGTCAACAGTAGTGAATAAGGTGTGGATTCTAGGCCACTTTATAAAATAAAAATATTTTTTTCATAATTTTTAATTTATAAGTTTTATTTTTAATAACATAAATATGATTTTTGCATTTTTTCTTAAGTTTCTGGCCCAGCTCCGCTCAATTGATCCATTCTATATTTTAGCACCATTTTACACAATTCTATTGATTACTTGTCATTATAACGCCATTGGATATTGGTATTTCTTATTTTCTATTTAAATTTTTTAATAAATTTATTGCTTTTACAAACATTGAGACAATTTGAATCATTTGGCTTCTCATTCATTTTAAAATTCTGTTATTCAAGATCCTCCCTGACTTAGATATAAATTTTATCAATATAATTTTCACAACTGTAAATTCTGGCACACTACATATATATTTTTTTGTTTATTTATTATATAATAATAGTAAATGGATAATAAAAGCAAGATTTGTGGCATTTGTAAACAGATTACCAATTTTGATGATTTTAAAAAAAATAAACAAAGAAAAGATGGAATTGGTAGTTGGTGCAAAAAATGTAATAATCAATCATATAAACAATATTATGAAAATAATAAAAATTTAATTTTAGAGAAAAAACAAGTTTATAGAGAAAATAATAAAGATCAAATACATGACCATAATAATAAAGCAAATGTTTGCATTGTTTGCAATGGTAATTTTACAAATATACATAAATCAATTCATGAAAAATCTAAAAAACATCAAAATATTCTAAATAAAATTAATAAGCTTACATCTGAATATTTAAATGATTTGTATGATTGCGTTTGTGTATAAATAACGACCTTGTGTTTTGAGCAACTTAGAAATTAATTTTAATAATTAATCAAAGTTGATAATTGACATTTATGAATTTATATGTTTCAACACTCTAAAGATAAATTAAATTTTAATATTAATCAGAATAATATTAAAATTTACTCATTCATAAAAGATCTGCAAATTGGAATATGTCTTTCCAATGCCCTTTCGCAGTGGACAAACTATTATTGAATAATGTGTGGATACAAAGAACAATGATATAAATGAATAAATTTTGAGCTGTTTTTAAATAACAATTTTAAGATCTTTTCATTTTAGGATTTTTATTTATTTGGTTTAAATCCAGGTGGAGGCTTTCGACTCAGGTTTTCAGTGAAAGGAATATTCTGTCTGAAAGGAAGAATGCCGACATTCGGATTAAATTCTTCATTTCCCTCACCGAACTTGTAAAAAAAGTTAGGGTTCTTTTTCCTGTTCCCACTGCACCAGCTCCTGTATTCTCAAACCCTCTAGAAAATGCCTCAGAATTCCATTTCAAATTTTTTTCCTTCTCAATATTGCTAGTCTTCAAATTGGCACTTTCTTCTCCAGTTGGTTTTGGATTCAATAATTGTGACAAGCTAAAAGGGTTGTTGCTTTGCGGAAATAAAATGTTCTGAAATATCTTGATGATAAATCTGCCTCATTTTGTTTATTAGTGCCCAAAGTCACATTTTCCTTCTTCAGAGGCATGTTTTGATGTATTTAATTTGTTTTGAAGGAAGGATTTCTCTGAGAATTCGCTATCGCTTTTTTATTCGAAGCTAGGTTGATGTTTTCGTTTTCTTCCTCATTTTCCTCTTCCTCCTGGTTCTTGTAATAAAAATTATTGCTTGAAAACATCGAATATTTGTTTTCTCGGTTCGTGGTGAAAAGACTGAGTCCAGGAGGATTGCTTTTCTTGCTACTGGTGGAAGGAAAAAAACTATAATGCCAAATGTTTTCATTTCGAGGAGGACCGGCATATTTCAAGAAAGGGTCATAATATTGTTGGATGTCTCTTTCAATAGACTGGAACCTGGATGATCAATTTCCTGGTTGGAAGAAACCTCATCCATTTGTTGATCTTGAAGTGGTTTATTCTTCTTTTTCCCACCAATGATCCCAATGTTTCCGGAATCTATTTTATCATTTTCTATTAATTTCATTGTGGATTCTTGAAAATCTTCTTCTAAGCCTGTTTTTTATTAATTTTTACAAGAAATTTATTTGAAATTCTGAGAAAAATAGAAACAACTTTCTTCTTCTTTCTTTATGATGATTTCAGATTGCTTGAGACTCTCGGAAACTTCTTTTTCTTTAATTTGTAGAGGATCAGAAATCTGTATTTCGCTCATGCTCATGCTTTTTTCCTCAAGGGCTTCTGATAATTTAGGGCTCATTTCCTTCATGGATTCTACCATAACTACTGGATTTTCAATTGATTCCTGAGGTTGTTCGACTTTGATATTTGCTACTATAATTGAATTTTTAAAGAAATTTAAAAAAAATTAAAATACCCTCAACATTTTCCGGTTCCTTTTCATTTTTTTCTTCATTTTGAGGTTCTTTATTTTCTTGAACATTCTCTTCTTTTTTTGTTTCGATGCTGTATTTTTCACATTTTTCTTCTATTCCTGGGTTTTGTTTTTTTTCGACTTTTCTTCTTTTTTACTTTTGCTTTTTTCGGCTTTTTTCTCTTCTTTGCCTTCTTCAATTGTCTCTTTTCTATCAGAAAACTCAGGTGGTTCCAGTTTTCCTAGGTTTCCCTGTTCTTCTATGCTGTTCTTTCATTAATCTTTTTCTCAATATTGCTACCTTCACTGAATTCCATCATATTTGGTGTCTCAAAACCTTGCGCTGGTTCAAAAAGCAGACTATGTGCCGCCTGTCGCAATTTCCGAAGCTCATAAATATCATTTTAGAAGGAAAAGACAGAATTTTGATCTCTCAGCTCAAAAACATCGCTGGCTTCAACTAATTTCCATTCTCCTCTCATTTTCTTCATGAAATTCTTATATTTAATGATTTGACTAAACTTATCACGAAAAGAAGAATTGTTATCATAGAAATGCCTTCTACTATTTTGAATTCGAAATATTAAAGTGCCAAAAAAGGCAAATCTACATACAAATAGAAATAAATTATTTCCTTTCTCGTTATCAGATAAAGCATTTTCTGCGATTGTTTCTGACTATAATCCAAAGCAAAGGAGATTTCTAAAACATGACGCCCTTTTGGAGCTAAGGAAAAAGGCTGGCAGTTGCGAATTTCGAACCCAAAGCCTTTACAACCGTTTTGCTCTATTGAGATTCGTTCGAATTTTATTAGTAAATTGCCATAATTTTTTATTTTGAAGTAACGCACAATTTCTTTTGGTAAATTAAAATCATCGAAGTAAATGGGGTAATTTGATAAAAGATCGTAATTCCGTATTTCTTCTTTGGATCATGAATCGAAGATATGTTCGATCTGCGATTTCTCTGAATATATTAATTTTTAATCATAAAAAGAATATTTTATGAATAAAATTAATAAAATTACTGATGAGAAAAAGCGAATGCCACCTTTTGGAAATAAAATTCTCGCTTCTGTTATGAAAATCTCACTTTTGCACCTATTCCTTTCAATTTCATGGGGTGTATATGGGTAAGATTGTTTTTAATCAACAAAAGGAAAGTTGATATAATTCGATATTTGTTCGGTCTGAAAATGATAGCTGGCAATGTAAGGTTCGAATGAGGCATGATATTATAGACTTTGTTGGTATATTTCTTATCTAAAAAAAAGTTTGATTTTCGAGGAAAGCATCCTGATAATTTTTTTCTCAGGACAAGGGGTGATCCAACTGTCTAAAAACAAATAAATATTAGAAAAAATTGTAAAAATAATAAAATTTACTTAAATATTTTAAAG
>Ga0302320_10029449_pt1 | contig 10505 bp, 10 predicted proteins | sample Bog_T0_3_FD_202130 | JGI IMG/M metagenome (GOLD analysis project Ga0302320, IMG submission 202130) | Peat permafrost microbial communities from Stordalen Mire near Abisko, Sweden - Bog_T0_3 | ecosystem: Environmental > Terrestrial > Soil > Wetlands > Peat | place: Sweden: Abisko, Stordalen Mire... | reverse complement strand
GCAGAAGAAGTACGAACCCCGCCGCCAACAGCTCAAGGCCCTGAGCGACGAGATCGACAACCTGACCAAGCAGCTCCAGGCCCAGGGTTCGACCCTCAGCCCCGCTGAACAGCAGAGCAAGGCCACTGCGATCGATACCAAGAAGAAGCAGCTTGATCGCGATGCCCAGGACGCGCAGAATGACTTCTCCCAGGAGATGCAGGACGTCTATAACGCCCTGGCCTCCAAGGTGTATGACGTGATGCAGGCCTATGCCGAGTCTCACGGCTACACACTGGTGCTCGACGTCTCGGCGCAGGCGACTCCGGTTCTGTATGCCGCCACGGCGACCAACATAACCAAGGACATCATTGACGCCTACAACACGAAGTCCGGCATTCCCGCTCCGCCAGCTGGTTCCGGTGGCGCTGGCCTGGATGCTCCCAAGCCCGCGCAGCGCACCGCTCCGCGTCCGGCCGCTAGTCCAGCTCACTAAAAACTGGCTGTAAACATTCACTTCCATAGCAGCGCGGAAGCCTCAGAGGAAGAGGCTTTCGTGCTGCAACGGCTCGCGGCTGACCTGCGGTTTCGTCACATCCGAAAGGCAGCAGGTCTGATGTGACTTTCCAAGGCGATTTCGTTGTGGAAAAATTTGTGGATTACTTTCGAAAAGCTAGCGATTGAAAGGTGTTTTAAACACTTGCCAATCAACATTACATTCTGTTAAACGATCTAAGTCTTTATTTTTCAATTAGAACCCGCCGAATGCCCCACCTTTGCAGCGTCCGGATCGATTCAAGAACCCGAAGATCGATTTCCGCAAGGTTTCCACAATTCCTGATGAATGGAAGGTCACCGAAGTCACCGTTTTCGGTGGACAAAACCTTATTTTTGCTGGTCTTCGCCCACTCGCAAAACGGCCAGGAATGCCTCCTGCGGAATGTCTACCTTGCCGATTCGCTTCATCCGCTTTTTGCCTTCCTTCTGCTTTTCCAGCAACTTGCGCTTTCGGCTAATGTCGCCGCCGTAGCACTTGGCCAAGACATTCTTGCGAAGGGCAGTCACGGTCTCACGGGCCACGATCTTTGCTCCGATCGCCGCCTGAATTGCCACTTCGAATTGCTGCCGCGGGATGAGCTCCCGCATCTTCGAAACCAGGGCCTTCCCGCGCTCGTAGGCAAAGTCGCGATGGACAATGATCGAGAGCGCGTCCACCGGCTCGCCTGAGACCAGGATGTCCATTTTCACCATCGGCGACACCCACTCGCCCGCCAACTGGTAGTCCAGCGATGCGTATCCGCGAGAGATCGATTTCAGCCGGTCGTAGAAGTCGAGAACGATCTCGTTCAGCGGCAGCTCATAGGTAAGCATCACGCGCGTCGGCGTTACGTACTCGAAATTCACCTGGCGGCCGCGCTTTTCTTCTACCAGCTTTAAAATCCCGCCCACGTATTCCTCGTTGGACAGAATCTTGGCCATGATTACCGGTTCGCGAATGGCTTCAATATTGGTCGGGTCGGGCCAGCGCGAGGGATTGTCGACCTCAATCACGGAGCCGCCGGTCAGCGTGATGTGGTAGCGCACGCCGGGAGCCGTCGTGATCAGATCCAGTTCGTACTCCCGCTCCAGCCGCTCCTGAATAATCTCCATGTGCAGCAGGCCGAGAAAACCGCAGCGAAAACCAAAGCCAAGTGCCACCGAGCTCTCCGGTTCGAAGAAGAACGAGGAATCGTTCAGGCGAAGCTTTTCCAGCGCGTCGCGCAGCAGCGTGTGCTCGTGCGAGTCCACCGTGTAAAGGCCGGAAAACACCATCGGCTTGAGCTCTTCAAAGCCGGGCAACTGCGCAGCCGCTGGCCGCGCGTCGTCCGTAACCGTGTCGCCGATCTTGGTGTCGCCCACGTTCTTGATGGTCGCGGCAAAAAAACCGACCTCGCCCGCAATCAGCTCGCCGATCTCTACGGGCTTGGGCATCAGCACGCCCATCGACTCCACTTCGAAGGCCTTCGAGTTCGCCATGAAGCGGATGCGTTGCCCTTTGCGCATGGTTCCCTGCATCACCCGCACCAGGACGATCACACCGCGATACGCGTCAAACCATGAATCGAAAACCAGAGCCTGCAACGGCGCATTGGGATCACCCGTCGGCGGAGGCAAGCGGTGAACGATGGCTTCGAGAATTTCATCCACGCCCTGACCGGTTTTCGCGCTTACCGGAATGGCGTCGGTCGCATCGAGCCCCACGGCTTTTTCGATGGCTTCCTGGGTGCGCAGAATATCCGCCGAAGGAAGATCGATCTTGTTGATGACCGGAATAATTTCAAGTCCGTGGCTGATGGCGAGATATGCGTTGGCAAGCGTCTGCGCTTCCACGCCCTGGCTTGCGTCCACCACCAGTAGCGCGCCCTCGCACGACGCCAGCGAGCGCGAAACCTCGTAACTGAAGTCCACGTGCCCCGGCGTATCGATCAGGTTCAACTGGTAGGTGTTGCCGTCTTTCGCCTTGAACATCATGCGGACGGCATGAGCCTTGATGGTGATGCCCCGCTCGCGTTCCAGATCCATGTCGTCCAGAATCTGCGCTTGCATTTCGCGGCCCGTCACCGAACCCGTAAATTCCAGAAGACGGTCGCTTAGCGTCGACTTTCCATGGTCGATGTGGGCAATGATGGCGAAGTTGCGAAGGAAGCGTGCATCCATGGGGGGCTGACTTGAAGGCTGTTGGCTCTGTTGCTGGAGGTCCGCCGCGGCGGACCTCCAGGTCATAGCTTATCATCGGGAAGGGCCTCAAGTTGCGGGGTTGGCCTTAGGTTCTCGCCGGGTGGTTGTCTGAATTTCATGCATGGAATCGCAGGTAAGCTTTCGATCATCGGCTGCGTTCTGCTGGCGCTGCCGCTTGCAGGCTGTGCGCCGTCCGACGGAAAGCCTGCGTCTGCGACAGTAAGTCCGCATGCGACCGCTCCCCCCGTTGCCCCTGACCCCACGCCCGCCCCGGTTGCTGCTCCACCGCCACCGCAGCTCACTCCGGAACAGCAGCGCACGCATCAGCTCATCGAACAGGTGGAAGCCGCCTATGCACGCGGCGACGCCGATTATCGCAAAGGCATGCTCGCCGAAGCCAAGACCGAGTTCGATCGCTCCGTTGACCTCATGCTCGAGAGCGGAATCGACATCCACGCCAACGCGGAACTGCAGGAAGAATTCGACCGCATCGTTGACCGCGTCAACGGGCTTGAGATGGAAGCGCTGAAGCAAGGCAACGGCTTTGTGCCCAAGGTTGAGCCGTCGCCGGCGGATGTGGCCAGCGATGTCATCACTGATGTGCCGCCCAAGACCGACCCGAACATTGTGGCGAAGGCAAAGGCGAACCTGGCCACCACCAAGTCTGACTTGCCGCTGGTGGTCAACGACTACGTCGCCGCTTTCATCAACTTTTTTGCCAACACGCAGCGAGGCCACAACACGCTGCTCCACTCGTTTCAGCGCGGCGGTCTCTACAGGGGGATGATTCAACGTGTGCTCGCCGAAGAGGGCGTGCCCCAGGATCTCATCTATCTCGCGGTCGCCGAGTCGGGCTTCAATCCCAAGGCCATCGGTCCCAGGACCAGAGGGGGCGGCAGGGCTGGCGGCATGTGGCAATTCATGCCCGGTCCGTATTACGGACTCAAGCGCGACGACTATGTTGACGAGCGCTTCGATCCCGAAAAATCCACCCGCGCTTATGGCCGCTACATGAAGTTCCTGTATGACCAGCTCGGCGACTGGTACCTGGCCATGGCCGCCTACGATCACGGCGCGGGGAATATTCAAAAAGAAGTATCGAAAACCGGCTATGGCGATTTTTGGGAGCTCTACCGACGTCACGAGTTGCCCACGGAAACCGCCAACTACGTTCCGGAAATTCTTGCCGCCATCATCATTGCGAACAACCCCAAGCAATACGGTTTTGACGAGATTACGCTTGACCCGCCGGTTCTTACAGATACCGTGACCCTCAACTACTCCGTGGATTTGCGCCTTGTCTCGGACTTGGTGAACGCCCCCATCGACGAGATCGAAGCATTGAACCCAAGTTTGCTGCGCATGGTCACGCCGCCCGACGCGTCGTTCGATCTGCATCTGCCTGCGGGCACGGCCACGATGTTCAATGAGCGCGTTGCCCTCGTCCCAGAAGACAAGCGCAACGCATGGCGATACCACGCAGTGGTCGCGGGCGACACCATTACCTCGGTGGCGCGAGAGTATCGTGTGGAGCCGGCCGCGCTGGCAACCGCCAACCAGTTGCATGAAGCTGACAGCCTGGATGGAATTGCCGCCGTCGTAGTGCCCGCGCCCCCGGTGGTCGAAGCTACGGTACATACGCGGCTATACACAGTGCGCAAGGGCGACACGCTGGTTACGATCGCGGATCGGTTTGGTGTGTCGCTCAGCCAACTGCGCCGCTGGAACAAGATCAGCGGCATCAAGGTAGATCCAGGACGCAGAATCCATGTTGGAGAGCCTTCCGTGGTGCAGCGCTCTTCAAGCGGGCGCAGGCATCGGGGTTCGACCGCGACTGCGGCGGAAACAAAATCGCATTCGACTTCGCCGGCAAAAACTTCAGGCTCCGGCAGGAGCATAACCCGCGCCGGAGCTGCATCCAAGAGCACAGGAAGAACCGCGGCGAAGAAGAAGTCCTCCTCGCGAAACTGAAAAATGCGTGCGCAACCGACATCCGGACTTGTGTTTTAGGTGCCTTTGCGTGCAAGCTAGTACTACACTGGCTGTTGCGCACCAATGTGAAATGTTCGTTGCGCGCACGGCCACTCAAACTTGAACACAGCGGCCCGCCGCTGGAGGCAATGGGATGGAAGATCATGTCAGGATGTATGCGATGAGTGACGGCGATCCCACGGGAGAGCCGCCGGAGCTGGACCCCGATAAAGTTGAAGGCCTCGCGGACGAAGATGAGGAAGATTTCGAGACCGCTAACGTTCTTACCTCTTCCGATGACGACGAAGGAGTGGTCGATGAGGTAATCGTTTTTGTTGAGGCGGTCCCTGAGCTAAAGACGGTACCGATGAAGCCCGCGAAGAAGGCCCCGGCAAAGAAGGCTCCTGCGAAGAAAGCCGCGAAGAAGCCACCGGCTAAAAAGGCTGCCAAAAAGGCGCCTGTGAAGAAGGCCGCGAAGAAAGCGCCTGCGAAGAAGGCTGCCAAAAAGATTGTGGCCAAGAAGGCCGCGAAGAAATCCGCTGCAAAGAAGAGTAACTCCGGCGCCAAGGGCGTAAAGGTCAAGGCGAAAAAAGCCGTGGCCCAAAAAAGCGTCGGAAAAACCCAAAAACGAGGTATCAAGTTGGCCGTTAAGAAAGCAGCAAAGAAAGCGCCCGCAAAGAAAGTCGCGGCGAAGAAGGCGGTAGCCAAGAAGGCTCCTGCAAAGAAAGCCGTTAAGAAAGCAGCCAAGAAGGCTCCTGCAAAGAAGGCAGCCAAAAAGGGCGCAAAGAAGTAGTACCGGCAACAGGCAACGAAAGGCAAGCAAAAGAGCCCGGCTCATGGCCGGGCTTTTCTGCGTCTGCAGGCATTTCTATGGTTCGGTTAAACCCTACTCCGATGTCTTGATCGAGCTGCCCTTGTTCGGCAGCACGGCAAGCACTTCCGAAGCGCTTTCCGCAGGGTTCACCTTTGTCCAGACCTTCACGACCTTGCCCTTCGGATTGATGAGGAAGGTATTGCGGTTGGCCATGAAGGTGCCGTTGTGGCTGGCCAGCGAGCCGTAGGAACTGACCACGCTGTGATCGGTGTCTGAAAGCAACCGGAAGGTCAGGCTGTCCTTGGTGCAGAACTGCTTGTGGCTGTCTGTCGAGTCAACACTCACGCCCAGCACCACCGCACGTTTGGCTTCAAAGTCTTTCAGGCTGTCCTGAAACTTGTGCGCCTCAATGGTGCAGCCCGTGGTCATATCGCGTGGGTAAAAGTAAACCACCACCCACTTGCCGTGAAAGCTCTTGAGTGAAACCTGCGAGCCATCCTGCGAAGGCAGCGTGAAGGATGGGGCTTCCTGGCCCACCATCGGCATGGGGGGCGATGCAACATCATCGGCCGCGCGAGCGGTAGCAACCGAAAACGCGAGCGTCAGCAATGCGAACAAAGCGATCGAAACAGACTTCTTCATAACTTTACCTCCGAGGGACATGGTTAACAGAACAGGGATTGGGGAGCCGCAAAACCGGAGCGGCCGCCGGAACGGAAATCTCTGCATCTTTCCGGCTCAGCGAGGTGACGCCACAATGGCAATTCCATCCCGGCTGGCTCTCGCGAGCAGAGAGTCGCGATCGAATAAAAGGGTACGCCCTGCCTCGATGGAAAGGCAACTGGCTCCTGCGCGGATCATCGTCTCGATCGTCGCCATGCCGATCACTGGCACATCGAAGCGCATATCCTGGTTGGGCTTGGCCACCTTCACCACCGTCAGCCGGCGCGCCAGTGTTGAGGCATCCCCCTCCAGCGAGCCCATAAGTCTGCCTGCGCGCTCGATGGTCGCGTCAGTACCCTCCATAGCCTCCACGGCAACGCAGGCCTGCGCCGCCACGACCACCGTCTGGCCAATGTCGAAGCCCGCCACCGCCTTAGCCACGCCGAGCCCGTACTCGATGTTCTTGCGCTCTTCTTCGTCCGGACCGCGTTCCGTCAGCACGCCTTCCTGCGCCAGCAGTGGTTCCAGAAACGATGTGGAGCTGATGAGCTCAATGTCCTCGTCGCCCAGCACCTTGGCCACCGCGCCCAGCAGCATGTCCGTTGATCGTGTGTTCAGGTTCAGCAGCAGCTTGGCCAGCCGCCAATCCGGCCGGATGCTCGAAAAAATCTGCTTGTGCTTTACCTGCCCTGCCATCACGGCCTTTGCGACGCCTTCCTTGTGAAAGGTGTCAATCAGCTTCGAGAACTCGCCAAGCGAAAGCCAGTGGACCGTGATGTCCTTGTCTTCCGCGGCCCGACGGTCGATCTCCGCGTCCGTCTCTTCCTTGATGGCCGCCACGCAGACTTGCAGCCCCTGCGCGCGCGCCGCATCGAGCAAAAGAAACGGAAACCGCCCGTTGCCGGCAATGAGGCCGAGTTTCATGGCTACTTGATGATCCCGCGTTCGCTGCGCTCTACGAAGGCAATCAGCATCGCGACGTCCTCGCCGTCCATCGTTCGCAGCTTGTCGAGCGCCTGGGTCGTGTTCAGCTTCGCGGCAAGCAGCAGACGGAAGGCTTTTTGCAACGTCTGCAAACGCCCGGGCGAAAACCCGCGGCGCGCCAGCCCAATCTTGTTGATCCCGAACGCCTTGTTTTCGCGCCGCGATGCGGTGAGCGAAAACGGCAGCACGTCTTGCGTCACGATGGTTCCGCCGCCGATGAACGCATACTTACCGACGATGCAATGCTGATGCACCGGGCAGAATGCGCCCAGCGTTACGTAATCCTCAATCACCACGTGACCTGCCAGCGTTGCCGCGTTCGCCAGGATGCAATGGCTGCCCACGTGGCTGTCGTGGCCAATGTGCGCACAGGTCATCAGCAGGCAGTTCGATCCCAGGCTCGTCACGCCCCCGCCGCCAACGGTTCCCCGGCTGATGGTCACGTTCTCGCGAATCGTGTTGTCGTCGCCGATTATCGTCTCGGTTGGCTCGCCGCCATATTTCAGGTCCTGAGGAGCCACGCCGATCGAGGCGAATGGGTAGATGGTGTTACGCGCGCCGATGCGTGTGCGGCCGTCGAGCACAACGTGAGAAATCAGGTTGCAATCTTCGCCCAGCACCACCTCCGGCCCGATGGTGCAGAACGGACCCACCGTGCAGGACGCGGGAACCACTGCTCCGGGCGCAACGATCGCGCTTGGATGAATGCTCACTCTGCCGATCCTGCTGGTTCGTCCGCTTTCGTCTCGCGCTCCCGCGAAACCACGGCGCAGGTCAGCGTGGCCTGGCATGCCAGCTTGCCATCCACATACGCGTGGCCCTCAATGCGGCCGGCGCGCGTGCGGAACGAAAGCACGTTCACCTCGATGCGCAGCTGGTCGCCTGGCGTAACCGGCCGGCGAAACTTGGCACGCTCAATGCCGGTAAACACCACGAGCTTCTTGTCGCGGTCAGGCAGTTCGGCCATCATGATAATGCCGCCGGCCTGAGCCATGGCCTCGACCACCAGCACGCCGGGCATGATGGGGTAGCCGGGGAAGTGTCCCTGGAAAAACGGCTCGTTGATGGTGACGTTCTTGATGGCTACAAGGCGCTTCTGAGACTCGAACTCGACGATCTTGTCGATCAGCAGAAACGGATAGCGATGGGGCAGGAAACCCATGATTTCCTGGATGTCAAACTTCATTCCCTCGGCTCCAGCGAGCGGTGCGAAAGGCCCTCTGCGCTCTTGTGGATTATAAACAAGCGCGCTCTGCCGCTGCGGAACCGAGTCTCGAGCTACTTCTTGATGCGGTGATCCGCCGCATCCACGCTCCAGAAGTCCTCGGGCAATTGCTGATTGTAAGTCACTTTCCGGATGTAGTACTGCCGGAACATCTCCCCGTTCTTGAAGCGTGTAATCGAGAGCGGCGTCGCAAACCCATCGAAGGTATGGTAATCGTCGTATTCCTCGGCGTCGGTGTTCTTGTCCTTGTAGAGAGGGTCGCGCCACTGGAAGATGCGTTCCAGCGGCAGATGCGTCTCCGTGTCCATCAGGATGGTGATCGACTCATTCTCTGGCGAGATCAGTGTTACCTGTTCGCCCAGCCGACGTTCCACCAGGTGCTGCCCCTCGTACACAAGAATCGTGTTCGGATCCTTGAGCCACACCTTGATCGCCACTTCGATCGAGTGGTCGCGGCGGCGGAGAAAGTCGTCCAGAAGCTCCTGGTCCATCGGCTTCTTGCCGCGATAGGTGACCTCCCAGCCTTTGTCGCCGAGATAAAACTCCACCACGTCGCGATGTTTCGTCACATCCATGCGGTCTTTGTCGGGCCATTGATGGAACTCATAGTATTGCGTGGTTCCCGCGTCGGGGTTGCCGTGAAAAAATGCCGCGATAAATCCGTCCCGCTCCTGGTTCTTCATGTCGAGCCACGCTTGGCCGCCAAGAGCCTGCACCATGCGGTCGAGCGCCGCGCGAGCCTGCTTCGCGTTCTTTTCCGCGGTGTCGTCGCCGGCTTGTGCTTGCCCACCGTGGACGGGCTCAACAGCTGCAGCATTCCTGAGCGGCCACGCCAGCAACAACGTCGCTGCAAGATACCAAATCGCGTTCCTCTTCATTCCATCCTCTTCAGGCTCGTTGTCTATCCAACCAGGACCGCGCCACCATTCACGTTCAGCACCTCGCCGGAGATAAAGCCGGCCAGCGGCGTGCACAAAAACACTATCGGTCCCGCAATCTCTCGCGCGCTTCCCACGCGCCCCAGCGGAATCCCCGCACGAATAATCGCGCCCTGCACCGGATCGCCCACCGCGCCTGCCGACATCTCCGTCGCCACCCATCCCGGCGCCACGCAGTTCACACGAATCCCCAGCAGAGCCAGCTCACTGGACAAGCTTTTGGTAAGACTAATCAGAGCGCCTTTCGTCACGGCATAGTCGGCATGGTGCGCCTCGCCGCGCTGGCCGGCCGTCGAGCTGATGAGGACAATGTGCCCATTCGCTTCGCCGCTGCCCAAACCCCCGGTCGAAGGCTCCATCTGCCCCTTCATCTGGGCCACGGCCGCCTGAACAAGCCCGAAAACCGAATCCAGATTCACCGCCAGTGTCCGCCGCCACTGGCTCTCCTCCATGCGGTCGATGGCAATGTCCGCCGGTGGCCAGATGCCGTGATTCACGACCAGAATGTCGAGACGGCCAAAAGCTTGAACCGCGGCCTCGACCAGCGCCCGCCCTTCAGCCGGTGTGCTGAGTTCCTGACAGATGGCGCTGCAGTGATCCGGCCCGCCGCACTCGGCCACCAGTGCATCTGCCCGATCACGCGACTCGCGGTAATTTAAGACGACTCTAGCACCAGCCTCGCGGAACATCCTAACGGTCTCCGCGCCGATTCCGCGCGACCCGCCGGTGACCACGGCCACCTTGCCGTCAAGAACCAGTGACACACCTGCCATAGGGCCACGCTAAAGCATTGCCGGAAGGGATGTCGAGCGGGCCGAGAGTGTTTGGGCGGGGAATCCAGCCTCAGGCAGCGCGCAGCAGCCGCGCCGGCAGCGTGATGATGGCTTTCACCAGCTCGAGTACCCCGTCCACGGCGATGCCGACGATTCGAAACGGCAGCAAGAGCAGCCACACAAGCGGATACAACACGATTGCCAAGAGGGCCAGCGGCCAGCAGAAGAAGAGTAAAACACAAAAGAGCAGAAATTTCGTCATAAGAGCGCCTTCACAGCACGCCCGCCCACGAGCAGGCACGCTGCAACATAAGATACGCCAAGCCGCCGGAATCAGTTCCCTTCAGCGCTTCTCAGCCTTTTTCTCTGCGGCCAGGGTTTTCTTTGGTGCCCGCACCAGCTTCGCGCGTTCCTTCTCCGGCAAGGCCAGCAGCGCTTTG
>Ga0302320_10029444_pt1 | contig 10506 bp, 7 predicted proteins | sample Bog_T0_3_FD_202130 | JGI IMG/M metagenome (GOLD analysis project Ga0302320, IMG submission 202130) | Peat permafrost microbial communities from Stordalen Mire near Abisko, Sweden - Bog_T0_3 | ecosystem: Environmental > Terrestrial > Soil > Wetlands > Peat | place: Sweden: Abisko, Stordalen Mire... | reverse complement strand
CCCGGTGATGGCCAGGCGCATCTTGGCCAGCATGTTGCTGACCATCTGGGTTTCGAGCGAATGGGTCATGGAATTCTGGTTCATGCGCATCAGCTCCTGCTCCAGATTCACCGTGTTGCCGTCCTTGCTGCTGGCTTTGGCCGTGGTATCCACGGCCAGCGAGGGAGTCAGCGACGCAATTTGCTGCGGGTCATTGGCGGCGGTGGCCTTTTGCAATTCCTGGTCAAAGCTGGGCGCCAGATCCACGCGCTGATAACCGGGGGTTTCCAGATTGGCCAGATTGTTGTTGATCGCCTCCTGCCGGAGCGCCACGGCATCCAGGGTTTTCTTGGCTGCGAGGTAGTTCGGCTGGTTGAACAGGGCTTCGATCATAGTTTTTGAGCCTTGCAGAGCAACGATAATGCCAGCGGCAAAAAAATCCGTAAAACAAGGGGAATTCGCGGCCCGAGCCGCCCCCATGGGCAAAAGTTTCCGGCCAAAATGGAAGGGCTAGGCAAAGAAGTGGCGTGCGGGATCAATAAAGAGGGCGGAGAGGCCGAGGCGGTGGAAGAAGGCTTGGGCTTGGGAGACGATGTCGCCAGCGGGGGTTTTTTCGGCGGCGAGCAAACGCGAGGAGGAGGATGAAGGTGCGTCACAGCTCGATCCCCTAACCTGACCGTGGCGGTGCCTCCTCCAGACGTGATGCCCACCGAAATATCGCCCGCAGCCGTCACTTGCCGACCAGTGCCTGTCCCTCCGGTGGCCCGACTAGTGATCTTACCCTTGATTGGCCGTGTGCGGCCTTGGTTCTGGTGAGCGTCGCGATGGTTGCTCCACCGCCGAGCAATAGAACAATTATGCGCAGCGCTGATCTTTCCCCTTGGGGCAGGCATAAAAAAGAGCCTGGCCAACCCAATAGCCAGACTCTTAACCGAAACCACCACTAATGAAAACCCCAACACCATATCAGACCGCTCCGGCGGTCATCCGTTCAAACTAAAAAACTTCCCTCTTTTCCCCAAAACGGCGCCTGGACGACAAGGCGCTTTGGTTTCATGACCCGCTTCCGTCGTCCCTTCGGGACGGATTCACTTTTGCGGCGTTACCAGACACTGGCGTGTCTGGCTGATTTCCGGCGCCCTTCCAGGGCCAAGCGGATGCCCGCGAAGAATCTTGTCTTACGCCGGCGGCGCGACTGTGGATTCCAAATGATACTGGCATTTGGTTGATTCATGAACTAACTTCCGCCTTGGTTGAACTGATAAGGAGAACAATGCAAAGAATGGCCGGTCTGCAATCATTCATGCGCGCGCTGGTCTGGAGCATTCTGCCCGGTCTCGAGGCAGGGACTCAGGCTGCGGCGCAAGTCCAGCCGGCGGACGATGCCGCCCGTGGAAAGGCGTTCTTTCAATTGACCTGCGCCATCTGTCACACCACCAGCTTGGGGCCGGGGAACACGGTGATTGTAAAACAAGGGCCCAGCTTGGTGGGCGTGACAGGCCGGCGCGCCGGTTCCGGCCTCGGTTTCAACTACACGAAAGCACTGAGTGGATCAGACATCCTGTGGGATACCGCCGCCTTGGACCGTTTCCTTGCGAGTCCGACCGCAGCGGTGCCGGGCACCACCATGCCGATGCCAATCCCGGAGGCCGGGAATCGCCGCGATGTGATTGCTTATCTTTCGACCCTGACTGTCCCCGCCGGCATCATTCTGACCAACAGTGTGGTGCAAATCCCCGCCGGCGCGGTTGAAGCCGACCCTGGCGCATGGCAGCATGCCGCCCCGGGCGCCAAACACCATATTGCAGCAACGGATTTGCCTCCGCCTTTCAGAACGGCTTCAGCTGGGAACGGCCCGAAGGTGGTCAGCCAGCCAGCCAGCGCCGCCTTGTCCGTACCGCCGGGATTCACGGTGCGCTTGTTTGCCGCCGGTTTTTCGAACCCTCGCGTGCTGCGCGTGGCGCCCAATGGCGATATTTTCCTCGCGGAAACGGCTGCGAACCGCCTCCGCATGCTACGCACGGCTGACGGCGCGGACGCGCCCTCGGCCAACCAGATTTTCGCCACGGGCCTCGACCGGCCCTTTGGCATTGCTTTCTATCCGGCAGGCGATCAGCCGCAATGGGTTTATGTGGCCAACAATAACTCGGTGGTTCGTTTCCCCTATGCCAACGGCGATCTGAAGGCGCGCGGTGAAGCCCAAGTGATGGTCGCGCGCCTGTGTGAAGGCGGCGGCGGGCATTCCACGCGCGACGTGGCGTTCTCCCGCGATGGCAAGCGCATGTTCATCTCGGTCGGTTCCGGATCAAATGTCGCCGAAGGCATGAGCAAGAAAAAGCCTGAGGACATCCCGCCGTGGGAATCGGAACATGGCTTGGGCGCGGCCTGGGATGCGGAATTCCACCGCGCCGACATTCTGGTCACCGACCCGGATGGCCGCGAACCCCTCCGCGCGTTTGCGACCGGCATTCGCAATGGCGTCGGGCTGGCGGTGGATCCGGACACGGGAGATTTGTGGGTTTCCACCAACGAGCGCGACGGCTTGGGCGACGATTTGGTGCCGGATTACATCACGCGCGTAAAGGAGGGCGGATACTATGGCTGGCCTTGGTATTATCTGGGCAACCATGAAGATCCCCGCCACGCGGGCGAGCGGCCGGATCTAGCCGGCAAGGCCACCATCCCCGACGTGTGGTTGCAGTCACACTCGGCCTCGCTGGAAATGGTTTTTTACAGTTCCACCAACGGGGCGGCGGCGTTCCCCGCAGAGTATCGCGGAGACGCATTCGCAGCCTTCCATGGTTCCTGGAATCGCACGTTGCGCACCGGCTATAAAGTGGTGCGCGTCCGTCTCAGCCGCGGTGTGCCCACCGGTGAATACGAGGACTTTCTCACGGGGTTCGTGGTGGACAATCAAAGTGTCTGGGGCAGGCCAGTGGGGGTGGCGGTGGCACATGATGGGGCCCTGCTCGTGTCCGAGGATGGCAACGGCACGATTTGGCGCATCTCCCATGCGGGGCGTTGATTGATCCGGCCGGCGCCGGCCGCGGCATGGGCCTGGGATGGAATACCAGGGAGGATTGCTTTGGCAATTACTGGTGTTGCCGGTCCGGCGGCTTAGCCGGAAGGGCCTTGCAACCAGCCGTCAAGTCGCTGTTTTCCTAGCCGACTTGGATGTGGTACAGTCCCACGCATGAATACAGCAGCGGCGGGCTCAACGCCCGGCAGAATCCTCGTGATTGATGACAACCCGATTATCCAGCGGACAATGTATTTCGTGCTCCGGGATCGCGGTTATCAGGTTTTCATGTCCGGCGAAATCGCCGACGCACTGAACCTCGTCCGCAAGGAAAAGCCGAATCTGATTCTGCTGGACATTAATTTTCCGCCGGACGCCGTGGCCGGGGGCGGAGAGCGCGATGGGTTCTGGGCCCTGGCATGGATGCGCCAAATGGACGAATTAAAAGGTGTTCCCATTGTCGTCATCTCCAGCGACGACCCGGCCTCGGCCAGCCCGCGCGCGCAAGCCGCCGGCGCCGCGGCCTATTTGCACAAACCGATCAGCAAAGAAACACTGTTCCTGACCGTGGCCGAATTGTTCAAGGAATATCCGCCCGGCTGAAAAAACACTTCCGCCCCCGGCGCCCGGATTCGGGAACTGGCGGCTGGAAAGTCGCCAGAACCCGCGGGCTGGAAAGCCCGCGCTACGAACGCGACGCCCTGCCAATTCCGGGTTCGGACCCAAAACTCATTGACATGAGCATGCTTGATGCTTTCAATCAGCCCGTTTTGAGCTTAGGAAAATGAATTTTTCGTCCGTCCGCCGCGCCACGCTGCCCATGCTGCTGCTCATCTTCGCGGCGCTCCCGGCCGCCCGCGCGACCGACACCCTGCAACGCATCCAGCAGGCGGGAGTGCTGAAATGGGGCGCCGATGCCGAGGGCGGCGCGCCTTATGTTTTCCCCGATCCGCAGCACCCGGAGCGCCTGATCGGCTTTGAATTGGAGATCGCCGATGCGCTCGCCCGCAAACTCGGCGTGCGCGCCCGGATGGTCCAAAACCAATGGGACGGACTGGTGCCCGCGCTGCAACGCGGCGACTTCGACATCATCATGAACGGCCTCGAAATCACCGACGAGCACCGCCAGCAAGTCGCGATGTCGGTTCCGTACTATGTCTATACGCAGCAAATTGGCACCCGCAAAGAGAACAACAGCCTGACCAATCTTGCGGCGCTCAAGGGCAAGGCCGTGGGCACGCTGTCCGGCACGGTGGCACAGCGGCTACTCGAACAGGCCGGCGGAGTGGACGTGCGCGTGTATCCCGGCCCGGTGGAACCGTTCCGCGACTTGAATAACGGCCGGATTGACGCAGTCATGATTGACCTGCCCATCGCCGTCTATTACCTGGCCAAGGAACCGGCGCTGAAACGCTCCGGCGAACCCTTTGCCCCGGGCTATTATGGCATCGGCGTCCGCAAGACGGACGAAACCCTGGTGCTGGCCTTGAACAAGGCCCTCGCGGAACTACAGGCGGACGGCACCCTGGAACGAATCTACCGCGAGTGGGATCTGTGGGACAAAAACCAACTGCTCCTCGCGGACTATCACCCGGCCAATCCGCCTCAGCAAAAAAGTTTCTCCTCGCTGCGCCATTGGCGGATGTATCTGCCTCTGCTGCTGAAAGGCGCGGTGGTGACCATCGAAATTTCCATACTGGCCATGGCCCTCGCGATTATTCTCGGCTTGGCGCTGGCGCTGGCGCGGCTGTATGGCGCGGCTCCGCTCCGCTGGCTCGCCGTCGCCTATATTGAAGTCATGCGCGGCACGCCGCTGCTCATCCAGCTCTATATGATTTACTATGGCCTGCCCAACGTCGGCATCCGGCTGAACGCCTTCGTGGCGGCCGTGCTCGGCCTGGGATTGAATTACGCGGCGTATGAGGCCGAGAATTATCGCGCCGGCATCCAGGCCATTCCGCGCGGGCAGATGGAAGCCGCGCTGTCGCTGGGCATGGGCCGCTGGCTCGCCTTGCGCGCCATCGTCCTGCCGCAAGCCGTCCGCATCATCATTCCACCGGTGACGAACGACTTCATCGCTTTGTTCAAGGATTCGTCGCTGGTTTCCGTCATTACCATGGTGGAACTGACGAAAGAATACGGCTTGCTCGCCATGACCACCTACGATTTCATGGGCCTGGGGCTGATGACGGCGGCGATTTACTTTAGTTTGAGCTATCCCGTGTCGCTGCTGGCGAAACACCTGGAAAGGAAACTGCACCATGATCGCCGTTGAACAGTTGAAAAAATCCTTCGGCCGGCACCCCGTGTTGCGCGGCATTTCCATGAGCCAGCAAAAGGGCGAAACCACGGTCATCATCGGGCCGAGCGGCTGCGGCAAAAGCACCTTTCTGCGCTGCTTGAACCAGTTGGAAACGATTGACTCCGGCCAGGTTGCCATCGCCGGCATCGCCTTTGATCACCAGCCAACCAACCACGCCACGCAGCATCGGCTCCGCCTTCGCGCCGGCATGGTGTTTCAGAGTTTCAACCTGTTTCCGCACCTGACCGTGAGGCAAAACATCACCATTGCGCCCCTCCGCGTGAACGGCGAAACGCGCGACTCCGTGGAAACCCGCGCGCACGATTTGTTGCGGAAGGTGGGACTGCTGGACCGCGCGGACTTTTTCCCGTCGCAACTTTCCGGCGGCCAGCAGCAGCGCGCCGCGATTGCGCGGGCACTGGCTATGCAGCCGGAAGTGATGCTCTTCGACGAACCCACCAGCGCCCTGGACCCGGAATTGCGCGGCGAGGTCTTGCGCGTGATGCGCGATTTGGCCGGGGAAGGTCTGACCATGCTCGTCGTCACCCATGAGATGAATTTCGCCCGCGCCGTGGCCGACCGCGTGCTCTTCTTCGACGACGGCCTGATCGCCGAGGAGGGAACCCCCGAGGAAATCTTCAATGAACCGCGCCTCGACCGCACGCGGGAATTTCTGCGGCAACTCACGCAGTGAATGAAGGTTCAAAACGCTGCCGGCTGGCCGTCGCGGCTGGTGCGAAACGATAAAGCAAAGAGCGGGCCGGCCCCTGGCTCATCCTGAATCCAACCTGACATTTTATACTCGGTCAGCGGCTCCAGCTTCAGATCGGCGGGCAGCGCATAGATCCTTTCGTTCGCGCTGCCTCCACCCAGGGCCAGCGGGCGATCCAACGTGACTTGCCGCGGGCCGGGCGAGGTGGCATACCGCGGAATCTTTTCAAGTTCCACCCCGACGGAAGCTTTGTGATCCAGGGCGGCCAACCGCGGCGACCACATTCGCAAGTAAACTCCGGCACTAGACAATTGCTGGAATCCCCGATCCACGGGATCGCGCAAAATCCGGGTCAGGGCCAGCTCCTGCCGGGTGACCAGTTCGGCCCCGGCGGTTTCCGCGCGGTAATTCCTTACCCCGGGAAAATCCTCGAACTGAGCGGCCACGCGGCTGGTCGATGTATCCCGCGTCGGCGAGAAATTGCTCAATAGGATTCCGTCCGAGCAGAGGTCATCCAATCCGCCGTGGGTGCTGCCGCAGGTCACCAAGCGGCTGCCCTGTTGCACCGCCCAACTATCGTTGACATAGTGATTATCCAAGCTGACCAGTATGTTGGCGGGGTTGAGCGCGCCGCGGGTCAGTCCGCGCACAATCCGCTCCAGTGCCAGCGGATAATGCTGACCCACGGTCGCAGCCATCCAGGCTTCGGCAGTGGCGAAACCGCCGGCCTCGAGCTGGTGGTTTCGCGCCAAGGCCGCGGTCACGGGAAGGTATTGGAGCGGGTCGCCGCTGACGGGTGCATAGCGGAATGAATCGCGCGCAGGATTCCAGTCGATGTCGGCACGTTCGCCTTTTGAATTCAGGACCAGATAACGGCTGGGCTGGTCCGGGAGCGCCGCCGCCAGCACATCCATGCCCGCGAGCGAGCAGAGCCGCTGCGCCAATTTTTCGGTTTCGCGCGGATCGCAGTGGATTTCCACCCAGTTCTCGACGCCCACAATGGGCAGGACCACATCCCGCAGGCCGGCGACGGATTTGACGACGTGATAGCCGGACTGTTCCAAGAAAGCGCCTTCCTGCGCACGGATGCCGCGGCCAGCGTGATTGTGGCCGTGATCCGAAAGAATTACAATTTCCAGATCGCGCCCTGCCCGGGCCTGATACTGTGTCCGTAAATGTTGAAGATTCCGGTCGAGTTCGCAGAGCAAGCCGAAGATGTCGCGGTCCAGATGCTGGGCGTCGTCCGAGGCGCGGAAATAGGCATAATAGTTGGACGCCGGACGGGCGCTTTCCCAAAAATTTGCGGCCAGTTCCCGCATTTCATGGCGGAAAGCATGCACGGGAAAGAGGTAGCCCATCGCTCGGTACACGCCATTTTGCACTTGAAAATCCATCTGGCGCTCGTGTTCCACGGTGGTGGTCACACCATTGAGGGCAATGAGCGAATTCGCCGCGGCGCTGTAATAGGTGCGCTGATAGCCCGGCAAAGGGTGGTTGCCAAAAATATCGGTCCACGCCACGTCGCTGGCGGACGGGAACGTGGAAATCATGCGACTGACAGGAAAATACCCCTCGTCGACGGTAAAAGCCCGGAGCCGATGGGTCCGGCCCCAAAAATTGGTGCGGGTGAAGCCGGACTGTAGGGCCTGCATATCCCGGTACGCCACCCCATCCAGCGCCAGCACCAATCGCGCCGGCAGCGCCCGGCAGTGGAACGGCAAGGCCACCAAAATCAGCGCGAACAGCAATGAGCTGCCGTGCCGGCCGCCGGCCGCACACTCATTTTTGGTTCGGCCCTTTCGCGGGACAAAAATCATGGCTTGAAATCAATAACGAATCTGGCGGGACATGTCGTGCAAAAAATGAATGGGGACGCCAATCCGGGCACGATTTGACGCTGTGCTTGTTCTCCCCCTCTCCTGCCCATAGGGACTTAAGCTGAGGAGCCCGGCTGCTGCGTGGCCGGATGGATGACAGGCCGCTCACCGTGGCAAGGCGGAACGAGTGCGCCGTCCGGAGATCTTAAACAGCCCTTACTCCTCGGAGCCAACTGGCGGACGGTCGGCGAAGGACCGGCCGAAGGCCCGATTTGGCTTTGAGGTCATATGAATCACAAATCTGCCGCCGCGCATAATATCCTGCTGCCGTTGTAGGTTTTCCGCGCGCTCTGTCAATGCTCACACCGCCCGAGCCGCAAATTTCTCATTCCCTTCCGGTGGGAATTCTCTCATTTTGTAGCAATGGAACAACAACGCTTCGCGCTGGGTTTGATGCTGGCTGCCGGCTGGCTTTTGGCCGACTCGGCTTCTGCGAACCTCGCGCCGATCAAACTGGACGTGGACGCCACGGATGCGCCGCGCAATCTGCTGCACGCGCGGCTGCATATCCCGGCGTCCTCCGGCAAGCTCACGCTGTGCTATCCTAAATGGATTCCTGGCGAACACATGCCGAGCGGACCGGTCAACGACGTCACTGGCCTGGAGTTTTCGGCCAACAGCAAACCTTTGGACTGGCAGCGCGACCCGGTGGATATGTTTGAGTTTTATGTCCAGGTGCCCGCCGGCGCGGACGCAGTGGACGTGTCGTTTGACTTTCTGCTCTCGGCGGCCGGCGGCGCGTATTCCTCCGGCGGCTCGTCCACGGCGCGGCTGCTCGACCTGAGCTGGAATCAGGCGCTGCTGTATCCGCTGGCGGAAGCCCCGCTGAAACTGTCGTTCGCCGCCACCTTGAAATTGCCGGAGGGCTGGAAATTTGGCACGGCGCTGCCAGTGGCCGATTCCTCGGGAAGCACCATCGCTTTTGCGCCCGCGCCGCTGGAGACGCTGATTGATTCTTCGGTCATCGCCGGGGAATTTTTCCGCACCGTGGAGCTGACGCCCGGCGAAAAAGTTCCGCATTTCATCCATGTCGTGGCGGACAGCGCCGCCGATTTGGAAGCAGGCCCGCCCGGCCCGGCCTATTTTTCGAACTTGGTGCATCTGGTGCATGAGGAGAACGCGGTCTTTGGCGTCCATCACTACCGCGACTATCACTTCCTGCTGACGGTCAGCGATCACGTGCAGCATTTCGGGCTGGAGCACCACGAGTCAAGCGACGACCGAGTGAGCGAGAATTTCTTGACGGAGGCGGACGCGCGCACGTCCAGCGCCGAGCTGCTGGCGCACGAAATGTTTCATTCCTGGAACGGCAAATACCGCCGGCCCGCCGGCCTCGCCACGCCGGACTATCAGCAGCCAATGCTCGACGAGTTGTTGTGGGTCTATGAAGGGCTGACGGACTATTACGGCAAAGTCCTCGCCACGCGCAGCGGGCTGCAAAGCGGGGATATTTTCCGCGAACTGCTGGCCCGGAATGCCGCCATGCTCGACCACCGCAACGGCCGCCAATGGCGGTCGCTGGCTGACACCGCCGTCGCCGCGCAAATGCTTTACGCGGCGCCCGGCGCAGGCGTCAGCCGCCGGCGCAGCGTGGATTTTTATCCCGAAGGCGACTTGATCTGGCTGGAGGCGGATACGGTCATCCGCCAGCAGACGCACGGCCGGAAGTCGCTCGATGATTTCTGCAAGCAATTTCATGGCGGGGAAAACTCCGGGCCGAAGGTTGTGCCTTATCGCTATGAGCACGTGGTGCGAACGCTCAATGAAATTGCGCCTTACGACTGGAAGGACTTTTTCCAAAAGCGCATCTATGAAATCACGGCCCACGCGCCGGTTGGCGGCATTGAAAATGGCGGCTGGCGGCTGGCGTGGACCAACGGCGTGCCGCCGCTGCTCAAAATCCGCGAAGACCAGCGCAAGTTCACCGACTTGGATTATTCGCTCGGGTTCACCCTGGGCACGGACGGGGGCTTCAGCGACGTGCTGCCTGGTTCACCGGCGGATCAGGCGGGAATCATCCACGGCATGAAGCTCGTGGCCGTGGATGGGCGCGCCTGGTCGGCGAAGCGGTTGCGCGACGCGGTGAAATCGGCCGCGACCAACAGCGCGCCGGTTACCTTGCTCACGATGGAGGATGATTATTATCAGACCTTCACGATGAATTACCACGGCGGCGAAAAGTATCCCGTGCTTGAGCGTGATTCCTCGAAACCGGATTTGCTGGCGGAAATCATCAAGCCGCTGACGGCGCCTGAGCCGTAACCATGCAGTGGGAATTCAACGCCAAGGCGCAAAGCGGCAAAGACGCAAAGAAGAATATAATAGGGGCGCCTTGAAGTTCGGAGATCGCTGCGGCTCACAGAGCCGCGCTCCGCAAAACAGGCTGCGGACGGGAATTCCGATGACCAGAGCCTCGGTATTCCCAGGACGCGGCACCCGTTTCTCCCTCTCCCCGGGGGAGAGGTGCCAAGCCGAGGTTCGGCCTGGGGTGAGAATTCCCCCAAAGAGAAATTTCGCGCATTGAACCCATGAACCTGATACAAGAGCAGGGGTCAGTCGTTGGGTGCAGCGTGGCCGCATTCTCCTTTGGTGCGTTCTGGTATTCGGAATTGCCCGC
>Ga0302320_10029443_pt1 | contig 10506 bp, 6 predicted proteins | sample Bog_T0_3_FD_202130 | JGI IMG/M metagenome (GOLD analysis project Ga0302320, IMG submission 202130) | Peat permafrost microbial communities from Stordalen Mire near Abisko, Sweden - Bog_T0_3 | ecosystem: Environmental > Terrestrial > Soil > Wetlands > Peat | place: Sweden: Abisko, Stordalen Mire... | reverse complement strand
CTCGGCAACCGCCGAGGAAAAGAGCTTTGTAACAAGGGCAAGGCTTCACAGACTGCGGAAAAACTCAATATGGGCGGGGTATTTAGAAGTTTTGTAACAAGGGCACGGCTTTAGCCGGGCCTCAAATGCCAAAAGAAGAGGCGGGCTTTAGCCCCTGAGGCATTCTTTACGGAAACCCAAGACTCCGCCCACCCGGCAATTTCATTTGCCAGGAGTGCTAAAAACAGTCCATCATGGCAGAAAGCAATTTTTTCTGTTGCATTCGCGTCCCGTACATCCGGCGTATCTCCCCAGTTTCACTGAATCATAGCCGGGACGTCGAAGTCCTTAATTCGGGCCTGAAATTTTTTGAAGAAATGTGAAGGCGGTCCATGTCCCTTCTACCCAACGATTTATACCAGTTCGACGAGTTCGAATTGAGCCGCTCCCGGCGCACCTTGCTGCGCAACGGCCAATCCGTCTCGCTCCTGCCAAAGACCTTTGAGGTGCTCTCCTGCCTGGTCGGCAATCCCGGCCGCGTGGTCGCAAAAGACGAGCTCCTCAAGACCGTCTGGCCGGAATCGTTCGTCGAAGAAAACAACCTTACCCAGCACATTTCTCTGCTCCGTAAAGCTCTTGGGGACCGCGCCAGCTACATCGTCACCATTCCGGGCCGCGGCTATCAGTTCGCCGCCAGCGTTTCCACGCAGGTTCCAAACGGGCACCCGCAAAACGGCAACGGAACGGCCCCTTATCCCGGCCAGCCCCGCCAGGCCGCGGTCGAAGAGGCGCAACCGGCGCCTCCGGCGGCAGCTATTCCCGCACCCGCGCCTGTCTCCCTTCCTCGCCACACCGTTGCACGCTGGGTCGTTTTTTCCCTGGCCTTCGCCACCATCGCGGTCATGGCCGGATTTGCTGTCTGGAAACAATGGTCCCATCCCCCCCAGTTGCGCAAAGTTCTGGTCGCCGACTTCTCCAACAGCACCGGTGACGCCACCTTCGACCACACCCTCAAGCGCGCTCTCGAAATCGATCTCGAACAGTCTCCCTACATCGATTTGATGAGCGAGCGCGAGGCCATGAGCACCCTCGATCTCATGGGCCGCACCGAAGATACCCCCATCACTTCCGGCGTTGCCCTGGAAATCTGCGCCCGCAGCAACCGCAATGTGCTTCTCACCGGCGACATCATTCCCGTGGGCCATGAATATCTGCTCACCCTTGAAGCCACCGACTGCGCTTCGGGCAAGCAGTTGACCGCGGCCAAGGCCGAGGCCGGCGCCAAGGAAAAAGTGCTTGCCGCGCTCGACAAAGTGGCCGACCGCGTCCGCCGCGGCCTCGGCGAAACCAGCCAGTCCATGGAGAACTACCAGGTGCCCATCATGGACGCCACCACCGCCTCGCTTGATGCGCTCACCTCCTACTCCATCGGCCAATCGATGGATGCCCAAGGCAAAAACGAGACCGAAACCCTCCCCTTCTATCAGAAAGCGGTGGAACTCGACCCCCAGTTCGCCATGGCCTACGGCGCCATCGGCAATGAGTATTACAACCTGAGCGAACCAAAGCTTGCCGCGCAGTACTACAAAAAAGCCTTCGACCTGAGCGGCCGCGTCAGCGCCAAGGAAAAGCTCATTCTCCAGGCGCATTACTACTCTGAAGGCCTGCAAAATATGGAGCAGGGCATCAACACCTACCGGCAATGGACAGAAACTTATCCCAACGATTGGGTGCCCTGGGTCGATCTTGCCAACGACTACACCCAAATCGGCCAATACCCGCCCGCCATTGCCGCCGGCCAGCAGGCGCTCAAAATCGAGCCGAACCGGGCCATCAACTCAAGCGTCCTGGTGCGGGCCTACAAGCGCGCCAATCGCTTTGTCGAGGCTAAATCGGTGGGCTTTGATGCCGTGCGCCGTGGCAAGGACTCCTCCGGTCTGCACGCTTCCCTTTATGAGCTGGCCGTGATTGACCGCGACCCCAACGCGCTCACGCGGGAAACAAAATGGGCCGCCAATAACAACACGGGATGGTACGGCTGGTACTTCATCTTTCTGCGCGCCGAGGCCGCCGCGGCTGCAGGCAAACAAAGGGAAGCCGATGCCCTGTTCCGCAGCGGCTGGGAGACAGCGGAGCATGAACGCCTTCAGGAGGCCGCCGATGACCTGCTCATCTATCAGGCTTCCGTCGAGCTGAGCTTTGGGTTGCCCGCGGCTGCTCGCGCCACGCTCGGCCGTTTGCAAAATCAGGATCCCGATTCGCCTGACCTTGCCATCGTGCGCGCCAGCCTGGGCGATGTCTCGGCAGCCGAACGCTATCTCTCCGCGCATGGCGCCGACGCCAATCCCGGCACCCTCGAAGCCAATGTCGATCTGCCCCGCGTGCGCGCAACCCTCTCCATGGTGCGCGGAAAGCCCCTCGACGCCGTCGCCGCGCTCGAGCCAACCAGGCCCTTCGAACTGGCCAGCTACACCATCCCCTCACAACGCGCCGAAGCCTGGCTCAAAGCCGGAAAGCCCGACCTCGCCCTCCCCGAATACCAGAAGATCCTTTCCAACCAGGGCATCGATCCGCTTTCGCCGCTCTACGCATTGGCCCATCTCGGCATGGCCCGCGCTTTCGTCCAGCAGAAAAAATTCCCTGAGAGCCGCGCTGAATACGAGCGATTTTTCGCCCGGTGGAAAGAAGCAGACAGCGACTTGCCGCTGCTGGCGCAAGCGCGCACGGAATACGCCCGCCTGGCCACGCCGCCGCTCCCCGCTCCGAAATAAACCGCGCCCGCCTGCGGAAAAAGGCCTTGTAACAAGGGCCGGGTGCCCCATCCATGCCGCAGTCTCTTCGCGGCATGGGGGGGATACCCCGAGCCCAAACGATGCCTCGTAACAAGGGCACGGCTTTAGCCGGGCCTCAAAGGCCCCAAAAAAGGCGGGCTTTAGCCCCTGAGGGAACCTTCACTTCAGTCTGGGACACCACCCGCACACCCCTACCCTTGACACGCCTGAGCCGCGCAACGAAAGATGAATGCGCCGGATTGCCGACCGTCCGCGCCGATCCCGTCCGTTCGAGGAAATACAAAATGAATTGGACCAAGCCTCACGCCCTGCTCGTATTGATTGCGATGGCCGTTCCCTGCGCGTTCACATCGGGCTGCAACAACGCCTCGAATCCAGCCCCCGCTCCCGCGGCCGCCGATCAAAGCTCGACACCGCTGAAATTCGATCGCCTCGATCCCGCCGCCGACCGCATCATCCCCGCCGGCGCAACCCTCGAGCGCGTCGCCACCGGGTTTACCTGGATCGAAGGTCCGGTGTGGGACCAGGACAGCCTCTACTTCGCTGACATCCCCTCCAACAGCATTCGCAAGTGGACCCCAGGCCAGGGCGCGACCATCTTTCTTCGGCCCAGCGGCTACAAAGGCTCCGCTCCCTACGGCGGTCCCGAGTCGGGAACCAACGGCATGACGCTCGACGCGCGCGGACGCCTCACCGTCGCCGGCCACGCCCAGCGCGACGTGCTCCGCTTCGAATCCCTCGATCCATCTCAGGCCCCCACCGTTCTTGCCGACACCTACAAGGGCAAGCGCCTCAGCAGCCCGAATGATCTGGTTTACCGCTCCGACGGCTCGCTCTACTTCACCGATCCGCCCTACGGCCTGCCCACGCAGAAAGACAACGACCCCCTGAAGCAGCTCAAGATCAACGGCGTCTACCGCATCCCGCACGCGCTCGGCCAGAAACCCGGCGCGCCTCCCGCTCGCGCTCAGTTGCAACTCCTCATCGGCGATCTGCCCCGGCCCAACGGCATCGCCTTCTCGCCCGGTGAAAAATATCTCTACGTCGACAGCACCGAGCCGAAGAAAATCTGGATGCGCTACCTCGTAAAGCCCGACGGCACTTTGACCGAGCCCAAGCTGCTCTACGATGCAACCTCCGACCCGCGCCCCGGCGCTCCCGACGGCATGAAGGTGGATGTGGAAGGCAATATCTACAGCGCCGGCCCCGGCGGCGTTTGGATCCTTTCGCCCGAAGGCAAGCCCATCGCCACCATCGTCATGCCCGAGCGTGTAGCCAATCTCACCTTTGCCGGACCCGATCGCAAGACCCTCTACATCGCCGCCAGCAGCAGCGTCTATCGGGTCAATCTGAACATCCCCGGCGAACCCCTCGTCCAAACCAAATAAGAATTCCGGGTGTCCCAGGTCCCGCCTTTGGGACCTGGGAACGATCATTGCCGCTCCGCGAAACTCCCGCCAACTTGCTAACTTGCCAACTTGTCAACTCGCTGACTCGCTGACTTGCTGACGCGCTGACTCGCTAACTCGCCAACCCGCTAATTCGCCAAAAAACTAACCCCCGAGATTCGCAAGCCCCGAAAAAGGAGAACCACAATGGCAACGGGTGGATTTGTCGGCCTCGGCATCATGGGCCGCCCCATGCTCAACAATTTATTGAAGGCCGGCCACACCGTCGTCGCCTACGGCCGCAACGCCGCAAAGCTCGACGCCTGCGTCAGCGACGGAGCCCAGCGCGGCGCGTCGAACAGCGATGTGGGCGCGCGCGCGTCCATCGTCATCACCATGCTGCCCGATGGCCCTGAAGTGGAAGAAGTGGTGCTCGGCGCAAATGGAATTCTCGCCGGTTCCAGGCCCGGCTCCCTCATCGTCGACATGAGCTCCATCAATCCCCTGGTCTCGCAACAAATCGCCGCGGCCTGCGCCGCCAAGGGCGTCGACTTTCTCGATGCGCCCGTGAGCGGCGGCGAGCCCAAAGCCATCGAAGGCACGCTGGCCATCATGGTCGGCGGCAGCGAGGAGGTTTTCCGCAAGGCCGAGCCGCTGCTCAAGTGCATGGGCTCGAGCGTCACGCTCACCGGCCCGGTCGGCGCGGGCAACACCACCAAGCTCGCCAACCAGATCATGGTCGCCTGCAACATCGCCGCAATGGGCGAAGCGCTGGCGCTCGCCACGCGCTGCGGCCTCAATCCCGAAGTCGTCGTCAACGCCATCAAGGGCGGCCTTGCCGGCAGTGCCGTGCTCAACGCCAAAGCGCCCATGCTCATCGCCCGCAACTTCAAGCCGGGTTTCAAAATTCGCCTACACCAGAAGGACCTGCGCAACGCGCTCCAGACCGCGGAGACCAACCGCGTCTTCCTTCCCATCACCGCGCTGGTTCAGCAGATGTTGTCGTCCCTGATCGCCGATGGCAAAGGCGAATTAGACCACTCCGCCATCGCCACATTCGTTGAAGAGGCCTCACACATTGAAGTCAAATCGCCCCCCGCATAGCCCACCCCATCCATCGCCACAAGCAGTCAATCCAGCATCACAACGGGTGCCCCAGGTCTCGATTCTGAACATTCTGAGACCTGGGATACCTCATCCCTTCCCTTCGCACGCCCCGGCTGACCCGCTAACTCGCTGACCCGCTAACCCCGCACTTCCCCATCCACCCCCGCCCGGCGTCTCGATCCGCAGCATGTCACCCTTCTCAAGCTGCCTGCTGCACTTCCCCGGCAGCTCAATCCTCTCCCCGCTTTCCGCCTTCGTAACCCACGCGCCGCCCGCCGCGCCGTCTTCACCGCCCGCCAATCCATACGGCCGAAATCTTCTCCGCTCCGCCAGCAGCGCAACCTCCGCATCGGCAAGCAACTCCACTTCGCGAATCAATCCATCCCCGCCGCGAAACTGCCCTTCGCCGCCCGATCCATCGCGATACCCATACCGCCGTACGCGAAATGGGTACGCGTATTCGAGCGCCTCAATCGGCGTGTTCAGCGAGTTCGTCATGTGCGTGTGCACGCCGGAAATGCCATCCAGTCCCGGCCGCGCCCCCATCCCGCCCGCCGCGGTTTCGTAATAAGTAAACGGCTCGCCAATTCGCTCGTCGAATCCGCCAATCGCCAGGTTGCTCATCGTCCCCGCGCTGGCCGCCGGAACCCGCGCCGGAATCGCCTTCGCCAGCGCGCGCATCAGAACATCCACAATCCGCTGCGAAGTCTCCACGTTGCCGCCGGCCACCGCCGCGGGCGCGCGCGCATCCACAATCGAACCCTCCGGCGTGTACAGCGTCAGCGCCCTCAAGATTCCCTCCGTCGCCGGCGCATCGTCCTTGAGCAAACAGCGCAGCACATAAAAGCACGCTGATAGCGTGATGGCGCGAACCGCGTTCACGCTGCCCGCAACCTGCGGCGACGAGCCGGCGAAATCCGCATCCACCGTGCCCGCCACGCGATCAAGCCTCAGCCGCACCGCGATCCTGCGCGGCTCATCCGTTACCCCATCGCTGTCCAGCCAGTCCTCCGCGCTGAAATCGCCGCCCGGCATCGAGCGCAGTTCCGCCCGCACCAGCCGTTCGGAGTAATCGAGCAGCTCCTCGATCAGCGCGTTCATCTTTTCCGTTCCGTACTTCGCGGCAACTTCGAGAATGCGCCGCTCGCCCACGCGGCACGCGCCCATCTGCGCGTCCAGGTCGCCTTCCCGCTCGCGCGGCGTGCGCACGTTCAGCAAAATCAGGTCAAGCACGTCGCGATCCACTTTCCCGCAGCGCACAATCCGCACCGGAGGAATGCGAAAGCCTTCCTCAAAGATCGAAGTAGCCGGCCCCATCGAGCCCGCAAATCGCCCGCCCACATCCGCGTGGTGAGCGCGATTCGAAACATAGAACGCCGGCTTGACCGCGCCCTCCGGAAAAACACCCAGCACCATCGTGATGTCGGGCAGATGCGTTCCGCCCGCATACGGATCGTTGAGAATCGCAATGTCGCCGGGCGCAAAATCGATGGCCGCAATTGCCGCCTGCACGCTCATCGGCATTGAGCCGAGATGAACCGGCATGTGGTCGCCCATCGCAATCACACGTCCTTTTCCGTCGAAGACCGCGCACGAATAATCGCGCCGCTCCTTGATGTTGGGCGAGAGCGCGGTGCGTTTGAGCGCCGCGCCCATCTCTTCGGCGATCGAGTGCACGGCGCATTGAAAAATCGAAATCTCCACCGGTCCGGCCGTTTGCGAGCTCATGCGCCTGCCTCCCCGTCCACCGCGATCGCCAGGTTGCCAAATCCATCCACCTCAGCCGCGCACTCCGGCGGCAGCAGCGTGGCCGCGGTGTATTCGGTAATCATCGCCGGCCCTCGAACCGCATCGCCGGGCGCAAGCTGTTCGCGGCGATAAAAACGCGTGGGCCTGAATCCGCCCTCGAAATAAACATCGCGTTCCGCATAAAATGCCGCGCTGCCATCGCCGTGCACCAGCGCGCGCTGTTCGGGCGTATACGCCTCGCCGGCCGCGATCATGCGCAAACGCAGATTCACAATCTCCACCGGCCGCGCCGCATCTGAAAACCCGTATCGCTGCCGATGCAGATCGTGAAACGCCTCAATCGAGCGCTCCGGCGTCAGCGGATCGTATTCCACGTTGAGCTCGTATCCCTGCCGCCGATAGCGCAGATCCAAAGTGCGCCGTGCTTCGCCCTCAAGCCCCTCGGCCGCAAACTCCGCCGCGCCCTGCCGCTCGAGTTCGGCGAATAAATCCGCCAGATTCCCGATCGCCTCTCCAGGCACCATCACGGTACGCGAGTAGTCGCGCACCGTATCCGCCAGCAGAATACCGACAGCCGAAAGCGCCCCGGGCAGCGCCGGAACCAGCACCCGCGGAATGTGCAGCGCCCTCGCCAGCGAACAGGCGTGCAGCGGACCTCCGCCGCCAAACGCCACCAGCGTGAAGTCGCGCGGATCGTGGCCGCGTTCCACTGAAATCACGCGGATCGCCTTCTCCATCTGCGTCTCCACCACCCGCACGATCCCGGCCGCAAAATCTTCCACGGTCTCGAGCGCGCCCTTTTGCTCGCCCATCATCCGCGCCGCACGCTCACGGTCCAGCCGCACCCCTCCTCCGAGAAAACTTCCCGCATCCAGCCGGCCCAGCAGCAGGTTCGCGTCGGTAACCGTAGCTCTCTCGCCGCGCCCAAAACAAATCGGTCCCGGATCGGCCCCCGCGGACTCCGGACCCACGCGCAGCATCCCGCCTACGTCAAATCTCGCCATCGATCCACCCCCCGCTCCCGCGGTGTGAATGTCCAGCATGGGCACGCCGATCGGCACTCCCGCCACCACCGACTCGCGTGTCCGCTCCGCGCCCGCCGAAGCCGAGCGCGCCAGAAACACGTCCGTCGATGTGCCTCCCATATCGAATCCGATAATGCGCTCAAAGCCCGCCCATTGCGCCATGCGGCACGCGCCCACCACCCCGCCCGCCGGCCCTGACAGCACGGTTCGCACCGGCTCGCGCGCCGCCGTCCGCGCGGGAATAATTCCGCCCGAAGACTGCATCACATCCACGCGCCCGCCCTTGTGCCGCGCGGCAATGCGCTCCTCCAAAAGCAAAAGGTAACTCTGCATTCGCGGCGCAAGATACGCATTCACTACCGTCGTCGACGCCCGTTCGTATTCGCGAAACTCCGGCAGAATGCGGTGCGAAGCCGATACAGGAATCCCCAGCGCGCTCAACGCCGCCTCCACGCGCCGCTCGGTTTCAGGATTCGCAAATGAAAACAGCAGCGAAATCGCCACAGCCTCAGCGCCGCTCGCCCGCACCGCTTCAACCAGCGCGCCCAGTTCCTCGTCCGACGGCGCGCGCAGCACCTCGCCCTCCGCGCTCACCCGCTCCGGCACGCCAAATCGCAGCTCGCGCGCCACAAGACAAATGGGAAGCGGCGCAAACCAGTCGTAGAGGCTGGCGCGCGCCTGCCGGCCGATCGCGATCGTATCCTCAAAGCCGCCCGTGGTTACAAACGCCACCCGCGCGCCCGTCCGCTCCAGCATGGTGTTGGTGCCCACCGTGGTTCCGTGCCGCACTTCCACGCCTTCTCCGCCGCCCAGCCCCCGCACGCCCTCCACCACCGCATGCGATGGATCGGCCGGCGTCGAGAATATCTTCACCACGCGCAGCTCTCCGTCTGCCAGGCAAACGCAGTCGGTAAACGTGCCACCGGTATCGATCGCAATCCGCAATCCCGCCAACTTTCTCATGCTCCAATCCACAAATCGCGTCAGCCGTACCCTAAACTCTAATGCACAGAGACCGAACCGGAATACAAAAGGAGCCGGGTGCCCCTGGTCCCTCGGCAGGTGGCCCGCTCATCAAACCCGAAGAACCACCATGAGCCATCAGAAGCTGTGCCCCGTTCATCACGGCCCTTTCGTGATGAGCGGGCGGCCCGGGTGCCCCAGGTCCCTCGCACTTGGGGACCAGGGATACCTCAAACTCCGTCAACGCACGGTCATCCCGAGCGCAATCGAGGGACCTGCATTTGCTTTTCGCCGAGCCCATACATTGCACCGCGCCGCGGTTCTTCAATGATCGTTTTATCGGAGGGAACAGAGGCCTTCAGGCCTCTGAATTCGCAGCATTCAACCATCCGGCCTTCAGGCCCGGGCCCGCGCTATTCGCTGCCCCAGCAAAATACTGCGAACGGACTAACGGCCTGGGACACCAGGTTAGTTCGCCGAAGGGGTTTCAATGTGGTCTATGATCACAACCTTCATTGGCGCCTTCGCCGCCACTAGACGAAGACCAAGCTGCTCCTGAACTGCAGTAAACAAAGATGGCGCATCAGCATCGGACGTTATCGCGGCATTATCCCCACTTTTCGCGGGTTCTGGAGACGACCATTTCAATGAGAAATCGTAGATTCCTGTAAGCCCCGTGTCATCTAAAACGGGGCGCCCTTCAATCTCTGCAGCGTTCGTCAACAGGCCGGCCAAGCCAGGGATCGGGGACGAACCCTTCATTTCACTCACCTGGCCACCACCCCACATCCAGACCCCTGCCTTTGCTGAGTCGGAATGTTCTTTCAGTTTTAACCCGCCCTTCGCAACCACGAGCTTATACACCGGCATCTCCCGCATCTCGGTATGGTACTTCAGCTTAAACCGGTCTGCGAGCAGCGACTGCATCATGAGCTGGTTCTGCGCCTCCTTCTCTTCGCGGGTCATTTTGCTCATGGCATTCCGCAACGAGTCGGATGGCTTCCCATCGATGTCATAACCCTTCTTGTCAATCCAACCCGGTCCTATCAACTGTTGAGACGAAGAAGGCTGTATCCCAAACGCAGCCTGGATGTACATCCGTAACGTGAGAGCAAATCCATTCCCATCCGATGGTTTAATCGTCGCCACCTCGTACGAAGGGGGCTGTTGATCGGGCAGATGGGCCGGAGAACTCGTCTGGCAAATTGCGATCTGGCACAATCCGCCCACCGCCAGGATGATTTTGAGGTTGCGATTTCCGCCGCCGATAACGCCTGGTGCCATAAATTTATCCTTTGGGGAGGTGCCCCGCTCATCAAACCCGAAAAACCACCATGAGCCATCAGAAGCTGTGCCCCGTTCATCACGGCCCTTTCGTGATGAGCGGGCGGGCAAGTGGCCCAGGTCCCCACGGAAAGGTCTTCGTCCGTGGGGTCGAGATCCCGATTCTGGGAAATGGGAAACAAACCCCAACCAGCCCCAATCACGCGAAGCCCGTCCCCG
>Ga0302320_10029441_pt1 | contig 10506 bp, 11 predicted proteins | sample Bog_T0_3_FD_202130 | JGI IMG/M metagenome (GOLD analysis project Ga0302320, IMG submission 202130) | Peat permafrost microbial communities from Stordalen Mire near Abisko, Sweden - Bog_T0_3 | ecosystem: Environmental > Terrestrial > Soil > Wetlands > Peat | place: Sweden: Abisko, Stordalen Mire... | reverse complement strand
GGGCAATTCGAAAACTTAAGTGGCATTGGGCGAAAGAGCCTGTCCTACCTCTGCTTGGGTAGGATTGAGGGTCTGTAGTCGCTAGGTGCATGCGCAGATACCGTTGAGGAAGAGGTCGACGCAGGTTTGCAGATAGGTCTCGCGCGAATAGCCGGGCGAGAAGACGGCGCGGCGCAGGACGGCGGCGAAGATCATGCCGGTGAAGGCATCGACGGCGGGACTGAGGTCGATGTCGGCGCGGACGACGCCGCGGCGCTGGCCTTCGGCGAGGTAACGGATGAACTTATCGCGCAGGGGCTGGATGACTTCGCGCATGATGTCCTCAGTGAGCTTCGGCTGGAAGCGATGGGCCAGCATGGTGCGCATGAACTGCTGGTACTGCTGGTGGGTTTCGAAGTAGACGTCGGCCACGCGGGCGATGTCGCGGGGCATGTCGAAGTCGACGAAATCGACACGGTCGAGCGCCTCGGATTCGGCGCGGACGACTTCGGCAACGACGGCGGCGAGGAGTCGGTCTTTGCTTTCGAAGAGGCGGAAGAGAGTGACTTCGTTGACGCCGGCCTCTTCGGCGATCTCACGCGTGGTGGCTGCCATGCCGCGGCTCGAGAACATCGCGAGCGCGGCGGCGATGAGGCGCTCCGAGGTGGTGCCTTTAGTTGGCGCGGGGGTAAGGGTTTCGTGGGCGGTGGTCATTGATTGGGGTTAAATCCGGCACATTGGACGACGGGCAGGCGCGGGTATTTCGGGTAGGCCGGGTCGGTGAGTCCGCGCCGGCACATGAGGAAGACGCCGCCGCGGTCGCTGCGGATACTCTGGCAGTGGCAACAGGTTTCGCAGAGTCCGGCAGGGGGCATGCGGCTCCATTTTCGCAGCTTTTGTGTAATAACGGTTGTAATGAATTTTGTGGAACGGGAACACTTCGCGGTGGTGGGTATCGGGGCGCGCACGTCGAATGCGCGGGAGATGGCGGGGGAGGGGGAGATCTCGCGCACGTGGGATCGCTTCATGAAGGAGGGTTTGGCGGAGAAGATACCGCACCGCGCGGATGCGGGGATGGTGGCGGTTTACAGCGGCTACGCGAGCGACGAGCATGGCGAATACGACTTTTTGCTGGGTGTGAAGGTGTCGGCGGTGTCGGAGGTTCCCGAGGGAATGGTGGTTCGCAATGTGCCGACGGGGCGGTATGCGGTGTTCGCGGCGGAGCGGGGCCCGGCGGCGAAGGTGGTGTATGAAGCCTGGCAGCGGATCTGGGCGGAGCCGCGGACGCGGGAGTATACCCGGAGCTATCGGGCGGACTTCGAGGTGTATGGGGCGGATGGCGGGGTTGAGATTTATGTAGGAGTGAAGGGCTAATACCGGCTGAGGCGCTGGCGTTTGAAGAAATAGGCGGGGTAGGTCTGGGTGACGACAGGCCTGGGTCCGCGCATTTCGCCGTTGTTGCGCTCTTCATTGCGGTAGATGAAGGGGGTGACTCCCACCAGTTCCCAGCCCTGTTCGGCGAGGCTGCGGAGCTCGTTCTGATCCACCTGCTGGTACTGGCCGGGCACAGTTTCGCGCGGGAAGACGGAGAGGACTTCGAAAGGCGCGTGGGCCGGATTGCCGGGGTTCAGGTTCCGCTGGGCGAAGAGGATTGCGATGGCGGCGAGGCCGGTGAGGGCTGTCAGCAGGGTTCGTCTCATGTTTTGGTTTGACGAACGGGTGCGGGCAGGTGTTGAGTCGGATCCGGCAGTGCAGGCGGGTTGCTTTCAGTCGGGATCGGCGGCGGGTTCGTCGTCTTCGAGGGGTTCTTCGATTTCCTCGGGGCGGGCGGCGCGGCGTTTGAGGGCGGAGAGCACTCCTCCGGACGTGAAGCCGGCGCGGCGCAGGCGACGGTAGGCTTTGGCGAGTTCGCGCGGGTCTTCGATCGGCTCGCCGGTCCTGAGCGAGGACATGCGGCGCTCAATGTAGGCGTCGATCAGAGCGGCTTCCTCTTTGCCTTCGAAAACCTCGGCCACGGCCTTCTCCGCTGTGCCGGGGGCGATGCGGCGGGAGCGCAGATCGCTGAGCACGCGCATGCGGCCGAAGCCGTCGTTTTCGGCGCGAAGCGAGGCGAAGCTTTCGGCGAATTTGCGGTCGTTGAGGTAACCGATGTCTTTGAGGCGCGCGATGACGGGGTCGATATCGGTGAGTTTCGCGGCGCGGCGGCGGAGCCGGGTTTTGAGTTCCTCGCTCGAACAGGAACGCTGCGCGAGATAGCGGACCGAATATTCGAACAACTCCCCCTCGGCCAGTTTCGGCGCGCTTTTCCGTACTTTGCCGCGTTGCTCCACGATGTACAGAAGTTTACCCGATCGGACGTGGCAATCAATGTGCTGTGTAGTTGCCGAAGTATACTTGGAGTGACTTACTTCAGAGGAGAGAGCAATGGACAGAGACGGATTGGCGAACTTTTTCCTGGGTCTGGGAATCGGCGTAGGTATCGGGATGCTGTTTGCGCCGAAATCGGGCGAAGAGACGCGCGACATACTGCTGAGCAAAGCGGACGAGGGCAAGGAATATCTGAAGAAGCAAACAACCGGACTGCGCGACAGCGCCACCGATCTGCTCGATAAGGGCAAGGATATGATTGGCCGCCAGAAGGACAATCTCAACGAGGCGATCGAGGCGGGTAAGCAGGCGTATCGCGAGAAGGTCGAACCGGTGCCGAGCCACCTTACATAACGCTGACGGGCCATCGGGGGTTTGCAATGTCGGACGATACATTTCGCTGGGTAATTGCGGGCGCGGTCGGAATATCCACCATCTGCATCGTTGGGATGGCGGTACTTTCCGGTATGATGTACCGAATTATGTCGCGTCTTCAGACTAAAGCAGAGGACGTGACGGATCGCGTGGTCCCGATTCTGGACACGGCGCGACGATTGACCACTGAAAATGCCCCGAAATTTTCCGACATTGCAACCGATGTGCGCGACATCGCGCGGAATGCGAAGGATGTGTCGGCTGTGGCAAAGGACCAGGCGCATCGGTTCGGGGAGGTGGGCCGGGACATTGCGGACAGGGCCAAGGCGCAGGTAGCGCGGGTGGATGCGGCGATGGACGATACGGTGGATCAGGTTCAGCATGCGGGCACGAATCTGAAGGCGGCGGCGCTGAAGCCGGTGCGCGAGGCGAGCGGCGTGATTGCGGGTGTGAAGGCCGCGGTATCGACGCTTGCGCAGGGGCGCAGGACGAGTATCGATCACAGCACGCAGGACGAAGAGATGTTCATCTGACGCGGTAGTCCACCTGGGCACCATCGAAAAACGTCGTGTGTACGCTCTGCTTCGCAGCCGCGTCCAGGACAGGCGGAACCGCCTGTCCTACCTTTTTTCATTGAATTTCGTGGGCCGAAGGACCATCCGGGCAGGCCGGAAACCTGACCCACTCGCTATCTCCATGCAAACATGGGACTTACGCGATACGGGGGATTTCGGCGCGGAGCCTCCGTTTTCGCAGTGACAAGTTTTTTCAACCTCTATTTACCCTGTTTTCAATAACATCACTTAAAACCAAAGCGGGAATTGCATCGGCCCCGGATAACTTCGGCACAGATGCAAGTCATATTCGCTTACAAAAACTTTGCCGCCAATCGCGCGGTGAGCCATATCGGACTCGGGGTCACGGCGCTCAACGCTGCCAAGAGCATGCGCGCCAACGGCATCCAGGCGGATGTCTGGCCCATTATCAGCGCTGCCGATCTCAGGACCCGGCTCCGCACCACCACCACGCCGACGCATGTCGTCATTTCCGCGCCCTGGATTCAGACTCCCGAGTTGGCCCAGATGTGCGCTGAATTTCCCGAAATTCGTTTTGCAGTGAACTGCCATTCGAATCTCGGCTTTCTGCAGGCGGATCCCAGCGCCATGCGACTGGTCCGCGAAGGGCTGGAACTGGGTCGCTGTACCTGGAATTTCCAGATCGCGGCGAACTGTGAGCGGCTGGGCCGCTGGGTCGAATCGGCGTATGGCCAGCCGTGCCTGCGCCTGCCGAATATCTACCATCTGGAACATACACACGCGGCGCGCGAATTGTATAAAGGCGGCACCCTTCGTATCGGAGCGTTTGGCGCGACGCGGGCGCTGAAAAACCTGCTGACGGCGGCGGGCGGCGCGGTCGAAATCGCCAACGCGCGGCGGGCGGATCTGGAGTTCTGGATCTCTTCCGGACGCAACGAAGGAGCGGGCCCCGTGATCGATGCCGTGCGTCAGATGGTGTACGGACTGCCGCACGTGAAACTCATCGAAAACGGCTGGCAGACCTGGCCGCAGTTCCGGCAGACCGTGCGGCACATGCACCTCCTGCTGCAGCCCAGCTACACCGAGAGCTTCAACGTCGTGACTGCCGATGGCGTGGCGGAAGGCGTGCCGAGCGTCGTGTCGGACGCAATCGAGTGGGCTCCGTCGAGCTGGAAAGCGAAGGTGGACGATGCGGGCGACATCGCGCGTGTCGGGCTGAAACTGCTCGGCAACCGGCGCGCCGCGAAGCAGGGGCTGGCGGCTCTGAAGAAACATAATCAGGTGGCATTCGGGCACTGGAGAGGATTTCTGAACATCTAAGTTCGCTTTCGGAGCAAAATGGGCAGGCGATAATTGCCTGCCCATCCCTTTAACCCGTAACCACGGTATTAGTCCATGCGCCCAACAAAAGTGCCCAGCGGGCCCGAATCCGGGCCGGGCGATGGAATAGAATGACCGTTAACATCATGAACACTCTGTGGGGCAAGGGGAAGGTGGCCCTCGCACTGGCGGGAACCGCCCTGGTTTGTATCGGAATCACCAGCCGTGTGCGCGCAGCCGATCCGCCCGCCGCACGATCTCAGGCCGTTTTCGCGCAATACTGCTTCCAGTGTCATGGCGACAAGGGCACGCCCATGGCCGGTGTGAATCTCTCGAAACTGACCGCCGCGCCGGTCGGGGACAATTTCAAGGCCTGGCAAAAAGTAACCGAAGTGCTCGATCAGGGCCGGATGCCGCCGAAAGGTGTGCCGCAGCCGAGCGACGATGAGCGCCACCTGGCACTCTCCTGGGTGAAAGCCGAAATCGCCACCTTCGCCAACAGGAACGCCGGCGACCCTGGCCGCGTCACGGTGCGCCGGCTCACCAGCGGCGAGTATGGATACGCGATTAACGATCTTACGGGCCTCGATCTGGACCTCGGGCGCGACTCCGCCAACGATTCCGTCGGCGGCGAAGGCTTCATGAACTTCGGCGACGTCCAGTTCATGCAGGACGCCAACCTCGAGCGCTATCTGGAAACCGCCAAACTGGTGGCCGATCATGCGGTCGTAGGCGCGGGTCCGCTACAGTTCTTCGAGCACCCCGGCAAAACCGGCTTCGAACTCTCCGCCATTTCCCGCATTAAAGCGATCTACGGAACGCAGGGCTGGCGCACGGTTTCGGGGGAAGGCGGCCATGCGTTCGGTCTGGATAAGTATCGCAAAGCCTTTTACGTGGCCTGGCGCTATCAGCATCGCGCCGCGCTGGGCGAACCGACTGCGACATTCTCGCAGCTTGCCGCGCGCGAAGGATCGAGCGCCCGCTTCGCCGAGCACGTCTATAAGGTCATGAACACGCCGTCGCTCGGCTACCCTTCCTCCGAAGTGGCCGCGCGGTGGCGTAAGTTCCCGGCGAACGAAGCGGGCGCACGTGCCGCCGCCAAAGATCTGGAAGAATACGTCACCGGCTGGCCCAGCTGGCTCTATGCCCGCGGCGACGAAGCTTTCGGCGGAGCGGGAGACGAAAGTCCCCTTGTCTTCACCGACGAGGCGCTCAAGGCCGAGCTTTCCCACCACTTCAGTTACAACGCCGGACCGAAGCCGGGCACGGGGCGCGGGCCGATGAAGGCGGGCACACCCGTCGGCATCTACCTGAATGTTGCCGCAATCACCAAGGACCAATCCGTTAAGCCCGTTGTGATCTGGCGCGATGCGCGCGTTCTTGTGCGCAAGGGCGGCGCGGGACGTGGACGTGGCGCAGCGCCTGCTCCGCCGCCGGTCGAAGAGCCGACCGTTACGGAAGGTGCGGGCGCCGCCGCGAGCGCTGCCGCTCTCAAGGCGCGTGCCCTGCCCACCGGGCCGACGGTTCCTCTGAAAGATCTTGTTACTCCGGAGTCCGCCGCGAAACTGCATTTCGGCGAAAGCCCCGACGGAACGCCTGTGGGCCCCAACGATTTCGCGACAGTCGGCAACACGGCATCGATCGAATTATCCGCCCCCGAAGGCGCGGTGGGATTCCAGTTCCAGGCCGATGCCACGGTGGGCAAAGATCACGATCAGGTGATCCGGATCATGTTTTCCAACCGCCCCGACGGTCCGCCGCCGGGCATTCCGGTCCACGCCATGATCGGCGACATGCAAAGCGCCGGATACCGCAGGTTCAAAGCGGGTGTGCTGGAACTCGTGGCGCTGCTGCCTCCGCGATCGAACAGCGAAGCGACGCCCGCGGACAAGGATCCGCCGCCGCTCCCCTTCGACCCCACCTACAATACGCCCGAGCACGACGCCTTCGACAACGACGTGCGTTTCCAGCGCGAAGACAGGTTCATCGTGGAAAACGTTCTCGACGACGCCACGCGCAGGAAGCTCGATCAGGCGTGGGACGATCTGCAGTCGTCGTTCGACTATCACGATCAGTATCTGAAACTTCTGGCCGAACATTTCAAGCTGACTCTTAAGAGTAAGAAGATTGCCGATCTGACCGCGGCCGAAGTGGAAGCCATGCCCCCCGATGCGCGGCAGTACGTGAAGCCGCTGCGGACCGAATATCTGGCGGTGGTTGCCGCCGAAACGGCTGCCCAACCGCGCCACGTGGACGATTGCGTCGATTTTGCGAGCAAAGCCTGGCGTCGCCCGCTGACGGAGCGCGAGAAGGAAAGCCTGCGCGCGTTTTACCGCCAGACCATGCTCTCGCAGCAGGACCATACAAAAGCCGTCCGCGCGCTGATCGCCCGCGTCCTGGTTTCGCCGGAATTCCTGTACCGCGTGGAGGAGCCGGTCGACGTCGCCGCCGCACCCAAACCGTTGTCGCAATGGGAACTAGCCACGCGCATGAGCTTCTTCCTCTGGTCTTCGATTCCGGACGACGAGCTTCGCCGGGCCGCCGCGGCAGGTGAGCTCACCAATCCGCAGAAGATGCAGGCGCAGGTGAAGAGGATGCTGGCCGATGCCAAAGCGCGCCGCATGTCGGCGGAATTCTTCGGCCAGTGGCTGGGCTTCTACCGGTTCGATCAGTTCAAGGGCGTGGACACGGGCCGCTTCCCCGAATTTACCGACGCGGTGAAATCGGCCATGTACGACGAGGCCGTTTCGTTTTTCGAATACATCATCCGGCACGATCGCCCGGTGCATGAGATCCTCGGCGCCGACTACACCTTCATGAACAAGACCCTCGCAGCCTACTACGGGGTCAAGACGCCGGTGAAATCCGTTGACGCGGCCGAGAAGGTGGATGGAGCCAATGCCTTCGAGCGCGGGGGCGCGCTCCGTCTGGGCGCGGTGCTCACCACCACTTCCGCGCCGCTGCGGACCAGCCCGGTGAAGCGTGGCGACTGGATTCTGCGCCGTATTCTCAACACACCGACGCCTCCGCCGCCCGCCGATGCCGGATCGATTCCGGCGGACGACAAGCTGTTCGGGGGCCTCTCGCTCAAGGACAAACTCGCGGCCCACAAGCGCAACGCCACGTGCGCCAACTGCCACGCGCGCATCGATCCGCTGGGATTTCCGCTCGAACATTTCGATTCCACAGGCCGCTGGCGCGACAAATATCCCGACGGCAAGGACATTTACGACGCCGGCACAACCTACGATCACGTAGATATTGAGGGCGCGAAGGGCCTGCTCAGCTACCTTTCCCGCAAAGACGAGCAGGTGCGGCGAACCCTGGCGACGAAGCTGATCGGTTACGCGCTGGGCAGAACCGTGCTGCCCTCGGATCTTCCGCTGGTAGACAAAATGCTGGGCGATGGCGGCGACGCCCCGTTCTCGCAACTGGTCAGCGAAGTAATCTCCAGCAAGCAGTTCCGCACCCGGCTGGGCCGCGACGATTCGCCGGTCCATGGCACGCAGTTGGCATCCAATTCCACTAAGGCAGGTACCCGATGAAATCCGTAAAGCAAAGCCAAAAGTCGCGACGTTATTTCCTGAGAGGCGCGGGCGTTGCGCTCGCGCTGCCGTGGATGGAATCCCTGCCTTTGTTCGGCGCGCAGGAAGGCACGAAAGCAGCCGTCGCGGCCGCCAATAAGCCCCCGCTGCGCTTCGGAGTCATCTATTTTTCGAACGGCGTCGAGACCGTGGACTGGTGGGCAAAAGGCTCGGGTGCGGCCATGGAGTTCGGCCGCGCGGCGCTGCCGCTCAAGCCCATCGCCGAGGACATCACCTTCGTGAAGGGCATCTATAATCATCAGGCGTTCATCGCGACCAGCCCGCATCAGGGCAAGATGGCCAACATGCTTTCCGGCGGCACCGTCAGCATGGACCCCAACGACATCCGCGTGGCGACCACGATGGATCAGATCCTCGCGCGTGAAATCGGTAAGGCGACGCCGGTGCCGAGCCTCGCGCTGGGCATCGAGCCGAATGAACTGAGGCTCGAAGACGGCGTGTCGATGATCTACGGTTCGTGCATCTCCTGGGCGACCCCGACCAAGCCCGCCACGAAAGAAATCTATCCTTCGCGCACCTTCGACCAGCTTGTAGGCGACGGCAAAGGCCGGCAACTCGACCGCAGCATTCTGGACGCCGTGATGCAGGAAACGCAGAGCATCCAGCCGAAGATCAGCCGCAGCGACCGGACGAAGCTCGACGAATATCTCGAATCCGTGCGCGACATCGAAAAGCGTATCGACCGCGCTTCGAAGGAAGAGCGCATCGAAGGGTGGCGTCCCAGTATCGACAAGCCCAACATGCCGCGCCCGGCCAATGAGATCCCGCAGAATATTCCGGATCACATGAAGCTGATGCTCGACCTTACCGTGTTGGCCTACCAGATGGATAAGACGCGCATCGTGACGCTGATGCTGAACAACGACCTTTCGCAGATGAATTTCAAGTTTGTGGAAGGCGTGCGCGGCGCGCTGCACCTCGATCTCACGCACAACGGCCATGCGCCGGCGCTTGAGGCCATGTACCTCAAAACGAACCAGTTCCACATGCAGCAGTTCACGTATCTGGTGCAGCGGCTCAAGGCGATTGACGAAGGCGGCACGTCGCTGCTGGATAATTCGATGCTGATGATGGCTTCGAACCTCTACGACGGCGACAAGCACGGCGCAGACCAGATGCCGATCGTGATGGCGGGCAAAGCGGGCGGAACGATGAAGACCGGCCGCGTGGTGGATTACAACGACAAGGGCAACGACAGCCGGCGCGCCTGCAGCATGTACCTGTCGATGATGGACCGCATGGGCGTCCAGCTGGATCGTTTCGGCGACAGCGACAAGCGGCTGAGGGGCTTCTGGGCGGACGAAGCGTAACCGATCGGGTCATTGTTTAACAAATATTTACGTTTGTAGGCGAAACAGCTTCGCGCTGTGTTCGTCTCAACAAGTGTAGGAGTTTATAAACGATGACCATGAAGTCTCTTTTGATTACGGGCGCTGTAGCCCTCGCAAGTCTCGGTATCGCCAGTGCGAAATCGTACGACATCCATCTCGGCGCTACCGTCAGCGTCGGCACCACGCAACTGAAAGCCGGCGCCTATCAGGTTAAAGTGAATGGTTCGCAGGCCACCTTCACCGACGCCAACACCTCAAAATCCGTTACGGCCCCGGTTAAGACCGCAACCGGCGACAAGAAATTCGATCAGACCGTGGTGCTGACCCAGAACCAGAACGGCGTCGATACTCTGCATGAAATCGACCTGGGCGGTTCCACGACCAGACTACAGTTCGGCGAATAATCGATTTCGGCGGTAAATTTCGGAACCTCCGGGCCCGCGGCCAGCCTGCCGACGAAGAGCATCGTTAGAATGGACGGGTGCCCTCGGTTCACGACCTCTTAACTACCCTTGGCCAGTTTCGCGCCATCGATCTGGCCCAGCCTTACTACACCGGCATCCCGCACCACCCGGCCCACGCCCCGTTCCTCTTCGGCCTGAACAAGAAGCACGGGGACTACGTGAATCCGGGTGGTGCGAGTTCGGCTTCCGAGGCCATCGCGCTGGGCGCGCATGTCGGCACTCACATAGACGCGCTCTGCCATTTCACCTGCGATGGCCGTCTGTTCGGAGGCGAGGAAGCCGCACCCATCCAGACTTACGCTGCGGGCATCGAACGACACACCGTCGAGCACATCCAGCCCATCTTCCGCCGCGGCGTTCTCTTCGACATCCCGAAGCTCGCAGGCGTTGCCACGCTGCCTTATGATTTTGTTGTCACGCCCGCCCACCTCGAAGCGGCCGGCCGCACGCTCAATCCGGGCGACGTCGCGCTCATCCGCACCGGCTGGGCGCAATACTGGCACGATCCGGCGCTCTTCGTCAATCAGGT
>Ga0302320_10029437_pt1 | contig 10507 bp, 10 predicted proteins | sample Bog_T0_3_FD_202130 | JGI IMG/M metagenome (GOLD analysis project Ga0302320, IMG submission 202130) | Peat permafrost microbial communities from Stordalen Mire near Abisko, Sweden - Bog_T0_3 | ecosystem: Environmental > Terrestrial > Soil > Wetlands > Peat | place: Sweden: Abisko, Stordalen Mire... | reverse complement strand
CAGCTATTTCCGCGCCCGTTCGGGCGCGGCCCCGTTGAAGCCGTCCATGCCCCAATCCGCGCCCACCGCCGCGGTCACCATTTCCGCGCCCGTTCGGGCGCGGCCCCGTTGAAGCTTCATAAATTTCTGCTGTCTCAGCTATTTTTTTGTTATTTCCGCGCCCGTTCGGGCGCGGCCCCGTTGAAGCTCGGCGGGCCACAGCCCGCCAACCCGATCCAGCGGCATTTCCGCGCCCGTTCGGGCGCGGCCCCGTTGAAGCTCAATCGCACAGATACGGCGGGCGATTGAGTCGAGTGATTTCCGCGCCCGTTCGGGCGCGGCCCCGTTGAAGCCTGAAAGAGCCCATGCGCGGGCTCACCTATGAGGAATTTCCGCGCCCGTTCGGGCGCACCCCCGTTGAAGCAAGTTAGGCGGGCGAGCCGTGAACTCACGGTCACAGCCACGGAATTTCCTCGCCCATGCAGTCGCGGTGGCTTTGAAGCCACGGATCCATCGCAAATGGCAAATGACAAATATTTTCGCAACCGGGTGGCGCGGCCCGGTTGAAGTGTCCCCATTCCACGAATTGGACCGGGATTCAAAAATCCGGCTCGGAGAGGCGAAAGAATTGCACGGCGTTGGTCATCGGGATTTGCACGGTGTTCGTGCCATTTACAAACACGGGCGCGGGCAGATTGTTCGTGGTCCAGACCGGCGAGCTGAGACTGGCGGCGGCCTGGACCTCAAAACCGGCGGGATAAGCCGGCCACGACAGGTTTGCGTCCGCGCCGGATCTGTCCAGGCTGAGCGTCGAGGCGGCAAAGGCCCAAGCCAGGCCGTATGATTCGGAGTCGGTAACGATGCTTGAACCGCCGGCCTTCCAGACTTGCAGGTCATATCGGCCGGGGGCGAGGTGCGGCACGAATATATGCTGAATATTGTCCACCATGCTGGTGCACACCATGACGAGGTTGCTGTTGGCGGTGTTGTACAGAAACAGTCCGAGGTTATTGATGGCCGCATGGGTTTGAGAAGACCCACTGGACGGACGATTCCACGCCAGCGTGATGGTGGCGACCCAAGCGCCATGGTTGGCGCCGTTGGTGGCGTTGAAATAATAATGATTCACGCCGTCCATCGCCGTGGAGAACAGCCCGCCGGCGGAGCTGGAAATGGAGTTGAAGTCCCAGCCGTTCATGGCGCTCACCGAGCCGGCGGCGCCGGTGGGCGGGTGCGCACTGCCGCTCGTAACGCTGGTGGATACGATGTAGCCGTGCTGGCCGGAGGCGAGCTGCTCATAGGAATTGAACGCGTTCAGCACGCCGGCGCCGTAGAGCGTGTCGAGCGGAGCGGACGCGGAATTGGTCCACCCGGCGGGCTTGACCGCGCCATTCAGCAGCAAGGCTTTCAGGATGCGCGGGTCGGCGGCCGAATTCGTGTTGCCGCCGCTGTCGCCGCGCAATGCCGCCTGCAAGAGCAGCGCCGCCGCGCCCGCCACGTAAGGCGTGGAAAAGCTGGTTTCGCCGCCGGGCGCGATAAGGTCCGGCTTGGACCGGCCATTATCCAGCGTCGGACCATAGCTGGAACCGCCATCGGAAACGCCGACGCCAATGCCGTTGTAACACGTTGACGGCGGGCTGACCGGTCCGCCATTGCCCGCGCCGGAGATGAAGAGCGTTTTGTAATCGACAGCGTAGTTGTCGTAGGCGGAATCTATTTCCTGCTGCACGCTCACGGTGGTGCCGGGGAAAATGAAACTTTGGTTGACCAGGGCATCGTTGATGTTGGTCGGGCTTGCCGCATTAATGACGGAATTGAAAAAATAGTCCCCCTCGTAATTGTCCACGTGGGCGACGTTGGTGGCGACTCCATTGGGAAGGCCGTAAAAATTATCGCCCACAGCTTCGGCATGTCCTGAATTCGTGCCCAGACTGTTCGGATACACGGACGCCGAGCCGGCCGACGAAAAATAACCGAACAGCGACCCGGGCTGGCCGACATTTGCCGGATTCACCTCGAAGGCCGGCGGATTGGTGCTGACTTCCGCCTCCGGCTGCGCCACACGGAGGCCCGCGCCATTCAGGTTCGTGGTCATGGCGCGCAACAACGTCACGCCGATCTCGTCAAGATCTTGCGCCGGTGTCGGGCGGCACAGAACCAGCACGGCCGACAGAGCCAGCGCGAGCTTTCGGATCACAGCGTCATTTGTCAACATGCTGACGCAAATTAGCCTATTTCAGGCAGAAATCAAAAGTTGCTAAATGTCCTGTTTAATCTGGCGTATGCGGGCTAATTTTAAGGCGATGTCAGACACCCTCGTCATCAACGAGATTTATTTGAGCCTGCAAGGTGAAAGCACCTTTGCCGGGCTTCCGTGCGTTTTCATCCGGCTCACGGCCTGCGACCTTCGCTGTTCGTATTGCGATACGGCCTACGCCTTCAAGGAAGGCAAAAAGATGCCACTGGAGCAAGTGCTGGAGCAAGTAGGGCAATTAGCCAAACCGTTTGCCAACCCGCACGTGAAACGAGCCAGGGCGTCGCCCGGCGCTCCGTTAGACTCGCAACTGCCGCTGGTGGAATTGACTGGAGGTGAGCCGTTGCTCCAGAAGAATTCTTTGCCGTTGATGAGCAGATTATGTGATGATGGCTTCATTGTTTTGATCGAAACCAGCGGCGCCCATGATATCTCGAGCATTGATCGGCGGGTCCGGCGCATCATGGATTTGAAATGCCCTTCCAGCGGCGAGGTGGAGCGCAATCTAATCGCAAATATCGCCCGGTTACGGGCGACCGATGAAGTCAAGTTCGTCATCGGCACCGTGGAGGATTACGCATGGGCAAAAGAGCAAATCGCCGGATACCGGCTGGCTTCCGTTTGTCCCGTGCTCTTTTCCTGGGTCCACCCGCTGGCGCCGGAACAGCAGAATTCGGCCCTCAAGCACGTTCCAGGCGGACAAACGCCCATCACGCGCCGCGCGCTTGCGGAAAGAATAATTGCCGACGCCCTGCCGGTGCGTTTCCAAATCCAGCAGCATAAAATCATCTGGCCCGCGGACGAGCGGGGAGTCTAGTATTTAAGATTGATGATTTACGAATTACGATTGCCCGCATCCTTTTAAAACGTGGCCGCCGACGCCAGGATGCTCAAACTAAATAATTGTTTCAGAAGTAATTTAAGCCCCCGCACTGTGGCGGCATATCGAAAATCGTAAAACATAAATTTGTGACGGATACCGAGGAAACTTTGCAACTGCTACGCGACTATGAATCGCGAAATGTGACATTTGTGGATCCCGATGGCGCGTGGCCGATGGTCTGGGACCGCGCCCGCGGGGTTCAGGTCTGGGATGCGGAAGGTAAAAAATATCTCGATTTGACCGCCGCCTTTGGGGTGGCCGCCGCCGGCCACGCCAATCTCCGGGTGGTTCGCGCCGGGCAGGAACAGATGGGCAGACTGCTCCATGCCATGGGAGACGTGCATCCGCACGCGCGCAAGGCCGAGCTGGCGCGCGAATTGAGCCGCCTGACGTTTGAACGCTGGAGCGGTGGCCGGCAGACCGGCAAAACCATCTTCTGCAACTCGGGCTTTGAAGCCGTGGAAGCCGCCCTCAAGACCGCGATGCTGCCGGGCGGCAAATACGGCGTGGTGGCCTTTTCCGGCGCCTATCACGGCCTCGGTTATGGCGCGCTCAACGCCACGCACCGCGACTTTTTCCGGGGCCCGTTCCGGATGCAGCTTCGCGAGTTCGCTCAATTTGTGTCGTTCCCGGCCAGCGCCGCCGATCTGCCGGTGCTGGAATTGACCATCCGGAGGCTATTTCAGCGCGGCTGGGTGGGCGCCATTCTGGTTGAGCCGGTGCAAGCGCGCGGCGGCATCAATGTGCCGCCGCCGGAGTTCCTGCCGCTGCTGCGCCGACTATGTGACCAGCACGGCGCGCTGCTCATTCTTGATGAGATCTACACCGGCTTTGGCCGCACCGGCAAATGGTTCGCCTGCGAACACAGCTGCGTCGTTCCTGATTTAATCTGCCTGGGCAAGGCGCTCACGGGCGGCTTTCCACTATCGGCCTGCGTTGGGCGGGCCGAGGTGATGGACGCGGCCTGGCCGGCCTCGGCTGGCGAGGCGATCCATACCAGCACCTTCCTCGGACATCCGGTCGGCTGCGCGATGGCCCTGGCCCAAATTGCTGAAATCGAACGACGGAAATTGCCGGAACGCGCCGCCGCACTGGGAAGCTTTCTGCTCACGGAATTGTCCAAAATCAAAGGTCCAAAGGCCGGGGTGGCATGCGGGGCGCGCGGCCTGGGATTGATGGCCGGGCTGGAACTGACGTTGCCGGACGGAAAACCAGCGACTCAATTGGCTTTGGGCGCCATCAAATCGCTCTTGCAGCGCGGCTATGTTTTTCTCCCCGAGGGCGAACACGCCAACGTCATCAGCTTCACGCCGCCGCTCACCATCACCCAAGCCCAACTCACGAAGGCCATTGCTGAGCTTTCTACTGCAATTGGTACCCTTCGTTTTTCAAGGTCTTGATCTGGTTGTTGATCAGATCCGTGAGCGTCTGGCCGGTGTTGTTGACGGCTTGAGTGACAGGTGCTGTAAACGTAAAGGTCGAAGTGGCTTGATCCAGTTTCATCTGGCCGGTCGCCGAATCCACAAACGCATGGGTATTCTCGCCGGCAAAGTTGTTGGGGAACACAAAGGTCTTTTTCGCGCCAATGGACAGGGTGGTGTTCCAGCCCTTGAGCAAATTGCAGTGCAAATGAGGCTGACCGTTGCCGTCAAAGCCGGAGCCAGCATCGCCAAAAAGGGTGCAGCTCTGGCCGGGATTGCCGGGAATGGTGAGCCACAAGGTTTCCGAAATGTCATTCACCCAATACGTCTTTTTACCCTGGATGGTGGCACAACCAACATACGCGCCGTTGGTGGTTTCCGGGAGAAAAAACATCATGCCGGAATAGGGGAACGTGAGTTCCTGGCCCTTGGTCACAATGGTTTCTGTACCGGCGTAATTGTAAATGAGGAGGCTCTGGGCCAGGACCGTGAGCAGTGCATTGGAACTGGTGACCGAGCCATAGGGAGATGAGATGTTAACAGCGTAATTGCCGGCCTGCGCCAGATGCAGATTCGTCATCGACAACGAGACGTTGGTGGCGCCGGCGATAATGTGGCCGTTGAAAGTCCATTGAAAACTAAACGGACCGGTTCCGTATGGCACCACACTGAAAGCCGCACCGCCGCCTGCCGCAGCCGTCTGGCTGGCCGGCTGGGTCGATATCCCCGGCGGAATGGGTTCGACGCATTTGCCGGCGCTGCCGGCATTGTAGATGGCGGCGACTTCCGCCGGCGCCAGTGCGCGGTCGTACAAGGCAATTTCATCAATGTCCCCGATAAACGGAAAATTATTTTGGCCATCGTTGAGATTTCCTATGCCGACGCCGGGAGAATCTCCCGCTATCAGGTTGCCAGAGGGCACGACGGCGGTGGCTTCCTGCGCGGCCAGCACGGCGTTGGTGTAAATACTCAGAGTTCCGGCGGTCCCATCGTAGGCGGCGGCCACGTGAATCCAGTTGCCATACGGAAGCGTCACAACCACGCGGTCAGAGTTGCCGGCCGCATCGCAAATCCCAAACGTCAACAACTGATTCCCTTGCATGGAAAGAGAGTAGGGATCCAGCCCCGGACGATTGTCGCCTCGCCAAAAAATGATGTAACCATCGCCGCGCGGACGAATCCAACCTTCGATGGTCAGCGCATTGGTCAGGGCATACTGCGGTTGGTCCGCGATTTGCACCCCCGTGTAGGTGCCGTAAGGATAGTTTTCTGGATCGAAAGCGAACGCCTGCCCCACGACCCCCTGGGAATAGGTCACATTTACCGGCACTCCATTGTTGTGGTTCACGCTGTCCATCGCCGTGCCATCGCCCTTCCACCAGCCAACGATCCCCGACGGCGGCGGCACGCAATTGCCGGGGGAAAGGTCGTTAGTTGCGTCCATACTGCCTGGTGTCGGGGGGCTGAATGTTTCCGTGAACACTCCTTGCGCCAACCCGTTGGCCGCCAGGCTCGATATCAGGAGAAACAATCGCACCGTCGAACATGATTTCATAATAGAATAAATTAGTTAAATAGATTATCCTCAACCTCGACTGCATTGCGACTTATAGTGTGCCCGGCTCCGACCGGGTTCAAGAATTATTTGGCGCTCCGGTGTCCAAAAAATTCGTGTTCATCGGCGCGCATTCATGGTTTGATTTCACCCATGAAGCTAACCGAAATGCGGGAACTGCTGGACCGGCACAGGATTCAACTCACGAAATCCCTCGGCCAGAATTTTCTGCACGATGTCCACCAGCTGGACCGAATCGTGGCCGCGGCGGCCTTGACGCCGGCTGACCAGGTTCTGGAAATCGGACCCGGGCTTGGCCCGCTTACAGATTTGCTCCTGGCCCAGGCCGGCCAGGTGCTGGCCATTGAAAAGGACGCGCGGCTGGTGGCGGTATTAAAGGAGCGTTTCAGCCGGCAATTATCCACTCCGGACTCCGGACTCCGCGCTCCCCCATTGGAATTGCTGCACCAGGACGCCTTGGAATTGCTCAAACAGGAGCCGCGCGACTGGCGCGACTGGAAACTCGTGGCCAATCTGCCTTACTCCGTCGCGTCGCCGATTCTGGTGGAACTTGCCACCGGCGCGCGCGCGCCAAAAATGATCGTGGTCACCTTGCAACTCGAGGTCGCCCGACGGCTGATGGCGCAAACGGACGACGATGATTATGGCGTGCTGACGCTGCTGGTGCAGCTCGATTTTGCGCCGCGCGGCTGGTTCAAGATTCCGTCCGGCTGTTTCTTTCCCTCGCCGGAGGTGGACTCCGCGTGCGTCTGCCTGGCCCGGCGCGAGCAACCTTTGCTCCCGGAGGAACTGCGCCCGACCTTCAGGCGCGTCGTGAAACGGTCCTTTTCCCAGCGTCGTAAGATGATGTTGAAACTGCTGAAACAAGACTGGCCGAAGGAACCGCTGGAGGCTGCGTTCGGGGAGCTGGCCATTTCGCCGATGGAAAGGGCGGAGAAATTGAGTTTGGAACAATTTGTGGCGCTGACGAAAATTCTGGCGCTGGGCCACTAATGCGAGTTCGTGGCGTGGCCAATTTCGCGAAGCGTCTGGGTGCGGCGCGTTTAGCGCCGCTATTGGACGTACAACACGCCAACGGACCCGCGAAAATCTTCGCCCGCTCAAAAGCGGTGCTGAAGCCACCGCACTCCACACGCTTCGCGACAACTGAGCACCGCTGAGCCGCGCGAAGCGACTTGGACTGGACGTTTTGGGGACGCGAATGGATAGGAGAACAAAACCGCGAAAACCCGCCCAATTGTATTTGGGCCTTCGGTTGGTCACGCATTCCGCATCAGGCCTCGGGTTTCAATCTTTCACCGCGTCAATTTCCAGCCGCACCATGCGGACGTGGACGTTGCCTTCGGCATCCGGCGGATGTTTTGCCAAGTAACGGCGCGTGACGGCAGCGATAAAATCCGCGCGCTGATTTTCGGGCACGCGCTGGACGTAAGGCAGCCAGGTCGTGCGCAGCCAGGTGGCCAAGCCCTCCGCGCCCGCATACACCGCATCCTTTGGAATGAGCTTGAGCGCATTGGTTTTGAAACGAAATTGCGGCAGCCATTTCTGATAGTCGTCCGGGGAGTAAAAAAAATAGGGTGCGGGCAACTGGCGGAAGAATCCACGCCAGCGTCGCAACCGAAGTTCGGGCCGCAAAGCCAGGAAGACATCGTGGGCATTGCCCTTGCCGCCACAGGAAATCGCGAGCCGTCCGCCGGGCTTGAGCACCGCCGCCGCGCCGCGGAGAACGGCGGCGTGATCATCCACCCAATGCAGGGCGGCGTTGGAAAAATACAGGTCGAAAATTCCGCCTGCTTCCACCTCGCCCCGCCCAAGCGGGGAGAGGTGGGGGGCAAGCGGTTTCGATTTTGAGACTGTTGGGCTTCGCGCTGCGGCCTGCTCCGCCAAAGCAGGAGAGGGAGGCGCCCCCGCCGCGAGCCCGATTTTCCGGGCATCACAGATTTGAAATATCAAATTGGCGTTTTTGGCCGGCGGGAAAGTCTTTTGCGCGTACATAATCATCTCCGGCGAGGCGTCCACGCCCAAGACCCGGCCCCGCGGCACGGCGCGGGCGATTTCCGCCGTCACTTTGCCATCACCGCAGCCGACATCAAGGACGTGCTCATCGCCGCGCAGATGAAGGCGGGCGATGAGTTCGCGCGCCCAACTTTGTTGCACGGCGGAATTCGCCGCGTATTCCGCCGGATTCCACTGGCAGGAATTCATAAGTCAAATCAACCCCGCCGTTTCCGGCCAGCCGCTCAACAAATTGAGGCTTTGCACGGCCTGGCCGCTGGCGCCTTTGAGCAGATTATCCTCGGCGCTCATCACGATGAGCCGGCCGGTGCGCGGGTCGAGCCGCCACGCGATTTCGCAGACGTTCGTGCCCACGACATTTTTCGTGTCCGGCAGCGCCTTGCCTTCGAGCAGCCGCACGAACGGCTCACCGGCGTAGGCGGCGGCGTAGCACGCGGAGATTTTTTCGGCGAGCGCGGCCATTTCTCCCGCCTGGGAAAAGTTCATTTCGGGCGTCAGGTAAAGCGTCGTCAGGATGCCGCGGTTCACGGGAATCAAATGCGGCGTGAACTGGATCACCACTTTGGCGCCGGCGGCGAAGGAAAGCTGCTCCTCGATTTCCGACAAATGCCGGTGCTTGGGCACGCCGTAAGGGCGGACGCTTTCATTGCATTCGCAAAAAAGATAATCCACTTCCGCCTTGCGCCCCGCGCCGGTGACGCCGCTCAGGGAATCGGCGATGATGCCGGCGGGTTCGATGAGGCCGGTTTTCAGCAGCGGGATCGTGGGCAGCAAAATGCTGGTGGGATAACAGCCCGGCGAAGCGATGAGCTGCGATTGCTTGATCTCCTGGCGATAAATTTCCGGCAAGCCATAGACGGATTTTTTCAACAGCTCCGGCGCGGGATGCTCGTGCGCGTAAAAGTCCCGGTAAACCTCCGGGCTTTTGAGCCGGAAATCGGCGCTCAAATCAATGACCACGCAGCCGGCGGCGAGGAGCGGGATGGCGTATTCGGCGGCCACGCCGTGCGGCAGCGCGAGGAAGACCACCTCGGCCTGCCGGGCCAGCAATTCGGCGTTTGGCTCGGCGAACCGAAGTGTTTTAGATTGGGGATGGCTGGCGAACTTGGGAAAGACCTGCGCCAGCGTCTGCCCGGCGTTTTGACGCGAGGTCACGGCCACCAGTTCCGCGTAGGGATGGTGGATCAACAGTTTGACCAATTCTTCGCCGGAATAACCGGACGCGCCAATGATGGCGACTCTTTTTGTTTTCATGGTAGATTAGTGCGGACAAAATAAAAAACCCGCCGGCGGGGCCAGCGGGTTGGAAAACTCTCCGGTGCGCTCAACGCTTCGAGAACTGGAAGCGTTTGCGGGCGCCGGGCTGGCCGTACTTCTTGCGCTCGCGTTCACGCGGGTCGCGCGTGAGAAAACCTTCCTTCTTCAGTTGCGGACGCAGGTTGGCGTCGAACTTCAGGAGGGCGCGGGAAATGCCGTGGCGGGTGGCGCCGGCCTGGCCGTTGGGGCCGCCGCCGGTGACATTCACGCGCACATCGAGCTTGTCCGCCGTGCCGGTGAGGGTCAGCGGCTGGGTGACGGTGGAGCGCAGCGTGTCCAGCGGAAAATAGTTTTCCACCGGCCGTCCATTGACGGTTATTTTGCCGCTGCCGGTCGCGAGGCGAACCCGGGCAATGGCGGTTTTGCGACGGCCAGTGCCGAGGAATTCGTTGGTCTTGGTAGCCATAAATTATTTAGCGGGGGCCAGCGTGGCGGGCGTCTGCGCGTCGTGGTTGTGCTTCGGTCCCTTGAAAACTTTTAGTTTGGTGAGCAAAACGCGGCCCAAGCGATTCTTGGGGATCATGCCCTTGACCGCGTGTTCGATGAGTAATTCGGGATGTCTGGCGCGGCGCTGGGCGACGGTGGCGTATTTCTCACCGCCTTTCCATCCGGAATAGGTCATGAATTCCTTGTCGGTTTCTTTTTTGCCGGTGACGCGAACCTTCTCGGCATTGACGACGATGACGAAGTCGCCGGCGTCGAGGTGGGGCGTGTAAACGGGCTTGTTTTTGCCGCGCAGAATGTCGGCAACTTGTACGGCCAGACGGCCGAGGACCGCGCCGTCGGCATCAATCACGTGCCACTTGCGCTGGTCCAGGTTAACTTTCGGCAAATACGTTTTCATTTAAAAATCCAATCAAAAGGGACGCGAAGTTTATCAAAAGGAAGCATGAAGTCAATATGTGATTTAATTTAAATTGGCCCGCGATTTCGTCCGAATTGCGCCAAAAGTATTGTTACCCGGGAGAGGGTTGCCGAAGCGGATAAAAGATACGTTGTGCCAAAAGTCGGGTTACCGTGGCTGGAATGGATAAAAACATGGATCAAACGACACGGAAACA
>Ga0302320_10029436_pt1 | contig 10507 bp, 11 predicted proteins | sample Bog_T0_3_FD_202130 | JGI IMG/M metagenome (GOLD analysis project Ga0302320, IMG submission 202130) | Peat permafrost microbial communities from Stordalen Mire near Abisko, Sweden - Bog_T0_3 | ecosystem: Environmental > Terrestrial > Soil > Wetlands > Peat | place: Sweden: Abisko, Stordalen Mire... | reverse complement strand
CGAACTGCTTGCGCACCTGCTGCTCGCGGCCGTTCGAGCGGATCTCCTCGACCACCTCGCCAGCCGCCGAGGGATCTCCCGCCGCCGCTTGCGCGCTGACCTCGCCAGCGCGGTCGACCTCGTCCTGAAGGCCGCTGGTGCCTCGCAGCTATCAGATTAGGGGTGCCCCCGTGGTCAAGAACTGGCTTGTTGGTCCCTTCCATCTGAGCCGGTGCCAGCACCCGACCGGCTCGAGGTTCTGCTCCGCGAGGCGGAGCTGAAAGCCGCGTAACACTCAGGATGCCGCTGGTACCGGTACTGTGCCGACCGTCGTGGCGCGAGTGCAGAATGTCGTTGCATTCACTCGCGGATCTGGACGGGCGTTCTGTACCTGGCCAACAAGGAGATCGGCTCGAACTCGCGCGACAATAGCCGTCGTTTAGCACGCTCTACGCCCGTACACACAACACGTCAGGCAAGCGCAGAGGTGGGTGTTCTGGAAAGGGCGTAGTGCCAAGAGGGATAGGTACCTATGCGCCCATCTTCGGGCCTCGTCGTGAACGGCGGTACGACCCCTGGTGGTGCGCGCTCCGCTCTACTAGTTGTGCCACCCGTTGGAAGGACACGTCGAGGATCTCGGCCGCTTCCCGCAGGGTCATGCCCAGCTCCTTGGTAAGCCACCGTGCGGCCTCACTGGTGGCTGTTCCTGCCCGCTCGAGGCGCTCGCCAGCCTCTCTTTGCAGCCGTTGCGCTTCGTCCAGCGCGGCCTGGACAACAGTGGGCACGACCACGGTCACTGTGACGTCGATATCGTCGATCGGCCTGTCGGTCCATACGGCGATCGCCTGGCGGGCGTTCTCCTTCACCTCGGCCATACGGCGCGCCTGGGTCACCACCTCGGGGACCTCCGGTACCCGGACGATCCAGAACCCTGGTTCTCTTTCAACCGTTACCTGGTAGTTCGTCGTTTCTCTCACTGCCCCAACCAGTCCTTCCCGGCGCATGGTGCCAGCTGGTCCCGGATCTTCCGAAGCGTCCCCGGCGCGACGAGCTGGTGGTGCGGTACGACTGCTTGGCACGTACCAAGCCTCCAAACCTCATGCGAGCCAACTGAGCGGACCTTCTCTGCCCCGAGACTTCTGAGCAGCCTTGCCAGCTCGCTATAGGCTACAGGCTTCACCGCGCTTATTCTAGTAGGCCTAGACAGCGCTGTCTAACGCCTATAGACAACAGCCAGGCCACGGCGAGTGCCCAGGGACCAGCAGGTGGAAGAGCCTCATCACGCAAGCTCTCCCGACCGCCGATATGGCGCGCCTTGGTACCGGGGGACAAGCGCCCAACACCGTCGCTATGGGTCGCTTTTCGTTTCGGGAACTGAGGTTTTCAGCGTAGCCATAATGATTGTTCAGCGCCGGAACTGGACTTCTCGCTTCCATCCGTTGAGCTAGCGAAGTCAGCTCGCACGGAGCCGGTAGAGGACGAGGCCGTGGTTGCCTGCCACGATTATCTGAACGGTGTCGCCAGGACCCGCGACAACGCCTTCTGCGGGGAACTGTGCACTTCCAGAGGCTGCGGCCAAGTTGAAGCGGACAGCCTCCGGCCCGGCGGGCCCGTTGACGGGTAAGCCTGCCGCGCTATAGCGGCGGAACACGATGGCCTTAGGGACGTAGGGCGCTTTCAACGGGTACCGTTCGACTGCAGCGACAACTCCTCCATCGACGACGGGCAGAGCCCACACCTGCCCGGCGGGGACGTACGGGGCTTGCGTGTATCCGTCCGTGCCGAAGGACTGGTCGGGCGCGCCATCGGGGAGCATGCCAATGACTTCCCCGCGGTCCCGAATTGCGACAGCGGTGGGTGGCCCGGTGCATGGCTGCTCAAGCTCGGCAACAACACCGAGACGGCCTGCCGGCCTGGCGTAGAAGCTGGCGACTACCTACTCGTAGGAGGAGAAGCCTTTGTCCAAGGTCTTGGCTGGCCCGGTCGAAGACCCGCTGCCAGGCGTCGAGCGAGACTGGGCGCCCACGCTCGTCCAGCCACAGGGCCAGGGGCTCCACCGGCCGGCCATCTTCGTCGACCAGGAGCAGGCGGGCGCGCTCGCGAGGTGCCAGCTCGTGCAAGGACAACCGGCCGTCCCGCCCCGTGTGCAGGCGCACGCCTCCAGGCCCCGCTGCCACCACCTTCTGCCAACCCGTCCCGGCGTAGGTGCCCATGCGCTGGCCGACAGCCACAGCGCCGGCGCGTTCTACTTTCATGTAGGAACGCAGCTCGCCCTGCACTCGGGCCGGGATGCTGACCCGACGTGTCTTGGAACCTTTGGCAGTAGCTGCCCCCAGGTCGAATCGGTGTGTCCCTATGGCTTCGTCGGCAACCTCCACGGACAGGAGGCAGGCCGCTTCCTGGAGCCGGAGCCCGGTAGCAAGCAGCAGGTCGGCGAAAGCGGCATTGCGCTCACGGAGCCGAGGCAGCGGTGCCGAGGTCCCAAGCAGCCCGACGGTCCGCCACTGCCGGTACTGGTCCAAGCTGAGGTACTTGACCGGCCGCTGGCCCCCATCAAGCTCGTAGGCCAAGTTACGCTCCACCGCCGGGCCGTAGCGCCCTCGCACGGAGCGGAGCCCTCGCGGGAACGGGTTCGCCGCCACCAGGCCCTCGTCCACGCCGATCTGGTAGAGCTTGTCGAGCGCAGCCACCCACAGGTTCCAGGTGGCTTTGCTCTGCCGGGTGGCGAGGTCTACTCGGCGAACGGTGAAAAGGACGTTGAAGTCGTTCCTCGTCGCCTCCCACAAGGTCTTGGGCTCGGGTTGTCCCTGCAGGAAACGGCCGGCGGCGACGTAGACGTCGGCATAGGCTCGCACCGAACGTAACGACCGCACCCCGTAGGAGGGCATCAGCCGCAGCGCCCGGTTCAGGTCGGCCTCGTAAGTGCCGTTGTCCGCCCACAATGAACGGGTACCCGTCGGGGATGCCAGCGCTCTTCAGCGTCCCCGCAGCGTCCAGGCCGGGGACCAACCGCTCCGCCGACTGCGCGCTGAAGTAGTCGGTGACCGCCACCCGCATGTCATAGACGGTAACTGCCACGTCGAGACGAACCGGGCATCCCCTAGCCGTGGCGACAATGACAGTTGGCTCCGTCAAGACCTCGCAGGCGCCTATGAACTTCGGGTCGCCCGTCGATCATCGGCCAACCGAGTGGCGTGAGCCTTTGTGAACATGGTCGTGGCGACGCCGTGGGCTGGGCATGATGTAGCCGCTACCACCGTAAGGCCGAGCGCTGGGAATGACAGCTTGAGCTGGCCCCGTCGCGATAGCTTGAGATGACCCCACTCAGTCACGCTGAGTGACGGCGTCTGAGGCTTCGGGCGGGTCGCCAAGTCGGCGTCAGCGACGCCAGAGCCGTCGCTATGGCGCGCCGACCGCCCTGGTAGACGGCTGAACACCAGGCGCCATAACGGATTTTCGGTGCTCGCCCGAGCACGTTCCGGTCGCCTGTTCGGCTCGCCGCGGTGGGCGGAGGAGCGGGTTGGGCACTGGCGAGCCTGCCGGCTTCAGAAGGTGACCGGCGCCAAGTGGTGGCCGCCGTCGAAGGTCATGATCATGGTGGTCGTTGTCCGGGACGACTGCACGAGGCCGACGCCCTGTGCGGGACTGGTAAAACCCAGGTAGAAAGGACCGCCTCGGTAGACCGCGGCCCAGTGGTGGCCACCGTCAAAGCTGGCCTCCAGGTCCCCAGGTGTGCCGTAGCCACTGGCCAGCACCACGCCGGGGGCGGGGGAGGCCACCTGGCCGGAGTAGTTGTCGAAGCGCCCGAGCTCGGGACCGGCCTGGAAGGTCCTCCCGCCGTTGTCAGAGAAGTAAAGCCACGTCGACCCGGAGGTCGCCCCCCTCGGCGCGCTCCCGGTCGCCACATAACCCCCGAAACCGCCCATGACGCATATCGCAACCAGGTTGGCCGCCGTCGAGGCAGCCGGCACGGCGTAGCTGTCCCCGACCGAGGCACACGGAGGGGACCAGGCCACCCACCGCCCTTGGCCGTCGAGCTGGGCGCTGCCGGAGGTGCCGCGGTCGTTGCCGTAGACCGCCCAACCACTGTTCCCCTGGAGCACGATGGCGCCGAACGGTTGGGAGCCACCGCCGGGCCCGCTCAACGTCAGCGAGCTGGCCGCCCGCCAACTGTCAGTGGCCACAGGGGAGCTTTCGATCATGGCACCGTAGCTGCCGCTCACGGCCGTGGCGTCGACCATTGCGTAGGCGCGGCCAGCGGCTGCCTCCAGGTCGAATATGGGGCTCTCGGGGACCAGGGCAGGGAAGGAGCGAACAGGTCGCCAGCTCAGCCCTCCGTTGCGGGTGGACCAAAGGACCGGCTCGATGGACACGGTGCTCGGGAACTGGCCGGGGACGAACAGGCCCCCGTAAATCCAGCCATCACGCCGGTCGGCGAAGCGCACGTTCAGTTCTTGGCCACAGCACCCGCTCACATTCAAGGCAAGCCCGCCGCCCGGCTGGCGGTCCGCCGCGTCCTCCAGGGCCGCCGGCAACGGGCGCGCCGCCCACGTGCGCCCTCCGTCCAGGGTCTCACGCAAGGAGAGGCATTCGCTTGAGCGGCCGCAGGGAGCGCTCCCCAGTGCCCAGCCGGCCCTCAGCGAAACGAACGTGACCGATACCGGGTTGAAGTCGCTTCCTGAAGAAGCCGCGACGACAGCCCCAAGCGCGCTGGAGCCTCCGCTCGCCAGGATGCTCAAGGTGACCAGGCCTGCACCTGTCAGCGCCGCTAGTGGCCGCGCCCATCTTTGACGACCACTACGGCGCGCCAGCCAGGCGTCCCGCGCGGCGGTCCCGAGAAGGCCCGAGGTCTGTCCTGTCGCCGGTCGTTGTCCCACACCCGTACAACACCGCCCGCGTCCCGTCAGGTTCCGGAGCGGCCCCAACAACAAGGGGCCGAGCGGCGGCGCGTGTGGTCTTCGGCCCGCTCTGCGCACCCCCTCGCGGCCGGATCCCAATCCTCCCCTTTGGGTGTCGTAATGTTCCTGTCTCGGGCACCGGCGGCACAGGTCCGGTCCCGGCGACGATCGGAGTTCTGTCGCGGGTTTCGGCCCAGGTCGGCGAGCGCAACACCGTCGTACTGGCGCGCGGGGCCGCTGGTTGGCAGACCCCCAAGTCGGCGCCATATGGGAACATTATGGAGGGGACGGGTCCTCGCTGGTACCTGGTGGGGAAGGTCCAGGATCAATCGTACTTGTAGTAGGATTGACTTATGAGCAGCCAGTACGCCAAGGTGTCCTTGACCCTGCCGTCACCCCTCCTCGAACGGATCAGGGGGAGGGTGGGCACGAGAGGGGTGTCCCGCTACGTGGCCCAAGCCCTTGAGGCAGAGGAGCGCCGGGAGGCGTTGCGAGCTTGGCTAGCGGACCAAGATGCCGAGCACGGGCCTGTCCCCGCCGAGACCATAGAAGAGGTGCGGAGACAGTGGCTCGACGCCGCCAGCGCCGCCAGCTAGCTGGCGAGGTCCCCGACGCGGTGCTGCTCGACTCCGAGGGTCTGAGCGCTGGCGCGCAAGGCGACGCCCGGGTTCGGGCCGAGCTCACTGTGGCCGAGCAGCTGGGTGCGCGGGTGCACGTCAGTAGCGTCACGCTGGCCGAGGTCATTCGCGGCCAGCGACGAGACGCTCGCGTGCATTCGTTGCTATCGGCAGTCGAGAAGGTCCCGGTCACCCCTGAACTCGGCCGCACTGCCGGAGAGTTGTTAGGACGTACCGGCAGGGACGACACAGTCGACGCAGTCGTTGCCGTCACGGCGCAAAGCGTGGGCCGCCTAGTCCGCCTGCTGACAGGTGACCCGGCGGATCTGCGCGCCTTGACCGCTGACATGCCTGGCGTGACGGTAGTACCAATTTAGCGCGGCGGTTCGAAATGGCATTCTGTAGTAGCCACACAGGGTGTAAGGGGGCGCCGACCGGTCTCGTTATGCTCGGATTCCCCTTGAACAACAAGGGTTTCCGGGCAGCGCATAAAAGACGTTCGGCGCTATGTGCAACACCGTTCTGTTTGACTATGGGCGCCAGCCCACTGACGCCGCCCATGGTTCTGCGACAGAGCTCACGAGGTCCACGACGGGGTCCTTCACCTCCGTGTACGGGCCGATATCAAGAGTGACCTCAGCGAGGGAGCGCTTGAAGGCCGCGTACGCAGGCACTGCATCGGGGTGAACGCGGAACCAGTCTCGGAAAAGAAGAGCCAGTCGTTCGTTGGCAGAGCCGACGCGGCGAACATGAAGGTTCACGTCTCCACCTGGGTGCCCACGACGGCTCCAAAACCGCTTCGCCCACAACTCGGGGTCCTCGACGCGCCCGGCCGGCACATGGTCCTGCTCGTAGGGCGACCGTGTGAACCCGAGCCCTCGCAATGGCGCGTCGAAAAAGGCCGCCGCCGCGACCAGGTCGTCGACGCTGACCTGAACGTCGATCACCTCTTTTGCTGCCATACCCGGAACGGCCGTGCTGCCGATGTGCTCGACGCGTTGGGCGAGCGGTGAGAGGACCTCTTCGAGCTCGGCAATGAGCGTCGCGGCCCTGACCGGCCACTCCGGGTCGTACGTAGCGACGACCGGAGACTGCCTAGAGCTCTGGGGACCGGAGATGACGACGTGGGAGCGGATGACCTGTGCGCACGCAGAGGCGGAAGCGGCCGTCGTGTCCACCTCCAAGTCGTAGGCGACGCCATCGTGGACGGGCTCGGCTTGCGACAGGGCCATCCCCGGCACCCGGTCGGGGCGGAGAGCCTCCCGAGAAGCCGCCACGGCCGGCTCACAACGCACGCCGACCCACAGGACGCTCAGGCCTGCCAGCCCTTGGCGCAGCCGGGCCTGTTCACCACGTGGGCTCAAGCCACACACTGCACCGGTGAAGAAGATCCTCGTATACTCCCGCTGCACTCTTTCGAGACCTCCCAAGATTGGCCGTACCTGGACATCGGTGCAGTGAACAGGAAGTTTGAGGAGCAGTATGGTCCAGCTGCACGTCGTACTGACGATGGGGGCCGCCTGTGGACCAGACCAAACAAGGGTGAGTATCACGGTTCAGCGGTGCAAATAGTAGCTGGGCACCGCCTCCAAGGTGGGATGCACTGGCACGTGACGACGCGAGGTGGCGCTACTCGTTTTTTTGCTCCGCATCGAGTATGGAGCCTGCCTAGCGGGAACGCCTACATAAATGTTTACCCGAACGGCTATGTAAACGTGGGCCGAGCTGGCCACGTCCCGATCATATGGGAAGATCGTTCGCGCGCCACTTAAACCAAAATGCCCACCCGCATCAAGCAGGTTGGGCATTTTGTGAGATCTATATGTGGGCTACGAAATACCGAACGGCAATCTGACGAGATGTAAGTAGATCGCTAACCAATGACCCATGTCATTCTGGGAGCCCGACTTAACACGCTACCCTGGTCGTCGTCGTTGTACCTCCGTTCGTCTGGTCTCAGCTGATCGAGCTGGAGACCCTCCGGGAGCCACCTCACCGGTGACCCGCGGTTCACCACCCAGTATAGGCGGAGACGCCGTGTCGCGCCACTGGGGTACCGCGACACAAGGATCGAAAGGGGTTGCCAAGCGTCGCCACCAGGCTATCAGCTTGGTGGAAGCGGCCGCAGACGCCGCAATGCACGAAGTCGTTCGGCGGCCGACTCCTTGTCGGGGGTTGAGGAGGAACTGCCCCGGAGACTAGCGCGACCAAAGAGACGATGCGTCTGACCAGGGCATTCGCTTCCGACCAAATCTCGGAAACCGCCGCGGTTGCGGTCCGCTGGCTTGCGCAAGCCCACGCGCATCGAGGGCATCGCCACCGTACGGCTTACAGTGCCTCTGAGCTGCGGAGGTCGGGTTACCTGAGTAGCGGCGCAAGAAGAGGTCGTTAGCGCAGGTCTGGGGCGTGTGTCCCCGCACGAAGTTGTCAGTGCGGATCGCTCACGAAGTTGTCAGTAAGGCCCCGGAGGATGTGCGACGAAAAGAACGATGGCTAAGGGCGGGTCGGCCTTCTTCATCCCGCCTTCGGCTGGAGGTGGCGGTAAATGGTGGGGCGGGAGACCCCGAACTCTGCGCCGATCTCGGCCACGGTGTGGGCCCGGCGCCCGTCGGGGCCCAGTTCCTCGTACATGTCCTGGGCGATCTTGGCCTGGCGGGGGGTGAGCTTGGCCTTCTGCCCGCCGGTGCGGCCGCGTGCCCGGGCCGCGGCCAGGCCGTCACGGGTGCGCTCCGACATGAGGGCGTGCTCGAACTCGGCAATGGCCCCGAGGATCTGGAAGAACATCCGCCCAAGGGCCGTGGAGGTGTCGATGCCCTGGTTGAGCACGACCAGGTCGACGCCCCTGGCCTGGAGCTCGTTGGAAAGAGCGATCAGGTGCTCAAGCGAGCGCCCGAGCCGGTCCAGCTTGGTGATGACCAGCTGGTCGCCCTCCCTGACCACGAGCAGGACCTTGTCCAGCTCCGGCCGCCGGGCCAGCTTGCCGCTGGCCTTGTCGATGAGGACTCGATCGCATCCGGCGGCCTCCAGGGCGTCTCCCTGGGCGTCGGCGTTCTGGTCGGCTGTTGAAACCCGTCCATAGCCAACCCGCACCGACCAACTGTAGCGCAAACAGAGGTTGACGTTACATAGGTCCGTACACGGGAAGCGTTACACGGTCCGCCTGGGAGAACGCCTCGTAGCGCAGCCGCGTCCGCTAACGATCGTTCGTGTTACCGGCACTTGACCTTGATCCCGGCTCCGGCCGGGCTCGCCTTCCGTGCCCGCGCCGCCACCCTCCCGGCTGGTACTTCCACCCGCTGCGCCGCTTGGCACTAACCCATACCGCCGACCGGGGTAGGTAAATCCCTGGGCAGAAGTCAGCGCCAAGCCGGGCCAGCTCGGTCGCGGAACCCGTTCCATTACCTGTCAGACCCCAACTTCGGTCCCGATGACGCCAAGCGTTCCCGGGGTGGCCCCAGCGCCCGTCTCCTCAAGACCCCCGCCAAGTCCCTACTTTTGTCGGCCGCCTGAGCGCCTCATTTGGTGAGCGCAAGCTCCCAGATTTTAGCCGGGGCGGCTCCGGCCTACCGATAACTGCGTCGCTTTAAGTGGGCCGCGACGCGCTTGACGTAGTAGGCCACGAAGAGCACCACCAGGGACACGACCACGAGGGACACCACGGCGGAGGTGAGCACCCAGTACCAGTCGGGGCTGTTGAAGCCCTCCACCACCACGCCGGTGAGCCCGAGGATGAAGAAGGCGGCAATGAACGGGTGGCTCTCGCTGTGCTCGGTGGTGGTCGTGCCGTTCGGGTAGCGCGTCTTGGTTGTCGTGGTCTTGTAGTCCTGGTAACCGAGCAGGAGGTTCGCTGACCGGGAGCCCCGGCTACGGTCACCGGTACGCTCCGTCACCGTCACGATCGTGCCGTCCGGCTGGCGGTAGCGCCGCGTGACAGTTCTGTTCACTGGCATTTGTTCGCCCTCCTCCTTGATGTCTCGTCGGTTGCGGGAACCGGTGCTCGCTACAGTGCGCGCTCATCGGACGAAGTCCACGGTGCCGGCGTTGAGATTGACGTTGGCCGTACGTCTGCCGGCTCCCATCCACGCTTTGGCGTGGACGTGGTTGCCCGCCCGCTCGTTGGCCCACCAGGGCCGGTGCCGGCGGGCGGAGTCGGGGAGCGGAGCACCGATGATGCGCTCGATGGCGACGAACGACAGGTGGACCACCGCCTCTTGGCGCTCCGCCAGGTACCACCCGAGGGGGTCGTAGCGAGACGACCCAGCCGAGACCCCAGTGCCAGCGGGAGGCGGGTCCGGGGTGAAACTGGCGGGACCATAACGGGGTGGCCCCGTCGAGTTCAGACGTAGGCCGGCGTCTTGGGCGCTCGTGCCTCGTCCCCAGTTGGGGCCGGACTGTACCGGTACGTAGCGGCCTTCGAGCCAGTTGATAAACCGTTCGGGATGTTGGACATAGGTGTTGACCGTGTTGCGAGCCTTCCCAGCCGCTCGGAGTTCTTCCTCGTAGCGGGTCAGAGCGTCCCTCAGTTCTTGTGCGCTCCATCTGGTGTCGCTGTTCATGGTACCTACTATATATCTATAGTTAGTACCTGTCAACCAGCACGATGCTTTCCTCGCTCGTCAAGGACCCGACTGGAACTCCGGCCTTGTGATAGCCCTCGACGACTCGGGTTCTCAGGACAAGCTTGCGTTCCACCACGACCCCGTTAATAGACCACCGGTCGCCCAATTATCGGTTGAAGGTCATCGAGTCGAGCGCCTCCACGACCCGTACGCCCTCCTTGCCGAGCGTCTTCTCCCGCTACGACCTTCAGCTCCCGGACGATGTCGTCACACACCTGGAGTCCGCTGACGTAGGCCGGGTCCTCGGTGTGTCGTACCAACGAGCGCACCAGCTTGCCCAGTGAGCTCAGGAGGTCTCCGGGTACCCAAGTGATGCATAAGTGCCATTATGCATCATATGCGTATCCTCGTCTGGTCGTGGCTGAACACGACGACATCGGGTCGCAAGAAGGGC
>Ga0302320_10029433_pt1 | contig 10507 bp, 9 predicted proteins | sample Bog_T0_3_FD_202130 | JGI IMG/M metagenome (GOLD analysis project Ga0302320, IMG submission 202130) | Peat permafrost microbial communities from Stordalen Mire near Abisko, Sweden - Bog_T0_3 | ecosystem: Environmental > Terrestrial > Soil > Wetlands > Peat | place: Sweden: Abisko, Stordalen Mire... | reverse complement strand
GGCGGAGCGAGTGGCGCGCGGCGATGGCGGGAAGCTGAGAGATTTTTCCGGAGCCGAAGAGGATCTGCTGGGCGGTGGCGAATTCGAAGGAGGGCATGGGAAAAAAGCTCCTGAGTCACATCGTACAACTTGTGAGGTGCGGGTGCGATTTTGCAGGGGGCGCTGGGATGAGAGGTAATTCAGGATTGATGGCTGGTTGAAAAGTCTCTGACGCGGCGCGGGAGATTTGAGCGGTGCTGGGGTCCTTCGCTGCGCTCAGGATGACCCTCTCAAGGCGCACGTCCGTCGAGGTCGCGAAGATCGAGCGCAAACGAGATCAATGCCAGAGCGAGAGCAGCAACAGAGCAAGACCAGAAGCAAGGTTAACGACTGCTGGTTCGCCAACGGAGATCGACACTGGGGCAGAAGAGAAAAAGAAGAACGGCAGGAGCAACGGCAACAGATGCTGGGACCGCCGGTGTGCTGCCACCTATTCCGGTGGAATTCTGCCAGCACAGAACTTCATCCAAGGATCGATTTCGAATCCGAATGCTGCGACTCGTTCCAATCGGAGATACTGCGATACCAGGCATGTTGTCGTCCGGTATCCCAAAAGATCGCTTCCGGTTAGGTCTTCCTCGACCCGCAGTTGACTCCCAAGTGCCAATGGAGTTGGAATCTTCTCAGATTCCGGCTTCGTGACCGCATTCCAGGATTGAGCCGCGTTTATCGTTACTAATCCAGCACGCGAACGGCCTGCATGTGACAAATGGATAAGCCCACCAACTCTGTGAGCCGAGCCAACAAGAGAGCTGGCTTCCCAGAACGAGACTTCGGGATCGCGTCACGAGATCGGCTCACCATGGTCTTGCCGTGGAAGGCGGTGTTCGTTTCACACGTTCCGCGGGCTGGCCTGTTGTTGCCCCGGAGATAGCGATTGCGGCTATCGAAAGATAGGTCGAAATTACGGAGCACCGCACTGTTTTCCGCAGTTCCAACCGCTAAACTCATACTCATACGCAACTGATGCGTGCGCAACCCGCTCTTGGAGGCTTTATGTTCGAAGGACTTCTACAACCGATGCACTTGATAGTGATCCTGTTCATTGCCCTGTTAGTGTTTGGCCCGAGCAAATTGTCAGAGCTTGGCAAAGGGATGGGACAGGGAATCAAGAACTTCAAGGATGCCGTGAATGACAACTCCGGTAAGCCTGCTGAGACGAAGAAAGACAGCACGCCCGCAGCTTAGGATTCAGATCAGATCGCGATATTGTTCGAGCGCTATCCTGACGAGTTGACTGCGGGTGCGGACGCCTGTCTTTTGGAATAGTTGTTGCAGGGTAGCTTTTACTGAACTCTCGGAAACCTGAAGGCGGTCGGCTATCTGCTTGTTGGCCAATCCTTCAAAGACGCCAACTAGCACCTGCTGTTCCCGCTCCGTGAGCTTGCGCGTGTGGGGTAACTCTTCCTCAGTTGCACGACCGACGATCTTCTGTAAATAGTTCTGCTCGAACCAGACCTTGCCGGAGAGTACTTCGCGAATTGCGTCGACGAGCACGGCTGGAGGGTCATGCTTGAGGAAGACGCCTGCAACGCCGCGCTTTATCAAGTTAGCCGCACTCGCCTCGTCTACACCAGCGGTTACCAGCAGGACTTTTCCTCTAAAGCCAATGCTCTCCGCCACGCGCATGAAGTCGATGCCGTCGCGCTCGCCAAGATCGAAATCAAGAAGTACCAAGTCGACCACGTTCTTTTGCAGATACTCCTTCGCAATCTCGACGGTAGCGCAGCCGCCAACGACTCTCAGTCCAGGCTCGCAATCGAGGAAGCGGGCCACGCTTTCGCGAAACAGAGCGTGATCATCGACGAGAAGGATATTTGCACTTTGGTCAGACATTGGCAACCTCCTCCTTTGTATGGGTCACTCGCTCCAATACCACGGCAAAGCAGCAGCCGTGGTCTCTGTGTTCATAGACGAGGTCGCCGCCAAAGCTCTTGACCAGCGCCCGCGAGACGTACAAACCGAGGCCGGTGGCTTTTGCATCGCTCTGAAATGGTCGGAAAAGAGCGTGGGGATCCACGATCCCAATGCCGCTGTCCTCGAAGCGTACAGTAACCAAGTCTGGTAGAACTTCCGTGGATATCGTCAGACGCTTTTTCTGAACCCCTTCCAGCGCCCGCATGCTGTTCTTGGAGAGATTCAGGAAAACCTGCATCAGGCCATAACGATCAGCCCAGACTAAAGGTAAAGGCACTGCGCCGTTGTCCTCCCACAGCATTGAGATTTCCTGATCATGGCCAACCGCCTCAATGAGGACCCGCAGTTCGTCCAGCACGGATGTTAACTCAATGGCCGTACGGCGTTGCTCGGTGGAACCGCGAAGTTCCTTTGCTGAGATTTGTTCCAGTCCATGAATGAGCGTTCCAAGCGCTTCGAAGTCAGCATTGCCCCGCAGTTCGCTTACCTTCGTCAGGTTCTTGTGCACCACAAGGGCCGCGCCACAGAGATTGCGTATCTCGTGAGAAACGGCGCTCATCAGAATTCGCGTATTGGTGAGAAGGTAGTCGAGGGTTAAATCCTCGCGGCTTCTCAGATCGTCTGAGAGATCGACGAAGATCGCGGCCAGCCGATTGCCGGAACTGGATGAGTAAGTCGAAAACCAAACACCAGCAAGAAACACTTCTCCGTTATTTCGTTGTCCCTTGCACTGTAGCGTAGTTCGAAAATTCTTCCGGCTCTTCGACTGAACAGCCGTATAGAGGGAAGGTAAATAAGCGCAGGTGTTTTGACCGCGTAAGGCAGGTCCTCCAGGAGCCAGCATCTCCTGCGCTGCTTCATTCGCCAGTAAGATCGTCCCGTCAGTGTCCAGCGTGATGATAGCCGCGGGGCTGCTCTCTACCAATACCTGCAACTGCTCCTCTGCTTCATGGCGCGCCTGCACCTGGGCCTCGACCTCATTCAGATGATCCAGTACGATTCGACGATTACGGAGCAACTCGAAGATAAACAAGCCGGTGCCAACGAATCCCGCCGATGAGAGGATCAGGCGCGGCCAGGCGTCGCCTTCAGGGAGGTTGCTGAACTCCTCCTGCAGAAAAGCGCAAAGAAGGGCAAGAGTGACGATCTTCGATCGTGACAGGAAACCGCCAGCAATCATGATTGGAAAGAGGTAAAGAAAGCCGAGAGAAATGTAGGGCTTCGTCCACCAATCGATCGCAGCGACCACGGCTACTATCAGACCCGCGAGAATCAGGAGTCTACTACGGTTGGCCGGAGAATAGATGGAAAGTGCTGCCGAGAGTGGCATAACGTCCTCCTATGTTCTGCTACGCACCGCATTCTCCGGAATACTTAGAGCCTGCAGTTGGCCAAAAGATAGCCTTGTCATCCAGAAGATAGCTTCAACTCTCAAAAGATACTCTTCCCGCACGAATCATGATGATCGACACTCAAGTCTATTCGTAGTGCCGCCCTCCGCGCGGCGTCCGTCACAGACGACAGTACAGGATGGAGCTTCTTGATGCGTAGGTACATCTTTCAGAATAATCATGAATTCACGACGGTTTCGCGGCCAAGCGCCTTGTGGAAGTGGATTGGGTTTGCTTCTGTATTCGCTGTACTTGCATGCGACATTGGTTGCACGCAGGCAAAGTCAGAGCCAACGAAGACACAAATTGTGGTCGCAGATCCCAACGCCATTCAGGTTGCTGCTCCCGAGCGCTTTGGTATCGCTGACGTCAGCTCCCGCAGCGTTTATGATGAGCTCCATGTGAACGGTGTGGTGGCCCCCGATGTCAGCAGGACCGTTCCTGTGCTTTCGCTGTCAGGAGGGCGCGCCCTTGATATCCGAGTCCGGCTTGGTGACGATGTTCAAAAAGGCCAAGTGCTAGTCCGTATCAGTAGCCCTGATGTGTCCTCCGCATTCTCAGACCTCCAGAAGTTTGAGGCGGATGAAATCCTCGCACAAAAGCAGCGACAGCGATCCGAGCTTCTTTACCAGAAAGGGGCCATCGCGCAGAAGGATCTTGAAGTAGCAGAGGACGCCGAAAACAAGGCGAAGGTCGATCTGGCTACTGCGATCCAGCGCGTACACATTCTCGGGGGCGATCCCAAACATCCCACCCCGGTGCTCGATGTGCGCGCACCCATCTCTGGAACCATCGTCGAGCAAAACGTGGTTGGCGGAACCGGTGTTCGCTCGATGGATAACTCGCCCAACCTGTTTACGATCGCGGATCTCTCCCGGGTCTGGGTACTCTGCGATGCCTATGAAGATGTGCTGGCAAGGGTACATGATGGCGACCTGGCGGATATTCGGGTAAATGCATTTCCAGGTCGCGTCTTCCGCGGAAAGGTCAGCAACATCAGCCGAGTGCTCGACCCGAACACTCGCTCCGCAAAGGTTCGCATCGAGATTGACAATCCTGGAAGAGTCCTGCGTTCGGGCATGTTTGCGACTGCCTCGTTCAAGGCCACCAAGGCCGTTTCACGTCTCGTTATCCCGACGTCGGCCGTCATCCGTATGCATGACAAAGACTGGGTCTTCCTGCCGGCCGGCGGCAACCAATTCCGTCGTCAGGAGGTGCAACTTGGAGCTGTGTTTCCCGATGGTCACCAAGAGGTGATTGCGGGGCTTACTCCAGCCTCAAAGGTCGTGGCAAGCGCTCTGCAGTTCTCCAGCGCGGCGGAGTCGCAATAGCAAGATGATCAAACACATCGTTGATTTTGCGCTTAAGAACAAACTGATGGTTTTAAGCGCCGGGATAGTCCTGCTGGTGTGGGGCATCGTCTCCTTCCACCGTCTGCCGGTTGAAGCTTACCCCGATGTTGCGGACAAATATGCATGGGTGATCACGCAGTGGCCGGGCCGGGCTGCGGAAGAAGTCGAACAGCAGGTAACGATTCCGATTGAGACCCAGTTGAACGGCGTCGGTCACATGACGCACCTCCGCTCGTCGTCTCTTGCAGGGCTGTCGTTCATCACCATCATTTTCGATGACGATAGTGACAATCTTCAGAATCGCCAGCAGGTGCTGGAAAAACTGACACTAGTCAATCTTCCGAACGGATTGAGCCCGCAGATTGGGCCGGACTTCAGCCCTGCTGGCCAGATCTACTTCTACACGCTGGCCAGCACCAACCCGAAGTACACCACGATGGACTTGAAGGCACTACAGGATTGGGTCGTCTTCAAGCAATTGATGTCTGTGCCGAATGTTTCCGCAGTCTCAATTTTCGGTGGTGAGACGCGCGAGTACCAAGTACAGGTCAACCCCGACAAGCTCGTCTCTTATGGACTGGGCATTCTACAGGTTGAGCAGGCTCTGGCGGCAAACAACGTTAACGCGGGCGGGAGCTTTATTGAGAAGGGCCAACAAGCGTACAACGTGCGGGTCGTGGGTTTGATGAATACTACGGACGACATCGGTGCAACCGTGCTGAAGGCACAGAACGGCACGCCGGTTAGGGTTCGCGACATTGCACAAGTAACTCAGGGACCGAGAATCCGCCTGGGACGTCTGGGTAAGAGCATTCGCCACGAGAATGGGCGTGTCGTTGACAATGACGACGTGGTAGAAGGCATCGTGCAGATGCGCAAGGGAGCCGAGGCGGAAGCGACTCTCGCGGCAATCCACCAGAAAGTTCAGTACATCAACGAGCGCATCCTCCCGCCGGGCGTGAAGATCGTTCCACACATCGACCGTGACGACCTGGTGCATTACACGACGCACACTGTCCTTCGCAACCTCAGCGAAGGCATCATTCTGGTTGTCGTCATTCTGATTCTGTTTCTCGGGAACGCGCGCTCGGCACTGATCGTCGCATTGACCATTCCGTTCTCCTTGTTCTTTGCTTCGATCCTTCTGGACCTCCGGCACGTTCCGGCAAACTTGTTGTCGCTAGGGGCGCTGGATTTCGGAATGATCGTTGACGGCTGTGTTGTCATGATTGAGAACATCCTGCGCCGCTTGCATGAACCTGAAGCGAAAGACGTCAGCCTGGGCCACACGATTCGGCTTGCCGTGCACGAGGTTCAACGGCCGGTGTTTTATGCCATAGCCATCATCATCACGGCCTACCTGCCGATTTTTACACTGCAGCGTGTAGAGGGGCGCTTGTTCATGCCAATGGCGTGGACAGTGGCCTTTGCGCTACTCGGTGCGCTTATCTTTTCGATGCTCCTCGCCCCGGTACTGGCCCACTATCTGTTCCGCCGCAAGATGCACGAATGGCAAAATCCGGTGCTGGCGTGGACGATTGTACGCTACCGTAAAACGCTTCAATGGAATCTGGAGCATAGTCGGATAACGCTGACGGTCGCAGGCACTGCGGGTCTCCTCATGATCTATCTCGCATTCGGAAACGTAATCGGGTCTGAGTTCCTGCCACATCTGGATGAGGGCGCGATCTGGGCGCGGGGAACGCTGGACCCCAGCACCGGCCCTACCGAAGGCAAGCGAATCATGGACCAGGCACGGGTAATTCTTGCAAGCTTTCCGGAGGTGACCCAGGTCGTATCGCAAGTCGGCCGCTCCGACGATGGCACCGACGCAACTGGATTCTTCAACACCGAATACTTTGTGGATTTGAAGCCAAGAAATGAGTGGCGCAGCCAGTTCCGCGGAGATAAGGAAGAATTGATCGCGGGAATGGACAAGGAAGTCGAGAAGATTCCGGGCGTGACCTGGGGCTTCTCACAACCGATCGCAGACAACATGGAGGAAGCTGTCAGCGGCGTGAAAGGCGAGTCCGCGGTCAAGGTCTTTGGAACTGATCTCAAAGAGCTAGAAACCAAGGCAAACGAGATCGCCGATGTTATGAGGATAGTGCCCGGCATTACCGATCTTGGGGTGTTCCGCGTTCTCGGCCAGCCCAACGTCAACCTCATCGTGAACCGGCAGAAGACGGATCGTTATGGCATCAACGTTGCCGATGTGCAGGATGCGATTCAGACTGCGGTTGGCGGCAACCCAGTAAGCCAAATTCTGCAAGGCGAACAACGCTTCGACATGGTGGTTCGTTACCAGGAGCCATTCCGCCGCACCATCGACGACATTTCCAGCGTTCGAATCCTTGCGCCGTCCGGGGAGCGTGTTGCTCTCGGGCAACTATGCGACATCAAGATCGAAGACGGCGCATCGATGATCTATCGCGAGGCCAACTCCCGCTACATCGCCATCAAGTACAGCGTACGAGGCCGCGACCTTGGTGGAGCAGTCGAAGAGGCAATGAACAAGGTGAATCAGAAAGTGAAGCTGCCTACCGGATACTACCTGGATTGGGCTGGTGAGTATGAAAGCCAGAAGCGTGCGAATGCCCGTCTGGCCATGATCATTCCACTCACGGTTCTACTGATCTTCTTCATCCTCTACACCATGTTTCACTCATTCAAGTGGGCTGGATTGGTTTTGATTAACGTCAGCATGGCGCCCCTTGGAGGGCTATTGGCGTTGCTGTTGACCGGCACTCACTTCAGTGTGTCGTCGGGCATCGGATTCCTTGCACTCTTCGGAGTGTCCGTGCAGACGGGCGTGATCATGGTGGAGTACATCAACCAGACGCGTGCCCGCGGACAGTCCGTTTTCGATGCCGCCATCAACGGAGCCACGCTCCGCCTCCGTCCTATCCTGATGACTATGTTGGTAGCTACATTCGGGCTGCTTCCGGCGGCCATGTCGCACGACATCGGCTCGGACTCGCAACGCCCATTTGCCATTGTCATCGTTGGCGGGTTGCTGGTCGCACTCTTGATCAGCGTATTCCTGCTACCGACGCTGTACGTACTGATGGCACGACCTGGGGACACCTTGCCGGAACCCGAGCCGGAAGGGGCAGGTGAATAGTCATGAGAACTCAATGCAAGAAACGAAACCGCATTCTTCTGCTCGGCACTTTCTTTACGGCGCTGTGTGGTCTGGCCATGATGCTTCCCAGTGCGGCATACGCGATTTCACTGGACGAGGCTCTCAACCTGGCACTGCAAAACAATCCTTCGATCAAGGCCGCACGTACTCAGATCAATCAGAACAAAGCGCAGGAGATAACGGCTGGACTACGTCCGAACCCGCTGTTGTCGTGGGATTCGCAGTTCGTTCCCGTCTTCAATCCCGGACTGTTTTCAACCAACACGCTCGACACCCTGCAACAGTTCGATATCGGCGCCGGCTATCTGATTGAACGCGGTGGCAAGCGGCTTCGAAGGCTGGATGCAGCTCGCGATCAGACTCATGTCACCGAAGCACAGATCGCAGATATGGAGCGCGCGCTGAAATTCAACGTCGCGCAGCAATTCGTCAGTGCTTTGCTGGCGCAATCGAATCTGGAGTTTGCCCGCGCGGACCTGGAGAGCTTCGAAAAGACGGTCAAGATCAACGAAGACCGCTTCAAGGCTGGTGACATCAGCAAAAACGACTACCTGATCATCAAGGTACAGCTCCTGCAATTCCAGAACGATGTGAGTGCGGCGCGGCTCGCCAGGGTGCAGGCACTGACTAATCTGCGGCAGTTGGTTGGCTACGATTCCGTTCCCCGCGACTATGACATAGAGGGGAAGCTCGAATACCTACCCGTGAAGGGCGGAGTGGAAGATCTGCAGGCGCTCGCCTTAAGAGAGCGTCCCGATCTTCGCGCCTCTCAGTTGGGCATCAAGGCCGCTGAGAGCCAAGTGTCACTGGCGAAGGCGAACGGCAAGCAAGACTTGAACGTCTCCTTCAACTACTCGCACGTCTCGCAGGCGAGCACCGGATCGGTGTTTTTCAACATCCCTCTCCCAATCTTCAATCGCAACCAGGGTGAGATCGAACGTACGCGTTTTGCTCAGACCCAGGCACAACTAACTTTGAAAGCCACGGAAGAGACGGTAGTCACCGACGTGCGTAATGCATTTGAGGGGATGAAGAGCAGTGAAGAGATCGTGAAGCTCTACGAGTCAGGATATCTGAAAGACTCCAGCGACTCGCGCGAAATTAGCGAATTCGCCTATCGGCAGGGAGCGGCTGCGCTGCTCGACTTTCTGGACGCTGAACGCACCTATCGCACGACGCAACTCGCCTACCGTCAGTCGATCGCCAACTACATGTTGTCTCTCGAACAACTACGTCAGGCCACTGGGACAAGGTTGCTCCCGTAATTGGGGCTGGTGATTGGAGACATGTATGAGCATCTTCGAACAATTGGCTTTCGTTGCCGTTCAGGTTCGCGAGCGCGATTCTCTGCGGGCACTTACCGGGGCGACAGGTAAAGACATCGGCGAGGGAATCTTCGCCCTATTCGCTCTCGCCGTTGTGTTCTGTACCTTCGTTGCGGGGGGCGTGCGGATGTATTCGGCTTGGAATGAAAACGTGCGGGGAAGAAGAAATAAGGGGAAGCACGAGCGACGCGCCGCCTAGAAGGATCTCTTTAGCATTGATTCGGATTCGATAACCAGGCCTTGAGCTTCATGCCAGTTGGGGTCTTGACCAAGAGCCTTTTGCCATGGATCACAATGCCCACATCCTTGTTCTTTGTAGCAAGCAGGTCGTCAATTTCTTCGATAACCGGTGTTTGATATTCAGCACAATACGTACTGTCGTCGACGCGAACTGTGAGATGCAGCAAATAATAGCGGATCTGAGGATATCGGCTCACAAGATGTAGGCCCACCGGAGTTTTACGTACACTGAGGACTTTGCTGATCTGTCCAGCATCACTTGCCGAGTTGAGCTTAGGCGCTGAAGACTGTGCAGAACTGGATGCCGCGAGGGCAAGAGTTGCGAAAAGGGCGAGTGTTAGGAGAATACGTCGCAGTTCTCTAAATGCCATGCCAGAGCCTTTCTCATCTTGTTGCGAGTTGCGCTGTGGCCAGATAGGTAATGATAAGTCGGCAAGTATCTCCCGAACTGGTTTGTAGGAAGATCGTTGCCGACTCGGCGGTCTCAAAATACCGAGCGAAAAATCGCCATGCACTCACTATCCCAGTTTGGAACCGCCGTGCAGTATTCTCCCCGGAGCAGGTGGCGGCGTAATGATTGGAATCCCCGCCTGCATAACAACTGGATCAGGTGGTCGAAGTCGCCGGAAGCAGCAACAGACCCGCTTCTCCAAAGGAGCTTCGCAGCCGGGTACCGGCAAATGCCGCCGCTCCGGCCGCGGGCGCCCGGCAGATACGGGGTGCCTAGCGACACTGGGCGCACGAGCAAGAGCAACAGCAAGAGCAACAGCAAGAGCAACAGCAAGAGCAACAGCAAGAGCAACAGCAAGAGCAACAGCAAGAGCAACAGCAAGAGCAACAGCAAGAGCAACAGCAACAGCAACAGACCCACATCTGCCAAAGGAAGGCAGATATGGGGCACCAGTGCGCCAGCCGGTTAAAGTGAGTATGGAGATGAACTTTCATCTCCATTGATGGAAACTGTGGGGGAGTGAGAGCGGAGCGGCGATGGATGGTTGGCCTTGCCCCTAGAATCCGTATCCCATAGCCCAATGTGCTTGGTAGTCGTCGTGGCTGTGGGAAAGTTGGAAAGCGGTCTTTGCTTTCCTGCTTTTCCAT